>PVBE011461372.1_pt1 | contig 40326 bp, 37 predicted proteins | sample 1631181 | NCBI WGS metagenome assembly PVBE01 (sample SAMN08397723, study PRJNA350692) | Marine metagenome, whole genome shotgun sequencing project. | isolation source: water | place: Pacific Ocean | collected 2012-04 | reverse complement strand
ATTTCCCTTTCATTATTCTGCAAGATTTTTATCTAAATTATATAAAACCTTGCAATCTAACTTATGCAAAACATGTGAGTTATTCACTTTTTGCTGTTGATTACCAACAATTTAAAGGGTTCGTAAGGATGGACTAATTATATTAATGAACTATTTATTGAGTAATAGAAAAATTCTTATTATTTTTGCGTTTCAACCTGTTAAAAATCAGCAATATGAAAAAATTAGTTTATATACTAGTAGCAGTTATTATTCTGGGATCTATTTCTTGTAAAAAATCAAATGATGATTCACCACCTCCAACACCTAATTACACTATTAAATATTCGGTTGTCTCAACAGGTGTCGTAGAAATGGATACAATTAAGTATATGGATAGTGATGGTATTGAAAAGTATCTGCTTGGAGAGAGTAACTTCGAACACACATTTGTACAGCCTGCTACAAATTATCATGGTAAAATATATATCAGTGGTGAAATAATAAAAGGTTCATGTAATTATTACTTGTCTATTACAGATGAGGATGGGGATATCCAAGATATTAAAGATGGAGGGAAGTCTTCCAATCTACCACTATCTTTCAAATGGTGGGCAGAAATTAACCACAAAGAAGATTAAATAGTTTTTTAACATCTTTGTTGATTAATCATCCAATTCTACTATCAGAATTTTCTACTCATTTCAATAACCATGTTCTTTTAAGAATCCTTCTAAATTAGGCATGTTTGGGAAAATATTCAGTGATACTGTTAAATAATTAACAGCATAAGGTTATCTTTGTTGGATAATTAATTTCAATCCAAATAAAGTAGAAATGAGAAGCAATTTCTTAGTTATTATATGCTTAATTTTTGTTGTGAGTTTATCTGCTCAATCTTCTGATAAAATGAAGAAAAACAATATTAAGTTGAATTTTTCAGGTTATATTAAGAATGATTATTTTTGGGACACTCGGCAAACTGTCTCAGCTCGTGAAGGCCATTTCCTTCTTTTTCCAGCCCCGGTAGATTTAGATCCTGATGGTGAGGATATAAATGCTTGCCCAAAATTTAATTTTCTTTCCATCCAAAGTCGGGTAAGACTCACAGCTACTGGTGCAAGGGCTTTTAATGCAGATATTACAGGTAAGTTGGAAGCAGACTTTTTTGGTCAGTTAAACCCAAATATAAATTTGTTTCGGTTACGGTTAGCATATATAAATATGGATTGGGGAAACACTGTACTAAGATTTGGACAGGACTGGATACCAATGTTTATAACGGATTGTTATCCTGGAACCGTATCTTTTAATACTGGTGCTCCAATACAACCTTTTGGCCGAAATCCACAAATTCGTCTAACACAAAAATTTGGTAAGTTAAAATTAATTGGTATTGCGTCCTCGCAGCGTGATTATGCTGACCGCGGAATTGGAGGAACTACTGGTACTTATCTTTGTAATACTGCTGTGCCCGAATTAAGTGTACAGGTCCACTATAAAACAGCAAATAAGGAAGCAGGAACAGCTTTCGTAACTGGTGCAGGAGCAAGTTATAAAAAGATAAAACCACAATTGGAAACAGGTACTGGTTACAAATCAGATGCTACGGTGGGTGGTATAAATGGTATCGTTTTCTTGAAGTATCAGGCAAAAAAGATGACTTATAAATTTGAAGGAATTTATGGTGAGAATATTCCTGATGTATTAAGTATCGGAGGATTTCTTATTAGTGATTCAATTAACAAAATTAAAGGATTTGTAGAGTATTCACCTACAGCAACAATGTCGTTCTGGACTGATATTCACACGAATGGAACTAAGTTTCAGGTTGGGATATTTGCTGGTTATACTCAAAATCTAGGTGCAAGAAATGATATGGTTGGTCCCATCTATGGGCTTGGAACCAACATTGCAAACTTGTATCGTGTTTCACCTAGATTTATTGTTAACAGTGGAAAAGTGCGTTTTGCATTAGAGTTTGAATATACTGTTGCAAAATATGGATCATCTCGCAATGCCAAAGGTGTTCCAATAGATCTAACAGCGGCAGCAAACTTAAGAACATTATTTGCAGTATATTACATTTTCTAAGAAGTTAGGATGCATTAAAAAAAAAGAGGCCGCCTAATTAGACAGCCTCTTTTTTTTTAAGAAATAAAGTTTAAATATAAATATTAAATTACTTTAACATTCACTGCATTTAATCCTTTTTTACCTTCTTGTAATTCGAATTCTACATTGTCACCTTCATTAATCTCATCAATTAATCCTGAAATGTGTACAAAGTACTCATTTTTTGATTCTTCATCAATAACAAAACCATAACCTTTGGAGTTATTGAAGAACTTTACTGTACCTTTTTTCATTGCTATAATTATAAATATTTAAGATTGCAAACATACTATATTTCTTTTTATGTGTTAATCTTTTCCAAAAATATTTTTTTTACCATATATCTGTACGCTTTTATGCTCCAATCATCTATGTAAAAATTAGAGATTAGTATGAGTTGAACCATTACTAAAGCCTGTATATCAGCACCTTGAGTTGCTCAGTAATAAAAGAGCATGAATAGTATCATAACTAGAATAGTAAAATAAATAAAATGGGATAAAGTGTAACAATTGATATATTTGACAGACATTAAGTTGATGTATATGCAGAAAAACATTAAACATGTTGATTATAAACACAAAGATTTAGTAGATGCTTGTGTATTGAATGATAAAAAAGCACACCTAAAGATCTACAACCTTTATTATAAAGCAATGTACAATACCAGTTTACATATTGTTAATGACTCATTTATTGCTGAAGACATTATGCAAGAGGCATTTATTGACGCTTTTAGCAAGGTTAAAACTTTTGAGTGGCGTAGTAGTTTTGGCTCTTGGTTAAAGCGTATAGTTATTAATAAGTCAATTGATTCTATTAAAGATAAAAATGATATAGTACCCTTAGTTGATGATTATGTTGAGTTTCCTGAAGAAAATTATATTCAGGATGCTGAACATATTGAGTACCAGTTGGATGAAATAAGAATGTCGTTAAAAAGCTTATCAGCAAATTACAAAGTTATTATTGTTCTCCATCTATTTGAAGGATACGATCATCAGGAAATCTCCCAAATACTTAATATTCCGTATAATAGTGTTAGAGTGCGGTACTTAAGGGCAAAGAGAAAGTCGTTGGCAGAAATTGTGAAATCAAGGAACTAACATATGTTGAACTATAAATTACAATCTCATGTTTGATATAGAAAATAGAATAAAAGAAAATTTAGCATTTTTCAATGACCGAGAACCAGATGAGGGACATAAAGCCCGGTTTGCAAGCAGATTGAGTGATAGTAATATAGCCAAACCTAAAAAAATTACTATTCAATCATTTATTATGATTGCTGCTGCTCTGCTGCTATTAATTGCAACTTCTTATCTGATCTTAAGAACTGTAAGTGTTGGAAATAAAAATGAGATTCATTCTGTAACAGATATTGTGTATCCACAGGAGCTTATAAAGGTTCAAAATTATTATGATGAATTATCTGTATCCCGTCTCAACCAAATTGACAACCATGCCAAATCAGAAGAAGAAGCACAAAAAATTAAAGTTAAGGCTCAGAAAAAAATGGATAAGCTTGATGCCAACCTGGCAATGATAGAAAAGGAGTATATGAAAAATCCACAAAGCGAAAGACTCAAAGCTGCAATCGTGGTTAACAAAAAAATGAAAGCTGAGGTAGCTGAAAATATTGTTGAGCAATTAGGTAATGCTCAGCTAGGATATCATGCAGGAAGCATGTTTACTAATTATTAATTAAAATCGGAAAAAATGAAAAAAGTACTTACATTGAGTATCGCAACACTTTTTATATTTCTGGCTTCAGGAATAGTAGCAAATATTAATGCTGACGAATGGACAGAGAAAGTCGTTGCCGATAAAAAATTTGAAATCAACAAAAATGCGAAACTTGTTGTAGATCATGAGTTTGGTAATGTTCGTTGTAAGAATTGGAACCAAAATTCAATATCTGTTAAAGTAACAGTAAAAGCCAAAACAAAAGATGCAAAGAAAGTACAGGAAATAATCGACAGAGTAATTGTTGATGTTGATGGTAGTAAAGATAACGTTACCGTGGAGTGTGGTTTAGGTAACAAGAATGAAAAGAATAAATCAATAAACGTTACTATTGATATAGATATCTATATGCCTAGTACGATCAATCTTTCACTAGAGCATAAGTTTGGGACAGCTTTTGTAGAATCAGTTTCAGGTCCAACAAAAATCTCAAGTGAATATGGAAGTATAGAGATAGGTTCTTTAAGCAATTCTGACAATGAACTAGAAGTAATGTTTGGTGAAGCACAAATTAATAGTATCAACAAGTGTAAGCTCGAAATTAGCTATTCACAGCTTAAAATACAAGATTCAAAAGATCTCTCAATTGAATCAGAATATTCTGATATGTCTATTGATAACTCAAATTCAATTAAATTTGAGTTAGAAGGTGGAAATGTGGCTCTCGGTAATGTTAATAAATTAGATGTTGAATCTACATTCTCAAACCTTGAAGTACTAAGTCTTGCTGAGTCGTTTAAAAGTGAAATGGAATATGGAGCATTGGAAATAAAGAATGTTAACAAAGGTTTTGCATTTATTAGTATCGAAAACACACATGGTACTGTTGCATTAAATGTAAGCAAAAGTGGTTCATTCAAATTTGCCGTAGAAGGTGAGTTCTTAAGTTTTAATTATCCGAAAGAATATACAAGTATTTCTGAGAAAAGTGAGAATAACTTCGAAACTACCATTAAAGGAGTTGTAGGTAAAGAGTCAAATCCAACTTCTGTCATTAAGATAGAAAGTGTATATGGCTCCGTAAATTTTATTGCCAAATAGTCCTCATTTAGATAAAAGATCATAAAAAATTTTATAATTAAATAAATTCTAAAAAAATGAAAACACAAATTCGTAGAAAATTCAAAATTATATTAACAATAATGTTGGCCATTATTATTGGTACCAGCATTGCACAGACTAGAGTAAAAGGCAATGGCAAGGTAATAACTGAAGAACGAAATACCGGAAATTTTACCGGAATTAAACTTACCTGTTCTGCTGATCTAATCATTAGCCAAGGCAGTACTTCCGTTACGGTTAAAACAGATGAAAACATACTTAAGTTTATTTCAACTAAAGTTAAGGATGGGACACTTGAAATAGGAGTAAAGAAAGACGGCTTTAGGTCTGCAACTACTTTAGAAGTACATATTTCGATTCCTAATCTAGAGAGCATAAAGAGCCTTGGATCAGGTGATATTGACTTTAAAGGTACATTTAAAGCAAAAGATTTGTTTATCGCTAATAGTGGTTCGAGTGATATAGACGGTAACTTTGATGTTACTAACCTGGAACTTAAGATGAATGGCTCAGGAGATATTGATTTGGAGGGAATATTTGGCACCTTCAAAGTTTTTAGTTCCGGATCTGGTGATTTGGAAGCAGAAGGTTTAAAACTGGAAGAATGTTATGTAAAATGTTCAGGATCAGGTGATATTGAATTGAATGGAAAAGCTAACAACTTAACTGTTACTATTTCGGGTTCGGGTGATGTTAGCGCATATAACCTAACCACTGTGAATGCAATTGTTAATAGCTCAGGATCTTCTGATGTTACTTTAAATGTAGTTGAAAAACTTCAAGCACGATTAAGCGGTTCCGGAGACGTTACCTACCGAGGAAACGCTAAGGCAGATGTAACTAGCAGAGGTTCAGGAGAAGTGTATAAAAAGTAACACTCAACTAGTACTTAAGACAATATGAAAGTCGGAAGAATTGATAACAATTCTTCCGACTTTGTGTTTTTAAGAAATACAATTGAAGACAATAGTGGAAGGATTATTCATTTATCCAACCCATTGCTTTATCCAAGTCAGATACATTAAAGTATTTTTCAATTCTTCCTGCCTTTTCACTTCCGAACAAAGCATTGTCCATTTTAACCAGAAAGCCTTCCACTTTACTGTCGCCAACAACAGCAATATGTCCGCAGTGTTTAATATTCTTTAAAGCATAAATTCCATCACTCCACATAGCTTTCCAGCTACTGTGAGTAATACTCATTCTGTCGATTTTAATGAGAAGGTTGACCTTATTCATTCCTGATGAAATTTTTTCCTCAAACATTTTCTCGATTGACTTTTCATCATCTGTTTCGTAACCACCAATTATTTCAATGGCGATTGCTTTGTCTGACGCTCCTTCTAAAATTTTAATCATAATGGTAAAATTTAAAGTTAATGTAATAGGGTTAATTGTTGCAACAGTACAAATATACAAAACTGCATTAATAAATCCAGCTTGTTAAATTGTTTGTATTTTTAGTTGGAATATATCTTTACTTTTGCACGTTTAATTGTTTGAAAGCAAATATATGACCGATAATGGACATAGTTTGTTGCATGATTGTACAGTTTTAAGTTAGAATAAAAATCAATAAATTATTAAAATATTGTTACTCAAACATTAAGTGCTTTTGGCATGATAAATGATCTTAGAACGCTTAATTTGATATAGTTAGAGAATTAAGAGTTTAGATGTTAAGTTTAGTAAAGAGTAGTAGTTGGTTAAAAGTTGTATTCCTTATTGTGTTAGTAATAAACGCATCTGGATTAATTTCTCAAGATAGGATATACACTACGAGTAGAATAACTACTGATCCTCCAGTAATAGATGGAATAATAGATGAAAAAGTATGGGACATTGTGTCTTGGTCAGGCGATTTTACCCAATACGAACCGTACGAGTATGCATCCCCATCACAGCTAACAAAGTTTAAGGTGGTCTATGATAATAACAACCTCTATGTTGCGATTCGAGCTTTCGATAGCATCCCCGGTCAAATTGAGCGGAGGTTAGGAAGGCGAGATAGTTTTGAAGGAGATTGGGTAGGTATAGGAATAGATAGTTATAATGATAAACTAACCGGCTTTGCTTTTTCGGTTAATGCTGCTGGAGTAAAAGGCGATGGAATATTTACTAATGATTCTGACTTTGACGATACTTGGGATCCTGTTTGGTATGTCAAAGTTAGTATTGATGATCTTGGATGGGTTGCTGAAATGAAGATTCCCTATAATCAATTAAGGTTTGCAAAAGAAACAAACCATATTTGGGGATTTGACGTACTCCGTCAGATATTTATAAAGGAAGAACTTGATTTATGGAAAATGATACCTGTAGATGCTGGTGGATGGGTAAGTAATTGGGGCGAATTACGAGGTATAAATAACATAGTTCCAAAAAAGGAAGTTGAGATACTTCCATATGGGATGATTAAATTTGAGACTGAAGAAAAGGAGGAGGGAAATCCATTTATTACTGGTGACAAATTTGGATTTAATGCAGGTATTGATGGAAAAATTGCAATCACAAATGACTTCACATTAAACTTTACGGCCAACCCTGATTTTGGTCAGGTGGAAGCAGACCCTTCGGAGGTAAATCTTTCTGCTTTTGAGACATTCTTTGAAGAAAAGAGACCATTTTTTGTAGAAGGTAGTAATATTTATAACTATCCTCTTACCAGTGGTGATGGTCCCTTTAGTCGGGATAATTTATTTTATTCAAGACGAATTGGAAGACAACCTCATTATGAACCTGAACTCATTGATGGTGAGTTTATGAGTGCTCCTGAATTTACCACAATATTAGGAGCTGTTAAATTGTCTGGTAAAACAAAAAATGGATGGTCGGTTGGCGTATTGGAGAGTGTTACAAGAGAAGAAAAAGCAACGATAGATTATGAAGGAAATCGTAGAGATGTAGTAATTGAGCCAACTACAAACTTCTTTAATACAAGGGTACAAAAAGATCTTAATAATAGCAATACTCAGATAGGAGGAATGGTTACTGCAACCAACAGGTTTATTAATGATACCTCAGTAAATTTCTTACCAAACTCAGCTTATACGTCCGGTTTCGATTTTGCAAATTTTTGGGATGATAAATCATATTATGTGAGCGCACGAGCTACCTTTAGTTTGGTTGAGGGGAGTACTGAAGCAATTACAGAATTGCAAGAATCTTCACAGCATTATTTTCAGAGATCGGACGCATCGCATTTAAAAGTAGATACAACGTTAACCAGTTTATCCGGTAGCGGAGGTTCAATTGAAGGCGGAAAAGTGGGCGGTGGCCATTGGAGGATGGGTGGATGGACTACATGGAGGTCTCCTGGGTTAGAACTTAATGATATGGGATATCTACGTATTGCGGACTTTGTAAACCAGATTCTTTGGGGAGGTTACAGGATTTGGGAACCGTTCGGTATATTCCGAAGTTTAAATATTAATGCAGCTACTTGGTCCGGATGGGACTTTTCAGGTAAGCATCTTTATATGGGAGGAAATTTAAATTTGAATACTAAATTCAAAAATTATTGGGAATTTGGCACAGGAGTTAACAGAGAAGGGTTTGATATAAATCGACACGAACTCAGAGGAGGGCCAGCCTTGAGAGCACCAGGCTCTTGGAGTAATTGGTTCAATGTTAGTACAGATGATAGAAAAAAAGTTGAACTTTCTGTGTGGGTTAGCAATAGCTGGGGCGATAATAAATATAAGAGATCTAAAGGTTATGGACTAGATATAACTTACCGTCCTTTCTATTTTTTGGAACTTTCAGTTGATCCTAACTATCATTGGTCAAATAACGAAATTATTTATGTTGAAACAATTGATTTTAAGGGTAGTGACAAGTATATTGTTTCATCTATTGATCGGGAATATGTAAGTATGGATTTAAGAATCAATATTGGTATCACACCCGATTTAAGTATACAATATTGGGGACAACCATTCTTGTTTTCAGGCAATTATTCTGATTTCAAAGAAGTAGTTGACCCAATGGTAACTAACTATCAGGATCAATACCACACATTTACAAATAATGAAATCAGCTACGATAAAGATAATGATTCATATACTATAGTTGAGAGCGATGGATCTTATACCTTCGAGAATCCGGATTTTAGTTTTTATGAGTTCAGGTCGAACCTGGTTATAAGATGGGAGTATATTCCTGGTTCAACTGCATATCTGGTGTGGTCTCAAGGGCAAACAGGTGACCACCCTGATGGTGCATTCAGCTTAAGTGATAACGTAAAGAGGCTGACATCACTCACACCACATAACATATTCCTACTAAAACTATCCTATAGATTTAGTTTCTAGCAAATATTTTTAGTCCTTTCGATTTATTTAATACCTTATTTAGAATCATTTTAAAATAATCATTAATAATCTATTACAGTACAACTTGAATGATTATTTTTGCATTAAATTAATTGAATAGTTGATATGAAATACGATATAATCATTATTGGTAGCGGCCCGGGCGGTTATGTGGCTGCAATCAGAGCATCTCAGCTTGGAAAGAAAATTGCAATTATTGAAAAAGCTGAGCTTGGCGGTATATGCCTTAACTGGGGTTGTATCCCAACTAAATCATTACTTAAAAGTGCTCAAGTTTTTAACTATGCTCAACATGCAGCAGATTATGGAATTAGTATTGATGGAAACATTAACCCTGACCTTGCTGAAATGGTAAAGCGGAGTAGGGGTGTTGCTGAATCAATGAGTAAGGGTGTACAATATTTGTTAAAGAAAAATAAAGTTGAAGTAATTGTTGGTATAGGAAAGATTTTAAAGGACAAAAAAGTTGAAGTTACCGATAAAAAAGGTAAATCAGCTAACTATGATGCTGATCATATAATTATTGCAACTGGAGCCCACTCACGGGAGTTGCCTAATCTAAAGCAAGATGGAAAAAAAATAATTGGTTACCGGGAGGCTTTGGTTCTGAACAAGATGCCAAAAAAGATGGTTGTTGTTGGTTCAGGTGCTATTGGCTCTGAATTTGCCTATTTCTTTAACACTATAGGTGTTGAAGTAACATTAGTTGAGTTTATGTCAAATATTATTCCGTTGGAGGATGAAGAAGTTTCAAAAGCCTTAGCCCGGTCATTTAAAAAGGCCAAAATGAAAATTATGCTTGATTCAACAGTTGAAAAGGTTGATACGTCTGGAGATATTTGCAAAGTAAGCATAAATACTAAAAAAGGAATTGTTGATGTTGATGCGGATATTGTTCTCTCGGCTGTTGGAATAACCACCAATATTGAAGGTATTGGATTAGAAGATGTTGGTATTGAAACGGATATGGGAAAAATTGTTGTTGATGATTTTTATCAGACAAATATTAATGGATATTATGCAATTGGCGATGTTGTTCATGGTCCTGCTCTGGCACATCTCGCTTCTCATGAAGGTATTACTTGCGTGGAGAAAATTGCAGGAATTGATGTTGAACCAATTGATTATGGAAATATTCCTGCCTGTACATATACAAGTCCTGAAGTTGCTTCTGTTGGTCTGACAGATAAGCAGGCAATCGAAGCAGGTTACGAAATTAAAGTTGGTAAGTTTCCATTTACTGCCTCAGGAAAGGCAAGCGCTGCAGGTAAAAGAGATGGCTTTATAAAGGTAGTGTTTGATGCTAAGTATGGTGAATGGCTTGGATGTCAGATGATAGGTGATAATGTAACTGAAATGATTTCTGAGGTAGTAGCAGCACGTAAACTCGAAACCACCGGCCACGAAATAATAAAAACGATTCATCCACACCCAACAATGTCAGAAACTGTAATGGAAGCTGTTGCAGCTGCCTATGATGAAGTGATACATTTATGATTAGTGTTAAAAAAGGATTTTCTGAAGTAGATGAAAAATAGCGTATTAAACTCTCCTTATAAAGTTGGTGATATTACTTTAAGAAATAGAATTGTTATGGCGCCTCTAACACGGGGTCGTGCTGATAATGATGAAAATGTCGCAACAAAATTGATAGCTGAGTATTATCGTCAGCGTGCCACCGCAGGGTTGATAATTAGTGAAGGTTCTCAAATATCTCCTATGGGAGTTGGGTATGTGAACACTCCCGGAATTTATTCTAAAGAGCAAACACACGCCTGGAAACAAGTAACTGAAGCTGTCCACGAAGAAGGCGGAAAAATATTTATCCAACTCTGGCATGTAGGTAGATTATCTCACCCTTATTTTCTTAACGGAAAACTTCCTTTGGCACCGTCCGCAATTAATCCTCATCATTCAATTCGAACACCTGAGGGTAACAAAATGTCAGTTCTTCCTAAGGAAATGTCAGTAAGGGAGATAAAAGAGGTGGTAAGAGAATTTGGGTTGGCTGCCTCAAATGCAATTGAGGCAGGGTTTGATGGAGTTGAGATTCATTCTTCAAATGGTTATTTATTGCATCAGTTTTTTGCACCATGTTCGAACTTCAGAACTGATGAATATGGTGGGACAATGAAGAATCGTACACGAATTATGTTTGAAGTACTCGATCAAATGAAAATGTATATTCCTGAGAATCGTATTGGCCTTAGATTAAATCCCTCATCACACGATTATCATGGATTGACAATCGATAAAGAGACCCTGCCAACATTTGATTATATGATCGAAAGATTAAACGATTATGATCTTGCCTATTTACACCTAAGTGAGCCTTTTACAGATGTTTCTAATGTGGCATTCGCTGAGCCAAATATTGCCATACGATACCGCAAAATATATAATGGGACCTTAATGATCAACAAGGGTTTCACAGTTGAAACAGGAAATCAAATAATTGAAGATGGAATTGCTGATTTGGTAGCTTTTGGTGTGCCATTTATTGCAAATCCTGATTTAGTTTATCGCATGAAAACTGGTGCGACACTCTCGTTACCTGATAAAAGCACATATTATACTACAGGTTCAAAGGGATATACTGATTATGCAGAGCTTGACTAGGAGTTTAATAAATTAATTGTGTGGCAAGCCACAATGCCTGCTGTTTCTGTACGTAGTCGAGATGTTCCCAAACTTATGGGAATGTATCCTTTACTGATAGCTAATTCAATCTCTCCCGGACTAAAATCACCTTCTGGCCCGATTAAAATAATTACATTCTGACCTGAAGTGTAAGCTTTTGAGAGTTCGAGGCTTACATCATCACTTATGTAAGCAATAAATTTTTCACCTTCAAAAGGAATATCTACTAATTTCATAAATGACACTTTTTCAGCAATTTCAGGTTGATGAGATTTTAAAGATTGTTTCATTGCTGATGTGATCACCTTATTCAATCGCTCAGTCTTCACTTCTTTTCTTTCTGAATGTGAGCAAATTACAGGAATTATTCTATCGATACCAATTTCTGTAGATTTCTCTAGAAACCATTCAAATCTGGAAATATTTTTTGTAGGAGCAATTGCAATGTGAAGATTGTAATCTCGCTCCTCTTCACCTTTGGTTTTTTCTACTATTTCAATAGTGCAATTTTGTGGATTGGCTTCTACAATAACACATTTAAATATATAGCCAAGTCCATCCGTAAAGTAAACTACATCACCTTTCGATTTTCTCAATACCCGAACAATGTGTTTGGATTCATCTTTTGATAATGTAGTAATTGGTTCAATTATGTCTTTCGTGTAAAATAAATTCATATCTAAATAAAAAAATAGCCCAATCAGGTGAGAGATCGGGCTATTATATCTAAGAACAACTATTGTTGTTCAAAAGTAACTATTTAATAATAATCTTTCTTGTATCAATACCAGATGCTCCACTTAGTCTAATAGTATAAACACCGCTATTCCATTCTGCGGCTTCATCTATTGTTAGTTGGTTATTGTTGTCAGAAATACTTTGGTTATATAGTACTTGACCTAGTTGGTTAATAACCATAAGATTATCATATGAATTTTCATTTGGTAATACTATTGTAAATGAACCATCAGAAGGATTAGGATAAATCCTAATATGTTTCTTATTTAGATTAATTTCTGCTTGTCCAACAGTTTGAGTTACAGCAACATTATCAATGAAAATAGGATTACCATGGTAGCAAAATGTTTCAAACGCCACACGCACATCTGTATTTCCAGCCCATTGAGATATGTCAAGTATTATACAAGGTGCTCCCCAGCCTGTCATACACCAATCAGATGCAACTTCAGGAAAGAAATCGTAATCAGTTGGTTCATGAGTTGCAAAATTTCCTGTACCATCTTCGCCACCTGAAAATATTCTGGTCCATGTATCACCACAATCACTTGAGATGTAAATAAGTAATGAGTCAGTAAAATCTATTACTTCTAAATTTTGGGCATATGCATGTTGTAGTTCAAGCGTTGCAGTTGATAAACCTTCAAGGTTGAACGGAGGAGAAATCAATCGGTCCCTTTGTGCAACTGACCAATATTCCCTGAAATTAACACCAGCTGCATGATCTCCTGGTGTAGTTCCTCCAATCTCGAATATCTCCCATGTAACATCGTCATCAGGATTTTCAATTGTCCAGTCGAAGCCATCAAATCCATTATCTTCGAAAGTATCAATAAAATATGGTTGATAACCACCAGATTTTATCATGTCTGGTTTAGTTAGTTCAGCTGGTCCGTTTAGGTTCCATACTGTAAGAGTAACCGAATAATCAGTTGTTGACAGGAATTCTACTTCCGGATTTTGACTGTTTTCATCGGTGCCATTAACAAATTCAACATCAGAAGGTTCGAATTCCCATAGCCATTGAATAGGGCTATAGAGTGATGCATCAGTGAACTTTACAGTATCACCATAGCAAAAAATGTTAAAATCAGCAGAGAATTCCACCTCTGGAAGAATTGTTGTATTTGCGTTAATATATGCTTCCTTTATAATAGAATCGATTCCCTGGGTATTCGAGCTAACGAGCTTGACGTTAAACATACCTTCAGTATTGTACTGAATGTCTTCAGGATTTTGGTCAGCTGACGTTGCAGGATCTCCACCATCAAAAGTCCAAGTCCAGTTAGACGGAATTCCGGTAGTTAAGTCAGTAAAATTAACAGTTTCTCCGACAGGAATTATTATTTCATCAGATGTAAAATCGGCTGTTGGGGGTGAAACAAACTCAATAGATGCTATTTGTGTTCTCCAAGCCCAACCCCCATTTGTGTATTCGGTTGTATACCAAAATGTATTATGATCGGTAGGATCAACTCTCATTGATGAGTAATCGCCCCATCTGTTTACACCTGTTTGTGATTTTGTTCCTTCAAGTATACTTGTTTCATCAATATCAAATACACCTAATCCAAGTGGAGCACCAGCTGATTGTCCGGCCACGCGTATTGAAGGATAGGTTGAAGAACTGGAAACAGAATATCCAACAGCAATATCACCATTTTGATTCATCGAAATACTACCCATCCAACGATTATCACCATCTGCTGGAGCATAAGTACCTTGCTGGTAAATGCTCCACCCAGTTCCATCATTTCTTAATTCATACCATCTTACACCAGCTCTGCCACCCCCTACATTTACTGTATGGTTGGCCATTAATACCTCATAGGTATCAAAGTTTCTATATTGCAAACGCGCCATGGTCATTCCACTAAGATTATCTAATTTTTGACCTGTACCTGGTTGGGAAATGCTAATATTTTGAGATGAGAAGGGCTCAGTTGGTAGATCAGCTATACGTGTCTTGGTTGAATTTCCATTTTCCCAATCCATATCTATTTCCCACATCTTAAGTTTATTACTTCCCACATCTACGATATAACTCGGAGATCCTTCGGGAGGAGGTAAAGCTCCATCAGCATCGGCTGGTAGCAATCCATAATGACTATCACCAATATCGAATTCGACCATTTCAGCATCCGGATCACCAATAAGCATGGCTTCTCTATCACAAATACTCAAGCCAGCTGTAAAACCACTACTACCACCAAATTGATGGGTCGTAAAATAATATCCATCGGGCCAAATACCAAATTTTGGATAATCGGGCATTACGCTAAACTGAAAAGCATATCTATACCACGCTCCAAGAGGATCGCTGGTTACGGAAACTGCCACTAATTCATACATATATGGGTTTTGAGCGAGGCAAAATTGAGATGCAACCCATCTGTCGGCATATTCATCATATACTATTATCGGATCACCATCGTTGGAATTCGACCAGGGACCGACAAATCCATCCCAAAGAGTTGAGTTGTCAACAGGGCCGTAAAGAAGATTCCCACTTTTATCCCAGATTGCAAATCCAAGATTTACCATCTGAAAATAATGATCATGGCCTACATCTCCATCTGTATCAGGAGGTGCTACACCATATGTATTTGCAACACCGGCAAAATTTTCAATAACAGTTCCAGGGTTCCGGCCTCCATACATAATTTTATCCTGCAGAACAGGATCGGGGCCGTTTAATGGTGCCATATGCTTCAATTCATCATCTATACCAAATTTGTTTGGTACCACCCTGTCTTTCCAGTTTCTTTCTCTCATGCCATAGGGTACTTCAGGTATAGTGCGTAGTTCTTTTGAAACATCAAAATGAACTGCTTTACTGATTTTTATTGGGTGATGTACTTGAGATTTTAGTACACTTGACGATGAAAGTACGATCATCATTGAGATTGTAATAGTAAAAGTAAGAATCTTCATAATAAATAATTTAACAAATAAATAAATTCGGCATAACCATAATTATGCGCTTGATGCCAGCACAGCAAAAGTAATTTTTTTTTCGTAATCGCAAGACAACAATTAGTTTAAAAAGGTTGTTGCATTATTTGTTAAAATATTATAATTATTTCGAATCAATTTTGTCAAACTTTATTAAGACATACAAAACCATCCGGTAGGTGAGATTGATAAAAACAGGCCAGCATATTAACCATAATATTTCTAAAAGATTCATATTGATTAACAGACTTAGAATTAGATATAAAATATATAAGATATTTAATAATAATTAGCATACTGTAAGTGAACTTAATTGTGATGCTAGAAAAAAATGTTGAAGCCTGTATCTTCTTTCAATTAATCAATGGTTCAATGCTAAATATCAATATCATAATAAGCACGAAATAGTTGATTCTCATAAAATAATAGTATGGATTAAAGTCTTGGTTTTTAGAAATAATGAGTTTTGAGAATACTACTATTAACCATATTGAAGCAATTAGTATTAATATTTTAAAAATCAAAAGACTAATAAGACCTGACATAGCTACCATAAATGCGGAAACTGCAGTGGCCATGGTCCATAAGAATGTTGAATTTTTTACCTGTTGTCTGCTGATCTTGGACGTAACTGAGGGTAGGCCAGCTTTTTTGTACTCATCACCATATTTAAGCATTAACAACCAGAAATGTGGTACTTGCCATATGAAGAAGAATAATGCCAATACCATTGCTTCTGGATTAGTCAGGCTACCTCCACCTGCCACCCATCCTACAAGGGGAGGAATTGCACCGATAATACTTCCGGGAATTACAGCAAAAGCAGTTCTGCGTTTGAGTGGTGTATATATACCATTATACCAAATTAAGGCCAATAGGCCCAATTGTAGCGCAAGAAATCCGCTACCAAGATAGATACACAAAGAACCTATTATAATTTCGATAATGCCAATTATCAAGGCCAGGGATGAACTTATTTGACCAGAAGGAATAGGACGCTTGCTTGTGCGTGGCATTATTGCATCTTTATCTCTGTCTTGCACATGGTTAAGTGCAGACGAACCACATGCCAGAATAAAAATCCCAACTACAGGAAGTATAATACTCTGATCTATACTTCCCTTTGCCAATATATAACCGGCAATTGTTGTGAACATAACTGCAATGGTAATCCTTACCTTATTCAGCTCTAATAATATACTAATCCATTTCTTCATCTCATTGATGTTTTAAACAATAGCCTTTTGCTATTTCAAAGATGATATGTATTCTATTATTTGTTTAATATCTTCATCAGATAATATTTTCTCGTAAGGTATCATAAGTCCTGATTGATAACCCACAACGGTACTTGATGATGGTGATTTAATTTTTTCAATTATATATTGATTGTCGACAATAATTTCTTGCTCTTCACCATCACGTAAGATCGATACAGTTCTTCCTATAATATTTTTAAAACTTGGTCCTACTAATCTGCTGCCATCTCGTGTATGGCATGAGAGACAAGCGTAGGTTTTAAGAATGGTTAACCCCGGATGCTCATTGCTAGTGCTGGGAGCGCTTGTTAGCCATATATTATAATCATTCTCGTCGATAACATTAACACTACTTAACATATATGAATGAAGCTGTCCACAATATTCAGCGCAAAGAATGTCATACTGACCTAGTTTTTGACCTGTAAACCACATCATGTTAGTATCTCCGGGAACCAAATCCTTCTTGATCCGAAATGCTGGTATAAATAATGAATGGAGCACATCCTTGGATATAAGGTTTAGTTTAACAGGCTTGTCAATTGGAATAACGAGTGAATCGCAGGTTTTCCCATTCGGATAAATAAATGTCCACTTCCACATTTGTCCAATTGCCTCTATTTCCATAGCATCATCAGGAGCGGTTAACATTGGCTTGTAACCTGTCCATCCATACCAAAACATTATGAGTACTAAAACTGTGGGTATAACAGTCCAAATAATCTCAAGAAAAGTATTATGAGCAATGTTAGTTGCAACCGGATTCCTTTTTTTGCTGTATCTGAACAGAAAATATACCATTACAACTGTAATCCCGACGAGAAAGAAAACAGAAATGCTCAGGATGAGATACATTGAAAAATCAACTCCTTCTACAAAATTTGATGCGTTCATGAACAATGTTTTAACGTGTTAAGTAATCAAATATCAGCATTATGAGAAAAATAATGAACATGCCAAAGACAATGATCATCATTATCCTGTAAATTTTTGGATCGTACTTTAAGTGCATAAAATAGTATGCCACAACCAGCGATTTTACACTGGCAATAAATAATGCGGTTGCAACAGTAAGTGTACTTAAATCAGCTCCAAATACTGAAATAAAAACAGTCATTGAAGTTAGTAGTATAAGGCTAACCCATGTTCCAAAATGCTCAGAATAGCTGGTTATATGACTTGTGTGAGCACTATTACTATTAGATGTATTTGTATTCATAAGATCAATGTATTAGGTAGAATAATGGGAAAAGGTAAATCCATATTAAATCAACCAGGTGCCAGTATAAACCAGAATTTTCAAGTAGTTGATTTTTGTTTTTAGTGATCTTCTTATTTTTTATCTTATTCATAACAACTATAATAAATACCATTCCAACAATTACATGTAAACCATGCAAACCAGTCATGAAGAAATACAAATAGAAATATAGTTGTTCACCATATGATAATGAAGAAAAATGGTCCATTCCCGGCCAAAAACCATGATCAATCTTTGCACCCCACTCGAAATATTTTATTACTAAAAATGCTAGAGCTGCCAGTACTGTTAAGAAGAGCAATTTGAGAGATAACTTAATATTGCCTAGTTGTATGGCAGTTATAGACATGGCTATGGTCATGCTACTTGTTAGTAATACAATTGTATTAATAGTCCCCATCCAAACATTAAGGTTTAAGGAGGCGATTAGAAATGCTTCAGGATGTAATGATCGGTACACCATATAAACCATGAACAATCCTCCGAATAGTAATAATTCAGTGTAAAGGAAAAGCCACATTCCCATCTTAGAAGCTTTGGCATCGTAATTATGCCCTGAATTTGGTAATACAAATGATTGGCTCATATTGTGTTAGATTATAAATTATTAAAATTCCAATAGGCTCTCATTAAAGTCATTCTAACCTTGTTTAGCATTTGGATAATTATAAGGTCCACCTTCAACGAGCTCTGGTGCTTTGTCGAAATTGTGAAGTGGGGGAGGTGATTTAGTTTGCCACTCAAGTGTTATTCCATTCCATGGATTACGTGAGGTTTCAATAGCACCTTTTAAATACCCTCTGACAAGATTATATATCATTAGGCCTAAACCTATTACTAATATCCATGACCCAATTGTTGATATGATATTTAATGTGTGGAATTCCGGCAGGTAATCGTAATATCTTCTGGGCATACCCTTAATTCCCAACATAAGCATAGGGAAGTAAGTAATATTAAAACCAATAAAGATGATAATAAATGCGATATTGGCAACCAGCTTGTTATACATTCTACCCCATATTTTTGGAAACCAATAATGTAGGGCCCCGAAGAAAGCAAATCCTGTTCCTCCCAACATTACATAATGAAAATGCCCAACAACAAAATATGTGTCATGAAGGTGTACATCAGCAGCAAGAGCTCCAATTACTAATCCGGTTAAACCTCCAATTAGAAAATTAAAAATGAAACCCAGAGCAAACAGCAGGGGTACTTGTATATCTATTGAGCCTTTGTATAATGTTGCGAGCCAGTTAAATACCTTTATGGAAGTAGGTATAGCAACCATAAAAGTAAGTATAGAGAATATATAGGCTGCCGGTCCGCTCATACCGGAAGTAAACATATGATGTCCCCAAACAAAATAGCCAACAAATGCAATGGCTACACTTGAGTAGGCAATTGCTTTATAGCCGAAAATAGTTCTTTGAGCAAAGGTTGGGATAATTTCAGATATAATACCCATAGCAGGAAGTGCCATAATATAAACAGCAGGGTGAGAGTATATCCAAAACATATGCTGGTACAATATTGGATCGCCACCTATGGAAGGATCAAAAAGACCGACTCCCAGCATTCTTTCAGCTGCAATCATTAACAGTGTAATTCCAATAATTGGTGTAGCAAGCAGTTGTATCCAAGAAGTTGCATATAGCGCCCATGCAAAAAGTGGCATTTGATTGAATCCCATACCTGGCGTTCTTAATCTATGAATTGTTACAATAAAGTTTAAACCGGTTAATATTGAAGAAAATCCTAATACAAATGCTGCCAGAACCGACATTGTAACGTTAGTGCCTGTTTTTACACTATAGGGAGCATAGAATGTCCAGCCAGTATCAGCAGGACCATCACCAAATACTAAAGTAGAAAGAGCAAATAATGCACCGATAACATACAGCCACCAAGAAAATAAGTTTAACCTTGGGAATGCAACATCATCAGTACCAATCATTATTGGTAGAAAAAAGTTGCCAAACACTGCAGGAATACTAGGAATTATAAAAAGAAAAACCATAATTACACCGTGAAGTGTAAATACCTGATTATATGTTTGAGCTGTGATTAAATCAGCTCCCGGATTCAGTAATTCCAGACGCATTAAAACTCCAAGAAGCGCTCCAACTAAAAAGAATGACCCAACTGAATATAAATATAGCAAGCCAATCCTTTTATGATCCAAGGTGAATATCCATGAAAACAATCCTCTTTTTTCTTCAAAAAAATTAGGTTGTTGTAATGAAGTCTCTGTCATAATTATTGTGTTTTAATTTTTGTTCTCCCCTTGATAACTAATGTCACTAATAATCCTATAACAATTAAGAGGATAAGAGACCCTAAAATTTTAGTGAAGTTGAGTACATATTTTTGGCCATCAGGATCGTAGCTAAAGCAATACTTTAACATTTTATTAATTGTAGGCCCTGATTTTTCATCGGCGGCTTCGACAATTGCCATTTTTATATCAAATGGTAAAAAATATGTAGTACCATATAAATATCTTGTGATTTTACCTTTTGGGCTAAGTACAATTAAAGTACCTGGATGAATATACTCCTTTCCTTCTTTTTTAACTTTAAAACCAACCTGATCAAATAATCTGCTAATAGTGACGCTATCACCTGTGAAGAATTTCCATGAATTTTTAGGGTCACCATGTCTAACAAGCTTTTCGTAAGAATCCTTTTTCTTCTTTGCCAGAGGGGGTTTCTCAGTATGTGAAAAGCTAATTGTATATACTTGATAATCTTCACCAAGCTGGATATCTGTTTTGTCCATTGCATCTGCTAAACCATTAAGTAGGGGACTGCAAATACCAGGACATTCATAGTAAACCAACGCAATGATTGTTGGTTTGTTAATTGATTCTTTCAGATTAATCTCATTATACAACTCATCTGTAAAGACTAAATCATTACTTATATAATCATCTAAATGCTCATAAACGCCTAACTCATCTTGTCCAAATGAAGAATTAGGAGTCATGATAGAAAGAAACAACAGGAAAAAGACGGTCAGTAAGAAATTAAATGATCTCATTTTCAAATAGATATCTTTTTGTTTTTAAAACTGCTAATTTAGAATAAATCTAAATAAATAAACAAGAATAAATATGATATATAACATATTTTGGATATAATTATCAATATTTGATAACCTTTAGATATTCAAAATATAAACAAATATATAAACAGCCTGATAATTAATGTAATAGGAGCTGCTAAATAAGTTTGATTAATATTATCGTACTATCTTAATATCACTAACTTCTTCAACTTTTATTGAACCTCCCTTATTTCCCCACGCATTTAATACGTAATTGATTACGGCAACTGCATCTTTATGAGTGTCAACCTGAAAAGGCATAGGTAATATATAATTAGCGCCATTAACTTTCATTTCTTCCTGAGAACCATTAAGTACCTGTTCTACTGCTCGCTTTTTATCGGCAAATAAATAGTCGGAGCCTTTTAGTGGCGGAAATGCACCTGGAATACCAAGTCCGGTGACCATATGACAGGCAACACATTTTTCTGCATAAATTTTAGCACCTTTAGGATATAGTTCCGCTGCAGGATCATCCCCAGGTTGATTGTATACAGTAGAATTATTAGATACAAATAAATTGATGGAAGAAAAACCAAATGAAATACATATGGCTAAAATAAATAGCATGCTTGAAATAATATAGTAGATTTTTTTCATGATTTATAGATTAAATATTGTTTTGCAAAACTAATAAAGAAATGTTATTTAGAACAATTCTATATAAAAAAATCAAAATAATCTATCTTAAATATAACTGTAAAGTGTCAACTTATTAGGAGTTTGAATCTTGATATTGTAGCTATTGTACAATATGCTTAGATTAAGATATAAAAGTGTCTAGTTCTTAGATTCACGTAGCCTAAAAACTTGCATTAGCTTAGTTTGTATTAGCTGTAACTTCCATAAAAGTTATGGCCCACATACCTCTTGGGTGACCATCCTCAAAATTAATCGCCTTGTCATCAGGATAAAGTTCGGAAATTTTGGCGGATATATCTTCCGGGATATCCTCTCCAGGTTTTCCATGACACACTAAGCAGTTTTTTGTTAATATTATTGGTTTATAGTAAACAGGATGCCCGTTTTCGTTAATAGCTAATTTTGGTTGTAAAGTTTTGTTAGTAAGCCATTCCATTATGTATTGCTTAAAAATTTTAGACTCGATGGCATTAGCTTTGTTATTAGGATTTCTGTTTTTTTGTGCTACCCTCTTGATATCTACACCTTCGGCATTTGATAACGAGTCAGTAATTTTAATTGCCTCATGCTTACAAAAGTCCAAAGCATATTCCAATCCGCCTTTTTTCATAACTTTTTTTAATGCTTTACCTAGAGCTACTTTTGATATTGTGGTAACTGTTGCACCTCTCTTTTTTAGACTTTTCGCCTGCTTATCGTTTTGAAAAATGTAGGAAACTCTGACATCATCATCTGATTTTTTTTCCTCACTGTTAGTTTTCGTGTTAGAAGTACAACTTACGATTAATGTTATTATGCATAAATAAGCAACTATTATAGAATATTTCATAATTAATATTTTGTTACGAATTTTAATGTTAAATATTTTTTGTAAAAATAAACAAAACATATGATGTCATATTAAAAAATGCGATAGGTTGTCTTATTCAAGAACTTCCAGAACTTCACCCACAAAGCGTAAATCAACACCCGCTAATGGGTGATTAAAATCCATCGTTACAGCACTTTCCATGACAAGTGTAATTAAGCCAACATGTTTATTCCCATCATTATCAGTCATAGGTATTTTGTTTCCTATGGTTAACATTTGTTCGTTAATTTTTCCGTCAACTTCAAAAGTATCCATTGGAATATCAAATACAGCATATGGATCAACTGGTCCATATGCATCATTTGAAACAATAATAAAATCGAACTTATTGCCCTTCTTTAATCCCATCAAATTCTTTTCGAAACCTGGAAGTAACTCACCAATACCGAATTTGAATTTCATCATTTTATCTTCAGGAGTTTTTTCTAATTCTTCATCCGTAGTATTGTTGGTTAGTGTATAGGATAATGCAGCTATGCTATTTGGAGATATGTTCATGATAGTTATATTGAATGTTGAATATTGAACCTTAAATATCGGATGTCAATTGGAATCATCCAGAATTCAAAATTCTGTAACATTATTCAGATTACTCATATTATTTTCTGAGAAGCGCTATGAATTTTGGCTTTTAATCAAATTAAGAGCGCTACCTGCTTTAAACCATTCAATTTGGTTAGTATTATAAGTGTGATTTGCGGTGATTTCATCAATTGTGCCATCAGTATGGTGCAATATTACTTTTAATGGTTTACCAGGAGTAAAGTCAGGTAGTCCGATTACATCAAAACTATCGTCTTCTTGTACTTTGTTATAATCCATTTTATCAGCAAAAGTAAGAGCTAATACACCCTGTTTTTTTAGATTTGTTTCATGTATACGGGCAAATGAACGCACCAACACAACTTTAACCCCAAGATACCTGGGTTCCATAGCTGCATGCTCTCTGGATGAACCTTCTCCGTAGTTTTCATCTCCAATAATTATTGTTCCTATACCGGCATTATGCATTGTTAATGCAGCTTCTGGAACAGGTTCATAGTTGCCATTTACCTGATCTTTAACACTATTTGTAGTATCGTTGAAGTAATTTACTGCACCGATAAGTAAGTTTTGAGATATATTTTCGAGATGACCCCTGAAGCGTAACCAAGGCCCAGCCATACTAATATGGTCGGTTGTACATTTGCCTTTAGCTTTAATTAAGAGTTTCAAGTTTTTAAAATCTTTACCATCCCATGCTTTGAATGGGGTTAGTAACTGCAATCTTTGCGATGCAGGGTCAACCACAACTTCTAAACTACTTCCTTCTTCTGCCGGAGCTTGGTATCCGGAATCTTCAACATCAAATCCTAGTGGCGGATAAACAACACCCGTTGGCTCATCTAATTTTACCATTTCTCCATCTTCATTTTCAATTGAATCAGTAAGAGGATTAAAGTCAAGCTTCCCAGAAATGGCATATGCCATAACCATATCTGGAGAACTAACAAAAGCATATGTATTTGGATTACCGTCATTACGTTTTGCAAAATTTCTGTTGAAAGAAGTAATTATTGAGTTACGATGACCATCTTTAACATCTTCTCGATCCCATTGTCCGATACATTGTCCACAAGCGTTTGCAAGAACTGTAGCACCAAGTTTCTCAAACTCATCTATTAAGCCATCACGTTCAATAGTAAAGCGAACAAGTTCGGAGCCTGGTGTAATAAATAATTTGGATTTAATCTTGAGATTTTTTGCAAGTGCCTGTCGAGCTATTGAGGCTGCGCGTGTTATATCTTCATAGGATGAGTTTGTACATGATCCAATCAAACCTGCTTCCATGTTTAGCGGCCAATCATTCTTTTTTGCAGTTTCTGCAATTTTCGATACTGTAGTTCTTAAATCGGGGGTAAAAGGACCATTCAAAGCAGGTTCAAGCTCACTTAAATTTATCTCTATCACTTCATCAAAATATATGTGAGGATCATCGTAAACTTCCTCATCACCTGTAAGGTAATCAGATATTGAATCTGCAAGTTCAGCAACGTCAGCTCGATTTGTTTGTGCAAGGTATTCTGCAGTTTTATCATCATAACCAAATGTGGAAGTTGTTGCACCAATCTCGGCACCCATATTGCAAATTGTAGCCCTACCTGTTGCACTAAGGTTTTGAGCACCTTCTCCAAAGTACTCAACTATGGCACCTGTTCCACCTTTAACGGTCAGAATATCGGCTACACGAAGAATAACATCTTTTGGAGAGGTCCATCCACTTAATTTTCCGGAAAGTTTTACTCCAATAAGTTTTGGGAATTTAAGTTCCCAGGGCATGTCAGCCATAACATCAACTGCATCGGCTCCGCCAACTCCAATTGCAATCATCCCAAGTCCACCTGCATTCGGTGTATGGGAGTCAGTTCCAATCATCATACCACCAGGAAAAGCATAGTTCTCAAGAACAACCTGATGAATTATTCCTGCTCCTGGTTTCCAAAAACCAATACCATATTTATTTGATACTGAAGATAGAAACTCGTAAACTTCATGATTTGTATAATTAGCACTCTCAAGATCTTTTATAGCTCCTTCTTTTGCTTGTATAAGATGATCACAATGAACGCTTGATGGTACACCCACCTTACTTCTGCCAGCCTGCATAAATTGCAAAAGCGCCATTTGAGCAGTAGCATCCTGCATTGCTACACGATCGGGTCGAAAGTCTACATATGACTCATTTCTACTGTAAACTTGGGATGCGATTCCTTCATCAAGATGCGCATAAAGGATTTTTTCTGTAAGAGTAAGTGGTTTTCCCAACAATTTTTTTGCTGCATTAACTCTTGTTGGGAACTTATTATAAAGGTTTTTAATCATTTCTATATCAAATGCCATAATCTCTGATTTTAATAAACTTTAATACTAGAATTTCTTTGTTTTTTGAGGTTTGCAAAGTTACTAAAAACGTACAAATAGCATCTATCGGAATTGAGTTTTTACTAATGAATTTGAGTTGAAACTTTGAAATGTGCTCTTAGTGTTTTAAGCATAAATATTAAACATCACTTATTTTGACCACATGGCCACTTTTGCTTTCATAACTAGATGTCTTTTCATACTTATTTGAGGGAAAGGTATAATAATATAAGACTGAATATAAATCAAAATTCTACTCTAAAAGACCACGACCAGTTTTATTAATTTTGCCTTTTTCTTTTAGTTCGTGTATAAGTTTGTCTAACACTCCATTAACAAATACTTTGCTCTTAGAAGTACTGAAGTATTTGGCGAGTTCAATATATTCATTTAATGTCACCTTTATTGGAATTGTTTCCATTTCTTGGAGTTCAATTATAGCCATTTTAAGAAGTATTACATCCATTATTGGTATTCTCTCAAATTCCCAATTTTTGGTCCTCACTTCTAACTCATTAACTAATTCTTCTTCATGTCTTATAGTATGTTTGTATAGCTTTCTGACAAAATCGCGGTCCTCATTAATACCATTAATATTCGGTTTATAAATGCCAGGTAACAAAGTTTGCGTACTGAACTTATTCGAGAAATTTTCTATAAATTTTATAAGAAGTAAATTTACAAGATCATATCCATCAGTGAAATACACACTTCTTTCTTCATAATAAGCCCTAAGAATCTCAAATTCCGACAATAATTGATCAACTACTTTGATTAAGAAACGTTTATCATTTTCAATAGACGAATTATCATCAGCCAAATATTTAATATAGAGGTCTTTAGACTTTAGTATATTATAGAATCTCAATACTAAATCTGAGTGGTCTTCCCAATTAATCTTCAGGCTCTTTCTGCTGAGTATGAAATTGTTGTTTTGTGCAACACTGTTAAGTATCTTATTTTCTACAAAACGTAAATTTGGGTTAAGATCCTCCTTCGTTGGATAGAATTTTTTCTTATTTTCTTCAATTCTAATTTCGGCAAAATGTGCAATTGCAACTAAAAATGATAGCTGATAAATAAAAAGTTCATGTAGTTTATCTATACTTTCAAGTAGTTGTTTTTCTCCCTGAATAACATCATCGATGCCACCAGTATGCCATGAATAAAGTGACTGAAGTACCTTTATTCTTAGATGCCTTCTATATAACATATGGTTGTTCGTATTTGTATGAACTTAGATTAACTAGGTAGCAAAAATACTTTATTTAATAGATGGATTTCTTTTTTTATTATTTAATCCTATTTGAAAAATAAGTAGTAGTTTTAGAAATTGAAATACGCTATAAACTGATTTGCTGATTTAATTACCACCACTATGACTGAATGGGCTGATTACCAGTTTGCTGATAAAACTATACTAGTTGTTGAAGATGTTGATACCAGCATTAATTTTTACCATGCTGCTTTAAAAAAGTCACATGTAAATTTATTATGGGCCAAAGATGGTCAAGAAGCAGTTGATCTCGTGAACAAGTATATTGATCGGATTGACTTGGTACTATTAGACTTATATCTACCTTATATTAGCGGTTTTGAAGTACTTAAACATCTACGGAATATTAATCAAAATGTTCCTGTGGTTGTACAAACTGCATATTTGTTTTCAGGTGAAAGAAAGACCAGCTTTTCAATGGGGGCAAATGATTTTATCTCCAAACCAGTACAGTTAACAGATTTACTCAACATCATTTCAAAGTATCTAAAACCGGAACTAACCAATTAATAGATATTTCTAAAGGTTAATTTTTAATCCATCATAAGCAACTCTCACTTCGGGAGGAATTTCTTTTTCCAAATCTTTGTGGAAACCCATTAAATGACTTATGTGCGTTAAGTAAGCATATTCAGGTTTTAGAAAATTGATAACGTTTAGTGCTTCTTCCAGATTGTAGTGTGAAACATGTTTCTCTTTACGCAAGGCATTTAGAACTATTACTTTACAACCATCAAGTTTGACCAATGATGAAGGGGGTATATAATTTGTGTCAGTTATATAGGCAAAATCTCCAATCCTGAATCCGAGTACTTCAATATTTAAATGTAAGACTCTTACGGGGCTAATTTTTATATTCTTAATATAAAAGTCACCATTGTTAATTGTTATAATATTAAATCTTGGCAACCCAGGGTAGTTGTTATTGAACGCGTATGAAAACTCTCTTTTAATTTCTTCCTGGTCTTCCAATGAGGCATAAATATCCATTGGTTTTTTGGATAAATAGTTATACGATCTGACATCGTCTAATCCTGCTATATGGTCGCGATGCGAATGGGTTATAACTATTGCATCGAGTTTTGAAACCTTTTCTCGCAGCATTTGCTGCCGAAAATCAGGCCCAGCATCTATGCATATCACCATATCATCAACTTCTACCAGCACAGATGTACGTAGCCTTTGGTCTTTTTTTTGAGCGTTTTTACAAACAATACATGAGCAAGCAACTACCGGTACTCCTTGCGATGTCCCTGTTCCTAAGAATGTTACAACCATATTAGGTACTTACGTTTTGTATTACAAAAGTAGCTGATAATGCATTACAAACGAAATAGAAAATATAATACTACACAAGATAGATGATTATACCAGGCGCCAAAGTCATTTATAATTAACGACCATATCTATATCCGCCACCATTAACACTACCGAATTTAATGGCAGCTGTTAAACCGAAGACATTTGTTTTGATTTTCATGTCATCAGCAGCAGTTAGGTTTGATAATCCCTGTGTATAGAAAATTGAGAACTGAAACCTGTTTACTTCCACGCCTCCTTCGATATTTACCCCTAAGCTCCAAGGTTTAAAAGTGTCAGTATCTGAAGTACCAATAGTTTGTTTTTCATTATCCCACTCGTTATCCACTTTGTATAGCAATGTAGCATAAGTAGCATAGGATATTACAGGCCCTGCCATTGCAAATAGTTTTGCATCTCCAAGATCATATTTATAGCCAAAATTAATTGGGAGATCAACGAGTAAGAGAAGTTCATATTCTTTTGATTCTGCCATTTTTCCACTAACTAATCGTTCGCCATCAAATCTGAAACCTTTAAAACATCCAAATAATCCTGATTGAACAAAAAGATAATCATTTATGGGTACTTCAATTATAAATCCAATACGAGGTGAAATCAGTCGTTTGGTATTAAGTGTGTCGTTTAGTTTATCTCCATCCAAAGTCCATACTTGGTTAGAGAAATCCACACCCATTTTAAATCCACCTTGTACTTGTGCATTTGAAATATTCCATGAAATTGAGGCTATTATTACAATAGCAATAAGAATTCTGTTTTTCATCTTTTTATTATTTTAGTTCGAAACAAAAATACAAAACTAGCTTTCTAATATTACAAAGATGGCTCCCAATTTATCATATTTCTTCTTTTTCTTGTTGTATCATTCCATATGTCCGATAGTTAACATCTTATTTATAATGAGTACAAATTTTATTTAATGCTCATGCAATTTCTTTTTAATTTTACGCATTCATGATAATTATAAAATTCCTTGCGCTTTAGTAGTAAAATAAAACAATCGATTGCCAAATTTACACTTAAATTGTGGCCATTATCAGAGCATGAACCATCTGGAAAACCATTAAATTTAGTAGATAATAAAATTCTATTATTGTTTGATTTTTCCAAAGATAATGAAATAATATCGCTGGCTAATAAACTTTCAAACATTTATATACAGCTTGTTGCAAGCTCTACTATTACTATTTGCAACTTGAGTAATAACTGTGGGCAAGCTGAAAATGAAGAAATAGTGTATTTTAGTTTTAACGATTTTGATATATTGGGTATGCCGAAATTGAGTTTGAATAACTGGATTATCAATAATGAGTTTGATATTTTGATTAGTTTTGTGAGGAAAGAGAACGTTTATTGTAATAATCTGATCTCCAGGATTAAATCAGAATTTAAAGCAGGTTTATTTAATCCCAATAATGTCAAACTATTTGATTTAACAATAAAGCAAAAATCCGATAATATAATTAATCAACTTGAGTTATTTATTCAATACTTAAATAAACTAAACATAAATAAATGATACCAAATTTTACAGGTACTGGGGTTGCAATTGTAACACCGTTTCTTTCTAGCGGAAAGATAGATTATAACAGTCTAAATAAACTACTAAATTGTATAGTTGACAACGAAATTGATTTTGTAGTAGGTTTAGGAACAACTAGCGAAGCCGTAACACTTACTTCTGATGAAAAGAAAGAAGTAATGAAATATGTAATTGAGGTAGTTAACAACAGAGTTCCGATTGTAATGGGCATTGGTGGAAACAATACTGCGGCAGTAGTAAATGAAATAAAAAACACAAATTTTAAAGGAGTAGCAGGAATTCTTTCGGTTGCACCATATTATAATAAACCAAATCAAAGGGGTTTATATGAGCATTTTAAGGCTATTGCAAATAGCAGCCCTGTTCCTATAATACTATATAATGTACCAAGTAGGACTAGTTCAAATATTGCTGCTGAAACAGTCCTTAAACTGGCCATTGAATTTACAAATATTGTTGCAGTTAAGGAAGCATCGGGAGATTTAGCACAGGTTATGGAAATAATTAAGAATAAACCAGATGGATTTTCTGTTCTATCAGGTGATGATGCTCTTACTTTCCCAATGATTTCTCTTGGTGCCGAAGGTGTTATTTCTGTTGTTGCAAATGCATTTCCATCTGAATTTTCCACAATGGTTAATCAAGCCCGAAATAATGATACTGAAAAAGCTAGAGAAATTCATTATAGTTTATTGGAAATTATTGATTTGCTATTTGCAGATGGAAACCCGGCTGGAATTAAAGCTGCACTTGAAATCATGGGGATAATGAGTAATAACTTAAGACTACCTATGATTCCTGTAACTTATGATGTATATTTAAAATTATCTCAGGAAATAGAAAATTATAATAAATAGAGGATATTCAGAAACCTATTTTGATAAAACTGTTGTCATAGTAACTAAGAAATTTAACTGATGAAGAAAGTATTTTTATTAATTATAATAATCTTATGCTCTAATTTTATTTTTGGACAAGTTGATAATGTAGTTTCTGCCCAAGAAGTATTACAAAACAGGGGAGAGGTTTATTTTAAATTTTTCCTCGAGGAAGATGAGCTAACTCAAAACAACATATCATTTCTTTCTAATATTATCTCCATTGACAATATTAAAGAAAATGAGATTACTGCCTATGCCAACACCAAAGGTTTCAGCAAGTTTGTTGATCTGAATATTGATTTTGAGGTACTTACACCCCCTTCCATGCTTGATAGTTCAATTTTGATTAGTGCATCAACAACCCGTAATACAGAAGAACTGGATTATTATCCATCCTACGATGAGTATCTTAATATGATGAACCAGTTTGCAACTGACTATCCTAACCTGTGTGAGGTTGTCAACATTGGATATAGTATAAATGGCAGAGAATTATTATTTATACATATTAACGACAGTCTAGGCATCGCTCAAAACGAACCTGAGTTTATGTACACTTCTTCAATACATGGTGATGAACTCGTTGGTTATTTTTTAATGCTGAGATATATTGATCATTTACTCGAAAATTATGGTGTAGATCCTGAAATAACCAACCTTGTTAACAGTATTGACATATGGATCAACCCCCTTGCTAACCCGGATGGAACATTTGCCGGCGGTAATAATACAGTATGGGGAGCAACAAGGTATAATGCAAACAATGTTGATATGAACAGAAATTATGCTGATCCTGAAGATGGCCCTCATCCGGATGGGAATGCATATCAAATTGAGACTATTGCTTTTATGGATTTTGCAGATGAACACAATTTGGTTATGTCAGCTAATATGCATGGAGGAGCTGAAGTAGTTAATTACCCTTGGGATACGTGGCCACAACTTGCAGCAGATGATGATTGGTGGATTTATGTTAGCCGTGAATATGCTGATACTGTTCATGCATATGGTCCATCAGGTTATTTAACTGATCTCAATAATGGAATTACAAATGGATATGTATGGTACACAATTAGTGGTGGACGACAGGATTACATGAATTATTTTCAAAATTGCCGTGAAGTGACACTTGAGCTGTCTCAAGTTAAAACTCCGCCAGAGAGTCAGTTACCGGGCTTCTGGGAGTATAACTATCGTTCATTAGTAAATTATATGGGACAGTCATTAAATGGGTTTTCAGGTAAAATTACAAACGCTATGAATGGTAATCCTGTTGCAGCTAAAGTATTTGTTGAGAACCATGATATCGATAACTCATGGGTGTATTCTTACCAGCCACTTGGCTATTATCACAGGCTAATAAAAGCTGGAAATTACGACGTAACATATTCTGCTTTTGGGTATTATGATCAAACAATAGTTGATGTTTCGATTACTGATGATTCAAATTATGAATTAAATGTTGAGCTTATTCCTTATACATCACTACTTGCAGATTTTTACGCATCTACAACCCTTACGGGTGCAGGTAATAGCATTGATTTTTCCGATAATTCGTGGGGAAGTAATATAATTTCATGGACATGGACTTTTGAAGGTGGCACGCCATCAACATCATACGATGAAAATCCTGTTGGAATTATTTATGAAAATCCTGGAGAATTTGATGTTACTTTAACTATTGGTAATACTAATGGGGATTATGATACAGAATATAAGGAAAATTATATAAATATTAAGGAGTCAATTAATATGGATAATGAAAGTATTACAACTTGTGATCTATTGTTTTTTGATTCAGGCGGTGAAAATGCTGATTATTCAGATAATGAAGAACTTACAATGACCTTTTTGCCTGACTCTCCTAATTCATTAGTAAAGATGGAGTTTATTGAGTTTAATATAGAAAACCATTTTAATTGTGATTATGATTATATAGAGATATTCGATGGATCGGATATTACTGCACCAAGAATAGGGAAATGGTGTGGCACTAATAGTCCTGGATTAATTACTGCAGACAATGAAGAAGGAGCCCTGACTGTTTATTTTTATTCAAATAGTACGATAACCTTAGCCGGATGGAAAGCAATCATTAGTTGTGATTCAAATGTTGGAATTGCTCAGAAGAAAGAAACAGATATTAAAATCTACCCAAATCCTGCCCGTAGTGAAATAAATATTGTGCTTAATGGCAAAATTGCAGATATCGTGTTATCCGATCTTCAAGGAAGAATATTATATACGGCTATTGATGCCCAAGAAATACATCATATTAATATAGCTGATTTTGAGCGAGGTATATATTTAATTTCGTTCAAAAATAATGGTGAGGTTGTAACCAGAAAAATAGTATTTAATTAACTGCAAAACTTACCCAGATATATATATTTCGTTATGTAACAGCACACGCAACACAACAAAAATTATTACGGTAACTAGAATTATTACTAGTGACAGATTTGTTGAACGATCTTCTTCATCAAAATATATAGTATCCATACGACTAATTCTTCCCATAATGAAAATTAATATCAACGCAAGGCTGATCCAGGAATATGCCTCCTGAAACAGTATTCGTGGTTAAAAAAAGCTTAAGTAAAATAGAGTTCCAAACACAAAAGGAACTATTAATTGAGAAGAAACGAAAAATGGAAAATTCCTTTCATCAAGTTTGTTTAAGTATGAATTGGCGGTAATTGCAGCTGGTTTTGACATGATATAAGCCGTTCCTAGCAAACCTAAAAAGCCTAGAAGAGCAACAATCATTTTTGTTGTATCAGTAAGATACATCCAGTTAAAAACATGTCCTACACCTTTCTTAAATAGATTGCCAATAAGCAACCCTCCAAAGAAAAAATTAAATGCATGAAGGGTAAGCCACATAAAGAAGATTTTAATGCGGGCAGGTTCTTCAACCAATGACCAAAAAGCAATTAAGGAGATCAATCCAATTATAAAAATTAAAATCGGGCCCGAGCTATAAATAAGCTTAACCGAATCGTGTGTCCATTCGTATGGCTTAATATAATAGCTTATATTGTACCAATCGAATCCCAAGTCATAGCCATAGCTGCCGGCAAGAATTATCTTGACAACGTGATTTAAATAAAAAATTAACAGAAATGCAAGTACATATGAAGCTGTTGAATTACTAGCTATTATCCAGAAGTTTTTTTTGGTAAGTTTTAAGTCAGCTTTCATTTGTTATAAACAATACACCTATGTTTGCAGCATTAATCTAATTATTTAACTGTTCTTTCCTTAAACTCTTTTGAATATTCTTTATTTTCTAATTTGCGTTTAATTGTTGCAAAAGTTTTTACAGTATACTCAACATCATCAAGAGTGTGGACAGCAGTTGGAATAATTCTTAGAATAATCATGCCTTTAGGTATCACCGGGTATATGATAATTGAACAGAAAATGTTATAATTCTCACGTAAATCGTATGTAATTTGAGTCGCTTCAGCAACATCACCGTTTAGTATTACTGGAGTAACTGGTGATTGCGTTGCACCAATGTTTAACCCGTTTTCAACAAGTCCAGTTTGAAGAGCATTAACGATAGTCCAGAGTTTTTCTTTAAACTCTGGGTTTGATCTTAGTAAATCCAATCTTTTTAAAGCTCCAATTACCATTGGCATAGGGAGTGATTTTGCATAAATTTGTGAGCGCATTGTATATTGTAAATATGTGATCACATCTTTACTACCAGCAACAAAACCACCGATACCTGCCATCGACTTAGCAAATGTTCCAAAATATAAATCAACTTCATTTTGTAAACCAAAATGTTCATCAGTACCTGCACCCGTTGGACCCATTGTTCCAAATCCATGAGCATCATCAATGAACAATCTGAAATTGAATTTCTTTTTAAGTTCTATAATTTCATCGAGTTTACCAAGATCACCAGACATGCCATACACACCTTCAGTAATAACCAATATCCCACCACCTGTTTTATCTACAATCTTTGTAGCTCTCTCAAGTTCTTTCTCAAGATTTTGCATATTATTATGAGGATAAACAAAACGTTTTCCAAAATGTAAACGCATTCCGTCAATTATACATGCGTGTGCTTCAGAGTCGTAAACGATAACATCTTTGCGGTTAACCATTGAATTAATAATAGAAACCATACCTTGGTATCCATAATTAAGAAGGTAAGCAGATTCTCTTTTAACAAATGAAGCTAGTTCACGTTCGAGTTGCTCGTGGTATTTTGTGTGGCCCGACATCATTCGTGCACCCATAGGGTATGCCATTCCCCATTCAGCGGCAGCATCGGCATCAGCCTTCCTGACTTCTGGATGATTTGCTAATCCAAGATAATTATTCAAACTCCAAACTAAGCGTTCTTTACCTTCAAACATCATGTAGTTAGAAATTTCTCCTTCCAATTTTGGAAACATAAAATATCCTTCACTTTGTTTAGCATATTGGCCTAAAGGACCAAGATCAGACGTGCATTTGTTAAAAATATCCATTATTGATTTGATTAAATTTGAGTGACAAAAATATGGATTTCCTTTCATTGTTCAACTTAAAAGGATGAAATAGTGTAAGCATTAAAAATATGAAATTTTCTTCGACAGAAATATGCAAATATTTAAAGTTTGTTAAAGTCTGAATAAATTGTGGTTAGTGAATAATATTGACATAATAAATCCGTTTTGTACTTCAATAAATTATTGTAATTTTGCGCGATGTTTAAAAAAACAGTTTTCTTAACTTTAGTTGCTGGTATAGTGGCACTTGGCCTTGGTTGTAATAACTATTCTAGAATTATTAAGAGTGGTAATAACGACTTAAAGTTTGAAACTGGTGTAGATTTATATGAAAAAGGTGATTTTAACAAAGCACTGCAATTTTTTGATATTCTAAGGGCAGTGCAGCGTGGGACAGAAAAAGGGGAGAAGTTAACGTATTATACTGCTAATTGCTATTTTCAAATGAAAGACTACCAAATAGCAAGCTATTATTATAAGCAATACGTTGAAATGTATCCCAGGAGTGAGCATGCTGAAGAATCTGCATTTTTAACCGCATACTGTAATTATCTAGAATCACCAAGAGCAAGCCTTGATCAAACGAACACATATATTGCTCTTAGGGAGCTACAGTCATTTATTGACATGTATCGTGGAAGCACGAAGGTAACAGAGGCTCACCGCTTAATGGATGATTTGAGAGGAAAGTTGGAAGTAAAGAATTACAATATTGGAAGACTTTATTATAGGATGGGTGATTATCAGGCTGCTATAACTTCATTTGAAAATCTTCTAGACAACTATCCTGACACTGATTTTAAGGAAGAGGTTCTTTATTCAATTACGAAAGCCTATTTTACTTACGCTGAAAAAAGTATTGAATCGAAAAAAGAGCAACGTTACGAGAAGACTATAGAATCATATAACAATCTTCTTTATTTATTTCCGGAAAGTGAATACTTAAAAGATGTTGAAGAAATTAATGAAGATGCACATAATAGTTTAAAGAATAAATAATTTTAATAGATGGACTATAAAAAAATTAAAACAGAATTAACTGCAGTTACTCGAAAAAAGGAAAAATTTTATGATGTTACAGGTAATATTTATGAAACTGTAGTTGTAATGTCAAAACGTGCTAACCAAATTGGTTATGAAATTAAGCAGGAACTAGAACAAAAAATTGAGGAATTTGCCCCTGCGACGGATAACCTTGAGGAAGTCTTTGAGAACAGAGAGCAAATCGAAATAGCACGTTACTATGAAGGCCTGCCAAAACCAACTTTGTTAGCAGTTAACGAATTCCTTAAAGGAGAGATTTATATTAGAAATCCTCATAAGGAAAAAGTTGAATTATAGAATATGATATGTTAACGGGTAAAAAAATCATTATTGGTATAACTGGTAGCATAGCTGCATATAAAATACCTTTTCTTATCCGTTTACTGAAAAAAGCTGGTGCTGAGGTTCAAGTAATTATGACACCTGCTGCCTTAGATTTTGTAACACCTTTAACATTATCAACCCTAACTGAACGACCTGTATTAATCAATTTCTTTGATAAAAATGATGGTACATGGTCAAGTCATATAGACCTTGGTTTATGGGCCGATATGCTAATAATAGCACCGGCAACTGCCAATACTCTGGCAAAGATGGCTACAGGTGTTGCAGATAATTTGTTGTTAACAACCATACTCTCTGCTCGTTGCCAAATAGTTTTTGCTCCTGCAATGGATCTGGATATGTACAAACATCCAACTACGTTTGAAAATATCCAAAAATTACAATCTATCGGTTACAAACTAATTGAGCCTACTGAAGGAGAGCTTGCCAGCGGACTTGAAGGGTTTGGGAGAATGGAAGAACCTGAAATTATTGTTGGCAAAATTGAAGAGTTTTTAAGTGAATCTCTCCTGTTTATTGGAAAAAAAGTAATGATTACAGCAGGGCCTACTTTTGAACCAATTGACCCTGTTAGGTTTATTGGCAATCATAGCTCAGGCAAAATGGGAGTTGCAATTGCAGTAGCTTTCGCAGAACAGGGAGCCGAAGTAAACCTTATTATTGGCCCAACTAGTATTGTTGTTGATCATCCCTCAATTAATGTTACGGAAATTACTACCGCATCTGAGATGCATACTGAATGTGTAAAATTATTTCCAAAAGCTGACATTACTATTATGTCAGCTGCTGTTGCCGATTTTTCACCATTTATGGAAGCGCAGAAGAAGATTAAGAAAGCAGATAGGCTTAAATCCATTGAGCTAAAACCAACCATAGATATATTAGCTGATTTAGGTAAGAATAAAAGGGACAACCAGATCCTTGTAGGTTTTGCTCTTGAAACGGAGAATGAGCTTGATAATGCCAGAAAGAAATTGAGTCAAAAAAATCTTGATATTATTGTTCTCAATTCGCTTAAAGATAATGGATCCGGCTTTGGATATGATACTAATAAGGTTACTATACTAACAAAAAATGGCGATGAACTAGTTTTCGAACTTAAAGCAAAAGAGGAAGTTGCCCGGGATTTATTATCGGTCATTGAAAACTTTAATATAGAATAATGATAAGGAAAAGCATTATAATAATAGTGATTTGCTTAGGAAGTTTTATGTCTGGAACTTCCCAGGAGTTCCTTGGAAATATACAAATCCAAACACAGCAGGTAGAAGGTATTGATCCAAGTGTTTTTAGTAATATGGAAACATCAATATTTGAATTCATGAATAATAGGGTTTGGTCATCTTATAATTTTAAGATTGAAGAGCGAATTGAATTTACTATGGTTATCACAATCACAGAAGTATTAGGAAGTGATAATTTTAAAGGTACTATGAACTTAGTGCTCCAACGCCCTATTTATGGTACGGATTATAATTCGGTTGTTATTAACCTGGTAGATGATGATATTCATTTTGTATTTATACCTCATCAGCCAATGATTTTTACTGATGGAGCCTACACAAATAATCTTACGTCAATACTTGCTTTTTACGCATATCTAATGTTAGGCCTTGATTTTGACACCTTTTCTTTTGAAGGTGGTACACAATTTTACGAAAAAGCAATGGCGGTTGTAACATCAGCTCAAAACTCCAACGAAAAAGGATGGCAAGCTTTTGAAGGACCAAGAAACAGGTATCAACTTGTTGAAAACATACTGAATCCATCGTATAGTGATTTACGTAAACTTCTTTATGAATATTACTTGAAGGGGCTTGATATTATGGCTAATGACAAGATTGGTGGTAGAGCTATAATTGCAAAATCACTGAACAATCTCAAAACAGTATTTAATAAAAGATCCGGATTGTATTTTCTTCAGGTACTTGTTGAAGCAAAAAGAGCTGAAATAATTGATATTTTTACAGACGCATCGCCTTCAGAGAAAACTGATATGATAAATATTATGAAGGAAGTTGACCCTGCCAATGGCTCTCGTTACGAGGCTGTAAATAAATAAAACCTAGTCTGTTAACACATCTTCTAGCTAACTTGATATTATTTTCAAGTATTAATGACAAGGAAAAGCCCCATAACCAAAAAAATGGTTATGAGGACTTTTACAGAACAAACCAAAAAGGGTTTATCTCAATTTAATTAATTTACGAATAATGCTCACATTGTCGTTAGCAGTTATTCTCACTAAATAATATCCTTGTGAAAGTGATAGGGATGGTAGATCGACTTTATGTTTTCCGGTTGAAAGCAATAACACATCTGAATATAAGCTTTGACCATACTGATTTAGTATTTCAATCTTAATATTTGCAGGTTCTTTTATACTTATGTTGAATGCTGCTTTTTCTGTTGCAGGATTTGGAAAAATACCATCAACAGATCCGATATATGCAGAATGTATATCATCGATACCAAGTATTGCCTGACCATTTGTTACCACAATCTTAACGGAGGAACTGCTGTTTTGTTCACTTAAGGTAACATCAAATGGTATAGTCTCAATTCCAACAATTTCTGTATAAACTACATATGTTCCATAAGCAAGCTGTGAGAAATCAAACATTCCTTCTTCATTAGTACGACTATATAGGATTGGGTCTTCTTGCTGGTCAAGTAGTAAAATTTCTACATTACTAAGTAATTCTCTATTAACTTCGCTAACTACAGTTCCTGTTATAATACCATTACCAGAGTTTGAAGAACTAGTACTAACCATATAAACATCATTTGTCCAACCTGTGGGGAAAGGAAGTATAGGCCATGCTTCTTCCCAGTTTATTGCATCGAGGTGATAAGTTGGAATATAATCACCAAAATATGCTGATTGATCTGTTAGTTCAGCTTGAACAAAATACACGCAATTTTCAAAGCCGGCACCATCAAATATGTAATACCCATTGTCATTAACCTGCGTTGTTTCAACATTAATTAACCCGTAACCAATTGTATCGAAAGTCATTAAATGGACGTCAGCAAAATCAGCCGTCACACTGTCTTCTAGGTAAATATAGCCATCTACATCAAAAGTGAAATTGTTACCAACCCAAATCATTTCCATATATTCAGCATAACATCCGGCTGAATCAGAAGCTGATAAAAGAACATTGTAGATTCCATCATCTGCATATGTATGAGTAATGTTGGCTCCGGTACCTGATGTTCCGTCACCAAAAGCCCAAGTATATTCAATATAATTAGAGCCTCCTTGTATATAGGCTTGGAAATCTACCGTGAGGTCGGTTATTTGGTATTCATACCATGCAAAACACCCATATGTCGAATCATTGAAGACAAAAACCTCTTCACAGAATGTGCTTTCGCATGAATCAGTTGAATTGAAGATTGATAGACACACATCATAAATACCCTCATCAGAGTATAGATGTATTGGATTCTGTAAGTTGGAATAGGTTCCATCACCAAAGTCCCATTCCCATATATCTGGTTCACCAAATGACATATCTAAAAATTGAATATTAAGATTGTTCCATCCTCCTCCTGGATTATTGGTATCACCAGCAGGATAATACCAGAACGAAGCTTCGCAATCGTTAGGCCAGTTCCCAACATTTATGAATTGACATTCAGTACTTTCACAGGTTGTGCCCTGACTACCAGTACCAGTAATAGTTAAACATACCAGGTGTAAGTCTTCACCCTAATTTGGACAGATTGGTTTAAATCTTTATGGACAGAATTCATAAATTTATAACCAATAAAAATTCAAGTTAT
>PVBE011662578.1_pt1 | contig 40346 bp, 44 predicted proteins | sample 1631181 | NCBI WGS metagenome assembly PVBE01 (sample SAMN08397723, study PRJNA350692) | Marine metagenome, whole genome shotgun sequencing project. | isolation source: water | place: Pacific Ocean | collected 2012-04 | reverse complement strand
GAAACGCTCGACTCGAAGATGGCGTGGAGCGACCCTTGGGCTCCTCATATGTGCTGGTTTGTTTGCAGCAGATGCAGTAGGACCAACCGTAATTGATCATCTCGTTGTTCGAAAACTTGATGTGATTACGGATGACGGGCACGTGGCCTTGTCACTTGCCCAAAGTAAAACAGGAGGTCAAATTGATTTGTATGCTGCAGACGGGACAAACCTATTGCGACTTGGCACAAACGAATCAGGTGGCGACATGGCAGTGTGGAATCGAGATGGGACGAGTATTGCTGGCCTTTGGTCTGGCGATGATGGTGGTGTATTTTCCCTTTGGAACAAAAAGGGTGTTGAAAACGCTCGCGTTTCTTCTGGTGCGATGACACTTGGTTCATCACTTGCAGTAAATAACAATGCGGGCGTACCTGTTTTTGCTGTTGCAAGTGATGATGCCGGTGATGGGCGAATACAACTTGTCGATCATGCTGGCAATCTTGTTATTGATGCACGCACAATTCCAGGAGTTGGCGGAGCAATTATGCTAAAAACTGTACAAGGCAAACGCGTTGTCATGCTTGCTGCAACAAGCGATGGCGGGTCCATAAATTTAATGAATGCTCGCGGCGTCCCTGTCGTACTTGCATCGACTTCTAATAATCATGGTGGTGCAATTACTGTAGCAAACGAACGCGGCATGAGTGTTGTCAATGTAGAATCAGATGGCGAACAACGTGGCGCCATTAACATCAGCGACGCAGATGGAAACGGAACGAGAAGAATTCGACCACTTCGTGGTTACTCGCCGTAATTTTCTTTTATTTCAACCGAACCATCTTCTGATTCAAAAGCAACTTCAAGTTCAACCAGTGCTGCGAGCGCTGCAAGTTGTTCTGCTTGTTTTTTAGAAGCAGCCCAGCGGGAGTCGAAACGCCGCCCGTTGAGATCTACAGAAATTTCAAAGCACTTGGCGTGATCGGGACCTTTTTCATCTAGGACAACGTACATAGGGGCGACGCCCTCGCTTTTTTGTCCAAATTGCTGCAAAATTGATTTGTAATTTTCTTGGTGCGTTGATTGGGCGGCGGATTCTATTCGTTCACTCATGGTTTTGAGGACGAAAGCTTTGGCCTTATCGAAACCACCGTCGAGGTAGATAGCACCAATGAGTGCTTCGTAGGCAGCGCCAGTAACCGAGCTTGGGATTTGTTTTTGTGTGTTCATCCCCTTTCCAACTCGAAGAATCCGGGCAAGATCAAGTTCATCTGCGACTTCGGCGCAAATTTTTCTACTAACGACCGAAGACTTGACTTTTGTCATGTCACCCTCTTCAAAATCAGGAAATCGCTCGTATGTTTCGCTACAAACGACGAAACCGAGAACTGCATCGCCAAGAAATTCAAGACGTTCATTGGATTCGCTTCGTTGATCAACGGCCGAGGAATGTGACAGCGCTTGCTCAAGGAGAGCATGGTTTTTGAATTTGTAGCCGGTAATCGACTCTGCTGCGTCAGTCCAATCAGTATCCATAGGTGATCTAGTGCCATTCTATCGCCCTTTGTGCGAGTAGTAGTTGAATTGGCTTGCTAGAACCCTCTCTGTAGGCTATATTACTCGGCTCGACTAAAGGATTTACCCATGGCTGTTCATTACCCAAGACGTACTAGTAAAGTAAAACGAGCTCGATCAATCGGATTTCGTGCACGCATGAAAACCAAAAATGGTCGTAAGATCATCTCGCGTCAACGTCGAATTGGTCGTAAGGTCAGCTGATTCCACTTGCAATTCAACTACACCCCCAAGGCTCGCCTCTAGCGAGCCTTTTTTTGACTCGCAGTCAATTTGACCCGTGGCCAAGTTGATCACGGGTCGTTTTGAGGAGATCCGCCTTTGTAGATTCAAGATCACCCGAAGTTTCGACCGCGCACGTAGCAATCATCGAGTATTCAGGCAATCGTTGACACATCACATCAAGGTCACTCCTAGAAAGTGCTGGGCGGTCATTGCCTCTTGAAAGACGATCAGTAATGACTGACGAGTCCGCCCAAAGATGCACTACAAGAGGCACGTTCAATAACCGCTTTCCGATTACTTCCACCATTGGAGCCCCACCACCAAGCGATACGACTCCCTCTAGATCGAGCAAAGGTGGAATCACCGCTCTCTCAGCAGCACGCCACCCTTCCTCGCCGATTGATGCCCATGCATCTGTCACGTTTTCCATCCCGAGATATTCCAACACACGTTCGTCAGTATCGACAAATGGGACGCCAAGTTCATCGGCAAGCCACTGGCCAAGTGTACTCTTCCCAGTCCCTCTATATCCAATCAAAGCAATAGTCGACATCGACCTATGGTAGACTCACAGCACGATGTCTGCAGAAAAACTTACTATTCTCAAAGGTCCGGCAGACGTCCCTCTTTCTGGTCTCACAGGCAAAAAGGTATTACTCATCGGATATGGGAATCAAGGGCGATCTCATGCGCTGAATCTCCGTGATTCAGGGATTGAAGTTGTAGTTTCAACTCGAAATGCACGCAAAGCAACTGCTGACGATTTTAAGGTGGTGCCAAATACAGAAGCAGCATCAGCAGATCTCATCATCTTCGCATTGCCTGATGAAATTCAAGGCGAGATCTTTCACCATGAGATTCTCCCCCACCTCAATCCAAATGGAGTCCTTGGATTTATCCATGGCTTCTCCATTCGATATAAGCACATCGATCCCCCTGCTGGAATTGGCGTTGTTATGGTCGCTCCCAAAGGCCCAGGCATCACCGTCCGTCAACGGTACCTCGAAAACACAGGTGTTCCTGCACTTCTTGCCGTAGAACGAGAAAATACAACAAATACCGCAAGATCCATCGCCCTTGCTTGGGCAGCGGGAATCGGTTCAGGAAGAACAGCGGTGATCGAATCTACATTTGCTGACGAAACTGAAACTGATTTGTTTGGTGAGCAAGCCATTATTGTCGGCGGTCTTGCCGCCCTTGTCCGTGCTGCCTACGAAACTCTTGTTAACGCCGGCTACCCACCTGAACTTGCCTACATCGAGTGCTGCCATGAAGTGAAACAAGTTGCAGACATTTTGCACGAAAAAGGTATGAGCGAAATGATGTCTGCTATTAGCAACACTGCAGAAATGGGTGCATATGAGGCAATGGATTTACTCGATGACGAACATCTTCGCTCCCACTTTCGTACGATTTTACAAGGCGTGAAAGATGGGTCATTCGCAAAACGACTCGTCGATCAATCAATAGCAAGTAAGAGAGAGGAACTCGCTCATCATGAAATCGACAAAATCGGCAAGGAAATTAGAAGCCTCATGCACCCCAAGACCGATTGACTCTTGATGGACAATTTTCAAGCAATCATTCTAGGCATCGTTGAAGGAATTACCGAATACCTCCCGATTAGTTCCACTGGGCATTTGATCCTTGCTGGTTCCATCATGGGTCTAAAGAGTAATGCGGTAGATTCATATGTAATAGTCATTCAGGGCGGCGCTATTTTAGCGGTCATTGGGTTATATAGAAAACGAGTTGGCAACATGCTCCTTGGCTTCCTTGGCAAGCACAAAGCTGGATTAAAACTTGCGATTAATCTCATCATTGCTGTCCTTCCTGCTGTTGTTCTAGGGTTACTTTTCAAAGACACAATCAAAGAACAACTATTTTTCCCAACTCCAGTAATTGCAGCACTAGGCCTAGGGGGCGTGCTGATGTTATTTGCTTCTAGGTGGCAACGAAGTGCGTTTCATGAAGGAAATGACAACCACAGTTTCATTGATATCGAACACCTTACATGGAAAAAAGCTCTCATTATTGGATTACTTCAATGTGTTGCTATGTGGCCGGGAACGAGCAGATCAATGATGACCATTGTTGGCGGTATGGCTGTTGGAATGAAACCAAAACATGCCGCCGAGTTCAGTTTCCTCTTGGGATTACCCACCCTTGGAGGGGCAACGTTGTTAGAGCTCTACGATTCGAGAGAAGTTCTCCTTGAAATGAACATGCTTGCGATGGTTGTTGGCATTGTTGTTTCGTTTTTAGCAGCCGCTATTGCGATCAAATGGCTCGTCGCATATTTATCAAAACATGGCCTCGCACTTTTTGGTTGGTATCGAATTGCACTTGCAATTGTTTTTGCAATTGGTATATACGGCGGTTATTTCACACTTGGAAATAACGCTGCAAGCACATCCGAAGGTGGAGATACAATTTCCTCAACAGAATCTCCCATCACTTTTAAGAATGACCATTGCCCAGCATTTCCAGTTGCAGACCATGTTGCACCTTCAACAATCACAGGCCCAACGACAGATTGCCAATGGCCGACTGCAAGTTCCTGATCACCCCTCATTAAGGTCCATTGCATCCCATCAATATCACCCCCGAGGGATGCCTTCCAATGCACCTCTCCCGCGCCAGAGAAATTCAAATTCCTAGGGAAGAGTGTTCCGCCAAGTGCCCACGCCAACAACCCCGCCATCACAAAAAAAATGGCTGCTTTAACGAGTAGTGATCTGAATCCGAGGGCAAGTTGTCCCATAGGTCAACATTTTACAGGGAAAGTAAAGATGCGAGTTGTGCTTCGTCCCAAACTTCTATGCCCAAATCTTGCGCTTTCTGCAACTTAGATCCAGCCTTCTCACCTGCGATAACAACATCTGTCATTTTAGATACTGATCCAGTTACTTTTGCTCCACGTCTTTCAAGTTCCTCCGTCAACGCTTTGCGTTCCCAGTGTTCTAGGGACCCTGTGATGACCATTGTTTTGTTTGCGAATTCAGGATCAGTCGTTGCATTTTCTTTTTGAGAAAGAACCACCCCCACTTCGGAAAGTTTGTTGAACAATTCTTCGCCCCGACTTGAATGGATTGCTTTGTGAAGTGTTTCAGCCGTAATCTCTCCAAAATCATGTAACGCGACGAAATCTTCAACTGTTGCTTGTTTAAGAGTTTTCAAATTTGGATACACCTTTGCGATAGTTCTTGCTGTTGCTCTTCCAACTAAACGGAAGCCAACTGCAGAGAGAACTCGAGCGAGTCCACGTGTTTTACTTTCTTCTATTGCAGCAACAAGCGCTAGGGCAGATTTTTTTGCAAAACCTTCGAGTGGAAGCAAATCCTCACTTGTCAACGTGTACAAATCTGCAAAGTGATGCACCAAACCAGCATCAACAAGTTGGTCAACTACTTTATCGCCGAGACCATCGATATTCATCTGATCTCTGCCTGCAAACCATTTTACTTTTTCTCTGAACTGCGCTGGACATTCGGGACTCATGCAATACAACTTCGGTCCCTCCTTCTCAACAGGTCCTTCGCACACAGGACAATTCACTGGAGGCGAGATTTCCTGTTGCGAGCCATCACGCTCACTTTCAACTGCACTCACAACTTGAGGAATAATTTCTCCCGCTTTTTCTACAAGCACTATGTCGCCAACACGAATATCCTTGCGATGTATTTCATCGATGTTGTGCAACGTCGCATGCTGCACAGTTGTGCCTGCGAGGAAGATTGGATCCATTGTTGCACGAGGCGTAAGCGTGCCGTTCTTGCCAACCTGCCAATCGACTTTTTTCAGCAAGGTTTTTCCTTGTTCAGCAGGATATTTGAATGCGATGCACCACCTTGGGGACTTTGCTGTTGAACCAAGTTTTGTTTGGCTTTTGAATGAATCGATACGCACAACCATGCCATCTATTCCAAAACCAAGATCATTTTTTTGTTTCTCGAATGTTTGCACTGCTGTTGTAATTTGTTGCGAGTCTTGACATAACACAAGTTGATCAGAAACAGGAACACCAAGTTTTTTTACAGCTTCTACAAACTCATGCCATTGTAAGGGTTCGTCTTTCCATACAACTTCACCGCGACCGTGACAAAGAAAAGCTAAGTTTCTTTCAGAAACTGTTTTTGGATCTAAACTTTTCAGGGTGCCTGCAGTTGCATTCCTAGCGTTTGCGAATAATTGATCGCCCTCCGCCAAACGCTGTTCGTTGATCTTGTCAAAACTTGCGTTTGGCATAAATATTTCGCCGCGTACTTCTAGTACTTTTGGAAGTTGTTCTCCACGCAGACGAAGTGGGACTGATCGAATACATTTCACTTGCTCGGTCACATCGTCACCCCGCTCACCATCACCACGAGTAACTGCTTGGATTAGAACCCCTTCTTGATATCGGAGTGAGATTGCAACCCCGTCAATTTTAGGGTCGCACATACATACTGGAGGCTCGTTTAGAAGTTCACACATCCTCTCGTACCACGATTGAAGATCACTTATGGTGTATGTGTTATCAATCGATTGCATTGGTATTCGGTGAGGAACGCTTTCAAATGCTGAGATGGGTTCTCCACCTACACGCTGAGTTGGGCTTGTGGGATCAAAAAATTCAGGATTGGCTTCTTCCAATTGAACGAGTTCTCGCAGCAATTCGTCATATTGGGAATCCGGCATCATTGGATCAGCATCCACGTAATAGGCATAATTTGCCCCATCGAGGAGTTTTCTCAATTCCAATATTCGATCCCTAGGTGCCATACACGTGCAGGATATCAATAACTAGACTCAACCCCTCCCGAAACAAGTGGCGGGTCGGGACTGTGTCTGGGGGTCAGAATGAGAGCCGAATATGCTGATAATGAAGAAAACGGATGCGTGCCGATGAAAGATGGGTGCAAGCAGTAAAAATAGCCATAGTTGCCACATTTCTTACCGCTCAAATTGCATTTGGGGACCTCCAAACCACCGTCGAATCAATTGTCAACTCAGCACAACTTGGCGGTGGAACGGCTTCGGTATGCATAATCGATGCCAATTCTGGAAATATCCTTGCAGATATCAAAAGCACAAAGAAAATGATCCCTGCGAGTAATCAGAAAATACTCACATCAGGCGCCGCATTGCATATTCTTGGTCCTTCATTTCAGTTTGAAACAAAAATGCTTTGGGATAAAGAAACAAAAACTCTCACCATCGTTGGAGATGGGGACCCAACAATAGGAGATACCTCTCTCCTTGGTGTAAAAGATTGGGCAACCGAGAACCACGTGCTTGAACAAGAGCTGAAACCTTGGATTACAGCGATAGAAGAACAAAGTATCGAAAACATACACACGATTCTAGTAGACGATCGTATCTTTGATCGAAATTACGTCCACCCCTCTTGGCCTGCAAACCAAATTAACAATTGGTACTGCGCACAAATTTCTGGCTTTAATTATCACCTGAATGTTGTCCACTTTTTCCCATCACCTAGAACTAATAACGCACACCTTGGTGCGATTGCACCAAAAATGCCATGGATCAAATTTGGTAACAAAACAACTTCAAAACGCGGCAAAAAAGACGCATCCTCATTTTGGGTTGCACGACCACCAAACTCAAACAAAATGATCGCACGTGGAAACGTAAAAGAAAAACATTCCGAACCAGTAAAAGTGGCGATTCACAATTCTGCGCTTGTGTTCGGAGAAGTGCTTAAACGTGAATTGCAAACACAGGGCATTGCAGTTGCATCGGTAGAACAAGTTGCAGTGGACGCTCCAAAAAGCAAAGGAGATTTAATTTTCTCCCATCAAACACCACTTACTCCCGTACTCTCGCGATCAAACACCGACAGTCATAACTTATATGGCGAAGCGTTGCTCAAACGCATCGCAGCGGCAAGCACCAATCAATCTGGATCATTTGAAGATGGCGCAAAAGCAGTCGCAAGATCTGTTGCACAAAGACTTGCTATCCACTCTGCCTCCCTTTCTCCAGCTGATGGTTCAGGCATGAGTCGAAATAACAGAGTAAGTACCAAAATCCTTGCAAAGTGGCTCGCTTCATTTAATATAAAAGATCCAGCAGGAAAGATGCTGCTTGAATCACTTGCGACTCCTGGGACTGGAACATTAAAGAAAAGATTCAAAAATTTCGATCAAGCAGATGCTACCGTTCACGCAAAGAGTGGCTACCTGTCTGGTGTTTGTTCACTCAGTGGATTAATTGTCCTCGAAGAGAGCAAACTAATTGCATTTAGTATCATCGTAAACGACGTCAAAGGATCTGTAAAAGGAGCGAAGACGATGCAGGAACGCATCGTCTTCGCCACAATTAAAGATTTATGTGAAAATTAATTCGGATGATCGGGATGATCACTTGGGTGGTCGGGATGATCGCTTGGGTGATCTGCCTTAGCAGGTTCAACAGTACCATTTAATGCTTTAAGCACTGACTCTTTCAGTTTCTCATCCATGCCAGGGGCATAGCCAGAATGGATTTCAACGATTGAACCATCTGTACCGATAACTGCAGTTTTTGGAATGCCTGAGATTTGATAATTTTCAGTTAATTTCTTATCCGCACTTCCCATTAGTACCTTTGTCGTGTACTTATTGTCAGCCCAGAATTTTTTAACCTTTTCGTCTTGGCCTTCTTCCCAAACGTTTACTGCAAACACTTGGACTTTAAGCCCCTCTTCTTGTGCCCATTGATCAAATTTGTTAAGACCGGGCAAACCTCGCTTGCACGGACCACACCATGTTGCCCAGAAATCAAGAACAACAACTTCACCCTTCAAATCAGAGAGTGTAACTTTTCCAGATCCGTCCATTCGATCAAGTGTGAAGTCAGGTGCTGCCGATCCAACTAATTTTGATTTTGGCTCTTCTTCACCACCGCCTTCACCGCCGGCTCCTGGCATGTTTGCCATAAACATTTCTTCTAATGAGTTGTATTTTTTTCTCTCGCCAGCAGCAAATGTACTTGGAGTAGTGACTTCATCAAATGATGTTTCAGCAACAATTGGAATTTCAATTGCAGGCATTCCTGGCTGAGCCATAAAAGCAACAATACTCTTGACTTGCTTCTCGTCATTCACTGTCACTTCAATACGTCCAGCTGGTCCAGCGAAACTAATAACATCTACGCTCTTGTCGTCAACATCTTTTGATTCAAGAGATGCAACTGTCATTTCTGGAAAACCAAACATATTCAAGGCATCCGTCCAAACAGCGTACTCATCACTTGCGCGGAGTGCTAAGCTCCATGCTGGAACACCTCCGCCGCCTTCAGTCATTGCTGTAATGCCTTCGTAAAAACCATCGGGAGCATCGCCTTCGACGTACCCATCCTCAATTCCATGTAATGTTGCATAAATTTTGCCACCTGTGTAGATGAACGTTATTTGATCTTCAGCAACGATTGATCCGGAATCTTCACCAATGACAAGTTCGATCGTCGCCGTTTCAGATTCGCCCATAGGATTAGGGAAAGTTATCGTAAGATTTTCAGTGATACCTGCTGCACCTTTATAGGCTTTATGCACTTCTGTTAGGAGAGCCTGTACTTGTTTAACAACTGCAGCGTTATCACTTGCAACATCTGTTGTTTCACTAGGATGTTCGGGGTGATCGCTAGGATGTTCCGGATGATCGCTAGGATGCTCTGGTGGGAAATCGCCATGTTCGGGGTGAGCATACGAAATGCAGTTGATTGTCGCCAACGCGGCGAGTGTGATAATTTTATACATAAGGTCTCCAATAATTACCGGGAGTTTAGTGAGTTACGTAGAAGTAAACGGCTTAGGATAACAGAGATTGCCTAAGTTTGACCAATCAACATTTCTGACGCAGTAACGCCAAGCAGGGGATGCCTCGCCTCTGGTGCAATCTCTGCAAGTGGGGCTAAAACAAAGTTTCTATTCGGGAGTTCTCGGTGTGGAATTGTCAAATAAGCCTCATCAATGACTTCATTCCCAAAAAGCACAATGTCGAGATCGATCGTTCGAGGGCCCCACCGCTCTGCTCTTACTCTGCCCAACCTTTCTTCGATCACAAGGCATTTTGCAAGCAAGTCTTTTGGTGATAAAGCAGTTGAAATTTCAATTACCGCATTGAGAAACAACCCTTGTTCGATTGGGCCTACCGGCTCTGTTTCAATAGATCTGCTTTGCTTCAAAACCATAATGCCTACTTCAGCGGCAAGAAAATCAATTGCTTGGGAGATATATCGTTCTCGATCCCCGACATTACTTCCAAGTGCAATAAACACGCCATCAGTCAACATGTAATACTTCTCCATGTTGCCAAGACAGTGTGTCAACGTGTTTGCAAATCAATTGCAACCGCAACATTTCTATCGCCGCTTGTGTTGCGAGTTGTTGCACTTCATTGCGAAGACCCAAAAATCTAAACTCACGCACTTGAATAACATCTTGCACTTTGCATCCAATAAATACTGTCCCCACAGGTTTTTCATCACTTCCGCCCGTTGGCCCTGCGATGCCCGTTGTACTCAGCGCAACATTGGAACCACTTGCTTCTGAAGCACCTTGTGCCATTGCAGTTGCAACATCTGAAGAGACTGCGCCGTAGTTATCAAGCAACACTTTGGAAACTCCCAATTGCGACATCTTCAATACATTCGAGTACGTCACCCAACCACCAAGAAACCATTCGCTCGCACCAGGTACTTCTGCAATTGCACTAGATAACAAACCAGCAGTACAAGACTCCGCTGTAGTAATCGTATAGTTTTGCTCAAGCAATAATGTACCTATTTCCTGAGCAATCATTCCAACGTCTCAACAAATACACTTTCGTATTGGAGATTGAAATAGTCTGCGCCAATACGACGTAATGCTCCCGAACCATGATCTTCTGGGTGCCAAAGTTTTTCATCAATCCACTGGTTGCGTAACCAACCATATTTCAACACTTCTCGATTTTCAGGCGTATCCATTCCTAGTTTTTCATCTTCATTTGTTACAAACATCGGCATTGCATCGAATGCTTCAAGCATTGCAGCAAGTTGTGGATCTTCTACATCTTGAGCAGTCACGAGCGTAGTTGTATTCGGATACGCGGGGTGAGAAATAATTGCTCTCCACGCTTTGACAAGTTCTTCGTGGTGATCCATCGCCATTGCAGAAAAAATCGGTGCAATAAATGCACGCATGTTTCTATCAGGATACGGAGAAGCAGCAGCATTTTCGAAAGGATTCACTTGATCAACCATGCGATCAATAAAAAGATCGTACATATCGCGGCGAATTGGCATGCGACGGAGTTCCCAAGCATCAGGACCAAGGCCATCATCAGTAGGATCGTCAACTTTGAACTGCCACAGTGATTGCGCTCGAGGTGTCATACAAAACTCTATAAAGCGTTTTGCATATTTCTCATTTGGCGCATTTCGGAGTAAAGAAATTGGATCAGGATCAATCATAGTTGCTCCTGGGGGATCGATATATCCAATGCGATCGCCTCCCCCGCGGCTTGCAATTGCCTGCGATTGATACCGCCCATAAAAATCAATGCAAACACCCATTGCTGCATCGCCTTGACTCACGTCAGCTGGCGGCTTCAAACTGCTCGCCGAAAAATAACGAGAGTTCGCAGCTGCTCTTCGAAGCACCTGCCACCCTCGCTTCCAACCGAGGAATTTTAATATTGCTTCGAATGCTGTTGTCACTGAGCCTGACTGCGCAGGATTGACTAATGCCAGACTTCCAAATAATTTCGGGTTACACAATGCTTCCCAACCGTTGGGCGGTTCTACATCTTTTGCTCGAAGAACATCATTGTTATACACAATGCCAAATCCAGAGAGTGCCAAGCCATACCAGTGACCATCTGGATCATAAAGAGTCACATCACCTATTTTATTTTCTCCATACACTTCATCTAGCGATTGCTGATCTATGAACGCAGGAACACTTATCGTTGTTGTGACATCCTCGCCCGCATGCTTACTGTTAATTGTTTTTTTCAGTACAGAATGTTCGTATGAGCCGCCTCCAAAAACAAGATCTGCATCACCACCAACGGTTTTACCAGTTTCAATTGCATGTGTATATTGGGATTGCAACATTCGACGTATTTCACTTGTTCCGCCGGGGACTGACCAAATAACCTCTGCATCTTCTCCATAGTGTTCCTTATGCCATTTGGAAAAACCAACGCTGAATTCGTGTCGGATTTGTTCGTTGTGAGGAGTAATTATGATGACTTGCTTTGCGTTTGAACTAACTTCGACGCTGTCACTTCTAAAAAACAATGGGACACCAAAGAGAACTGCTAAACAAAACCCAATAACGAAGACTGCTGTTTTATTCATGTTGCTCTAACTTGTAATGTATTTGCAAGTTTTGCGGCTGCGTCTGCAATATCAGTTTGCCAATCTTTGTTATGTGCTGGAAAAATAACACTCCTGCTCGCCGGGACAAGCGCTCCGTGTCCGTCTGCAAAACATGGAATGACATCCTTAGCCTGTCCACCTTGCGCACCAATACCGGGCATTAAAAATATTTGTTGTGGCATGCGTGACCTCAGAGCGATGGCTTCTTCAGGCTTTGTTGCACCAACAACTACTCCCAAATTACTCCAACCTGATTCACCTAAGTAATGCTTACCTGCTTCAAAGAGCATGTCTGCAATTCCCTCTGCGACCGTTCGACCATCGGTTAATTGTTGCTTTTGGATGGCATCTCCGCTCGGATTCGATGTTCTCACAAGACAAAACACACCAAGACCAGCTTCTAAAAATGGAAGAATGCTATCCAATCCAAGGTAGGGATTCACTGTGACCCAATCACAAGGACCCTCAGCAGTTGCTGACGCGGCATAATGTTCTGCCGAAATTCCAATGTCACCTCGCTTTGCATCAAGGATGATGACTAAACCAGCGTTTGAAGCGTAAGACCTGAGATCACCGAGCAGTTTCACTCCTTCAGAGCCATACCGCTCAAAACAAGCTGATTGAAATTTGACTGCTGCAGCAATTCCTGTGACCGCATCAACTACGCCTTCTGTAAACACTCTGAATCCTTCAAGAGTATGCAGCGTTGCAAGCTGATCAGGTAATTTGGACGCTACAGGGTCAATTCCCACGCATAGAGGCGATCCAACCTTGTCAATTGCACTACAGAGGAAATCTGCGCGATGTTCAGTGCGAACCATGTGTGCATCATAGTAGAATCACCAATGTGACTCAGGCTCCCACACATATAGATCTCCAGAAAGACAAAGGTCTTCGCATCGATTGGGCAGATGGCAAATCCTCTTATTTTCCGATTGATTATTTGCGGAAGATGTCCCCTTCGGCTGATTCGAAAGCATTGAGAGATGAACTTGATAGTAATCCACTTGCCATACTCAAGGCCAGTAGCAAAGAACCACTCTCTGCAACTGGGGCAGAACTCGTTGGCAATTATGCAATTCGTATTTTGTTTTCAGATGGGCATACCGCAGGCATCTACTCATGGAAATATTTGCATGCACTTGAAGGGGTTAGTCATGAATAGCATTGCAATGTTTATGTCGAATGATCGTCTGCGTGAAGAACATGGAATGCTAAATCGCCTTGGCGTTGGGCTATTGAATGATGGCGTGCAAGTGACGAGAGTAATCCCTCAGTATTGTGGTGATATACCACCAGATTACGAACGTTCTGTTTCAATTATTCCTAAATTTCACACACAATTCACTGCTCCTTTATTCCAACGAAAAGAATTACAAGACAAATTATGTGCTGCACTCACGAAACAAAAAACGACTTCTATCGCATGCTTCGGCAAAGTAGCATCTACACTAGGTGCGTCAATTGCGCCTCTTCTTGATATTCCTCTGTACCAAGAAATCATATCCATGCGTGAAGCCAAACGTGTGAAAATGAAAGCGCCTGTCACTCGATGGCTTGCTGCTACCCCAACCTTAGAAAGAACAATCATTGAACGCGTCGGGGAGGAACGTGCTGCGTTCGTGCCACTTGGTATCGGTTCACTTCCATCCCAAGATGAAGGGAGTGATTCCCAAACAAAGTGCGTCGTTCTATTGAATGCAAGCGATGACCCAAAATCTACAATCAGCGTTTTAGAAGCATTAGTTTCACATCGTGAGCTCCATATTTTTTTAGAACTCGATGGCAAGAAAGATCACAAAATTTGGTCTGCTGTTGAGGAAGCAAAAATGTTAGAACGCACGACTTGTCTTCAAAATATAGCTGCTTTGCGTACCTTGATGATGGAAACTGATCTTGTCATCCTGCCCTCTTCTTCGATGCCAATGAGAACAGTGCTTCTTGAGGCAATGGAGAGCGGCGTGCCTGTTCTCTCAACAAAAATAGATGGGTTCGATATGCTCATCAATGGTGAGACCGCGCTGGTTAACGAAGGACCATGGGATGAACCCCTAACAACGATTATCCAAGATGTGGACCTCCGGAATCGACTCTGCAAAGCTGCAACCACACTTGTAGCAACCAATTACGGCTCAGCGGCTCAAATCGCCGCTTTGCAAGCAGCAGTTATCCCATTTTAACTTTTCAAGCAAATTAACCCCTCAGGTCGAGGTAAGAAGCATCTTTCTCCCCTCCGCCTCGCCGGTCAAGCTTGTCTTGGTCGGCGGGGCCTTTTTTTAACTCATCACCCGCGCTTCAAATTCGGCAGGTACTTAAGCAAGAAGGGAACGGAGTATCGCAAGACCTTCTTCGAGGCGGTCGTCTTGAGCTGCAAAGCTAATACGAAAATGTGTATCCTTCAATGAGAAAACATTTCCTTGGATCACCAGCACGTTTTTTTCAGCTGCCTTCAAAATGAATTCACTACCTGTCATCCCAAGATGTTCCGGAACGCGGGGAAATGTATAAAACGCACCATCTGGAACAATAAGTTCAGTCACATCTCCGAGCGCGTCAATCACCATATCTCGCCGCTTGGCAAAGCGCTCAATCGTCGGACGGAGATCGATGTCATACGCATTGATTGCAGCTTGTTGCATTGGTGCAGGAGCGCATACAAAAGTTTGTTGTTGCAACTTCGACATCTCATCAATTAATCGTGATGGACCTGCTGCATAGCCTAGCCGCCAACCGGTACAACCATACGTTTTTGAATAACCTCGAATAACTAATACATCTTCCGAAAACGTAGCTGGACTTGTGTACGTTGTTGGTGGAAAAATAAACTCATCATAAATTTCATCTGTGATCAACAATATTCCACGTTCGCGACACAACTTTGCAACTGCTTCAACTTCATCTTTCCGCAACACAGTGCCTGTTGGGTTTCCCGGAGAATTAAGGAGAACTGCTTTTGTTTTTGAAGTAATCAAAGGCTCAATGCGATCTGCAGTCATCCTAAAATTTGGATACGTGTCACAAAACACTGCTTTTGCCTCAGCGATACGCGCAAGAGTTGGGTAAATAACAAAATAAGGATCAGGAATAATTATTTCATCGCCCGGAGCAAGAATTGCAAGGCACGCAAGAGTTAAAGCTCCTGCAGTACCCGATGTAACCATTGCACTCAAGGAAGAATCATCTCCAAAAGTCCACCCTACGTCATTCGTAATTTTCTTTTCAATAGATGCAAGTAACGCAGGATCACCATTGGTTTGGGTATACCCATTGTGATCGTTTTCAATTGCAGCAATCGCTGCCACTTTCAACGCATCAGGTACAGGAAAGTCTGGTTGCCCAATAGATAAATTGATGGGGTCAACACAGTTTGCCGCGAGTGCCCAAGCACGACGAATCCCTGAAGTTTCAATATCTTGCACCCTTGGTGCGAGCAATCGTTCGATGTCAATCGACGATGTCACAATTACTCAGCAGCGGTCTCAGTTGATTCGCCGTCTTCACCTTCATCAGCAGTATCCTTCTTCTTACTTGCAAGTTTGATCTTACGACTGCCAACTTTGGGAAGCCCAATTGGGGATGTTGCTCCATCCTCAAATTTATCTTCACCCTTGAGTTTTTCAATGCGTTCAGCGCGGTTAAGGACATTTCTATGCTGGTTCAGACCAGCAGGCTTTGTTTTTAGACTTCGATGTAAACTCATAATTCAAATTCCTAACTTCTACTATCCTAACTATCCGCCCTGATACAGGCTGAGGTACGCGTCATGCAGGTCGTCACCACGACCATTATCTTCCGCCCAAGCCTGACCAATGGCACGAATTTGTATTCGCAGATCTGATACGCCCTGCTCGTTTCTTGTTTGAAAACCTGGCAGTGCAATCACTCGGTGGAGCCGCGTATTATCACCTGAAATGGCATACGTTTCAAGCCCTTTTTCACGGCAGAATGAAGCAATCCGTTCTGCGCCTTCTTTTGTCGTTTGGCTCAATATGAAATAATGCATGCCTGTTTTTCTAGGATCTACATCAAGTGCACCCCATTTTGGTGTCCCTACACGAGGCTTCACAACTCGCGGAGGCTCTTGAGATGGTGAAACTTTCGGTTTTTGGGTGATTTGTGCTATTGGAGCCGCATCAACTTCCTGAAAAAGTCTGGAGCCATAATCTTCCCTCGCCACTGCTTCGCCTCTATTAAATCCAACTGTATATGAAATCACCATGAGTGCCACTGCAACGGCCGCGAAAACTCCAATTGTGCCAATTGACATCCGAACGCTTCTGCCTGGGGTCAACACGTTGTGTGTCAAATTTTCTGCATCGTCAACTCGCTGCGAAGGCTGGACATGTTTTGATGGCGGCAGAGACTCTCCGGAGGAGGTTTTAATCAATTCATATAGTGCTGGACCCTTCTTTCGTGCCATATCAATCTCCAAATCCTATCACGCTTGCGAATGCAATGCCAGCTGCGTGCGTAAGGCTCAATCGCCACTCTTGAATACCTGCTTTTTGAGCAACCTCTGCCGCTGCCCCTGTGAGTTCAATGCGTGGTGCACCATCTTCACGAACAACACCAATTTCAATCCACTCAATACCTCCGGCAAGGCCTGTGCCAAGTGCTTTGAGTACAGCCTCCTTTGCTGCATATCTTGCAGCAAATCGCTCAGCACGGGTATGTTCTGCAGAAACTTCTGCAGCTTCTTGCTCTACTTTGGTAAAACAACGGTTGATAAAATGATCACCATGTTTGTCTAACATTGCAGCAACTCGTGGGACATCAATGACATCTATACCATGCACGTAATTCATATCGTTTTCTTGCCTCGACAAACCGTAAGTAAATGAGATAGTTGTGGAATAATCAATCTACCCATGGCAAGTTCAACAGCCTTTGGTGATCCAGGTAACAAAAAAACAGGTGTTCTCAGTAAACCAACATCAATCCAGCCAGCATCAGCACGGCTCAGCATTGCAGCTGCACCGATTTCTTGATAGCTCAACTGTCTAAATAATTCGCCGAAACCTGGAAGGGCATCTGCAAAGAGAGGGAGAACTGCTTGAGGTGTTACATCTCGTGGAGATGGTCCGGTCCCTCCCGTAACAATAATTGCATCTATTTCAGGAGATGCAGCCCAACCTGAAACAAGGGCTGCGATTTCATCCGATTCATCACTTACAAGTGAACGGTGTACCACCTGATGGTTTGCTTCTTCGAGGCTTGTAACAATACTGTCCCCACTTTGGTCATCTTCCATCTCGCGTGTGTCGCTCACTGTCAAAACCGCAACGTTTGCATTGATTGATGAATCATGTTGATGCATGGCGACAGTTTACCACTTTAGCCCCAAGTCACCTTGAGCAGTGGTCAAATTTGCCAAGGACCTGCAGCGTGCCACGCTGCAGCAATTAATGTAGCTTCTTCAGGCGTTGCGTCAATCACGGGCGATGGTTTCCAGCGCATTGCATCTAAAAGACCTCGCAGTTCGGTCAGTTCGAGCGTATTGTCATTTGTTTCAAGAGTTGTGCGTCCCTGTATATCTCCTGACAATCGCAAAGCAATTGGTCCATAAGTAGATTTTGCAAGAGTCCTTAGTGGACGATCCTCTTTGGCTAGTAAGGATATGGGCAACCCCCAACCAATATTTGGATTTTCAAGTGGCATCGAAGCATGCGCGGCAACTAGAACCCCTGCCCCGATACCAGTTGCTATAACAGTTTCGACAATCTCGGGCTCCTCGGGCAGACAAACACTCACTGGTACACGCCCAACAGCTTCAGCAATGGAAACGGCAACGCCAAAGCCTGCAAGAGCTTGATCTCCACCTTTCTCCCAGATAGCAGGCGGAACCAAAAAGTCAACGCCACTAGCACGAAGTCCATTTCGTCGAAGTGTTGCAACAACGTCCCGCCTCCCCGAATCAGAAAGATCTTTAAAATCTGGATGTAACGCGTTGATTTGAATTCGTTCAAAACGGTGTAAAGAACATTCACCCATACAATCACGAACTCCAAGAGAACTTGCTCGCATTGATACTGCTAATTGATCAGTCATACCCTAAGATAGTACAACAGTATGGAAAAAGATCCAATCATTTCAGTCCACTTTGTTGACGGAGAAGTTGATGTGCCCAAACACAGCCAACTACCCGCAATCGGCTGCGGAGGCGAATGCATCTTTGTAGGTAGAACAAGGCCAGAACACAATAAGCAACACGGCGACCTTACCGAGCTCTCATACGACTGTTACAAAACGATGGCGCAATCGCAACTTGAAAAACTTGCAGAAGAAGCTGTCGCACGCTTTTCGGTTCGCGCAATTCATATTTGCCATAGCACCGGGAGCGTACAGGTAGACAAGGCAAGCGTTGTGATCGCAGTTGGCAGTGATCATCGAGACGATGCTTTTCTCGCATGTCGTTTTCTCATTGATCTCCTTAAATTACAAGTTCCAATTTGGAAACAAGAGGTGTGGTCCGATGGCACAACGTGGAGCAATGGCAAACCCCTTGTGAATATTGAGAATCAATGACAAAGAAAAAAGCGAATGAAATATTCGCAGCCCTTACAAAACGGTATCCAGATGCAACATGTGCATTGCAGCACAGTTCCCCATTTGAACTACTCATTGCAACGATCCTTTCCGCCCAAGCAACAGACATCAGCGTCAACAAGGCATCTCCAGCCCTATTTAAAGCGTTCCCAACACCAAAAGCTTTTGCAGATGCTTCGCCAGAAGAAATCGAACCGCACATTGCTTCCATTGGCTTATTTCGTAGCAAAGCAAAATCCGTACATGAAACATCGAAACGAATCGAAGAAGTGTTTCATGGCGAGGTCCCAAACACAATGAAAGATCTCATTTCGCTGCGCGGAGTTGCTCGAAAAACTGCAAATGTTGTCCTTGGAAATGCAATGGGAAAAAATGAAGGTGTCGTGGTTGACACGCATGTTTCCCGTTTGGCCCAACGCTTTGGTCTCACCGAAGAAACAAAACCAGCCAACATTGAAAAAGATCTCATGGCATTATTTCCACAAGAAGACTGGACAATACTAAGCCACTTACTTATTTATCATGGACGCGCTGTTTGCAAAAAACGTGGCGGAACATGTGAAAGTGATGCCATTTGCAAACGCTACTGCTCCAACGCCACATCATAAGTTGGCGTAACAACACCCACAAAACCAGCTTCTGAAACGAAAGCAGCACTTCCATCAAATTGAGGGACAAGTTGCACTATTGGACCTGCAAGTGGAATCGATCCGAGCACTTTCATAGTCCCAGTTGCATCTGGGCCACAGACAACTATTCCATCTTCGGTCCCAAACCAAAAGTTTCCACTGATAGAAACAACAGTAGGAGAGCCGCCCACTCCTAAACCTTCCACAACTTCGCCAACTGCATCACGAATAACCATTTCACCTGTGACGTCATCTAGCGATGTTGACCACCCCAAGACAACCATTTTTGTGGGATTTGGATCCGGCAAAACAGAAGAAGCCGCACTCGTAGCGATAACACCATCATAGTTATATCGCATGATGCCAGCCTCAGTTGGTATATCAATTCCAAGGCGATCCGCACTGCCGCGTGACATCATAGATGTTGCGGAGACTGAACGCATATGCGTATCACCTTTGCCGCCACGATCATCAGAAAGGCGGTAAATTTCACGACCCTGATCACCGCAAATTGCCAAGTAATTCTCGCCGATGACTCCAACGTCTTTCGCACCAGCAAGGTCAATTGTCTTAAGCAACTGTAGTTTACGAGGCGTAATACTGAGAATATACACACCCAGATCAGTACAAATATGCACACGACTTCCTTGTGTTTTCAATGAAGCGTTGCCACCTCCGAGGGTAACCGTGCCTTGAAATGCATCTACATCTCGTCCCTCCGGTGTCATCAAACCAACCTCGGTTCGATCACCAAGATCTCTTGTAAAGACGAGCGTTCCAATTTCTGCTTTCGCCCGTTGATCAAGTTCTGCTAGTAACGTTGCAGAACCTAAAAATTCATCTGTACCACCATCGTACATTCGTCTATCTGCTGCGTACACAATGCCACGATCAAGAGATAGCGCGACAGCAGTTACGCTTCCGTCAAAAGAAACAATTTTACGTTGATCACTTAATCGAACTGCACCACCTTCCCCAAAAACAACTGGCCAATCTGATATGACTGCAAGTCGCCTTGGAATGATGCCCAAATCACGTGCGGTTAATCTGGATACGATGGTTGGCATTCCCGTTTCACTAAGCGAAACTTCGACTACTTCTTCTCCATCAAGTAATGCCCAAAGGGTTTCATCATGCACTATTAGATCGGTACACACAGCAGCGCCTCGTGTGCTTGAAAGTTGAATCTCGAACAATTTTTTCCCACTATTTTTTTGTAATATATAAAGACGATCCCCTACACCTTGATACCAATACTTACCATTCATCTCTAAGGAGCGAGTCATCCCTCCTACAAAGTGCCGAAGGTGCAACCCTTCTGCAAAACTTGCAGTTGAAAAAATGAGCAGAAAAAGTACGGTGATTGTGTCGCGTAAAGTTCTCATTCATGGCATGATAATGACATTATGAGCGACAAATTGAGCCAATTAAGAAATCTTTTGGACAAAGACCCTCATGATGCGTTTTGCATGTACGGAATCGCAATGGAATACTCTAAATCAGGTAATCATACGGAAGCAATCGCATGGTTTGACAGAACTATGGAAGTTGATCCCGCCTATTGTTACGCGTGGTACCACAAAGCACGAGTGCAGGAACAAAGCGGAGACACTGCAGGTGCAAGAAAAACGCTCGAAGACGGAATTGACCAAGCGGCAGAAACGGGCGACCAACATGCCCAAGAAGAAATGAAGATGTTTTTACAAAATTTACAATGAGTTCATGTATCACCGCTATCGAACCGGACCAACATGATCCGAACCTTAGACACGTATTTGTTCAAGCAACATGCGTCGCGACTTTATCTGTATCAGATGTTAAAAGGCTTGAAATTGAACTAGACCAACATTGGACAGAGGATCTCGATCGTGCAATCGAGGAATTACAATCTCTTGAAAAAACCAGATCAATTGCACTGCAACTTTTATCACAAAGAGCATGGAGCCAAAAAGAACTTACAGACCGGCTCGTCAAACGAGGGGCTGATTCATCCACTGCTTCAACCATTACATCGCAGCTTGAAGAAGACGGCTGGCTTGACGATCTTGCCTACGCAGGCGCTTGTATTCGAGAATGGGTTCGGATTGAACCTGCAAGCAAAAGATGGCTTGAGCACAAACTTGCTAGCAAGGGCATTACAGAAACAACAGCAGAACAAGCCATCAATGAAACATATAGTGATCGAAGTGAACAGGATGCAGCCACTGAACTTGCAACCATCCGCCTTGCAAAAGTTGCGAAACTCGATGAACCAACGCAGCAGAGGCGAGTGATGGCTGCCTTACAAAGAAGAGGTTTTTCTGCAGATGTCGCTTCAGAAGCGATCCGGCGAGCTACCTGAGCATTCGTGGTAGGATTTCGCACATGTGCCACATCGCTCCACACAAAGTTCTCTTAGAAATCTCGATTGATGCTTTTCGCACATCGCTCACAGACGATGCAATTCTCCTTGATTGTAGAATCGCCCAGGAGTACGAAGAGGGGCATCTCGAAAATGCAATCTTGTTTCCTCTTCAACACGTGAGCGTCCGCTTGCAAGAACTTGAACCTTATCGAAACGCTCCCATCTACATTTATTGCAATTCTGGAAATCGCTCTGGAACGTTTGCTATGTATCTCCGATCACTTGGGTTTTCAAAGAGTCAATCAATTACTGGTGGAATTGAAACGTGGGGAGAAACAATCGAGTCATGCTAAAACACAGGCTTATTACAGGGCCATTACTAAGCATAGCTCTCATTGCAATCGTTGCCTTTGATGCAAACATTGAGGGCGTCACATGCAGTTGTGGCACCTGCATTCCAAATGGATTACTCATTGCAATCCTTGCAGCACTTGCCGCACCCTTTGCTGCAATTGAATTAAGTTCAATTGCAGCGAGCGTCGGCGCACGTTACAGCACACCAGTACTCATCCTTACGATGGAAGCTTGGATCGCGACAATGTATCTTTTGCCAGCGAACACGTCGGCAACAAACGTCATGGCAGCCTTCGGAACAATCATTGTCTGCTCAATGGCGCTCTCTGTCATTTCACTTTCTAAAGGCAAGCAACTCTCCGGCGTGTTTACTGGCGCGGCAATAACTGTTGCCTCGTCGAGTTACATTGCACTGGGATTCGGATTCCTTCTTCTTATTCGTAAGGATCACAGTGCATGGTGGATTTTAGGAATCATTGCGATCATTAAAATGTGTGACACAGGCGCATTCTTTGTTGGGTGTAACCTTGGCAAGCACAAACTGATTCCTTGGATCAGCCCAGGAAAAACATGGGAAGGGTTAATCGGAGGCTTGCTCACTGCGGGTATCACAGCCCTGCTCCTTGCGATGGCCAGTGACAAGTGGCTACCGGCAGAACCGCACATCTCCATGTATTCAGCCTTTGGCATTGGCCTCATGTTTGGCTTTCTCGGGCAAGTAGGCGATCTTGTCATGAGTGTTTTTAAAAGAGATAGCGGGCTGAAAGATGCTTCAAATGTTTTGCCTGGTCTCGGCGGCGTGCTTGATGTCCTCGATTCTCTCCTTTTAGTTGGCCCTGCGGCGTATTGGTTCTTAAGTTAGGGCAGTTTGATAACCAAAAACAACGAATCTCTGCTAGAATTGCCGCAATGCCCTTAATCGAAAACCTTTTGGCACTTTACTCTGTAGACAAACAAGTTCGTGGTCTAACGAGTCGAGTTGAATCTGCAAAAATATACTTGAACGTGCAAGAACGTCAACTCAAAGAAATTGAGTTAGAGAAAGCAGAAAACTCTCAACAACGTAAACAACACCAAGCACACATTGCGACGATTGAAACTGAAACGGGTTCGATCGACGATCGTGTCAGTCGTTTACGTGAAGATTTAAATAAAGCAGTAAATGAGAAACAATATTCTGCCGTTCTTGCTGAAATCAACACGCTCAAAGAACAACGCAAAGCGTTCGAAGATGAAGAACTCACAGAGATGGCTTCTGTTGAAACACTTGAGGAAAGTGCAAAAGATATCCAAGCAAGACTTGAAGAACGCCAAACAGTTCTCACTTCTGCTGCTACTGAATTAAAAACACGAGAAACAGAAATTGCAGAACAACTCGCTGAACTTGAAGTACAGCGAGAAGCTGCCGCCTCAATCATTCCAGACGATGCACTTTCTACGTTCGATTCTATAGCAGATGACTACGAAGGTGAATCAATGGCAGCAATTGACGTTGAAGACTTAAAGAGACGTGAATATTCATGCAGTTCATGCAGTTTACGGATCTCTCTTGATGCACTCACAACCCTCCTTGGTTCAAGTGAAAATATCGTCGCGTGTGGATCATGTGACCGCATTCTTTACCTCAAAGAAGATACTCGCCAGGCAATTTGCCTAGCCAAATAACTGAACCCTCAGTCAGTTTCTTCCTTGTACAATACCACTATATGTTGTGCCCCTATTGCGAACGAGACAACGATAAGGTAATTGATAGTCGCGCCTCCGATGGCGGGCAATCTGTTCGTAGACGCAGAGAATGCCAACATTGCAACCGCAGGTTCACTACATTTGAACGAGTTGAAAAAACTTCTCGACTTATGGTCATTAAACAAGATGGCACAAGGATCCCTTTCGATCAGGAAAAAGTCCTAAAGGGGCTTCAAGCTGCGTGTGGCAAACGCCCCATTCCAGAAGATCGCATCATCTTACTTGTACGTGAAGTTGAAGAAGAGCTCATCCAACTATACGATCGCGAAGTGCAATCAAAATCGATTGGTCTTCTCGTTGCGAATAAACTTAAACCAATCGATCCAATCGTTTACATTCGTTATGCTTCAGAATATTTTAATTACCAGCACCTTGAAGACATTTCTCAAGAAGTTGCAAACATGCAAGATGCTCCTCCCGTCATTCCATCCCAATCTGACCTTTTTTCAACACCTAAAAAATAACGCATGCCAATTATTACGCTTCCAGACGGAACCACAAGATCTTACGACACTACTACTTCTCCACTCCAAGTAGCAGAAGATATTTCTGCGGGGCTCGCAAACGTTGCAATCGGAGCCAGAATCAACGGAGAACTTTCTGACTTAAGCACCCCTATTGAAAAAGATGCTGAACTCAAGATTGTAACTGCTAGAAAAGGCGAAAAAGAAACTGACCCTGATGCGTTCATGCTTATTCGTCATAGCTGCGCTCACGTCATGGCTGAGGCGATTCAGCGAGTTCGACCCAATACAGAATTGGTCTATGGCCCAGCACTTGACAACGGTTTTTATTATGACATTTCATTCGCAAATGCTGAACCACTCAGCAGTGATGAATTTGAAGCGATTGAAAAAGAAATGAAATCAATCATCGAGGAAGACCGCCCTTTTACTCGGTATGAGCTCGATGTTACAGAGGGTCTTGCCAAACTAGAAACAGAAGGAAACAAATACAAAGTAGATAACGCAAAACGAGCACTAGACACAGGCTCTACATCTCTGACGTGGTACGCCACAGGTGAAAAAGACAAGAACTGGGAAGACCTTTGCAAAGGACCGCACGTCCCTTCTACTGGCAAAATCGGCGCGTTTAAACTCATGACAATCGCAAGTAGCTATTGGCATGGCGATGCCAATTCGGACAATCTCACTCGCGTGTATGGCAATGCATTTGTCTATTCCAAACAACTCAAAGCACATTTGAAACAACTTGAAGAAGCGAAAGAAAGAGATCACAGAACAGTTGGGAAGAATTTACGATTGTTCCATATAGACGAGCAAGTTGGGCAGGGTCTTGTGTTGTGGACACCCAATGGCGCTGTCGTCCGCCAAGAGTTACAAACATTTATTGCAGAACAACTGCAACTTCAAGGGTACAACCAAGTGTTTACCCCACACATCGCCAAATTGGATTTATACCGAACATCAGGGCACTATCCTTATTATCAAGAAAGCCAATATCCACCACTCATTGACCCAGACCAACTAAAAATGTTGTCAGATGAGGGCTGCTCATGCAGTGAGCTCTCCAACATGATGGCAAAGGGTGACATTGAGGGCTACTTACTCAAGCCGATGAACTGTCCACATCACATACGGATCTATGCAAGTTCACCTCACAGTTATCGTGATCTACCCGTTCGACTAGCTGAATTTGGAACTGTCTACCGCTGGGAACAATCTGGCGAAATTGGCGGCCTTACTCGGGTGCGAGGTTTCACTCAAGACGATGCACATCTCTTCTGCATGGAAGAACAAATTGCTGATGAAATCCGAGGCTGCCTCCAACTTGTCAAGGTTATTTTTGCCACACTCGGCATGGACGATTACAAAGTCCGTGTTGGATTACGGGACCCTGACTCTGATAAATATGTAGGCGAAGCGAGCAATTGGGACAAGGCAGAGGCAGCATGTAGAGAAGCCGCTTCTTCACTCGATGTCCCTTGGACAGAAGATGCTGGCGAAGCTGCATTTTATGGACCAAAAATTGACTTTATTGTGAATGATGTCCTAGGTAGACCATGGCAACTTGGGACGATCCAAGTTGACTATAACCTGCCTATTCGCTTCGACCTTTCATACATAGGAAAAGATGGCTCCCAACATAGACCCGTCATGATTCACCGAGCACCATTTGGTTCAATGGAACGTTTTGTTGGAGTACTTATCGAGCATTTTGCGGGAGCATTTCCTACCTGGCTTGCACCCGAGCAAGTTCGCGTGTTACCGATCTCAGAAAAAACAAATGCGTATGCACAAGAAGTACACGATCTGATCCACGCACTTGGGATCCGCGTTTCTGTAGATAAAAACGATGAACGCGTGCAAGCAAAAATCCGTGAAGCGGCAAATATGAAGGTGCCTTGGCAACTCATTGTTGGGCCACGTGATGCAGAAGCAAGGCAAGTTTCCGTTCGAATGAGAGGCATTCGCCACGACCTAGGCGCCGTTGATTTGGATATGTTTATTTCAGCACTCCAAGAAGAAATAAAGAGCCGAGGTCAACGTTCCGTCTTAGAAAAATGCTTTCCTGATATAGATGTTGCAAAAAACGCTTGAAAGATGGTCAAAAACAACATATCCTGCACAAACCTCCTCACTATCAAAGTGAGGGAGCCAAATATATGGCGCAGATTTTGAACCACAAACCCGATCAACAACATTCTCTTCTACCAAGAAGTGATGACGAAAATCTATCGATGTTTGTAGTTCTGCACATCACTTCATGATAATTTGCCCAACAAATTGCATGTTCACTGTTCGGGTTCAACAAAGCAGAATTATTAACCAAGTTGCGCAGCAACAATCTGCACCCACTTTTATGGATTCTATTGGAGGATTCCGCCATCGCTCGTAGACGTTTTATTCGACCCCAAGAAAATAGCCGCAAATCCCCACGCATCAATGATCGCATTCGTGCAAAGACCGTCAGGCTTATTGACCAAGATGAAAATATGATTGGACTCGTGCCAATTACAGACGCAATTGAACGCGCAAGATCTGCTGACCTCGATCTCGTAGAAGTCTCTCCTGGTTCTGACCCTCCTGTGTGCCGAATTCTTGACTTTGGTAAATACCGGTATGAACAATCCAAGAAGGAACGTGCAAACCGCGCGAAAACAAAGGTCGTAGAGACAAAAGAAGTTCGTCTTGGCAGATCAATGAAAATTGATCCTCATGACATTGCAATACGTTTGAACCAAGCAAGAAAATTCTTGCTTGATGGCCACAAGGTTCTTATTGTGCAAAGCTTTCGCGGACGAGAAATGATGCACAAAGAACGTGGGCATGAACGCATGCGTGAAATTATTGAGACACTTTCAGATATTGCAAAAGTTGAACTCGCACCCCGCATGGCTGGTAGACGGCAAACCATGGTGCTTGCCCCTGACAAAACAAAAATTCAGAAAGTGCTCGCTGCTAAAAAAGCACAAGAAGAAAAAGATTCGGAACCAGAGTCTAAAGAGTAAGAAACCAATGACTCTGTATGGCATAATCTCAGATATCCATGGCAACTACCACGCTTTAATGCAGGTACTAGAGCGACTTGGTGAGATGAAGGTAGATCGTATTATTTGCCTCGGAGACATTGTTGGTTATGGACCTGCACCAGCGCAATGCTTAGATCTCGTGTTGAGTTATTGCGATGAGGTTGTACGAGGAAATCATGACGAGGCAGCGCTTGACCCAAACCTTGGAAAGTATTTCAATCATGCTGCCCTCGCCGCATTGAATTGGACTCGCGATCAACTTGGCCCCTTTCACTTACACGCGTTAAGTCATATGAAAACTCGAATTCGTTTGGGCGATGCTCTACTCCTTGTACATGACACTCCCGCGTTACATGAAAGCGCCTATGTCCATGAAGTAGATCACGCTGTTGAAGCATTTGCCAGTCTTGATGAAGGCATTTGTCTCCATGGACATACACATCTTCCAACAATATTTAGCACGCCAAACGGTGAAGCAACGACTGAATCAATATTCTTCCAAATTCCATCGGAGGGAAATCAGGTTGTATTAGATCCAATGCAACGACACCTCTGCAACCCCGGATCTGTTGGACAACCCAGAGATGCCGATCCAAGAGCAAGCTTTGCACTATTAGAATATACCTCCCCAGATGCCGAAGCCTTGTTTACTTTACATCGCACAGAGTATGACATCGCTGCCGCACAAGAAGCTACTGAAAAAGCAGGCTTGCCTACCATTCTTGCTGAACGCTTATCACTTGGTGCTTGAACTTCAGTTGAAGGCACAAAAGAGGTATCAGAGTTTTTTCAATGCCCAACCACCTTGGAAGAATCGTATTGAAAATAACATAGCACGAATAATCATTTCGCCACAAAGCGCGTACCACACACCAACAAGACCGTAATCAAGATGCACCCCAAGGTACCATGCTGCTGGTAAACGGATACACCAACTTGAAAATGAAGTGATCAAAAAAGTCCACACCGTATCGCCAGCACCCTTGAGTGTTTGACGAATCACCATCATCACAGCAAAACCAAGTTGCATGATGCCGGCAACAAAAAGTAGTTTCGGCACAAGTGACAAATGCATTGGTTGATTTGAGATGATCGAAGTGAGTGTATCTCCAAAAAAGATCATCCCTAGTCCCATAGTACCCATAAATAACATTGCTAATAAGACACAAATGAGTGTAGATTTTCTTGCTGCCTTAAGGTTATTCGCTCCAAGATATTGCCCCGCTAGCGCCCCTGCTGCTGTGCCTATGGCGAACCCTGGAAGAAAACTAAACGCTTCCCACTGCACTGCAATGACATGAGCCCCTTGTAACCCCTGTGCAACTTCTTCGCTTTCTTGGGCTAATTTGGCAGAAATCTGACCAATGAAATATAAGACAAACAAGTTTGCCGACCACATAGACAATCCTTCAAAGAAGCTTGGTATACCTATGCGGGCAATTTTCCGAAATACATCTACTCTTGGGAGAAGATCTTTCACTTGTAATTTCAAATCCTTCACACCCCGAAGCAAAACACCAACAATGCAAATTCCACCAACAATATAAGCCGTGGCTGTACCGAGAGCGATTCCTATTACATGAAGATCCCAATCAAAAGGATTTGTAAGTACTTCTTCTCCAAAACGAACGTCTGCACCACTCAAGACAAACGAAACTACAACGTTTACAACATTCACAAAGAGCGTCACGATTGCAGGTCGGAGTGTGTCTCCACTGCCGTGTAAAGTCATCGCACCCGTTGTCATAATGCTGCACAGTGGCATGCTAAGTGCAAGAATGTGTATATATTGCACCAAGTAATTCTTCGCAGCCGGCGCAAGTTGGCAAAGATCGCCAAGAGGTGCGGCAACAAACCAAAGAGCAATACCGACAACAAATCCCCACAATCCAGCAAGGACAATAGATTGACCTAAGACAACACTTGCAGTTGCCTTTTGCCCTCCACCCATTGCTCTTGCAATGAGTGCTTGTCCCCCAACACCAACACCTGAAACTGCAATTGCAATAAACCACCCAATATATGAGCCGATTCCAATAGCATCCATCGCAGGAATCACAACATTCTCAGGTAATGCCCCTGCAAACATTTTGTCTGCCAACCCAACACATGCAACCAATATTTGCTGCACAAGAATCGGCATTGCCAAAAACCAAATCGCAGCAGACATAGATTTACCCGCGAGAGAACCACTCTGGATTGAACCGACAGGTTCAGAGAGCGGTTCCTGTAAATCCTCCGGCGAAGGCTGCATCGATGCAAGCCTCTGTTTTTCTATTTTGTCAGTTCTCTCTGACTCTTTCACTGGATAATTGAAGCATCATCATAGGTAGAACGACGAGTTGGATCTTCTAACCCCACAGGAGTGCCAGGCTTTTCTTCATTGCGTAGTTCCCAAAAAACAAATCGGTCATACCACCGTATTTGATATCTGAAAGTGGGATATTGAAAAAACGACATTGCTTCAAATGGATCTTTATTTGCATCACGCGTTTTTCTGTACCAATCGAACCAAGCGTAACGGTCAACACCAAAAACTTGCCCAGTCAAAATATGAAGGGATTCAGCAGAGGCAAGATTAATGGTGAGTTCATTTGCATCTAAACTTGAAATCAACCCGACGAGTACCCGGTCCTCTGGGTAATGGCCAAGCGCAGTTGCGCTGAAAGACCTCACTGTTGGGTCTTCATTTTCATCACCTAATGAACGAAGCAGATCACCAACAACAGCAGGATTATGAATTCTTTGCAGCGCTATGGCCGCCTCTCTTCTCACCTGAATACTTTGCGAACCAGCTCTTCGTAACCAAGGAACAATCAACTTTGCATCGGAAACCTCCGAATATCTTGCAAGTGCTTTGATCGCAGCTGCTCGCACAAGTGGATCACCATCATCGATAACATAATCACGGTACAGGGCAACATAAGGAGGGCCACCACCAAAAGGGGAATTCGCGAGTAACGTAATACCCTCGCGCCGCTCATCAGGTGAATATTGATCACTTGCCATCGTAGCCGCTTCGTTTGGCGTAACAGGTGCAAACCCTTTAGCTAAATCGTTAAAATCGTCGGTAACGCAACCTCCCAAACATATAGCAAGGGTGTAGATGCAAGTTAGAAAAATCGTTCGCGCCTTCATGTTGCAGTCTCGTCCTCATCTGCCTTGCTTTGGATTGTATCTAATAACTCTCGTACTTCTTTTGCCATGGTTGTATTTGGGAATTGAGACATGATCGCATCACCAAAGCCAATGGCTTCTGTCCACCGACGGTCACTCACTGCCATTTTAAAACGTGTACCAAGCGTATCGCGATATTTGGTGATCACAGTATCCGCAGTTTCCATAAAACGTCGAGCCTCATCAGGAGTTAGGTATCTGTCTAATTCCTTAAGTAACTCCATCGCAGTTTCTACATCATTCTTTTCAGCAGCCTCGACAAATCTTGCTTCAAGTGTGTGACGATATTGAACTCGTGTATCAGCGATGTGTTGCTCAACACCATGCAACAGTGGTGTCTCTGGATATAACCGTCGCAATTTTGCAGCGAACTGATATGCCTCGACCCATTTATGTTGTGCCAGTAAATTGTCTAGTACTGCAAGTTCATTTTGTATTTGCTCTTGATGCCGCTTGTGCAACGCTTGTTGAATTTGTGAACGAAGATTCTCTGCTTCTTGCACAGCGCCAAACTCTGATCCCATTTGATCACAAAGCATGAGTGCCGCATGTACATCACCACTAGCCATATCATCCTGAATTGTCCTTCGAAGCAAATCTAATTCTCGATCGCGAAAAAGAACACGTTTAGCATTTTCAGATAATTGCAACGCTTCCATGAGGGCTTCCCAAGGAGGCGAGTCAGATTCCTCAGCAGACGTCCTTGCAAGTGTTCCCTTTTTTGAAAGTGAAATACTCAGCGCAGCACCAGCCCAACCAACAGAAGTGACAACCATTCCACCGGTTAGGAGTGGTCCTCCTGAGACAATCGCACCAATACCAAGTATCACAAGTACAGCGAAGACTCCAGCAGATTTACGCTGTGTCAACATCGCGATCATTGCAGCCAAAAGAGAGGCAACCGAAGCCATCATCATCGGCTCTGACCAATAGGTGCCCCACCAATCTATAGATGCGGTAAGTACTGCGAGTGAAATGATAAGAGGAGAGACGAGGAGTAACCTTGCCAACACATGAATCCGTTCAACTTGCTGCGTATGCATTGTTGTAGTGTACCCTTGGGTCAACTGCCTGGGACGGGTTCGCCACAGGCAGATTCAACTGGGACTATGCAAATAAACTCTAGGGGAATTGAGCTCGTATTGCGAAATTGATGTAAATCATTGGCTGGGACGTAGATTGAGTCGCCACCTGTGATTGAGGAAACTTGCCCATCGCATTCGATTTCACCGTTTCCAGAGATAACAAGTACCTCATGTTCCCATGGATGTTGGTGACATGGCGTACACCCTTCGGTTTCTACTGAAAAATGACGCATTGCAAAAGTAGGAGCACCATCATCTTTGCCGACAAGCAGTTTCATGGTAACACCTTGGATTCCATCACCTTCTAATTTCTTTCCTTCTAGGGAGTGAATATTTCGTTTAATCAAGAGTAGAATCTCCAATTCTTATGCGTATCTAAAAAGGAAACAAGAATGCCTGTACATATATCGACGTTTGTCCTTGGGGATTATCAAACAAATTGCCATGTTATCACCTGTGATGATGATTGCTGGGTCGTAGATTGCGGGTATGAACCCGAACAACTTATCACATTTTTAGAGAATGAAAAACTGACCCCTTCTGCAATTCTGCTCACACACTGTCACGCAGATCACATCGCTGGGCTTGATCAATTGCGTGCATCAGTTGGGGATATCCCCATGTATTGCCATGCTGCAGAAGCAGAGTGGAACCAAAACCCGATGTTAAACCTTTCTGGAATGGCCGGGATGCCAGTGACTGCAGCTCCAGTTCAAGGGTATCTAGATGAAAAAAATACGCTTACGCTTGGCACTTCAACATGGCGTATTTTGCACACCCCAGGACACAGCCCTGGCAGTATCTGTTTTGTGCATGATGAAAGTAATCAGGCAATTGTTGGTGATACGCTATTTGCAGGAAGCATTGGAAGACATGATTTTCCCACAAGTAACACGAATGATCTTCGACATTCCATTTCAGAAACCCTCATGAATTTGCCAAATTCGATGAAGATTTTTCCGGGGCATGGTCCAAGTTCGTCAATCGGTATTGAAAGAACAACAAACCCGTTTGTTGTACAGGGGTTTTAGCAAATATTGTAGAACATACACAACCCGCGGGATTGCTTACTCTTCGACGTCTGGCTTGAACGCTTTGACTACATCCGCTTGAACATTTGCTGGCGTGCGTTCATCGTGGGAATATTCCATTTCGTAGGAACCTGTACCACCAGAAATTGACTTCAGTTGATTTGTATAACTCATCACTTCAGAAAGTGGAGCCTCAGCTTCGAGTAATGACTGATCGCCGGGCAACATATCTGTGCCAAGAATGCGCCCGCGTTTGCCTGAAATATCTGACGAAACATCGCCTATTAAGTCACTTGGAATTGTAATGTGCAACTTTACAAAAGGCTCAAGAAGAACTGGTTTTGCTTTCTTCACAGCATCGATAAATGCTCGGCGTCCTGCTGTGACAAATGCGATTTCTTTAGAGTCAACTGCATGGTGTTTGCCGTCATAGACCGAAACTTTGATGTTGTACATGGGGTACCCCGCAATAGCGCCTTCGCCCATCACCCTGCGAACACCTTTTTCGATTGCTGGTAAAAATTGTTTAGGAACAGAGCCGCCAAACGTATCGTCAACGAATACAAAACCATCTGGGCTTTCTTTTGCTTCTTCGCCAACGGCTGGCTCAATACGCAAATAGACTTCACCAAATTGACCCGAACCACCAGATTGCTTCTTATGGCGATGATGCCCCTCAGCGTTTGCGGTAATTGTTTCTTTATATGCAACTTTTGGTGTACGAGTATCAACTTCCACACCATAGCGATCTTTCAACATGCGTAATTTAACACGCAAGTGAATATCACCTAAACCACGAAGGACAAGGTCACCAGTCGCTGCAACTCGATCTCGTTCAAGCGTTGGATCTTCTGCGAGCAACTTTGCAAGCGCTTCACCAAGTTTAACTTCTGCATTCCGATTTGCTGCATCAATTGCCAAGCCAAACATTGGCTTGGGCATTGGCAAAGGTTTAATTCTCATTTGTTCGCTAATTGAAGCATCATGCATCACATCGCCAAACGAGAGTTCGTCGATTTTTGCAACCGCGCCAATATCACCTGCTACGACTGATTTCGTTTCTACATGGTCTTTGCCTTGCAATTTAAATACGTGATTCAGACGCAAGCCCTTCCTACTTGAATTTGTCCGAGGATGGACATCTGGACTTATTGCACCCTGATGAACTCTGAACACGCTGAGTTTGCCCACATAAGGATCGGACGAAACCTTAAAAACGTGTGCAACTGGGTGATCACCATCACCAGTAGCATGCCATTCTTCTTGATCATCACCTTCATGAATAATAAAGGTTCTTGGGTTGCCTTCATTTGGATTTGGACAGAGCTCAGCAGTAAAATCCATAAATTCTGAAACACCTACGCCTTCACGGGCAGACATAAACATCACGGGGACTAAGTGACCCGAACGAAGTGCAGCTTCAAAAGGACCGTGTAGCTGCTCTGGGCTTACTTCGCCCTGCTCCAAATATGCTTCCATGAGTTCTTCATCAACTTCAACAACTTGATCGACTATACCTGTGTGATACTCTGCAACATCACCAAAATCACTATCGCCGTCGGCGTTTTTGAAACAATCGATGACACCTTTGCCACTATCTGCTGGCAAGTTAACTGGTCGGCAAACATCACCAAATGTATCTTGGATATTGGCAAGTAACGATACATGATCGTCGCCATGGTCTATTTTATTTATCAGAATAACTTGTGGCAATTCTCGAGCACGTCCAACTGCAACTAATTTCCGAACTGCAGTATCGATACCAGCTGAAGCATCGATCATGATGACTTGCGTTTCAACTGCAGGAAGTGCAGCAACTGCTTTCCCAAAGAAACCGGGACTTCCAGGAGTATCAATCATATTGATGTGCGCACCATTATGATCAAAATGAACAACGGCACTATCAATGCTGTGACCAAACTCTTTTTCTAAATCATCAAAGTCACAAACAGTGCTGCCATCTTCGACACGACCAATCTTGCCAACAGTGCTAGAAGCATGAAGCATTGCTTCAACAAGTGTTGTCTTTCCAGATCCTGGGGATCCCGTGAGAACAATGTTGCGAATATCTGTCGTTGTGTAATTGGCCATAATTCTGCTTCTCCTTCGTTGAAATAATCACCGCTGCTTTACCATTGCAACAGCGTCAAGAACCCCGATGATAGCAGCCAAAACGCGTTTCTGCTCGTATTCTTTGCACCAAGAATCCAAAAACTCACCCTCGATGTATTTATTGTAATTGTCGCAAGCCCTCATAAACAGCCGTACAAACTGCGGTAGCGAGATTGAGGCTTCTCGCTTCTGGTTCCATGGGCAGGCAAATTCTTGATTGATCACCTTGATCCCGAGTAACCCATTCATGGACCTCATCTGGGACACCGTGTTGCTCTGAACCAAAAAGCAAAAAGTCGCCTTTTTGAAATTCGGCATTCCAATATGGTTGAGCCGATTTCGTTGTAAATAACCAAAGCCGATTTGGTTTTTCAGCTTCTAGGAAAGATTTCCAATCGTCATGTTCCCTCAATTCGACCTCCCGCCAATAATCCATGCCTGATCTACGGACAGCTTTCAGGGATAAATCAAACGCTAAGGGGTGAACTAAATGTAATCTGCAACCAGTTGCCAACGCTGTTCGACCGATATTCCCCGTGTTATTGGGAATTTGTGGGCAAAGTAAAACAATGTTGAATATAGGATCTTTCGACAAGTGTTAATGTCCGTATAGTGGATATTTTTCACACATTGCTTGTACCTCACCAATCACTTCCTTACAAACAGCTTGATCGCCACTTGAAGCAAGCACACGGTCAATCATCGAAGCGACATGTACCATGTCATCTTCTACGAGACCACGTGTTGTGAGTGCTGCCGTGCCGAGCCGAAGCCCACTTGTCACCATCGGTTTTCGTGGATCATTGGGAATACCATTTTTATTCACAACAATGCCCGCTGCTCCGAGCCAATCTTCTGCGTCTGCACCAGTCAATGCAGCATCTCTAGGTCGCAAGTCAACAAGCATCAAGTGATTGTCTGTACCACCACTGCACAAACGATATCCATGTGAAACTAAAGCATCTGCAAGGGCTGAAGCATTCATAACAATTTGTTTGGCATAGTCCTTGAATGAAGGTTGGAGGGCTTCTCCAAATGCCACTGCTTTTGCAGCAATTATGTGCATCAAAGGTCCACCTTGTGATCCTGGAAAGACTTTGCGGTCTACCAACTTGGCTACTTCTTCATCATTTGTCAAAATGATTCCACCGCGAGGTCCACGCAAGGTTTTATGCGTTGTTGAAGTCACAACGTGTGCATGTGGAAAAGGAGATGGATGTTCTCCACCTGCTACTAGCCCTGCAATGTGTGCAATATCTGCCATAAGATATGCGCCGACACTGTCAGCAATTTCTCTAAATTTCGCAAAATCGATCGTTCGAGAATACGCGCTATATCCACAAATAATCATCTTTGGCTTTGTCTCTTGCGCCCTCGCTGCGATGTGCTCGTAGTCTAATGTTTCCGTATTTGTATCGAGATCGTAACTTTCAATGTTATAAAAAGTACCAGAGAAGTTTGGCTTCAGGCCATGACTTAAATGACCACCTGAAGAAATCGGCAATGAAAGAATCGTATCTCCAGGTTTACACAACGCCATAAATGCAGCGACGTTTGCATTTGCACCACTATGAGGCTGAACATTTGCAAAAGAACAACCAAACAATTCTTTCGCACGGTTTCGTGCAATATCTTCAATCTGATCGTGAAATTCACAACCACCGTAATAGCGTTTACCGGGGTATCCCTCAGCATATTTATTCGTTAGCCAAGAGCCCATTGTATGCATGACTGCGGGTGATACATGGTTTTCAGAAGCGATCAATTCCAACGTGAATTGTTGGCGTTTTGCTTCTGCGGCCATGCTTTCTGCAACTTGTGGGTCAGCGACTTCAAGAACTGCAAGGAGTTCGGTGGACATCTTGTCAAGAATGGGCGATTCTGTAGTGTTTGTCATACCTTGTATTCTACACAGACTATGACATTTCTTCCTCTCCTTTTGCTGACTCTTACACCAATTCAAATCGATGGTTCTTTCAACGATTGGCCGGATGAAACCACCAAACAAGAAGACGCACTTTTTCTCTATTCGCTCATTGATTTGCCAAAGCAAGCATGCCTACAACAATTATCTGAGCAGCACATTGTTGAACTTGGGCAATACACCGTCATTTTCTCTCCTGAAGAAAAGGGATATGGCATTTCGTGTAAAAAAGGTGAAGAGTGGATTTCCCCCTACGAAGCAGGCGTTGTCTTTGCACCAACGACTGCTGCAACAAAGTTTGAATTACGCGTTAATAAGGCAACATTTGAAAAACGTACACAAGTTTTTGACTTTACCCCACAAGGCGATTTCAGAGTTGTGAGTTGGAACGTTCAATTCGGAAATCTTCTTGAAGATAAAGATCGGGGTGCTCGATTATTAAAAGCTCTCAAGCCCGACGTCCTCTTGCTACAAGAGCTCGATGGCGACGATACCCCTGAAACACTTTCTGCTTTTCTAGATGCATCACTTGGCGACAATTGGGATGTTGCGATGACAAAAAGTACAGGTAAAGAACGACATCATCAATTGCGTAGCGCAGTTGCAACCTCACGCAAGTTGCAAGGAGCAGAACATATTGACTCTGGAAGTTGGAGACAACTCAAAGCAATTTTCACCACTATCGATTGTGAAAAGAAACCTGTCAATTTTATTTCGTTACACTTGCGATGTTGTGGAGGACCAACAGGTGAGGCAGAAGAACAACGACAAGAAGAGGCAAAAGCAATACGAGAAAACATCGCTGCCCACCAGTCACCACGTTTTGTTATCGCAGGCGACTGGAACCTCGTAGGGACAACCAAACCTTTAAAAATTGTGCAACAAAAACACTTTGACGTTGTTGATGCGTACCAACCTGATGGGTTACTCAATGCAACATGGTCAGATACATCGAGTTCTTTTACACCTGGCAGGTTAGATTGGATGCTTTACTCCCCTGAAACACTCCATGTTGTCAACTGCTTTGTTCTTGACACCTCTGATCTCAACACAGAAACACTCAATGCACATGGCCTATTAGGCGAAGACACAGCAGCCCTCTCTGATCATCTACCCCTTGTTGCAGATTTCAAACTCATCAAATGATTATTTCCACTGAAATTGGACCACTCACGCTTGGGTATGTCGGATCCAATCTCATTTGTGAATTTGGCACACACGCCATTGACAGAGCACCACCAAAAAAACTTGTGCTCCAATTACAACAGTACTTCAAAGGAAAGCGTATCAATACATTTGATGCTCCTTTACCACCAAGTCCCCCCTTCATGCAAAAGTGTTGGCTAGCGTGCCGCAAGATCCCTTATGGAGAAACTATCACATACGGCGCACTTGCCAAAGCAGCAGGTTCCCCAAAAGCAGCGCGTGCTGCTGGCCAAGCAATGCGAAACAACCCAACATCCATCATCACACCTTGCCACCGAGTCATCGCATCAACTGGGAAACTTCATGGTTTTTCGGGTAAAACAGACCCACATAGCAAAGAAATACAAAGAAAACTGTTTTTGCTGACTTTAGAACGATCAAACACCAACCCTCTATAATTACCGCATGAACATTACCATTGTTGGAACTGGTTACGTTGGTCTTGTGACAGGCACTTGCTTTGCAAATGCTGGCAACACTGTGACGTGCTTGGATATTGATCAAGCAAAGCTTGCAAAGCTACGGAACGCTGAAGCTCCTTTCTTTGAATCTGGACTCTCTGAATTGATGCGGCGGTCAATTGAAGCCAAACGGCTTCTCTTTACAGATGATGCTGAAGATGCATTTGATGTCGCTGATATGATTTTTATCTGTGTTGGAACACCCAGTTCTGTACATGGCGATTGCGATCTCAGTGGTGTCATGTCCGTCGCAGATGAAATCGCAAGGTGCATCAAAGATAGAAAGGGAAATGCCCCTTTGATCGTTGTAAAATCAACAGTGCCTGTGGGAACTACTGAGCTAGTTGGCGAACGGATCACAATGCAGGCTGGATTCCAAATTAGCATTGCGAACAATCCAGAATTTCTCAGAGAAGGTTCGGCAATAGAAGATTTCAGAACACCTGATAGAGTCGTTTGCGGAATAATGGATGATCTTAGTAAGGCTCGTTTCACTGAGCTTTACTCACCGTTTACCAATCAACAAAATAAGTTGTTCTTTTTCGACATCCGTTCCTCTGAAATGGTGAAATATGCAAGCAATGCGATGCTCGCATGCAAAATTAGTTTTATGAATGAAATAGCATCTTTGTGTGAACGAAATGGCGCCAACATCGAACTTGTCCACGATGGCATGTGTAGTGACAGTAGAATTGGAACGCAATTTTTTAATCCAGGAATTGGATACGGAGGCTCTTGTTTCCCAAAAGATACACTTGCTGTAATCGAGATGGGCGAGAAAGCAAACGCTACCTGCCACGTAAATAAGGCCGTCCATACAATCAACGAGCGCCAACGAGCATGGTTTTCCAATCGCATCATCTCGCATTTTGGCGGTTCTCTTTCAGGTAAAAAAATTGCAATGTGGGGACTTGCATTCAAGCCTCGAACAGATGACATTCGTGATGCACCATCAATTGATATCGCCAAAGCAATGCTCAACGCTGGCGCATCGATCGCTGCATACGACGCAGAAGCTTCTGCAAATTTTAAAGCTGAAGTTCCAGAAGTAACAATCGCGCAGGATATGTATGCAGTTGCAAAAGACGCTGATGCGATTGTCATTTGTACTGAATGGTCAGAATTTTCAGCCCCTGATTTCAGCAGGCTAAAAAAACTCCTCAACTCACCCGTCCTTTTTGATGGACGCAACATCTATTCGCAGTCCACAATGGAGAAACACAACTTCCACTATTACTCAGTCGGCAGACCAACGATCACTCAAATTACTGCAAAAGTTTAACCCAAAAACCCCAATTTTGACTGTTTTTTAAGCTTTTTCTCACTTTTTTCACCACACGTGCTACTCTTTATAGAGTAAAGGAACTTATCTATGGCAAAAGCAATTGCAGATCCCGAAGAAATTAGACGTTTTGCACATGATCTCAAAAGATTTAACGATGATCTAACCCACCAAATTCAAGTGATGCGGAGCAGAATGTCCTCTCTCTCACAAAGTTGGAGGGATCAAGAGCAACGTAAATTTGAAGAAGAGTTTGACCATACCATCAAGGCAATCAACCGGTTTGCAAAAGTGGGAACAGAACAAATACCATTTCTGCTTCGCAAAGCACAACGTATCGAAGACTATCTCCAACAACGATAAGATATGCCAGAATCTGCAAATGTAAAATCTCTAGATGCACTACGTGACTTTCGCGTAGCTCTTATTAATTTTATTGACAAGGCAAAACGTGCTGCATCTTCTGCTGAATCTGAAATAAATCACATGCACTCGTGGATCGGACACACACAGTTGATGCACTGGAAGTATGCCATCCAAAGAGCTGAAGAAAAATTATCTCAGGCAAAGAGTGAACTATTTAGGGCGACAATTTCCCAACCTGATAATCCCCGTGGTCCAACAGATCAAATCAAACTTGTGCGCAGAAGAAAAGAAGAAATTGCATCCGCCCAACTTAAACTTCAAAATACAAAACGTTGGGGACGAATTCTTGAACATGAAAACCACGAGTATCGAAGCGCTATGACACCGCTCACCGCTAGCCTTGACGGGGAATTGCAAAAGGCAGTAGTAAAAATTGATAACGCAATCGTTTCTATCGAACT
>PVBE012809237.1_pt1 | contig 40362 bp, 28 predicted proteins | sample 1631181 | NCBI WGS metagenome assembly PVBE01 (sample SAMN08397723, study PRJNA350692) | Marine metagenome, whole genome shotgun sequencing project. | isolation source: water | place: Pacific Ocean | collected 2012-04 | reverse complement strand
GAACAAGCGTTTCGACCTGTCCGACCGATCCTTCGTGGACCGTCGGAACGAAACTGCACGAAGCGAACGCATTCGAAGGCTACACGCTCTTTGCGCCGCTCTCGTCGAACACGACTTACCTGATCGACATGTGCGGGCGCGTGGTTCATTCGTGGCCGGGTACGGCGCAGCCCGGCAACGCAGTCTACCTGCTCGAAAACGGCGACCTCTTGCGCACGGAAAATACCCGCCAGGCCGAGTTCGAAACCGGCGGCACAGGCGGACGTGTTCTACGCATAGATTGGGACGGGTCCATCGTCTGGCAGTACGACTACTCCAGCGCGGAGCATCGACAGCACCACGACGTGGAGCTGCTACCGGACGGCAACATCTTGATGATCGCCTGGCAAATGAAGAGTCGCGCGGAAGCCATTGCCCAAGGCCGCGATCCCGCCCGGTTGCAAGAAGACGAGATGTGGGCCGATAGCGTCATCGAGATCCAGCCCGAGGGCTCGAGCGGCGCGACGATCGTCTGGGAGTGGCATGCGTGGGACCACGTGGTTCAGGATCGCGACAACACAAAAGCCAACTACGGCGCGATCGCTGGCAGCCCAGAACTCGTCAACATCAACCACGGCAACAACAATCAGGCAGACTGGTTGCACGTCAACGGTATCGACTACAACGCTGAGTTCGACCAGATCGTGATCAGCTCACACGGATTCAGCGAACTCTGGGTGATTGACCACAGCACGACGACGGCTGAAGCTGCGAGCCATCGTGGTGGCCGCAGTGCCAAGGGCGGGGACATTCTCTACCGTTGGGGCAATCCGCAAGCTTATGGTGCGGGCAACGCGGACGACCAGATCCTCTTCACCCAACACGATACGCAGTGGATCGAAGACGGGCTCGCGGGGGCCGGCAATATTCTGGTCTTCAACAATGGGCAGGGCAGGCCGGAAGGCTCGTACTCGACTGTGGAAGAACTGATTCCAACCGTCGATGCCGACGGACTCTACTCGCTCAAGCCCGGCGCCGCGTACGGTCCGCTGGAATCGACGTGGAGATACGAGGCGCCAAATCCGACAGACTTCTTCTCCGGGCATATATCCGGCGCGCAACGATTGCCAAATGGCAATACGCTGATTTGTAGCGGTGCCGACGGCGTCTTCTTCGAAATCGCAGACGACGGAAGCATCGTTTGGGAGTACGTCAATCCTGTGGCTCGAAATGGCGTACTCACGCAAGGCGAGCCGCTCGCCACGGGCCCCCAGGGAGCTGGCAACCCGGTGTTCCGCGCCATCCGGGTTGCCGCCGACTACGCCGGACTCGCGGGACGTGACCTCACTCCCGGCGACGTGCTCGAAGAATAATCCGCGGGGCATCGTCACCGATGCCGAGGCCGAGTCAGCTCGCGGGTGGGTCGCTCGGTTGCTCGGGCGTGGCGTGACCCAGCTGGATCCGCCGCCCCGTCTTTGCTCGGTAAATGAGCTCGATGACGAGAGAGACCACGACCAGCCCAACGAGGATGAGGATCTGCCAGCGCGTCTTTGCGTCCATCACCGTCACGCCACAGAGGGCGACGAGTGCGACGAGGCATGCCAACGCCGCGAGGATGGAAATCCAGCGCCGGCTCTGCGTCTCCTTCGAGAGACGAACGTTGGCAACGTTAACGGCGAGGAAGATCAACAAGAAGCCAGCGCTGCCCATGGTCGCGATGGCGCCGAGTGGAACGAAGTTCGCCATACCTAGCGTCAAGACCGCGAAGATGATCATCCCCTCGAGCGGCTGACCTCGAATTGAGCGCTCGAGTTCGGCGGGCAGCTCACCCGTCTTCGCAATCAGATAAGTCAAACGCCCCGCGCCGTAGAAGGTCGCGTTGATCGCCGAACTCGTGGCGAGCAGCGCGGCAACGATGATCATGATGCTGCCCGCCCGCCCCATGAAATGGCTGGCTGCTTCGGAGAGTGAGTAATCCGAATGGGCTGCGACCAACCCGAAAGTCAGGTGCCCGACCACCACCGTAGAAATCAGCAAGTAGAGGACGATGACGATCGCCACTCCCCCCAAATAAGCGACGGGCAATGCCCGTTTGGGGTTCTGAATTGTCTTTCCGGCGTTCGCGATCAGCTCGAATCCTTCGTAGTTGAGGAAGATCACCATTGCACCAGCGACGAGTTCGACGGGGCCGACCCATTCGCTGGGGGCCAACCGGGAAAGATCCATCGGCGTTGCGAGACCCACACCCACGAAGACGGCGAGCAGGATCATCTTCGCCGCGTTCATGAAATTCTCGGAGCGAATCGCGACGTTCGCCCCGAAGTAATTGATCACCGCCAGGAGCACGACGGCGCCTGTGATCAACACATGCTTCCAGAACTCATAGTCCTTGTCGGGAAAGAGCTTCGCGCCATACGCTCCGAGCGCGTACGCATAGACGGAGAGCAGCACGACGTAGCTCAGGCATAAGAGGATGTTGAGCGATCCGGTCAGAACCCCCGTTCCGAACGCCCGGTTCAGGAACTCCACCGTCCCGCCTGGGCTCGGATAGCGCAGCGTCATGCGCCAGTACGAGTAGGCGGTCAGAAACGCGACCAACCCGGCAACGGCAAAAGCTATCGGCGCCGCGCCTCGCGTGAGTTCGACGGTGAGCCCGGTGACGGCGAAGATACCGCCGCCCACCATGCCCCCGATCCCGATGGACAGAGCGGAGAACGTGCCCACCCGCTCCTTAGCCATGTGTCGAGACTACTCGGTTGCCTACCGGTGGAAAACACTCGTCTTTCAGCGCTTGCCTCATTCTAGTGCTCTGCCGAGTGCTTTGGCGAATGCTCTGGCGAATGCTCTGCGCGCGTTGCGCCGCCGCCCCGATGCTTCCAGAATTCTCCGAGAAGCTAGCCGATACAGGGGGACCCATGGCAGACGCAGTAAAGATCTCAAAGATCGACGCCCTAGAGATTCTGGATTCACGGGGCAACCCGACCGTGCGCGCGACGGTCACTTTGGATAGCGGCATCTCGGCGCAGGCCTCGGTGCCTTCCGGTGCCTCCACCGGTGAAAACGAGGCTGTCGAACTCCGCGACGCCGACCCCAAGCGCTACGGCGGCAAGGGGGTTCTGCGTGCCGTGGCCAACGTCAAAGACAAGATTGGCCCGGCCGTCATCGGCATGGACGCCACGGACCAGCGCAGCATCGACGACGCGATGATCAAGTTGGACGGCACGCCGAATAAGGCCGAATTGGGCGCCAACGCGATCTTGGGGGTCTCGATGGCTGTGGCGCGCGCGGCCGCCGTGGCCGTCGGCCAGCCCCTCTATCGCTACTTGGCCAAATCCCCGTGCCGTCGAATGCCCGTTCCTTGCATGAATATCCTCAACGGGGGCGCACACTCCGACAACAGCGTCGACTTCCAAGAGTTCATGGTTGCTGCGATCGGCGCGCCCTCCTACCCAGAGGGCCTGCGCTACAACGTGGAGACCTTCCACACCCTCAAAGGCATCCTGCACAAGCGCGGCTTGGCTACCAGCGTCGGCGATGAAGGCGGCTTCGCGCCGGACCTCGGGAGCAACGAGGAAGCCGCCGAGCTGATCGTCGAGGCCATCGAGGCGGCTGGCTATCGACCTGGAGAGGACATCGCCATTTGCATCGATAGCGCTGCCACCTCCTTCGCGGCGAAGACGCCAGGAAACTACGATCTCAAGTGGTCCGGGGGAGGGCATACAACGCGCGAGGAGCTCATTGACTTGGCGGGGCGATGGATCGCGAAGTACCCGATCGTACTTTGGGAGGATCCGCTCGCCGAGGATGATTGGGAGGGGTTCAGGCAATTCACTGAACGCTTTGGCAAGCAGATCGAAGTCGTTGGCGACGATATTTTCGTGACGAACACCCGTTACATTCGCCGCGGTATTGAGGAGAAGAGCGCGAACGCGTCGCTCATCAAACTCAACCAGATCGGGACGGTATCGGAAACTCTCGATGCTGTCGCACTCTGCCGCAAAGCGGGCTGGCGCACCTTTCTCTCTCATCGCTCCGGTGAAACGACGGACAGTTTCCTGGCCGACCTCGCGGTCGCGACGGCTTGTGGCCAGCTCAAGAGCGGCTCCGCGTGTCGCGGCGAACGCATGGCTAAGTACAACCGATTGCTCGAGATCAACGCCGAGCTTGGCGATACGGCAGAGTACTACTGGTGACTCAAATGAAGCCGCGACGTGTTCCGACAAAGCCCTTTCCTGATCAACGACCCGGGACCTCCGGACTCCGCAAGAAGACGGAGATTTTCATGCAGGACCACTACGTGGAGAACTTCGTCCAATCCACGTTCGATGCGATTCGCGCCGACGCGGGCGACGATTTTTCCGCGCACACTCTGGTGGTCGGCGGAGACGGTCGCTACTACAATCGCGAGGCGATTCAGAAGATCGTTCGCCTGGCAGCCGGCAATGGGTTCGGGCGCGTGCTCATCGGGCGCGGCGGTATCATGTCCACGCCGGCCGTGTCTGCCGTCATCCGGCGCCGCGGCGCATTGGGCGGCTTAATCCTATCCGCCAGTCACAACCCTGGCGGGCGGACGGCAGATTTCGGCATCAAGTACAACGTCAGCGCGGGGGGACCTGCGCCCGAGAGCGTCACCGAGGCGATCTACGCCAAGTCGCGTGACCTCGACCGCTTTCTGTCGCTGGATTGCGAAGACATAGACCTCGATACCGAAAACACGCACCACGTGGGCTCGACGGAAGTCACCATCGTCGATCCGCTGCTCGATTACGTCGCCCTGATGCGCGAACTCTTCGATTTTGAACGCCTACGAAAGCTCCCCGAGCGAGGCTTTCGGATGTGCTTCGATGCCTTGAGCGCGGTAACCGGGCCCTACGCGCACCATATCTTCGAAGACTGCCTCGGGTTTCCCAAAGGGACGGTGGTCAACGGCACACCGCTCGAGGACTTTGGTGGACATCATCCGGACCCCAACCTCGAATACGCGAAGGAACTCGTCGAGCGCATGCAGCGCGCCGACGCCCCCGACCTCGGCGCCGCGAGCGACGGCGACGGTGACCGCAACATGATTCTAGGTCCGCGCTCTTTCGTCTCCCCGGGAGACTCCCTCGCGATCATCACCGAACACGCGGCGCAGATGATCCCTGGCTACCGCCGCGGGCTTGCCGGAGTCGCTCGGTCCATGCCCACGAGCACCGCGGTCGATCGCGTAGCGGAAGCCCTGGGCGTTCCCTGCTACGCGACTCCCACCGGCTGGAAGTTCTTTGGCTCCCTCATGGACGCAGATAAGCTCACGATCTGCGGGGAAGAGAGCTTTGGAACCGGCTCGAATCATATTCGAGAAAAGGACGGCCTTTGGGCCATCCTCTGCTGGCTTTCCGTGATGGAAAGCACTGGCAAGGGGGTCCAAGAGATACAGAGCGACCATTGGCGTCGTTTCGGGCGGAGCTTCTATCGCCGAGAGGACTACGAAGCTCTGCCCAAGGATGCTGCAACAGCGATGATGGAAGCGCTTCGAGAGAAGCTACCCTCACTGGTGGGGACGGCCTTTGCGGGGTCGCACATCAAGGATGCCGACGATTTTCGCTACGTCGATCCCATCGACGGCCACGTCAGTGAACATCAGGGCCTACGCGTTCTCTTGGAGGACGGCTCTCGGGTCGTCTATCGCCTCTCGGGCACCGGTACGGAGGGCGCAACTTTGAGGATCTACTTGGAGCGTTACCAGAAGGAAGACACGGAGCGCGGACGCGATACCGTTGTCGCCCCCCTGGCCGCCGCGGCGAAGGAGCTAATAGACCTGCGCGCGCGCTGCGAGCGCGAGCACCCGTCCGTCGTGACGTGATCGTACCGAGAAATTAGGGGAAGCTGACGTCGAACTTCCCGGCGTCCTCACCGACGGACCATCCGGAAGAAGCGGTGACGTTGTAGCCCTTGCCGGCGAGATGGCTCTCAAACCAGTCGCCATTTTCCCGCTGCACGACGATGTCCCATCCCATCTCGGTGTCCCAGAGGCTCTCGGCGGGCACGACAAACGCGCGAGCGCTGCCAGTCATCGGAGAATCCGTCTCGTGGTCGGCGAAGTTTTCGAACTTAACCGATACGTCGTAGGCGCTGTTTGCCAGATCACAATGTCCGGTCATCACGGCGAACCCGGAGGCCGCACCCTGGATATTCTCGCTGATATCCGCCGACGGAAGCGCTACGGGAAGCAGCTCCTGCACATCGATCTCTGCGTTTTGCGCCGCCGCCGGATCGAAGTTGCGCACATTCTCGAGCGCCGGCCAGGGCGCCCGCGTGCCCTCCTTGAGAGCAAACGTAACCAGCGCCGCACGTGTGTCGACCTTGGCAAGGAACCCCGGAACGTCTTTTGGGGGCGCCCATTGCCCGTGCACGAGTTGACTCGAGTCCGGACTCCACGTCACGCCACCGAATTGCCAGCGCTCCTCTCCCGTCTCAAAGATGCGAATCGGATCCGATTGATCGGGGTTCATCAGATAGCTCTCGAACGTAAGCGGAATCACTTGGAAAGAGATGGAGTAAGTGAGGATCGGAATCACCATGTACGCGTCGAGCAGAGGTGGACCAAGAGGGAAAGGCACAAGTTTGCTCATCTGCTCGAAGGCACGGGAAGAAGCAAAGAGCGCCTGTTCGCCATTGGGTGACAGCGAGATAAACTCCTCGTACTCGCGATGCTCGGTCAGCCTCACCACCTCCATGGTTTCTCGATCCATCTCCCAAAGATCTGAGTTCCCAGAGCTACCCATCGTGCTCGCGAAGAAGAGCGAGTCCGTCGTGACCTGCTTGGCTTCAAACCACGCGTACTTGAGACCGGCGCGCTCCGCGTCGGTCTCAAGCGGTATGGCGGGGATCATCTCTCGCGTTCTCTCGAGGCGCGGCACGCCGTCTTCGACGACAAAGCGTCCTTCCCACATATGGTACGTGAGATTGCTTTCCACGACCGTCCAGTACACGAACTCGCTGTCCGGTGCCCAAAAGGCCACTCGGTTGAAACCCTCAAACGTCACCTGCGTCAGACGATAGGTTTCGAGGTTGAGCGCGTAGAGCTGGGTGCCGCCGGCTCCGGCGTGCTCCGCCAACTCGGGCCCTAAGAAGGGCCCAACCCAGAATAGAAACCAACGGCCATCGGGGGACGGCTCTCCGCCGTAAGCGCCCTCGTTGGGCAATGAGCAAGTCAGGCAAGTCGTGGCCTGACCGTCGGCCGATATCGTGTAGATGTTTTGGACGGGGTCGATCACGCTGCCGACATTGCGACCGATGTACGCGTTGCCGAGCTCGTCTTGGAGAAAGACGCCACCGGTGAACGCCGTCTTGTCAAAACTGCGGTAATCGGCGACCGCATTTCCCGCGGCTGCGTCATCCTGGGCGCTGTCGTCGGTGCACGCGGCCGCTAGGGTCGCGAGGAGGGCGGTAGACCCAAGGATCCGTCGTAACTCGTCTCGTGTCTTCATCGCTCTGCCTCGATTTGCTCCCAGCGGTTGCCGCGATCGTCCGAGAATACTCGCGCTTGGACGTGGGACGCCAGCGCATGTTTGGCGGGCGCGCCACGCAGCCGGTTTTTTGTGAGGAAAGGTGAGGGAGCGTGCGGGCTTGCCAGGGGGGTAGGCACCTCCGCGCCCGAGTCGTTGGCTTGTTCCGTCGCGCGCGCTGAGCGGACGCGAAGACCCTTGGCCCGTGACCTCATCCCGTTCTGAGACCGTCGCCTTGACCCTGCTCAAGGCGCCTCTTGCTTACCAGCACGAGCTCGCCAAGAATCGCCCGAGAAGACATGGCGTCGCCCCCGACTTCGGTTCAGCATCCCCCTGGGGGAGATGGATCAGCACCGCGTCGACGATAGGGAATGGCTGCAAACAAATGGCGCTGGTTCGTACGCGATGGGCGCGGCGGACCGCGTGCCGCGGCGCAAGTACCACAGCCTATTGACGGTGCGGGATCCGGGGCGCGGCGAACCGTGGAACGTCCTCGCCGAGGTCGGCGAAGAGTTGCGCATCGGTGAACGAAAGCATCGCTTGCTCGAGTTCGATTTTGGAGCGGCTCCAAGCTCTGACGATACGCGTATTATTCAGAGGTTCGAATGGTGGCCCTTGCCCTGCGTTCACTATCGCATCGGGAAAGTCAGCATAAGCCGCCGTCTCCGACTGGAGCCGGATCGCGACGTCGTGCATCTGCATTATCGAATCGCTGGAGCGGAAGAAGCGCTGGAAATGCGGCTCTTGCCCTTCCTGCTATGCCGCTCGTGGCACGACCTCGCGCAGGAAAACCCCTACCTGAACGGCGCGGTCGAGCGTCGTGACGCCGGCGCGGATGTGACAGCCGTGCTGATGCAGCCCTACGCGCCGATGCCGCAGATCGAGCTGGCGCTCCGTGCACCGGGCGGCGACTTCGACGTCTCCGGGGATTGGTACAGGGGGATCCGGTACGCCCGCGAGCTCGAGCGTGGCTACGATGCCGTCGAGGACTTCTTCACGCCCGGTGCGTTCACTTTGCGGGTGGATGGCGACGCGGAATTCTGCCTCTCGATCGGACTTGCTGATGATGAACGCCAGGTGAGCGCCTGCGGCCCTGCAGCCAAATCGCCGCTCGTCGTGCCCGCGGACGCGCGCGCTTACGAGGAGGACGATCGGCCGGGCGCGCCCGGATTTCATGAAGCACTCGAACATGCTGCAGATCAATTCTTGCTCCGACTGAGCGACGGAACGCACGGGGTCGTGGCTGGCTATCCGTGGTTTGGTGAATGGGGGAGAGACACCCTCATCTCGCTTCCTGGCCTCTGCCTAGCTCGCGGCCGTTACGCCGACGCTGTTGCGCTCTTGCGCGGGCTCGCTGCCCGTCGCGTGCGCGGGCTCATTGCCAACCTGCCTGCAAGTGGGGATCTTCCAGCCAACACCAACTCGATCGACGCCTCGTTGCTCTTCGTACGGGCCGTGCGCCTCTTGGCTGAGCAGGCGGGGCCGGAGGAAGCGGCGCCCTTGATGCCCGTTGTATGCGAGATCCTTGACGCCTTGGCTGCTGGTGCCGACCCTCGGATTGAGCTGACGGCGGAACTTGGTCTGTCTGTTGCGCCTGGCCCTTGGGCGCTGACCTGGATGGACGCCGTGATCGATGGTCGGCCGGTGACGCCGCGTCACGGTCACGCTGTAGAGGTGGACGCGATGCTGCTCGAGGCCGTGCACTTCGCGGTGGCATGGGCTCGTTCGAATTCGAGGGAATTTGCTGAGTGCTGGGGGCCTCGCTTGAAGGGCGCGGAAGAAGTGTTTCTCAAACGTTTCTGGTCTGAGGAGCGCGGCTATTTGGCCGACACGAATCAAGACGGCGTGGCTGAGTTCCGCCTTCGTCCCAACCAGCTACTCGCGTTGGCCTCGCCGCTGTGCCCGCTGACGCGGGCGCAGGCTTGTCGCGCCCTCGACGCAGTGCGTTCATGCCTCTTGACGCCGGTCGGGGTGCGGACGCTGGCGCCGGATGATCCGGCTTACCAGGGCCAGTATCGCGGCGATCAGGCCACCCGTGACCGTGCTTATCACCAGGGGACGGTATGGCCTTGGCTGCTCGGTCCCTACGCGGACAGTTTGCTGAGACTGGAGCCGGGCCCCGCGGCGATCCAGGAGCTCACCGCAATCCTTGCGGCCCTTCAAACGCACCTGGCGAGCGAGGCTTGTCTGGGTCAGATTAGCGAAGTCTTCGACGGCACGTTCCCGCATCGCCCAGGCGGAACTCCCGCGCAGGCCTGGAGCGTGGCTGAAGTCGTTCGCATCGAAAAACTCGTCGGGGGGGCCTCATGAGAGTCGTCATGCTCGGTTGGGAATATCCGCCGCATATTAGCGGTGGGCTCGGCATGGCTTGCCAAGGTTTGAGCAAGGCCGTTGCGGCGCTAGGTCCGCACATCTCGTTCGTCGTTCCCCAACTCTACGGTTCGGAGGACGCGCCGCATATGACGCTCGTCGAACCCGAGCCGCGTCCTGAGCGTCCACTACGCCATGTTGCCGTCGACCCGCTCGAGTTGGGCGCTACCACGGACAATCTACGCACAATTGGCATCGGCGCGGAATTGCTTCCTTACATGACCGCCGCGCAATACGACGCGTGGATTGTCCGCGCTAACGCGGCCGCGCCTGCACGGCGTGCCGTGACCTCGGAATCGAAACCAGCCAACATCGAATCCTCCGTACCGACGCAGGTGGCGCCGAAGCGGCAACACGGCGCGACGTCCGGCGACGCCCTCTCCGACGCCATCCAGCTCGGCGCCGAACAGCCTCCGCCAGAAGGAGGACACTACGGCGCGAATCTCTTCAATGAGGTCGGACGCTACGCGCAGCGCGTCGCGAATTGGATCGATGACGAAGAACAATTCGACGTGGTTCACGCCCACGACTGGATGACTTACCCGGCCGGACTCCTTGCAGCGCAGAAACTGGGCGTGCCGCTCGTGCTGCACGTGCACAGTCTGGAAGCTGACCGTGCGGGCGCCGGCGGGAACCCCCGCATCATTGCGATCGAACGGACGGCGTTGGAGCGGGCTGACCGTGTCATTACGGTTAGCCATTTTACGCGGGATCTGACCCACCGCGTTCACGGGACCCCTCTCGAGAAGATCGATGTGGTGCACAACGGCGTTTACGCGCCCACCACCACTGCCGCCTACCGCGAAGAGGAACCCCGCGAAGGGCCGATGGTGCTCTTCCTCGGCCGAGTCACCCTCCAAAAAGGTCCCGACTACTTCGTCGAAGCCATGGCCAAGGTGATCCCAAGCGTGCCGACCTTAACCGTCGTGATGGCCGGCGACGGCGACATGTTGTCGCGCATGCGCGGGCGGGTTCGAGAACTCGGGCTGGAATCGCACTTCCAATTCCCAGGCTTCGTCAAGGGCAGGGAGGTGGAACGGCTCTATTCGCTCGCCGACGCCTACGTGATGCCGTCGGTGTCCGAGCCCTTCGGCCTTACGGCTCTCGAGGCCATGAGTTACGACACGCCGGTGATTCTATCCCGTCAGTCGGGTGCCTCCGAGATCATGCATCACGCGTTGAAGGTGGACTTCTGGGATGTCGAGCGACTCGCATCCCTGATTATTTCCGTTCTGAAATATCCTGAATTGGGCAGCACGCTCTCCGGCATGGCGAAAGAAGAAGTGCGGCACATCCACTGGAATGCCGCGGCCGCCAAGGTGATGAATACGTATCGGGCAGTGACGGGGGTGTGAGGAATGCCGGCGGTCAACTTCTACTTTCAAGTCCACCAGCCCGTGCGCATCAGGCCCTACGACACGTTCCATATTGGTCATCGTCACGACTACTTTGACGACCAGCTCAACGGCGAGATCATGCGGAAGGTAGCTGATAAATGCTACTTACCCGCCAACGCTGCCATCGAAGCGCTGATCAAACGGTACGAGGGCGGATTTCGCGTCGCCTATTCGATCACCGGGATCGCCATCGAGCAGATGCGCGACCATGCGCCAGACGCACTCGAGAGCTTCCAGCGACTCGCGGCAACGGGTGCGGTCGAGTTCCTATCGGAGACCTATTATCACTCCCTCTCTTCGCTCTACGATCCGGAAGAGTTTCGCGCACAGGTGGAGCAACATCGGGAGCTCGTCTACGAGCTCTTCGGGCAACGTCCGCGGGTGTTCCGAAACACCGAGCTCATCTACGATGACCGCATCGGCACTCTGGCGGCCGAGCTGGGTTTCGATGCCGTGCTCGCCGAAGGTGCCGACGATGTGCTGGATTGGAGGAGCCCGAGCTTCGTCTACCGATCTGCCGATCTGCCCACTCGCTTGTTGTTGAAGAACTACCGTCTTTCGGATGACATCGCGTTTCGCTTCTCCAATCGAGGCTGGAACGAATATCCGCTTACCGCCGATAAGTTCGCGCGTTGGCTGCATAGAATCAGCGGAACGGGGGACGTCGCGAATCTCTTCATGGACTACGAGACTTTTGGCGAACACCAATGGTCGGATACCGGCATCTTCCAGTTCCTGGAGCACCTACCCGAGGCAGTGCTCCGTCATCCTGACTGGGAGTTCTGCACGCCTTCGGAGGTGATCGATCGCTATCCGGCCATCAGCGAACTGAGCTTCCCGCGCACTGTCTCCTGGGCCGACGAGGAACGCGATCTCACCGCGTGGCGAGGCAACGCCATGCAAGAGCGCGCCCTCGCTGAGGTTTACTCTCTTGGAGATTCGGTGCGGAGCCGCAACAACCCCGCTCTGCTCAAGCTCTGGCGCGAGCTGCAGACCTCCGATCACTTCTACTACATGTGCACCAAGTGGTTCGCCGACGGTGACGTGCACGCGTATTTCAGTCCGTACGAGAGCCCTTACGAGGCGTTTATCAACTACATGAACGTCCTCTCTGATCTTCGCGACAGTGTCTTGAGACTCGGCGAGAGCAGAACGCGGCCGGCGCTGCGCAAGACTGCGGCGCGGCGCCCGAGCACACGACCGCCCACCGACGTCCCCATGGAGCGAAGCGCATGACGGAGCACCGAACGCTCTTCGAGATCTCTTGGGAGGTCTGCAACATGGTGGGTGGCATCCACACCGTGTTGGTCACCAAGCTCAACAAGATTCGCGAGCGCTACGGCGACAACTACGTGCTGCTGGGTCCGGACATCTCGCGGATCGTCGAGGGCCCGCCCGTCTTTCGAGAGGAACTCTGGGCGCCGCGTCTCTTGGACAGCCTGCTGCAAACGGACGTGCATGTGCGCATGGGGCGCTGGCTCGTTCCCGGCGAGCCGCGGACTCTGCTCGTCAACTACAGTGACCTCTACGAGAAAAAAGACCAAATCCTCGCGCGCTACTGGGAGAAGTACCAACTCGACTCGCTCTTCGGTGAGTGGGACTACTACGATCCGATGCTCTTCGCGCAAGCCGCCGGGATAGTCGTCGAGCGCTACTACCTCGACTTTCTCCTGCCGGAGCGGCGCAAGGTGGTTGTCCAATGCCACGAATGGATGGCCGCCGGCGCGATCCTGCACCTACGCGACAGGGTGCCGGAAGTGGGGACCGTGTTTACGACCCACGCCACGACTCTGGGCAGATCGCTCGCAGCCAATCGCGAGGATCCCAACATGTACCGGGACTTGCCGTCCGTTGATCCGACGGCCCTCGCCAGCGAACTTGGCGTCGTCGCGAAGCATTCAATGGAGGTCGTCGCCGCACGCACCGCCGACGTCTTCACGACCGTCAGCGAGATCACGGCCCGTGAGTGTGAGTACCTGCTGGGCAAGAAGCCAGACCTATTGCTACTCAACGCATTGGGCGACGCCTTTCCCCCGCAGACGTACTCTTCCACAGAAGCACAGAAGCACAGCCGTGAACGTCTCCTCCAGCTCGCGCACCTGACCACCGGGACGGACTACGACCCGGACAACACGGTCCTTGTTCTCAGTTCAGGGCGATACGAGTACACGAATAAGGGCCTAGACGTGTACTTGCGCGCGCTCGCTCAGCTGCGCGACCAGGGGGCCGCCGACGCGAACGCGCCGCGCGTCGTTGCCTTTGCCGCTTGCCCCGCGGGGCACACGGGGCCCAAGCCGGGTATCCTTGCGGCGGCCCGCGGCGAGGCGGAAGCTGGCGCGGATGGCCCCGATACCCTGACCCATGACTTGCGGGATCCAGACCACGATCCCATCCAAAATGCGCTGCGGCATCTGAACCTGAACAACTCGCCCGAGCAACGAGTCCATGTCATTCAAGTCCCCATCTACTTGGACGGCAGCGACGCGCTGATTCCGGAAACCTACTACGAACTCCTAGCCGGATTCGATCTCACGGTCTTCGCATCGTTTTACGAGCCTTGGGGCTACACGCCCTTGGAGAGCGCCGGTTTTGGCGTGCCGACGGTGACTTCCGACCTCGCTGGGTTTGGGCTTTGGACGGCACCCCGAGGCGACTGGAAGCAGACCGGTTGCGTCGTGCTGGCACGCGACGGCCGCGCTGCCGATGCGGTTGTCGAAGAGCTTCAGGGTTGTCTCGTCGAGTTCACGGCCATGGACGTCGCACAGCGAGCTGAGCTGGACGACGCCGCTCGGGCGAACGCGGGCGACGCTCATTGGGCGCAGTTCATTGGCGCTTATTATGAGGCTCACGATCGTGCGCTCGCCGAAGCGGGCGGGCGCGGCGACGCCATGCCGCGCTCTCGCTTCATCGAACTCGCGCAGCGCAGGGTCGTCACAGAGACGCCTCAAGGGGATGCCGTCACTGCGCACCTCCGGTACTTTCAGGTGCACAACGAGCTGCCCGAGACCCTCGCTCCCCTTCGCGAGTTGGCAAGCAACTACTGGTGGAACTGGCATCCTGAGGCGCGTGCGCTCTTCAGTCATCTCGACCCAGAGTTGTGGGAGCGCGTCGACGCCGCACCCCTGGCATTCCTAGAGCAGATTTCTCAAGAGCACCTATCCAAGGCCGCTGCCTCCCATCATTTTCGCCAGGAGCTGGCGAACGTGCACGCCGCGTTTGCCGCCGATACGCGACCGCAGGAGCCCATTCGTATCGCGTATTTCTGCATGGAGTTTGGTCTGGCAGCCTACGCGCACATCTACGCTGGCGGCTTGGGAATATTGGCGGGAGACCATCTCAAGACAAGTAGCGATCTGAAACTGCCGCTTTGCGCGATCGGTCTCGCGTATCGAGACGGCTATTTCCGCCAGCTCATCGCTCCCGACGGGCAGCAACAGGCGCTTGCGGATCACAATGACTTTGACGCCATCGGTGCGTCATTGGTGACCATCGGGGACGGCACCCCGCTGGTCGTCACCGTGCCCTTTCCCGGGCGCCAAGTCCGGGCGTTCGTCTACCAGCTGCGCGTTGGAGGCATTGACCTCTACCTGCTCGACACCGATCACGCTGCCAATCAGGCGCAAGACCGAAAGATCACCAGTCGCTTATACGGCGGAGGTTCGAGGGGTCGCCTCGAGCAGGAACTCATCCTCGGGGTAGGCGGCGGGATGGTCCTGCGCGACCTGGAGCTGAGCCCAGACGTGTACCATCTCAACGAAGGACATAGCGCGTTCCTCATCTTAGCTCGGATGGTTCATTTGATGAGCACCCAGGGGCTCGACTTCGAAGAGGCCCTTGACTTCGTCAGGCATACGACCATCTTCACCACTCACACGCCCGTGCCGGCGGGTCATGATCGCTTCGATGAAAGCCTGATCCTGCCGTATCTCGCGCCCTTCGAAGAGGCATTGCGTGTGGATTGGCAAACGCTGATGCGTATCGGTCAGGGGCATTCTGGCGGGGCAGGTCATGCGTTTGGGACGACGCAGCTCGCCCTGCACGGCAGCCTGCGGGTCAACGGAGTCAGCAAGATCCACGGTGCGGTCACCCGGGAGATGTTCCAGGACGAGTTTCCTGGCTACCACCTCGCCGAGATCCCCATCGGTTCAATCACTAATGGCGTGCATGTGGCGACCTGGGTAGCTCCCGAATTGCAGAAGCTCTACCAACAGCACGTCGATGAAGACTGGCCCAAGCGGCTTGACGATCAACAGGTCTGGGGCCGCGTTCACGAGATAGACGACTGCTTGCTCTGGGATGTTCACTCCAAGGAGCGAGAGTCATTGCTTCAGTGGGTGAGCGAGCGTTTGCAGCAGAATTGGGAGCGCCGTCGCGAGTCGCCATCGCTGATCGCCGGCGCTCAAGAAACGTTGCGCCAAGATCCTCTCGTGATCGGTTTCGCACGCCGCGTCGCACCCTATAAGCGTGCGGAGCTTGTTTTTAGCGACGTCGATCGGCTTGCGCAGATCCTCGCTAACCAAGAGCGCCCCACCGTGCTGCTCTTCGCTGGTAAGGCGCACCCCGCTGACGGACTCGGCGCGGAGATTCTCCAGCGCATCGTGCAGCTCTCACGCGACCCGCGTCTCGCAGCTCACATCATCGTACTCGAAAACTACGATATCAACGTGGCGAAGCGCTTAGTTGCAGGCTGCGATATTTGGCTCAATACGCCCACTCGCCCGCTGGAGGCGAGCGGCACCAGCGGCATGAAGGCCGGCATGAACGGCTGCCTAAACCTGAGCGTTGCCGACGGTTGGTGGGCGGAAGCGTACAACGGGAAGAACGGCTGGGTTATCGGCGCCGCCGGTGCGAGCGAGTCGAGCGAGCTACAAAATAGCTACGACGGCGGCGTACTTCTCGATCTTCTCGAACACGAGGTATTGCCGGCCTTTGCAGACCGGGACGCTCGCGGCGTCCCGACGCGCTGGGTGGCGATGATGAAGGCGTCCATCGCGACTTGCATTCCCCAGTTCTCCTCGCATCGCATGGTCAAGGACTACCTGCACCGCTGCTACGATCCCGCTCGCGCTGACGCCCACGCTCTGCGCGGTGATGCCTACCGAGGCTTGCGGGCTCTGCGCGATCTGAAACGCAGGCTGGCCGAGAATTGGGAGAACGTGAAGTTCGGCGATGTGCTCATCGAAGGGCTCGAATCCGGCCAAGTCAGCGTAAGCAAGAGCACCAACGTGCGCGTAGAACTGCAGCACCCGGGTCTCGAAGCCAATGAATTGGAAGTCCAGGTGGTGATGGCTCACGGCACCGCCAACGGCACGCTCGAGGACTTCAACACGAAAGCCATGAAGAAAGTCGAGGAAGTCAGTAGCCACGCGAGCCGGTGGGAAGTTGACCTCCAATGGCATCATACGGGCCCGCACGCGATCGGTTTGCGCGTCGTGCCACGCGAGCTGAACGCCCAAGGCGACGTCTACCTCAACCTCGACTTAGTCCGCTGGCTTTAGTGGCCTGTCCCAGATTGACGATTCTGTACGATCTTCAGGTTATTTTGACGATTCACCCCCAGGAACTTGACGATTCTTGACGATTCTTTACGATTAGCCGGATGGCGGCGGACGTTGAATCGGCTCTGGAGCGACTGCTCGACGAACGCGGAACGGTCAGTTCGACTGAACTGGCCGAGGCCGCGGCGGTAACCCGTCAAACGGCGCATGCGCACTTGAACCGCTTGGTGAAGTCCGGTGCCTTGCGAAGGCAGGGTCGAGCGCGGGCCACGCGGTACCGGCGCCACGGGGACGCCGCGGTCGCACTGAGCGGAGCACAGCGGCGCTACCGACTGGCGAATCTCGAAGAGGATGTTGTTTGGGACGAACTCTCGAAAGAGGCGATTTTCGCTGACAACGATCAGAACGCGGACGAAGGGCTCCGCTATGCCTTCACTGAACTGCTCAACAACGCCATCGATCACTCAGGTTCCCCCGAAGCCAACGTCACGCTCTTCGCTGATGGGGACCGAGTCGGTTTTGAGATCCGCGACTTCGGCGTTGGAGCGTTCGAGCGCATTCAGAGCGGCATCGGACTCGACTCTCCTGCGGAGGCGCTCGAGGAGCTGAGCAAGGGGAAACTCACGACGCAACCCGAGCGCCACACCGGAGAGGGGATCTTCTTCAGCTCGAAGATCGCCGACCGATTCATACTCGAAGCAAACGGGCTCGCATGGCTCGTGGATAACGTCTTGCCTGATTATGCGATCTTAGAGCGCGCCCCGCTCAAGGGCACGAGCGTCCGCTTCGAGATCCGTCGCGACTTGCCTCGCTCGCTGCAAGCGCTCTTCGACGAATACACCGCGGATTTTCAATTCTCGAGAACGCGGACACACGTTCGCCTCTTCGAGTACGGCGTGCGGTTCGTATCCCGTTCCGAGGCCAAGCGCCTGCTGCGCAGGTTGGAGACGTTCTCCGAGGTCATCCTGGACTTCGCGGGCGTTGAAGGTATCGGCCAGGGATTCGCCGACGAGGTGTTCCGCGTCTGGGCGGGCGCGCATCCGCAGACTAGACTCGAAGTGGCTAACGCCAACGAGGCCGTTCTGCGCATGATTCGCCGCGCGCGACCCGAACCCTAGCGCCCAGCGGAAGCCTCCACGCTCCACACATGGTGCTACGCCTATCGACGACGACACCATCGGAAGTCTCCTACGCGCACGCCAGCGTCAGATCTCGGCGCTCCGAGCCTGGTACTCGTTGTCTTCGCGAAAGCCGCCTTCGCCCTTGAAGTGGTTTCGGTAGTCGCTAGCGATCTCGATCGACACAATCCATTTGATCTGCTTGAAGCCCAGCTCACTCTCGTTCCGTAGCCGGAGCGGCGCGCCGTAGAGCTGCGGAAGCGGTTCGTAGTTCATCTCGTACGCGAGGATGCTGTCAGGGTTCTGAAGCTGCCTCAGATCGTGCGCGTCGTAGTACTGGTCGCCAGCCGCGGGGTTCTCAAAGGCGAAGAAGATGGCGTACTTTGCGCCCGGCTTCGGCCGGACGAGCTTGAGGATGTCAGCGACGCGCACGCCACCCCATTCCGCGATGGCCGACCAACCCTGGACGCAGTCGTGCTCCGTGATTTGTTGGTGCTTTTCCATCGCCTTAAGGTCGTCCAGCGTGAAGGTGCGCTCTTCCTCTACCTCGCCGAATACACGAAGACGATAGTTCTCAAAGCCCTCTTTCCAGTGCCGCTCGTACTCTTCCGTCTTTGGTGGCTTCCCGTTGGGCCACATATAGGGCGAGATGTCCTCTTTCTTAAAGTGGACCCGCGGGACCACTCGATTGAAGAGCAGTCCGTTCATGCGGTCGGCAACCCATTGAAAAAAGTGCTGTATCGTCCGCGGCGAACGCCACGAGAACCAATGCGAAAGGACGAGGAGCACGAAGACCGCCGTGATGATGAACCCGCCAATGACGACGCCCCACCAAGACGTGTTGTCGGTACCAAGCGTGATGTGGTTCATATTCCGCGCGAATCCGGCAATGATCACGAGCGAGACGTGCACGATTACGAACGCCGCGTAGAAGCACCACAAGAGGAAGTGCAGCGAGCGCGCGATTTGTCGATTGCCGAATAGTCGCCCGTACCAGCCGAAGCGATGCCCGAGCGCCGGCGACATGGCGATGCCGCTCAGGATGGAGAGCGGCGCGGCGATGAATACGACGGAGAAGTACGCGAGCTGTTGAAGCGCGTTGTAGCTCCGACCCGCGAGCTCTCCCGGAGCGAGGTGCAGGCTCGCGTAGGTCACGGCGCAATTCGCGGCGCGCGGGATGATCTCGAAAGACGTGGGAACCAAGCGTTGCCATTGCGGGGTCACGAAGAGCATCGTGATGAACGCGGCGCCGACGAGGATCCACAGCGGGACCGTGAGGAAGTGCCAATGACGTGCCATCCCGCTCGTATGGCGTCCGCCTGGCAAGCCGAGCAGGGGAGTGAGGTGGGTCGAGTCGTCGACAGCCGTCCAGATCTTATCCTTCGGCACCGGACCGCGGAACCGCAGCCACTCTTTGTCTAGTGAACAATGCATCGACGCGTAGAGGCGGGGGTGGTCAGCGAGGATCTGGATTCCACTCCGAAAGAGCAGCGCCATGAGCAGGAAGTTGACCCAATGCAGGGAGCGCAGCCACGCGGGATAGTTGAAGTCTGCGCTATCCACCGGCACGCAGGGGTTGGCGGCGGCGAAGCTCTGCCAACTCGGCGTGTCCACGACGAGGCGGGCGCAAAAGATGACAACCGCGGCGACGACCAGCAGCGGCAGGAGCCACCGATTGAGACGGTAGAAGCGCTGCCCGAGCCGCAGCCGTGGCACGCCCATCCGAACGACCTGGTCATCCAAATGGAAACCGCGTGCCCGCTTCGTGACCCGATGTTCCTTGTCTTTGCCTGCCACGCGCCCCCCAATTGCTCCCTAGGCCCGACCCCGCTTGCCATTGTAGGCGAAGTCGGCCCGCAGTCAGCGCCTTTCGTCGCGCTGTGCTACGCACTGGATGTGGGCAAACGCAACAACCCCTACGCTCGCGCGGACTCGCGCACCCGGGCCGCCAGAGCGCAGGGCTATCCTGCGCGCAGCGTGTTCAAGCTCAAGGAGGTGGATGCCAAATGTCACCTTCTCGCGCCCGGGCAACGCGTGCTCGACTTGGGTGCTGCTCCTGGCTCGTGGACTCGTTTTGCCGCCCGCACTGTGGGCCCGTCGGGGAAGGTCGTTGCTATCGATCTTAGGGAGACCACCATCGAGGAGGCGCCCAATATCACCGTCCTCCGCGGCAACGCATTCCATGTCCATCCGGAAATCAGCGAGGCCGCGCCTTACGACGTCGTGATGAGCGACATGGCGCCGAATACCAGCGGAACCAAGCTCGAGGACCAGTCGAAGAGCTTCCGGCTCTTCTGCGGGGCCGTTCGGATGGGCGCCCGCCTCGGCAAGCTCGGCTCCCACTTCGTCGGCAAGCTCTTCATGAGCGACGACTTTGAGGAAGCTCGCGAACTGGTCCGCACGCACTACGATAAGTGCCGCGTCATACGCCCCAAGAGCACTCGTACGGGCAGCTCCGAGCTTTTCTTGGTGGGCTTGAGCCTGAAGTTGCAGCTCGAAGAGAGCGACGATGCCGGGGCGCCCGGCGATGTCGGCGATGCCAACGGCGATGATTCGCCTGAAAATCACCGCGAATCCGAGGAGAGCTGAGATAGCGAAGCGACCCTTGGAGCGGGTTGGCCCTCGGCCCGGCCGGCCTGCGATCGTTGCGCCGGGCCTCGTCAGCGCCTATTGATGGACGCTGCTGCTTGGCGGTGCACCGCTTCTCTAGAGGTTCCTCGATGCCTTCCCCGACAGAAAACTCATACCGGTCTGAGACGGCTCGCGCGAAGAACCTTCGGCTAAACACTTCGTCCGTCCCCGCGTCCAGCTCGGGTTCCGACGTGGATGTGCGGTCCTTGAGGGTCGAGGAGGTCGACCGGCCGTGCTCGGTTTGCGATGGTCGCTTTGCTGGGACCTTCTTTCGGGTCAACGGGAAGCCGACGTGTGAGCCTTGCGCCAAGATCGTGAGCCGAGGCATGGGCGCGCCCGCGGGCCGCGTCTTTGGCGCGTTGTTCTACGGTCTGGTTACCGCCGGCATCACGGCTGTGGTGTGGGGCGGCATCGCGTGGATCTCGGGCTACGAACCGACTTTTCTCCCCGTGGTGGTTGGCTTTCTCGTGGGGGGCGCCGTCCGAGCCGGCTCTCGCGCGCGCGGCGGATTTGGCTACCAGGTGCTGGCGATGGTGCTCACGTACGCGGCCGTCTGCGCTGCGTATGTTCCGGCGATCGCCGAGGACGTCCAGCACACTCCCTACGTGGAAATTATGGCTGGTCTGCAGCCGGGGCAAGAGGCGCGGATCCGGATGCTCTACCTTGAGGGAGGGTTGGATCTGAAGAGTACTGAACCTGCAGCTCGTGAGGCGGCGTGGGCCGACGCGCTCCTAGCTGGGGCGCTCGATGGCGATAGCGTTCTCGCGTTCGAGAACGAAGACGGCGAGCCTGTTGCCGCGCCGGACGTTAACGATCGGGAGCGGGCACAAATCGAGTCTGCCCAACGCGAGTTTGCTGCGATGCCGATCGGCGAGGTCGCCGACGCAACGCTGCCGCGCCTGTTCGCCGCGCCTTTTAAGACGAAGGGCGTCGCCTTCTACATCCTGATCGCGAGCCTCGCTGCCGGGCTGTGGCTGGCGTGGCGCCGGAACTATCGCGCACGATCCATCGTTACCGGCCCCTTTGATATCGGTGGCGCGACGCTCTAGACTTGGGTGCTACCCGAGTTCGTACTTCTTCAACTTGTCGTAGAGCGTTCGCAACCCAATGCCGAGGAGTTCAGCGGCTTCTCTGCGGTTGCCGGACGTCTGCTCTAGGGCTCGCTTGATGGCGTCGCGCTCCACATCCGCGAGGGAACTCAGCGCTGGGGTGGCAGCTTCGCTGCCGAGCGCTCCGCCGCCGATTCCGTGCAGGCCGTCCATCCACAGGTGATTCACCCGAATCGTGGGGCCATCGGCGAGGATGGCGGCCCGCTCGAGGGCGTTTCTGAGCTCTCGGATATTGCCGCTCCATTCGGATTCGAAAAGATGTTTTTCGACCGCCCCCTCCATCTTGAGTCCGGGCTTGCCGAGTTCTCCAGCAACGCGCGAGAGCAGAACGCGCGCCATCGGCACGATGTCCTCTTTGCGCTCGCGCAGCGACGGCAAGCGGATCGGAAAGACGGCCAGGCGGTGATAGAGATCCTCGCGAAAGGCCCCTTGGCGCATCATCGTCTGCAGGTCGCGGTTCGTTGCAGCGATCCAACGGACATTGCAAGAAATCGTCCGAGTGCCGCCGACCCGCTCGAACTGCCGTTCCTGGAGCACCCGCAGCAGTTTCGCCTGAAGATCGGGCTTGAGTTCGCCGACCTCGTCCAGGAAGAACGTGCCTCCCTCGGCGAGTTCGATGCGACCTCGTCGCTGGTGTGTGGCGCCGGTGAAGGAACCCTTTTCGTGTCCAAATAGCTCGCTCTCGAGAAGCGTTTCCGTCAGTGCCGCGCAGTTCACGGCTACGAAAGGCCCGTCGGATCGGTCGCTCCAATCGTGCAGGGCCCGCGCGGCAACCTCCTTCCCGGTGCCGCTCTCACCCGCGAGCAGAACCGTTGCCGTGGTCGGCGCAACTTTCTCCAGCGCCGCGACGGTTCGATCCATGGCCGCCGAGCCGTAGCTGAGTGGGCAGTCCTTGCTCTGCCGCTCGCGCGTGGCTCGTTCGATGTGATTCACCATGGAGCGGCGTTCGAGCGCGCGCGCGACGGTGATGCGAAGCTCGTCCGGTCCACCCAGAGGTTTTTGCAAGTACTCGAAGGCGCCGTATTTCATTGCGTCGACTGCGGTGCCGACCGTGCCATGAGCCGTGAGGACGATGACCTCGACTTCGGGGCTATCCGCCTTTACGCGCTTGAGTAGCTGCAGCCCGTCGGTTCCCGGCATCCGTAGATCGGTCACCACGACATGGAAGCTGCTCTGGGCGATCATGGCGAGGGCAGCGTCGCCGTCCGGGGCTGACTTGACGTCGTAGCCCGACGTCTCGAGTACTTCGACGAGGAAGTCTCGGACGCCTTCCTCATCATCAACAACCAATACGCTAGGCATACTTTCTCTCCTCTCGGTCGTCGTTTGCGACGTGCGCGTCGCGCGCGGCGCCCGCCCTCACGACTTAGGCACCTTTACGGTGAAGATGGCTCCCCCCTCAGGATGATTTTTCGCGGTCAACTTCCCACCATGTAATTCGACGATCCGCCGCGCGACCGCAAGACCGAGACCTGTGCCTTGGGTGCGGGTGGTGTGAAAGGGCTCGAAGAGCTTGTCCGCCGCGCCTGCGTCTGCCGGCACACCATCGCCGTGGTCCCGGCACGCGATGACCAAACGACCGTTGGCAACCGACGCGGTCAGGCTCACGCGTGCACCTTCAGGCGACGCATCGAGCGCGTTCTGAAGCAGGTTCTCGATCACTTGACGCATCCGAAGCGCATCCAGGGGCCACGTCTCTGGGGCGTTTTCGAGATCCAACAGAACCCGTTCTGAGCCGACGACTTCGCAGGCTTCTCGGAGCACGGGTCCGATCGCCGCCTCTTTGCGCTGGACGGCGCCGGCACGAACGAAATCCAAGAGGTCGTTGCTCAGGCCTTCGAGGCGGATTGCTTCGCGGACGACCCGAGCCGCTTTTGCGTGCTCGCGGCTTTCCGTCGGCAGAGTCTCGGCGAGCAACTGAGCGTGCCCCTTGAGCGAGGCGAGGGGGTTTCGGATCTCGTGGGCGAGCACCGCAGACATCTCGCCGAGGGCCGCCAGCTGTCGCTCCTGAGCGGCGCGCTCCTCGAGCCGCTCGCGCTGACGCAAGAGGGTCACGGTCAACGCCGCAGTGAGCAGGAACGCGAACGTCGTGCCGAGTCCGAGCCAAAGCGTGAGCGCCGACGTCTCTGCTAGCTCGGCTGCCTGGACTGGCTCAAACTCGATGGCGAAACCGATGTGTCCAGGCGGCGGACGTGCGCCCGCGCCTGGCCCCCCCATGCCTGGCCCGCCCATAGGAGGTCCACCCATGCCCGGTCCACCCATCGGAGGCCCACCGAACGGCGGCGGGCGCCTCGGTCTTCGGCCGCGCGGGCCGCGTCCACGGGGCGGCGGACCACCAGGCGGGCGCATTACCGCGACTCCGCGCAGCTTACCCAAAGTAACCAGCGTCTGTTGGGGTCCGCCGGTGATCTGGCTCAACCATTCCGTGGTACCGGCCGCGGCTTCGCCTCCCTGCGCGATGATCTCGTGGTCGTGACCGATGAACGCCACGTAGCGAAGCCCCGCGTCCGAGTGCTCCTGGATGAGTACGTCCAGTTCCTCGTCGGTCGGGGGCCGCCTCGTTCCGCGGAAGCTCGCGCCCACCACGGTCATCAACGCGACGCCCTCACCACGCTCGACCAGTCGAGCTGCTCGCTTGGCGCCGGCGTAGCTAGACCACGCCGCTGTCCCGAGAGCTGCGGCCATCACCGCGGACATCAGGATGACTCCCCAACGCGTCCATCGAGCGAGCCCCGCCCGCAAGCCGGCGCTGGGCAAGGCTGCGTCGGAGGCTGGCGTTGGCTCGCTATGTTGCTTGGCTTCTGTCACGGCTTCCGGCACGGTTTCCGGCACGGTTTCTGGCACTGATCTGGCCCGTGGACGCGGTGGCCCGTCTGGCACTCTGCAAGGCGCATACCCGCCCCCAGGTGCCATTGTGCCGCGCCTGGCGGGCGTTCGGGGTCAAACAGATGCGAAATCCGCACGTTATCTGCGGATTCGGCAGCGAGCCCGAAGCGGAGCCCGCCGTCACAACGCCTGGAGTCCGGCGGTCGCGCTCACGTTGCCGCGGCGAATGGCCAGGACTCGCTCGAACGTAGCGCGTGCCGGTACCTTGCGGCCGTTTCGCACGTAGAGCGTACCCTCGCCGTCGCCGAGCGCGACCACGTCGTGTTCCTCTCCCGCTACGAATTCCTGCAAGATCACCGGGACTCCCCACTTGCCGGCGATTTGCTGAAAGCGCGCGTGTACGTCTGCGGGACTGTAGGCGAGATAGGCCTCGTAGAATTGTACCTTCACCATCAGTGGGTAGCGCAACGTGAGTGAAGCGATTTCACGTTCGTCGGTGATCGCCGCGCCGCGAGGGACGGAAACGGCGTGCGTTTCGCGAAGTTCGCCAAGACGGCCCTTGGCTCGGAGCTCGAGCGAGTCGCTTTCCGGCAAGAACGTATGGATGCCAACGCTCAAGAGTCGATCCCGCAATTTGACGATCACGGGCAGTTCGGCATCGAGCGTGGGTATCAAGACGTCGAAGGGCGTCTGGCGATGTGCGGCGAGTAGCCGTTCGTACATCGCTTCGGCGCCGAGAGAGGGATAGGGCAAGAGGTACACATGATCGGCGAGTCCGCTGATGTACGCGCCGGGGTCGAGGGTCCCGTAAGCGAGCCCGACGATGCGTGCGCGCGGATTCGCGTCGCGGATGGCTCGGATAACCGGCACACCGGGCGCCGGGCTATCCGTCGCACTGAGACCGGTAACGGCGACCGTTACGGGCCTCACTCGCCAACACTCCTCGACGCGGCTGTACTCGGCTCCGCTGCGTCGTCGGTGAGATCCATGTCACGAAGTCGGAACAAGAAGAGCTCGACGTCGCGCGTTGCGGTCGCCGGATCCACATCGAATGCCTCGACGAGCCGCGCCGGCAACTCGGCTGGAGGCACCTCCTCGATCAACATTCGCAACATCCACGTGCCGGTGGTGTTCAGGCTGAATGTGTGACCGGTTCGTGTGTTGAACAGAAACCCGTTTTCGCTGAGCGCTAAGTTTTCGTACACGCCAGCCCACATCAGCAACGCCCGTGCCACGTGCCGACCCGTGCGAGATTTTAGCCAGAACTGCTGCGAATCCCGCTTCGGCCTTTTCGCCGGGAGGGGCCGGCCCACGGACGGGCGCTGCGGGATCCGCACACGACTCCGTGCGAGCGCTACGGATTCCGCACCCGTGGCGAAGCTGCCGGCTCGGGGCGCCCTTTTGTCAAAAATACTCCCACCGACGGGCGAGGACGGCGCGTCTTTATTTGCGTTTTGTCACGGCCAGCGGTGCCTGGATCACGTCCCGCGGCCCCTTTTCTGGCCTGATTTGACGGCGGATCTACGTCCTCCCAGTCCACGCCCTAGCCGTGTTAGACGGTCTCGCATGACTCCCCAGACCCTTGACCAGCTCTCCGGGCTGGATGCCCATTTGAGTGAAGACGAGCGCATGGTGCGGGACACCGTCCGGCGCTTCATTCGCGAGCGCTACCTGCCCCGCGCCGCGGAGCTCTTCGAGAAGGAAGAGTTTCCTATGGACCTGATTCCGGAGATCGCCGAGATGGGCCTGCTCGGAGCGAGCATCAAGGGCTACGGCTGCGCGGGCATGAGCGCCGTGCAATACGGCCTGCTCCTGCAGGAGCTCGAATACGGCGACAGCGGGATGCGCAGCTTCGTTAGCGTGCAGGGCTCCTTGGCGATGCACGCGATCTACGCGTACGGCAGCGAGGAGCAGAAGCAGAAATACTTGCCTGAGATGGCGCAGGCGAAACTCATCGGCTGCTTTGGACTTACGGAGCCGGACAGCGGTTCGGATCCGGGCTCGATGAAGACCCACGCGCGCAAAGATGGCGACAGCTACATCCTCAACGGCGCGAAAATGTGGATCACGAACTCGCCCTTCGCCCACGTTGCCATCGTCTGGGCCAAGGTGGACGGCGGCGACTCGAAGTCCATTCGCGGCTTCATCGTTGACCGCGACACGAAGGGATTCTCGACGCCGACCATGCACGGCAAGATGAGCCTACGCGCCAGCGTCACGGGTGAGATTGTCCTCGAAGACTGTCGCGTGCCTGCCTCCAACATGCTCCCCAACAAGCAAGGCCTCGGCGGACCCCTCGGCTGCTTGACGCAAGCACGTTTTGGCATCGCCTGGGGCGCGATGGGGGCGGCGAAGGCTTGTCTGGAGTCGGCCATCGATTACGCCAATACGCGCGTTCAATTTGGCGTACCCATCTCGAGCAAGCAGCTAATCCAGGGAGAAATCGCTGAGATGGCCAGCGAGATCATCAAGGCGGACATCATGTCGCTGCATTACTCGCGGATGAAGGATAAGGACGGCATCACGCCCGTCCAGGTTTCCATCTGCAAGCGCAATAACGTGGGCAAAGCCCTCGACATTGCTCGTCGCTGTAGAGCCATTCACGGCGCGAACGGTATCCTCCTCGAGTATTCGCCGATCCGTCACATGCTCAACCTCGAGAGCGTCTACACCTACGAGGGCACGAACGAGGTGCATACCCTCGTGCTCGGGCAAGCGCTGACTGGCATCAGCGCTTTCTAGAGCGCGGCTAGATCGCTACGGGCGTCTCGGGCTCCGCGGCTGGCTCTGGCTCTGCGGGCGTCTTGGGCGCCTCGCGAGTGGGGTGCGTTGGCGACTCGGCAGGCTCCGTCGGAACGGTCTCGCTCGGTTCGCTCGGCTCGGTCGGGGCGGACTCGGCCGGTTCGGTCGTTGCGGCGTCGCGTGTTGCCGGGGCCAGGGGCGCTGCCGCGTAGGGATCGTCAGCGTCGTCGTCAGCGTCGTAGTCAGGGTCGCCGAGTTCGTCCGGCTCAAAGGGGCGCTCTTTGTCGCCGCGCTTCGGAAAGGGAACGGGCTTGCCTGTGCCCGAATCCGTAGGCACCACGTCGGGGTGCGGGCCGCCACTCGGAGTTTCCACGTCGTCGCAAGGCTCGGGCGGTAGCGCGCCGATTCGACTGGACGATGTGCTCCACGTCGTCGCGCCCCAACCGAGCAGCCCTCCGCCCGCGAGCAGCAGTGGGATCGAGTCGATGACCAGCGCCCGTGAACGCTCCGGGTCGTCGCCGTTGGGACTGAGCCCTGTGGCGAGGATGGCTGCTCCGATGCCAGCGAGTACGATGCCGGTGACCGCCGCGCCGCGCCCCGGGAACGCGACGCTCTGGATCTCGCACTTGTTTAGCGTCCGGATTTCGCCGTGGGAGGTTTGAACGGTCACTGTTGCCGAGTCGCTCTCGACCGCGTAGCCCCTCGTCGTGACCCCGTTGCGCAGGCCGAAAGTGGTCGCGCCACCGCATGCACCGAGCATGCTGCTAGCGACGACGACAGTGGCGATGAGGCGGCGCATGGGTTCGCACCCTTCTCTATAGAAGTTGGCTTGGGGGGCCAGTGGGGGATGGATTCGTATACCGGAAGCCGCGGCTCAGCAAGTCGCACGGCACAGATCTGACATCCCGGCCCAGCCTCGGCGGGTCAAACCCTACCCGCCCGCACCTCCACTCACCTGCACGCGTCCGCTAACTCGGTCCGAGAATGACGCCCCGCTCGGCGAGGTCACCGAGCACTTCGGCGATTCCGCCGAGCAATTCGTCCGTCACCGGTTGCCGCGCCTGATCGCAGGAGCCCGTGATCGCATCACTCAGCGTCTGCCCGGCGATCAGACCCTCGACGATCGTGCCGGCTAGCTGCGTCAGTCGGAGATACCGCAACTCGTGATCCGGATCGCGGTAGACGAGCAGCGTCGTCGGCTCCTCGCGCGGCACGCTCCGGTCGTCGTCGTCATCGGGAAGCTCGTGTACGGCGAAGCCGTAACGCATCACGCGCACCGCCTCGGTGAAGCGCACACCGCGGCCGAGTTCGAGTTCGCCGGCCTGCGTCTCCGCGGCGCGCGTCAGCTGCGACGCAATGACGACTCGCAGCGCTTCGTGCCGCGCGAGATCGGCAATGTACGGCGGGACCGGTACGGCGTCGTCTTCGGCCTGCTCTCCGCGCCAGATGGGCTCGCAGAAATCGAGGAACTCCGCCGTCACGTCCCGCAAATAATGCGAACGCGGACCGTGCTCGTTCAAGAAGCGGTCCCAGTATTCGTCGAAGCTGTCGCCGAGGCGCGCCATGCTTCGCGGCATCGCGAGGGCGACGGCGCCGCGCATCGAGAAGCGCGGTAAGGCGCGGTACGCGACGAGTCGTTTCGGATCCTGCAACGCTAACGCTGCGGCGTCGTCCGGGTGCAGGTTCCGCTCGGCGATCCAGTGGCGAAACGCCGACGGGTCGTCGAAGTTGCGCTGCGGACCCAAGACGAGATCGGCGAGGGCGCGCTCCACCGCGCGGTCTCGGTCCATTGCTCGGTTGTCCGTCGGTGCATTAGGCGGCATAAGCCTTGACCCCCCGATCGTAAGACGCCTGCACCAGCGACACTTCGCGCATCAATTCGTCGAGCCCGGGTACGTTGTTGTCTCGCTCGAGCAGCACCGGAACCGGCCCCGTGCGTGCGACCGTCCACTCGAGCAGCTCGTACACGTCGTCACAAATTGGCATGCCGTGCGTATCGATGATGAGTCCGTCTGCGCGCCGCGTATGGCCGGCAACGTGCAGCTCGACGACCTTATCGAGCGGCATCTCCTCGATGAACGCTCGCGGGTCAAAGCCGTGGTTTTGCGCGTTGACGTAGACGTTGTTCACGTCGAGCAAGAGCGCGCCCTCGCTCGCGTTCAGCACTTCGTTGATGAAGTCCGCCTCCTTCAGCTGATTGGCGCCGAAATCGGCGTAGTAGCTGACATTCTCGATCACCATCGGCACGCCTAGCTTGTCTTCGGCAAGCTTCATGCGATCGGCCACGCGTAGCGCTGCCTCCTGCGAGCGCCGCATGGGAAAGAGATCGTGCAGCACCCAGCGATCCGCCTTGGTCATGCACAGGTGGTCTGAGTGCCACGGGCTCTTCAACCGAGAGACTTCGCCGGCAAGCTCCTCAAGATAGGAAGCGTCCGGCGTTTCCACCGAGCCCAGCGAGAGCGTTAACCCGTGAGTGATGAACGAGTAGCGCTGCTGCAGTTCTTCGAGGGCCGCAGGGTAGTACCCGCCGCGGCGCATGTAGTTTTCTGGTGAGACCTCGAGGAACGCGAGAGGCTGCGCCGGGGCGTCCAGGATTTCTTCGAGGAAGTCCCAGCGCAGTCCGAGGCCGACGCCATTCAGGTGGTTGTGATTGCGTCGGCTCATAATCAACGGCGCTCAGCCGCAGGTGCCAGCACCGCAGCCGCCGTCGCTCTCGGCGGCCTTCTTTTTGGCCCCTGTCTTGGGCTTGGGCTTGGTTCCGGTGGCCTTCGGAGGGCTCGGCTTGTCGTTGGTGTTTTTCTTGGCGTCATCCGCGGGCTTGGCGTCGTCGCCGGCAGCGTCCGTTGCGGTTGGCGCGGTTGGCGCGGTTGTGGGGCCGGTCGCGTCCCCCGGTACGACATCGGCAGTTTGATCCGCCGGCATCTCGACCTCGACGAGCTCGGTAGCAGCTGCCTCGTCTACGGTGACCGGGACCTCGTCGGCGCCAGCTGCAGGGACCTCGTCGGCGGCAACGGGCGCAATGGCCGGCTGCTTGGCGCCGCCGCAGGCGATCACTCCGGTTGTGGCCAGGGCGGCGAGTGTTGCGGCGATCGAGTGCTTAGAGAGTTGGGTTGCCATCATAGATCTCCTGAGGAATCGGTGATCTTAACTCAATGAGCGGCGTGCTTTTCAAGGCACGCCGCTTATTGACGAACGAAATCAGGGCGTTTCAGCCGCAGCTTCCCGCGCCGCAGCCGCTGTCCGCTTCCTTCTTCTTCTTCTTCTTCTGGCCCTTGTCGGACTTCTTCTTGTCGTTGGACGCCTTCTTCTTGGAATCGTCAGAGTCTTTCTCGGCCTTCTTCTTTTCGCCCAGCTCGAGCGCCGCCGGAACTTCGACGGCCGAGACGGCGGGGGCCGAGTCGGCCGGCGTTGCGTTGGCGGCGGTTCCGAGAGCGGCGAGGGTAGCGACGAGGGCGGGAATAGTGAGTTTTGCGTGCGATGCCGTATGCGATGCCATGAGGATGCTTCTCCGTGAGATTGCCGTCGCGAAACCCGCGTGCGGCCGTTTGTGTGAGTGGTCTAGATACGACCCCATCCGAGGCGCGGTTACGTTTCGTCAACTTTTCCGGCCAGTGGGCCGGTTCCGTATCCAGGCCCCCTGCCCACGGGCGCTCAATGCCAGGGTGCGACCGCCACGCCCCACCCGAGGTAGCGAGGTGCGATATCGACGGCAAAACGAAGTCGCCACCAGGTGTCCTTGCGGTAGAGGCCAAATAGGCTCCAGGGCAGGACCTTGATCGTCATGCCCGCGGTGTAATGGGCGCGCGCGTAGTTGGAGTCGAAGCGGCTGGGTTCAGCGTAGAAGCCACCACGGATCTTCACCCAATGGGGGACGATCTCCGTTTCCATGCCGAAGCGCGGCGAAAACGAGATGGTCTGGCCCGAGCGATTAACGATCTGCGAAAGGAAAGACTCGATACCGATCGAGTTATCCGTGACGCCCATCCAGTTGAACTGTGTCGTGACCAAGAGGTAGCGGCGGGACATGGCCACGTAGCGCTCGCGCAAGCGTCTCTGTACCTCTTTTTCGAACCTTGCCAAGCGGCGGTCGTCGGCGGCTTGATTCCGTTCGGCTTCGGCCAGGTACGCCGGCAGCTCTGGGCTGTTTTCTGCGCGGAGAAGCTGGATTTCGGCTTCGCGGGCTTCGCGACGACTTGCCACGTCGTGGCGCAGGCGCGCCGAGATCGTGTCGGGGTCGTGCCAGTAGACATTGAAGGGCCGTGCCCCGAGCTGAAACGCCGCCCCAAAAGCCGCCAGCCAGGGCACGTCGATACGCCGAGGCAAGTAGATTACGTCCGGAGTCCCTGGCACACCGATGATGATGTCGCCGTTATCCGACACCGCGAGTTTGCCGGGTTCCGTGCGTGTTTCCATGCCGAAATGGAAGGCGGCCCCCAAGCGCAGTGAGAGCCACTTGGGCTGCCATAGGATGCCCATTTCGGGAGAAATGCCGCTCGAATTGAAGACGCGGTTGTCGATGCCGGGCACAGCATTGGCTTGATCAACAGCCATCTGAACGCCGCGCAGTCCAAAGCCAAAGGAGAATTCCTGGTTCAAGAAGAGGCGGGCGAGTTCGAGGTGACTGATAAAGAAGAGAGCGTTGAAAGAAATCGCGTCGGGGCCTTCGACCTCTTGCAATTTGAAGCTTTGAATCTGCAGCGTGTAGCCCACTCCCCATTCGCCGAATTGGAGGGTGAGTGCGGGCATTAGGAAGAGGAAATTCTCCAAGGATTGGTCGACGATCTGAATGCGCTCACCGGTGTTGAAGAAGTCGTTGCCTTCGACCGTGCTCGGTAGATAGATGCCAAGACCTAGATCGAAGTCGAACCAGGTCGTCGAATACGCCGCGCGGACGGCGGGCGCGGCGGGGTTTTCCGTGTTGCCGTCCACGCCCTCGGCAACGGCGACGTAGGCGCCGGCGAGCGCCGTCGTCCGCGAGTCTGCCAGCACAGGCCCAGCGGAGAGATCGATGTTGTAGTCGCTGGTCTTTATCCGCGAGCCGTTGGGCCCCAAAGGACCCGCCGCGAATGCCGGCGTCGCGGCACAGGCTAGGGCGAGTGCGGCGGCGGCGCTCAGCCGGCGCGCCTTGCCGCCGTTTCGCGAGCGCGCAGACATCGCCTAGGGCGTGGCCTCATCTCGACGAGCTCGCGCCATGCGAGCTTCCGTCTTGAGCACGTTTGCGAGCACGATGACGGCGCCCACAGAGAAGACGACCACCATGACGTTGAGCCCCCCGAGTATCGTTACGATGAGTGTGATGAACACAAACGTATCGCGCTTAAAGAGCGGCTGGATCGCCGAGACGAAGCTGCCCTCCTCGCCGGCTCCCTCGCTGAGCGGATATTTCAGCAAATCGCCTGAGCCGATGCGAATCAAATATCGGTATTCGATCCCGCTCGCGAGCATGCCTAGGGCGATCCCGCCCCACCCGACAATCAAATAGAGGCTCTGCCCAGTGTGGCTATAGAGCCCCCACGCGGCGCCGATGAAGAACCCGTAGTTCGTGATGTCATCGCCCACCGTATCGAGCCACTCGCCGAGCTTAGAGCCACGATGAGTGACGCGGCTCATTTCGCCGTCGCAACCATCGAGCACGCTCTGCGTGTGAAAGAGCAGCGCGCCGAGGACCTGCCATCCCCATGTGCCGAAGGCCGCAAAAACTGCGCTGAGGATCCCCGCCAGCAAGATCACGGCAGTCACCTGGTTCGGGCGCAGCGGAGTCTTTACAAGCAAACGCGATATCGCGAGTGAGATGGGTCGATTCAGCCAGCGCGAGGTCCAGCCATCCTGGGGCTTGCGGAGGGCGTGGAATAGGGCTCGCTCAGCCTTGCGGGCCGAGGCACGATCCACCACGTCGATGGGATCGAAACCGTAGGGAGTCTCTAGATCGAAGGGCTCTTTGGAGAGATCTCTCGCCACTTTCCCGCGATCCGCATCTGCGGCGGCAACCAACCCGAAGAGCCTGCGATGGACCACCCACGATGCGGGCACGAGGATGCGAGGCTCGATGTCCCCGCCGGCTTCCGTACTATCGGTCGGGCCTGAGTAGTCTGCGGAGACTCGGATCGGGATCGTCAGCCGCGGGTCGTCCAAGCAGTCGCGCGGCGTCGTTTCGCCCACAACGGTAGGTTCCACCACGACTGCTGTCGCTCCTCCCGACTGAGCATCCAGCGCGAGTCTCAGGGCCAGCGGCAGGCCCGCCACGACCCGACACGGGTCACCGGAAGCCTCTCCGAGTACGAGTATCCAACCTTCTTTCATCGATTTGGTAGAAGATAGGCCATGCGAAATCGCTGGCTATATTTATTCGCCCTGGCCGTGGCTTTCGGTTGCGGGGACGACGACCCGAGCGGCACTCCCGAGCAGGCGCAGAACGCCCCGCCCCCGACAGCCCTGGCCAAGTTCACTCTGCCCGACGATCTCGGGCAACTTGCGGGCGAGACGTTTTTCGACCATCCGTGGCCCAGCGACTTTCGCCTCGAGCCAGACGGGACCGTGCGCTTTGAGGGCTACCCCAATCCAAGCGCCGTTCCGCTGATCGGCAACTACATCGACTCGATGGACGGTCTGCTCACCGGGTTTTCGCCGGTCGCGAGCGGCTTTTTGCGTTTCACCGCGCCCATCGATCCCGGCACGCTTCCGCAGACGCCCCTCGAAGCGATGGACCCGGAGAGCAGCGTTCAGCTCATCAACGTGGACCAAGCCTCCCCAAGCTACGGCGAGCGGATCCGCATCACGCTGTCTTGGCAGCGCGACAAGGGACACTTCTGGCCCGCCAATACGCTGAGCTTCATGCCCACATTCGGCTTCCCGCTAGACCCGGGCACGACGTACGCGCTCGTTGTCACCGATGCGCTTCGAGCCGAGGACGGCGGCGGCGTGGGGCCGAGTGAGGAACTCAAGAGCGGCCTTCAGGATACGAGCGGCTTTGCGAGCCCAATAAGCGGGGCTATCGACGGCGTGTTTGCGGCCGGCATCAAGGCGGACGAGATCGCTCACCTCACCACCTTCACCACGAACCGCCCGACGGAAGAGGTAGAGAGAATCCGCGACTGGATGTTCGACAACGTCGACGCTCCCACGGCGTCGGATTGGACGCAGGAAAGTGGCGGCAACGCGGACGTCGACGTTTACGAGGGCCTGTACGGCCCATCGCCGAATTTCCAGGCCGGCACGATCCCCTTCGTCAAATATGGCGATGGCGGCAGCTTCGAGTTCGACGCAAACGGTGATCCGATAGTCCAGACTGTGTTCTCTCTGCGTTTCTCGCTCGCCGTGCCGTCCTCGGACGCGTGCCCGATGCCGGAGAAGGGCTATCCGATTGTCCTCTACGCTCACGGCACGGGCGGCGACTATCGCTCCTATTTGGGCAATTCCCGCGAAGGCAATGCCCTAGCCAGAAAATGCATGGCGACCATGGGAGTCGACCAGATATTCCACGGCGACCGGCCTGGCAGTGACGGCGGCAACGTCGAACTACTCTTCTTCAATATCCAGAACCCCGCAGCGATTCGCGGAAACGGCCCTCAGTCGGCCATCGATGTGGTGCAGCAGGGGCGGCTCTTTTCGGAGAGCGCCACGGTGGTGCCCGCGGCCGTCTCGCGCACCGGCGAAGACATCCTCTTCGACGCCGACAAGCTCATGTTTTTTGGCCACTCGCAGGGCGGCCTAAACGGTCCGATGTTCCTCGCCATCGACGACCAGGCGAGGGGCGGGGCGCTTAGCGGCTCCGGCAGCATGATCTCCATCACGCTGCTCGAAAAGAAGGCGCCTGTGAACGTGGCGGGCATCGTCTCAAGCCTCATCCTCGGAGCCAACGCGAACCTGGAGACTCTGACCCCCTTCCACCCCGCGCTCAGCCTGGCCCAGTCGATGGTCGATCCGACCGATCCCATCCACTACGTCCCGAATCTGATCAAGACCCCGCGAGCCGGATTCGCGCCCAAGTCGATCCTCATGACCGAAGGGATCGGCGCCGACGGCAAGGGCGACTCCTACACCCCCCCGCACGGCACCGAGGTGCAGGCCGTGGCGATGGGCATTCCGGTTCAGGAGCCGGTCATCCATTCCATCGAGGAATACGCTTGGAGTGATTTGATCCCCACAAAAATCCCTGAGGGTGGCCTCTCCGGTAACGTTGCAGACGGGCAGGCGTCCGGAATCCTCGCTCAATGGGAGCCCGTCGGTACCCGGGACGGGCACTTCGTGATCTACGCGAACCCCGACGCTATGGACCAAGCGGCGCAATTCCTCAGGAATCTGGGCGATGATCCCAAGGGCCGGATCCCGGCCCCGTAAGAAGCAAGCGGCGGATCCCGGCCCCGTAAGAAGCAAGCGGCGGATCCCGCCCTGCAATAATCGGCGCCACTCCCACAAACGGCCCCCGCCGGCTCGCCCATTTGGCACAGGTGCGTATATTGGGCCCTGTGGAGTATCGAGCGTGGTTTGAATGTTTCGCCGGCTGCGACGGTAAATGGTCCGTTACGACAGCGATGTACAACTGCCCCAAGTGCGGCGGCCTCTTACGGGTCGCCCACGACGTGGAGGCCCTAAAGGACCGCAGCGCCGCAGCCTGGATGCGGCTCTTCGAGAAGCGCTGGCGCGTCAACACGTGGCCCTACGGATCCGGCGTCTGGGGCAAACGTGAGTGGGTCATGCCCGAGCTCGCCGACGACGACATCGTCTCTACCTACGAGGGTGGCACCAACCTCTTTTGGGGCGAGCGCTACGGCAAGAGCCTCAAGCACGAGAATATCTGGGTAAAGCTTTGTGGAAATAGCCACAGCGGCTCCTTCAAAGACCTCGGCATGACCGTGCTCGTAAGCGTGGTGCGCAAGGCCATCAAAGAGGGGCTGGATGTGAAGGCCATCGCCTGCGCGTCCACGGGCGACACCAGCGCGTCCCTCGCCGCCTACGGCGCAGCGTCCGGTTTGCCCGTCGTCGTGCTCCTACCGCGCGGCAAGATTTCCACGGCCCAGCTCGTCCAGCCTCTCGCACATGGCGCGCACGTGCTCGGGTTAGACACGGACTTTGACGGTTGCATGGCCATCGTCAAGCAGCTCGCCGAAGAGGGCATCGTTTATCTGGCGAACTCCATGAACCCCCTCCGGATCGAAGGCCAAAAGACCGTCGCCATCGAGATCTTGCAGCAATTCGATTGGCAGGTGCCCGATTGGATCATCTTGCCCAGCGGCAACTTGGGCAACGCTTCGGCCATGTACGCGGGCTTCAAGATGATGCGGGATCTCGGTGTCATCGACCGCTACCCTCGACTCGTCATCGCTCAAGCGGAGAACGCAAACCCTCTGTACCGGGCATGGACCGCAGGCAAGCGAGAGGTCGCCGCCATCGAGGCTCAAGAGACCTTGGCCACGGCGATCCAGATCGGAAACCCTGTGAGCGCGCCGCGGGCGATGGAAGCGCTCGACGCATTGAACGGCATCGTCGAGCAAGCTAGCGAAGAAGAGCTCTGTGCTGCGGCAGCGCGCGCGGATCGCACCGGTCTCTACACGTGCCCGCATACGGCCGTCGGCCTTGCGGTGATGGAGAAGCTGCTCACGAACGGCACCATCGCGCCCAAGGATCGCGTCGTCTGCGTTTCGACCGCCAATGGGCTGAAGTTCACCGAATTCAAGGTGAAGTATCACGAGGCGAGCATCGAGAAAGTGTCTTCCGAATTGCGCAACTCTCCGGTCTTCCTGCCGCCCGATTACGGCAAGGTCGTGGACGCGATTCGCGGCTGGCGCTCGTAGCCCTTAGAACGTCACGTGTGCGGCGGCGCCGCCGCCGGTTGGCGTCGCGTAGGGCGCGACGATTACGCGACGCCCCCGCGCGCCGGATGCGTGCGTACCGTCCTCCGCGCCGCTATCGTCGGACGTCAGCAGCACGATGCCCGTGATGCCGAGCGTCACTGCCGCAGCGAACGACATATCCGAAATCAGGGCGTCGCGCTCGACGTCGTCGGCGAGAGACTCTGATGGCGTCCTGTCGTAGTCGCTCTTGGCGTTGAGCGCCTTGATTCCAAAAATGGTGCCGACGGCGATGCCCCCAGCGGCAATGCCGAGGGTGATGTAGGCCGCGACGTTGTTCTTCTCTTGAACAGCGGGGGGCGGCACTGGCGACGGCAGTTGGTTGACCTTCAGCACGATGGCGTGCGTCGAGTTCGCTCCGGGCTTGACGTCGATTTCCGTGTTCTCGTTCAAGAACCCCTCCGATTCGATCTGCACGTCGTGCTTGCCCGTTTCGAGGGTGAGCGGCTCGTTGACCTTGACCGGTGCGCCGTCGACGGTGATTAGCGCGTCTTTGGGCTCGACGGTGAACGTCACCGTGCCCGGCGTCTTCTGGAGCTCCGCGAGGCGGCTCTCGGCGGTCTGGACCTTTCCCTCGCCGGCTCGCTCCCTATTCGGGTCGTCGAGAAACGACTCGTACGCAACCAGGGCTGGGCCGAGTTCGCCGGCCTCGTCGAGGCTCATCGCGAGCCAGTATTTTGCGTGAGGGGAGGGGATGGCCGCTTCAGCTTTGCCGAATTGCTTCGCCGCGGCGCTGAACTCACCCCTCCGGAAGGCCGCCTCGCCCGCCGCATAGCTCTCGCGCGCTTGCTCGCGCTCCTCGGGCGTCACGGCCGGCTTCGCGGCCGGCGCCTCGGTCGCCTCTCTCGCGTCAGGGGTTGCGTCGTCGTCCGTGGCGGGCGCCGCGGGCTCCTCGGCCTGGGCCATCGCCGCTCCGCTCCCCAGGGACAGAGACAGAACGCCCGCGCCCGCCAGGCTCCAAATCGCCGTCTTCAGGCTCGTGAGATAGTTGCTCCGCATCAACATCAAATCGTTCTCCACCGCCGCGGCAGCGTAGTCCTGCTGGCCGGGCGGCGACAAGGCCGATTGCCCTGACCCACTCAGGTCGCTGCCTGAATGGGTAGGGCCTCGGCCTGGGGCCCCAAGAAGGCCGAATCTTCGGTGCTCGCGGGCTGGGGTCTCGCCGCGGGTTGGGCTAGAGTCCCGCCTCTCGGTCAGCTGAGCCCCTTCAGATGAGCTTGCACTTTCTGCATCGCGTCCGGATCTCGATGTCGCGCCCCTCCATGGGAGCGTGGCGTCGGAGCGCCCACACCACGGGCGGCGACGGGTCCAACGCTCCGAAAAGCCACGCTTTTGCCCGGCTGGCGCGCGTTTTGCTCTGTTTGGGGGCGATGCCGCTGCTTTCGAGCTGTCTTGTTGATGATCGGAGGTACCCGCCGCCGGAGCCGCCGGAGGTCCAAGGACCGACGATTCGGACGTTCGACGCGCAACCGGCCTTCGGTGAGGTCAAAGACGTCTGCAGGGAAGACACACTCAAGGTGGTGGTGAAGTTCCAGTACGAACGCGCCGACGATGCAAAGATCTTGTCGCGCATGTGGGTTTCTCCTCGCGCCTTCTCGGTGGACGAAGAGTCCCTCGAGGTCACGTGGGAGGAGTTCACTTGGAATGTGGTCACTCTGACGGAAGATACCAATCTCGCATACACCCCCGCCCGTGACGACATTGGCCTGGACTTCGAGACCGTCAACACGGTCACCATCAACTGGCCCGTTGCCGTCGGCACCGAGGGTCCCGGTCTCTACCGGCTGAAACTAGTCCTCCACCACGAGGGCAACGCGCTCAATGGCCGCACTCCATCGCGTCGGTCAGAAGCGGACGCCATCACGTGGGATGTCTTTTTGCACGGCCCAGGAGAACGGGGGTGCCCGCAATGACGAGAGCTGGCCTACTGGCGTTTGCCCTCGCCCTCAACGGTTGCGCGCTCAGCGGTACCGAAGCCCTTAGCGACTCCGGCGCTGCTGCGGACACCCCGCAGAGCGTGTGCGTAAGCGATGCCTCTTGCCCCACCGCAGCCGAGTGCGTTGACGGATTCTGCGCCATTCGCGAGGGACGAATCGACCAAGTTCTGCTCGCTATCACGCCCTTGGCAGGGACCTCGTCGAACGAGGTTTATGTCGCCAAAGTGTCGTCCCTCGCTCCCGGCGGGATCGTAAACACCGCCGCGCTCCAAGTCGTGATTCCGCCGCCGATCGCGGTCGCCGGTACGGCCGAATATCTGGACAAGACGAACGGGTACTGCGATCCGAGCATGCGGATCCTATTTTCGCCGCACGACGCGGTATATCGTTCAGAACCCGGGAAATTCACGACCTTCGTCGAGACGACCGGCGAGGCCTTCTCGGTCGATTTGAGAGCGGGCAGCTACGACGTGTATGCGGAACCCGTTGACGGATCCGCCGCGCCCTGTTTGCCGGTGCACATGACGTATACCGTCGGCAGCGAAGGGCCTTCTGCCGAGCCGCTGCAGCTTCCGCTCGCGCCTGGCGGGCTCGTGGGTTACGACGATCTGCCCTCGTTTAGTTTCAGCGTGATCGGGGAAGCCTTGGAGGGGTGGACCTTTAAGCTCGTCGAGCCCGATCAGGGCCGCGTCGTCTCAAACGAGGTCGTCCTCAAGGGTGGCGGTGTGGACGGCGCCTATCCCGTGGAACTCCACTATCACCACGCGGGGCGCGCCGGCTACGACGCTCGGGGCCAGTGGATCATTGCCCAGCCGCCAGAAGGCAGCGACAGGACTCAGTACACCTGGTGGCGCTATGACGTCGAACTGTTGAGCAATGGCGCGGACGCGATCGAAGTACCCGCGTCTGAGTCGCTGCGGGCAGTGACACTTACCCTCGGCGGAACCGACGGCGAACCGCAGCCTGGGTGGATATCGCTCTACGACGACTCCGTCCCCGACCCCGAGAGCCCCCTCCCGACCAGTAGGAATACGGGCTTCGAGCGGCATGTACCTGTGGAGCCGGGGGGCCTACTCCTGGGTCTGCTGCCAGGCGAATACAGCGTCTTCGCGATGCCGGATAGCGGAGAGATGCAGGCGCGGGAGTACGGCGTCACCGTGTCTGACAGCGCCGGCCCGCAGAATCTGGAGATCGATCTGTCACCGCGGGCGCGGTTGACGGCGAACGTTTTGGTACCTGTGAATGGACAGTCGCCATCTGGACTCCCGGTTGCGTTGGAGCCGGCACCGATGCTCTCGCAGACCAAGACGGCCGCGGATGCAGAGGCCGCCGTGGCAGAGAACTACGATCGCGGCGCTCCAAAAAAGTACCTCGGAGGCGCGCTGAACTTCCAGCCCGCCACGGCGCTGCGCGGTTCTGT
>PVBE011826542.1_pt1 | contig 40363 bp, 32 predicted proteins | sample 1631181 | NCBI WGS metagenome assembly PVBE01 (sample SAMN08397723, study PRJNA350692) | Marine metagenome, whole genome shotgun sequencing project. | isolation source: water | place: Pacific Ocean | collected 2012-04 | reverse complement strand
GCCACGACCCAGCCGCCCACGGCCACGTATAGCAGCCCCATGCTGGCCATGAAGGTGATGGCCAGGACCAGGGCCGCGTTGCCGCTGCGACGGGCCATCTCCGGCTGCCCCGCGCCGAGGTGCTGGCCCACCAGCGTGGTGCCCGCCACCGAGATGGCCACGCCCGGCATGAAGGAGAGGTGGATCACCTGGAGCACGATGTGGTGCGCGGCCAGCGAGACCTTGCCCAGGTTGGAGATCACGGCGGTGAAGACCAGCCAGGTGATGGTCTCCAGCAGCCAGCCCACGCCGATGGGCACGCCCACGCGCAGCAGGTTCAGCAGGCGCCGATGGAAGATGAGCGCCAGGCCGGGGAAGCCGGTGCCGTACTCCTGGCGCACCTTCTGGCGCAGAAAGAGCGCCAGCAACACCACCATGCCGATGCCCCGGGCCGCCACCGTGGCCAGCGCCGCCCCCTGGGCGCCGAGGGGCTCCACGCCGAGGCCGCCGAAGATCAGCCAGTAGTTGAGCGGCACGTTGAGCACCACCGTGGCCAGGGAGACCTTCATCGGCGTGCGCGTGTCGCCGATGCCGCGCATGAACGAGGTGATGGCCGTCTCGGCGTATTCCAGGGGCAGCCCCAGCACGCGGATGGTGGCGTAGGCCGTGGCCACGGCGGCCAGCTCCGTGGGGGTGCCGAAGATCCGCACCAGGGGCCCCAGGGTCCAGACCAGGGTCAGGGACACCAGGCCGGCGCCGGCCGCCAGCGCCAGCCCGCGCCAGGCCACCACCCCGCACTTGCGCCGGCTCCCCTCGCCGTAGTGCTGCGCGACGTAGGTGTTGACCACGGTGATCGTGCCGATGAAGAAGGCCCCCACGGTCCAGGTGAGCATGGCGCCGAGGCCCACGGCCCCCTGGGCGCCCGTGCTGACCCGCCCCATGAAGAGCGTGTCCACAAGCCCCATGAGCGTGCTGGCCAGGGTGGAGAGCACCACGGGATAGGCCAGGGAGACGACGGCGCCGAAGACCGCCACGCGGCTGAGCTTGGATTCCATGGTCCTGCGCCCGCTTCTCTACAACGGCAGCAGATCGCGCAGCCGCCCGACCCAGTCGGGGATGAAGATGCGCGGCCAGGTGATCTTGGCCGCCATGCCGGAGACGCCGTCGGTCTGGTCGAAGGTCATGCGATCCATGATGGCGGTGGAGCCCTGCCAGCGCAGGTTGCGCAGAGACTCTTCCAGGGTGAAGACAAGGGAGAAGCCGACCTGCGATGCCACGTGCAGGGTCTCCTGGGTGTAGGCGGCGCTGTCGCCGTAGGGGATGGCGAAGCTGTGGCAGGGCATCTTCAGCTTCTCCTCCAGGGCGGCCTTGGAGCCGGCCATCTCGGCCCGGGCCTCGTCGGCGGAGAGCATGCTCAGCATCGGGTGGGTCTCGGTGTGGGCGCCGAAGTCCATGTCCTCGGCCAGCCGCGCCACGTCGCCCCAGCCGACCACCACCGGCTCGTCGGCCCGGGTGGTGTCGTCCACCTCCAGCTCACGCTCCAGGCCGGCGAGGAGCTGCGCCTTGGCATCGGGGCGCATGTGCGCGGCGCGGTCCAGCAGCCGCTCGATGGCCTCGACCTTCTGGCCCTCGGTGCCCAGGGGCAGGTTCATCGTGCCGGCCTCGGGCAGCACCAGGTGGTCCCTGGTGGTGGCGCGGACGCAGACGCCCACGCGGTCCCACCAAAAGCGCAGGTTGGTCCCGACGAAGGCCGTGGGCAAAAACACCACCGGCCGGATGCCGTTGCGCCGCATGGACGGCAGCACCCGCTCCAGGTCCTCGCGGTAGCCGTCGTCGAAGGTCACCAGCACGGCGCGGTTGGGGAAGTCGTCCTTGCCGTTGGCCACCTGCAGGGTCTGCTCCAGGGTGATCGGGTTGCAGTGCTGGCCGATCCAGTCCATCTGGGCCTCGAACTGGGGCAGCGTGGCCTCGGCCAGCTCCACCGGCTCGGGGTGGATCTGCGCAGCGTCGCCCACGCGGTGATAAGTCACCACGACGATGTGATGGCGCTGTTCGAAACGCCGAACCGCGCTGTTGTTGAGCCCGAACGTTGCGCGGGCCAGCCAGGGTTGAATTCCGAGTCCCATGCCCGCCAGGATAATGAAATAAGCCCCGAGAATAAAGAATGAAGAATGGCGGCCTCGGGGGCTCCCTGACGCCAGGCCTGCGTGATATCATCCGTCCATGAGTGACGGTGGTGAGCAAGGCTCCGACGCGGTCGAAGACGTCGAGCACGAGGAGGTCGGCTCCCTGGCCACCGAGGCCTCCCGGGGCATGATGTGGACGTCGCTGTCCTCCCTGGCGGCCCGCGGCCTCGGCTTCATGACCACCATCATCCTCACCTACTGGGTCAGCCAGGACCAGTACGGCAAGGCCAACGCGGCCTATGAGATCGCCCTGACCCTCGGCTTCTTCTGCATCCCCGGCCTGGAGTCAGAGTTGATCCGCCGCAAGGAGAAGTTCAACCAGGCGGCCACCCTGACCACCCTGATCTGCCTGGCGCCGATGCTCCTCGGCGTGGGGGCCACCATGGCCCTGGCCGATCCGGTGGCCAGCTACTTCGACTCGGACCCGCTGTTTCTGCGCACCTCGATGCTGATCCCGGTCTTCATGGTGGTCTTCGTGGTGGGCCACGCCATGCTGACCAAGCAGATGCGCTTCGGCACCCAGTCGGTCATCGAGCTCGGCGGCAGCCTGAGCAACGTGGGCATCGCCGTGAGCCTGGCCCTGCTGCTGGGGCAGGGGACCCGCGGCCTGGCCGTGGTGCTCGGCCAGTGCATGCGCGAGATCATCGTGCGCGTCTTCGGCGCCATCTTCACCGGCTTCGGCTGGCTGGAGCAGCCGAAGTACGACAAGCCGCTGCTGCGGGAGATGCTCGGCTTCGGCATCCCGGTCTACATCTCCGAGGTGCTGGAGCACGTGGCGACCCACTGGGACAACCTCTTCGTGGCGCGTGTCTTTGGCGACAAGTCCCTGGGGCGCTACGCCGTGGCCTACACCATCGCCTACACGCCGATCTACACCGTGGCCCAGAGCTCGGCCGGCGTGGTGCTGGCGGCGGTGGCCCAGTTCGCCGACGACCCCGAGCGCCGCCGCGACGCGCTGCTGCGCGCCCTGGGCGCCATCCTGCTGGTGCTGATGCCCACGGCGGTGATGATCGGCCTGTCCGGGCCGCGGGTGGTGGGCATCCTCTTCCCCGACAAGTGGACCGGGGACCTCACCGGCCTGGTGGCAGCGCTGTCGCTGGTGGGCATCGGCCTGCCGCTGCAGTACCTGCCCGACTACTACTTCCAGGCCATCGGCAAGCCCCGGGCCACCATGGTGGTCATGGGCATGAAGGTGGGGTTGATGTTCCTCGCGCTGCACTTTTTCGGGCGCGGCTTCACCGTCGGCCCCTGGTCGCCCCAGGGCGTCGAGGCCTCGGCCTGGGCGGTGTCGCTGTCCTTCATCGTGGCCGGCATCGGCGCCTGCAGCCTGCTGTGGCTGGTCGACGAGATCCCGCCGCTGCGCATCCTGGCGCAGCTGGTGCCCTGCACCGTGGGCACGGTACTGGTCATCGCCACCGTCTTCGGCCTGCGCCACTGGCTCGGGCCACCGGCGGACAACCTGGTGCAGCCGGTGGTCATGGGCGAAAACACGCGCAACGTGCTGCTGCTGATCCTGGAGTGCGTGCTGGCCGTGGTGGTCTACCTGGTTTACCAGCTGGCCTTCCACCGCGAGCGGCTGTGGGATATCGTCGGCTCGCTGCTCGGCCGCGACGACGACGACGACGACGACGGTGAGGACAGCGGCGAGTAGTGAGATAACAAGGAGAAGCCATGGCCTTCAGCATGGACATCATCGATAAGCTCAAGATCGGTCACCTCAAGATCTACAACCTGTTCGGCTTCCCCGTGCTGGACGTGACCATGGAAGACCTGGTGGGCATCGCCGAGCGCGCCATCGACCAGCGCATTCGCGTGCTCACCGGACAGATAAACGGCCCGACCCTGGTGCGCATGCAGCGGGACTACGAGCTCAAGCGCTCCTTCCACGAGTCGGACATCTACTTCGCCGACGGGGGCGGCATCGTCTTCGCCTCCCAGCTCATGGGCAAGAAGCTGCCCGAGCGGGTCACCGGCATCGACCTGATGATCAAGCTCATGAAGCTGGCCCACCGCCGCAAGTTCTCGGTCTACCTGCTCGGCGCGCGCCAGGAGGTGGTGGAGCATACAGTGGAGGTCTTCGCCCGGGACTTCCCCGACGCCACGGTGCACTACCGTAACGGCTACTTCACCGACGACGAGGAGCAGGGCATCGCCGAGGCGATCCGCGACTCGGGCGCGGACATGCTCTTCGTCGGCATCACCACGCCGAAGAAGGAAAACTTCCTCGCCCGCTGGGGCGACTTCATGGGGGTGCCGTTTCTCCACGGCGTGGGCGGCGCCTTCGACGTGGTGGCCGGCAAGGTGGAGCGGGCGCCGATCCTGGTGCAGAACATGCACCTCGAGTGGGCCTACCGCATCTTCCAGGAGCCGCGGCGCATGTGGCGCCGCGAGGGTCTGGCCAATGTCTTCTTCGCCGGGCTGCTGGCCTGGGAGTGGACGGCCGACAAGATCAGGCCGGACGCTTAGCTCGCTGCGCTCGCTGTTGGAAGGTTGGAAGGTTGGAAGGTTGGAAGGTTTTGACTAGAGATCGTCGTCGGGGTTCTTCCACTTGGGCGCCCTGGTCGGCGTCTTGGCGTTCCACTTGACCAGCGGCCTGCGGCAGTTGGCCTTGATGCTGGACCAGTTCTGGGCCTTCCAGCGGCCGATGGAGTCCCGCTTCATCCAGATCGGCTGGGCCGTGGAGGCGCCCCGGCTCCAGACGAAGACCTTGTAGCGCCCCCTGGAGATGGTGCCGGTGACGCGGGCCCTGGACTGCACGCGGAACCTGAGGACGATCTTGTTCGGGCTGAAGGCGTAGCCCTTCTTGTAGCTGGTGCCCTGCACAAGGGCGCGCATGCAGTGTGGCTTGTAGAAGGACAGGTCGGTCCGGCGAACCCGGTACCCCTTGTACCAGCTGCCGCGCTCGAGGCGGGAGACGCGGTCCACCGCCACGACCGCCATCTTGTTGCCCTCGGCGGGGTTGAGCTGGCGCGCCAGCATGGCGGCGACGAACAGCATCGCCCCGTGCCAGGGGTCCTTGCTCCAGCTTGCGCGAAGCTTCTTGAATTCGCCGATGGTCCCGGGCAGCGCGAAGGCCTTGGAGCTACACGATCCCTTGACCCCCTCTCTACAGTCGTGGTCGGCCAGGGCCGTGGTGCTCCCCATCAGGAAGGCGGCGGCCAGGGTCAACGTGAGCATCATTTTCAGCGTCGACGTCCTCATCTGCGTCATACCGTCGAGCCGTCCAGGCGCTGGGCCAGGGTCTCGAAGCGCTGGGTCTCGAGGATGCGGCGCATCTTCGGCTCGGTGCTGCGGAGGTTGACGTAGTACTTGAAGAAGCGATGGGGCGGCAGGCGCCACATCTTCGGCTGGCCGGGGTCCACCTCCCGGGGATGGAGGTAGTAAATCACCTGCTCGCCCTGGCCGTTGAGGTGGCGCGCGGCCAGCGACAGCAGGGGCCAGGGCGTGATACGCAGGTAGCCGCCACCGAAGAGGCAGAGCCGCCGTCCGGCAAGGCCCAGGGTGGTGATCGGGAACTCCTCCACCGGGCCCGCAGGGGTCTCCACCGTGTGGCGGTGGGGGTTGGCGCCGGCCAGGCCGCCGTGTCCCCGGGCGGCGGGGAAGATGGATGAGGAGTAGCGGTAGCCCTCCTCGGCCAGGATCGGGTAGGCCCAGGGCGTCTCCTCGGTGAAGGAGAAGCCGGGCACGCGGAAGCCGATGACCGGCGCGCCGATGGTGTCCTCCAGCAGCGACTTGGCAGCGCGGATGTCCTCGCGGAAGCGGTCGGGGCCGGCCTTGTAGGCCAGCACGTGGCCCTGGCCGTGGGAGGCGATCTCGTGGCCCGCCTCGTGGCAGCGCCGGACCAGGTCGGGGAAGCGCTCGGCCGCCCAGCCCAGCCAAAACAGGGTGCAGCGCACGTTATGGCGGTCGAAGAGATCCAGCATGCGGCCCAGGTTGCGCGGCAAACGCGGGGACAGCTCGTCCCAGCGCGAGCGGTCGGGCGAGCCCTTGGCGTCCAGGATGTGAAACCAGTCCTCGATGTCCACGGTCATGTGATTGGCGGGCGCCTGCATGGCTCCTCCTTGATGCTCGACTATAACTATTACCTGCAGGAGAATAGCACGCATGTTGAGAGTGATCTTTACCCTGGACTACGAGATACACGGCAGCGGCATGGGCTCGCCCGCCGAGCTGATGGTGGAGCCCACGCAGCGCATGCTGGACCAGTTCGACCGCTTCGGCGCCAGGCTGACGGTGCTGGCCGACGCGGCGGAGATCCTCAAGTTCCGCCAGCACGCCGAGCAGACCGGCCAGGACGACTTCGCCTACGAGAACATCGCGGCGCAGCTGCGCCGGGCCCAGAGCACGGGGCACGACGTTCAGCTGCACATCAACTCCTCCTACTTCAACTCCACCTTCAACGGCCAACACTGGGCCATGGACTACTCGGAGTACGACCTGGCCGGCCTGGAGCTGGCGCGGGTCTCGGAGATGATCGCCCAGGGCAAGGCCCTGCTGGAGGAGATCGTGCGCCCGGCGGCGCCGGACTACCGGTGCTTCGCCTTCCGCGCGGCCAACTGGTCCATGGAGCCCTCGCGTAACATCGTGCGCGCCCTGCTGGACAACGGCCTGACCATCGACACCTCGGTGTTCAAGTACGGCCACTACGAAGACCTGGTGCACTTCGACTACTCCCACGCCCACAGCGAGATGCTGCCCTGGCCGGCGGCGGAGGACGACGTCTGCCTGCGGGACCCCGACGGCGAGCTGTTCGAGTTTCCCATCTACTGCGAGCGCCAGCCGATCTGGACCTTCCTCACGCCGAACCGCGTCTACCGCGTGCTGGCCGAGCGGCTCAACCCGCTGCCCGCCGAGGCAGAGGTGGTGCCGGCGCCGGCCGGGGCGCCGCCGCCCGCCGGCCGGCTGGGCCGCCTGGGCAAAAGCGCAGGCATGCTGGTGGCCAAGCACCCCTGGAAGGCCGACTTCAACCAGTGCTCCGGCAGCCAGCTCATCGGCAGCCTGGAGCGGGCCCACGAAAAGTATGGGCACCTGCCCGGGGACCAGCCGTTCGTGCTCATCGGGCACTCCAAGACCTTCTCCCGCTTCAACGAGCGGGTGCTGGAGCCATTTTTGCGCCACGTGCGGGACCGCCCCCACAAGTACGCCTTCGGCACCTTCGGCGACTTCGACCTGGAGAGCTTTCGTTAGCCCGGAAAAAGTTGGATAATCGCCCGGGAGAGGAGATCTCGGCACATGGGACTCGGAGACATACTGAAGAAGGCCTCGTTCGCGGCCTGCACTGCGGCAGTCTCGCCGTTGATCGCCGCCTACAAGTTGCAGAAGGCGGTGGCTGACGAGGAGGACGATCCCTACTTTCACTACGGCATGCTGGTGTCGGTGGTGCCCGGAACCCTGGGGCGAGAGCTGCGCAAGGCGTTCTACCGCAACACGCTCAAGCGCTGCGGCCCGAACCTGCGCGTGGGCTTCGGCTCCTACTTCGTCAGCGCCGACACCGAGGTGGGCGACCGGGTGTCCACCGGCTCCTACACCATCATCGGCCTGTGCACCATCGGCGACGACGTGCTGATGGCGAGCCACATCAGCGTCCTCGACGGCCTGCACCAGCACGGCTTCGAGGACACCAACACGCGCATGGTGGACCAGGAGGGGCGCAGCGAGAAGGTGAGCATCGGCAGCAACACCTGGATCGGCGAGGGCGCCCGGGTGGCGGCCAATGTCGGTGACAAGTCCATCGTCGGCATCGGCGCCGTGGTCACGCGCCCGATCAAGGGCGGCGTCATGGTGCTCGGCAACCCGGCCCGGGTCATCGGCCACCGCAACAAGCCGCTGACCCGACGTACCAATTCACACAAGGCGGTAAAGGAGCCGGCAGCGGCGGAGAAGCCGGCCGCCGACAAGGCCCCAAAAAAGAAGGACGCGTAGGCCCCGGTGAAGCTCACCGCCGCCATCGTCGTCGCGCTGGTGATCACCTCCGGCGCCGCCTCGGCCCAGACCGTGCTGGTGCTCGGCGGGGCCGCGGCGGGGCGCTTCGTCCACACCGGCGACCGCGACTCGAGCCTGCTGCACGAGGGGGCGCCCAGCGACGGGCGCTTCGAGGTGGGCGGCATCCTCGGGCTGAGCAGCCGTACGCGCCGCACCGAGTTGCGCCTGGCGCTGCTGGTCGGCGGCGTCATCGCCGTTGTGGCCGATGAGTTCCGCAAGCCGATGATGCGCTTCGAGGTGGAGCACCAATGGCACCCCACCACCCACCTGAGCATCAACAGCTCCATGCTGGCGGAGATGGAGCCCACGTCGCTGGGCACGGTGTCGGCGCTGCGGGGCGGCTCGGCCAAAAACAGCACCGTCTTCACCGCTGGGGTGCCGACGTTGACGCTGCAGCCCGTCATCGCGGCGGAGCTGGAGCTGAACCGCCAGCACCAGCTCATCGGCCGCATCGGCCTCGACGCCTTCGCCATGCTCACCGGGTTGATGACCGGCACCTACGACAACGAGTACGACGACGTGAAGGTGGCCCAGGGGATCCAGCTCGAGCTGGGCTACCAGCGCAGGCTGGACCGCTCCCACGCCTGGCGCGGCCTGGCCCTGGGCCGGGCGATGCGCGCCGCCACCCCCGGCGGCACCCCCACCACCCTCCTGGTGGGGGCGCAGGTCGGCTACACCTATCGCCTGCGCAGCCAGCTGCAGCTGGACGCACGCGCCGGCGTGGGCAAGGTGCTGCGGCTGCCGGAGCAGTACCTCTGGCCGGTGGAGCCGCTGCTCGGGCTGGACCTCACCTGGTTCAACCGCCTGGACCGTATCTCCGCCGGCTTCTCGCTGGGGGTGCGCGAGTACGTCTACCTCGCCGGCCTGCCCATGCGCCAGCTGATGGCCGCGGTGCGCTACCAGCGCGTGCCCTCCTGGCGCCCCCTGCGCTGGGTGGCCGAGCTGACCTACGAGTACGCCCACTTCGGCCACGGCCAGGGCACCATCAGCACCAACAACCAGCACACCATCGGCCTGCGGGGCCGGCTCTACTACACCCTGTTCGGGGGCTGGCGCGTGGTGGGCGAGGCCGCGACGCGCGTCGGCTTCATCGACGAGGGCACGCCGAACAGCGGCTACTGGTTCACCGGCCTGGTCGGGGTGGCCTACCTGCACATGGCTAGGCCCCGGGACGAGGCGGTCATCGGCGAGGTCTGGTAGCGGCAGCGGGAGCTGGCCGGTTGACTGAAGATGCCTGTGATCCTGACAAACTTTTTCGTGGCGCAGGACGTGAGGATCTTCAACCCGGCTGAAGGAACGCTGCAACCGTCCGAGGAGCACACCTGGGAGGATTCTGACGGCAGGTTCGCCTACCAGGATGAGGGCCTGTTTTGCCTCTATTGCGACGACGGCAAGGTCTGGCTACACATCGACGGCACCTCGGCGGTGGTCGATGACGACCTGAAAACCACCATCTGCTTCGACGATGGCGACGCGACCTTTCGGCTCATCATTGGTGGAGCGACGGTGGTTGAAAAGACGTATCCGCAAAAGCCCGAATCGGACTGGAACCCTTTCTGGACCTCAAGTCCCGAGGACGAAGACATCCTGCTCTGGATTCACAACATCGTCGAATCCAGGGAGCGGCAGTTGATCCTGCTCTCCAGCAGCAAGGGGGCCCGCGCGCGGAGAGCCCGCTGATCTGATCGCGGGTTACGTGGTGGCCTGGCCCTCCAGGGCCACGGGCTTGCGCATCCCCGCGCGAACCTCGAAGGTCGGCCGGCCGTCGGCGTCGAGGGCCACGATGTGAAACGTGTCGGCCGTGGCCAGGGTGATCTCGTAGCGGACGTCGCTGTTCTTCGGTCGCCAGGCCCGCAGGTCCTGCTCCGTGGGGCGGATGCCCGGATCCTGGATATTGAAGCTGCCGCTGCCGTCAAACACGAAGCCCAGCTTGCCGAGCTCATAAAACGATCCCGAGTAGACCCCGTGCTCGGCCTTGAAGGCCTCCTGGTAGTCCAGCGCCTCCCAGAGGAAGAGCAGGGGCATGGGGCGGTCGTGGTCCATCACCGGTGCTCCGGGTTGGAGGGGTAGCGTGAGCGCACGTCGTCGCGGAGGGTACCGTCGTTGCGGGCGGTGCGGCGCCGCTCCTGCTCCGCGTTGCGATAACCCCGACCGCGCTGCTCCTCGTAAAAGTCGAGCTGGTTGTTGTTGGTGCGGACCTCCTCGTCGATGGAGCGGGACACACCGTGCTCACCGTAGTCCACGCCGTGGGTGCCCTCGTGGACCAGAGTCGAGGCCGTGGCCTCCACGTCTCGATTGCGAGCTTCGTTGACGCGGATATCCTGCCGGTCGTTGTTCCACGAGCCGGTGGTGGAGGCGCCCATGGAGTGGTAGTAGAGGTCGCCGTCGTTATACATCGTGTTCAACTGGGCTACCACCACCTGGCCCTCCGGAGTCTGGGCGAAGGCGCTGTTGCGGATGCGAAACATGGCCTGCATTAGCGTCTCCTCGTCCGTGGTCGGGGCCGGCAAGACGGTCACCGGCGGCCCGCCGATGAGCACGCTCCGGCTGGCGGCCTGGGCGGCGTCGCCCAGCTGGGCGCAGCAGACGGCCTGGTCGCCGGAGGGGATCCAGCGCGAGGCGGGCTGGCCGTGTACGAGGACGGAGGAGGATCCGATCACGATCGGTGGCGGAGAAGCGGGTGGCGGGTGAGCCAGGCCGCTGCTGGTGACCCCGGTGCAGCTCACGGTACAGTTGATGTGAGCGGCAGGCCTGCCGTCGATCATCACCACCCCGCCCGTGCAAGGGCTGGACGGCGGGTTGATGGTGCCGCTGGTGGTGGCGCCATCGTGGTTGACAGTGTCCGTCTTTCGCGCTGCCGGGAACATGCTCGCACTCCCCATCGGCAAGGGCCCCCCTCGCCCAAAATACGGTCTGGCGAGGTTCTACGATCCATGAAAGAGTATCGAACGAGAACGGGGATGGCAATCATCCGCTTCATGACAAACCGGCCAATTCGCGGCGCGTTAACCCCAATGGAGCAATGGAGTGATTGTCCTATGACAGAAGAAAACAGCGACAACGGCGATCGTCAAACGAGGGTCCAGCTCAGCTTCTCCATCGATGGAGTGGACGACGAGTTCAACGTGCTGGCGTTTTACGGTTCCGAGGGCATCTCGAGGCTCTTTTCCTACAACCTGGAGCTGGCCTGCCGCTCCAACAGCGTGGACCTCTCCCAGGCGGTGGGACGCACCGGGCTGCTGACCATCACGCGCTCGAGCCAATCACGCCACATCCACGGCGTCGTCTCCCGCATCGAGCAGCGCAATCGCGGGCAGCACTATACCAGCTACCAGGCCCACCTCGTCCCCAGGGCGCAGCGCCTGCTGCTGCGCCAGGACTGCCGCTACTTTCAGGACACGACCTCCAGGGACATCGTCTCACAGCTGCTGAGCGACGCCAGCATCACCAACCGCATCACCTGCGCGGGCGGTCAGGATCCCCCGCGGCGCGAGTACTGCGCGCAGTACCGGGAGTCGGACTGGAACTTCATCAGCCGGCTGCTGGAGGACGACGGGTTCTTCTACTACTTCGAGCACAGCGAAAGCGATCACACGCTGGTGATCGCCAACGACGCACAGGTGCACGACGAGATCTCCGGCACCAGCACCGTCGAGTTCCGCGAGCCGAGCACCACCGCGGCGGCCGCGGAGCACATCTTCGAGCTGTCGCACTCCGAGCAGATGGTCTCCGGCGGCGTGGCGCACCAGGACTACAACTTCGAGATGCCGACCATGGACTTCGGCACCAACGAGGAAGGAGAGCGGGACTCCGAGCTGGAGGTCTACGACTACCCGGGGGTCTACCAGTCTCCCGAGGACGGGCGCTCCGTGTCGCAGATCCGCCTCCAGGAGATCGAGTCCACACGCCGGGGCGGCAAGGGCCAGAGCGACTGCACGCGGCTGGTCCCCGGCTACCTGTTCACCCTCAGCGGGCACGACCGGTCCGACCTCAACGACCAGGAGTACCTGCTGACCGAGGTACAACACCAGGCCACCACCGAGCAGGACCTGGACGAGGGGCGCGCCACCGATCGCTGCACCTACTCCAACTTTTTCCGTTTCATCCGCTCGGAGACCCCCTTCCGCGCTGAGCGCAGCTCGACCCGGCCGCGCGTGCTCGGCAGCCAGACGGCCGAGGTCGTGGGCCCGCCGGGCGAGGAGGTCCACACCAACGAGCACGGGCAGGTGAGGGTCCAGTTCCACTGGGATCGCGAGGGGCAGCGCAACGAGCAGAGCACCTGCTGGGTGCGGGTGAGTCAGTTCTGGGCCGGCCAGGGCTACGGCGCCATGTTCATCCCGCGCATCGGACACGAGGTGATCGTGGACTTCCTCGAGGGCGATCCCGACCGGCCGATCATCACCGGCTCGGTGTATCATGCCCAGAACGTGCCGCCGCTGGTGCTCCCCGACGAGGCCACGCGCAGCACGATCAAGAGCAACTCATCGCTGGGCGGGGGCGGCTTCAACGAGCTGCGCTTCGAGGATAAGGCCGGCGAGGAGGAGCTGTATACCCACGCCCAGCGGGACCAGATCGAGGTCGTCGAGCACAACATGTCCACCTCCGTGGGGTGCAACCGCTCCCTCTCCGTGAGCGGCAACCGTACCGAGACCATCGGCGGTGATGAGAAGGTCACGATCAAGGGCGACCGCACCGAGGAGGTGGTCAAGAACGAAAAGATCACCATCACCAAGGACCGCGAGCTGCAGATCAAGCAGAACCACACGGTGAAGGTCGATCAGAACCAGGACTACGTCATTACCCAGAACTCCAACGAGACGGTCAATCAGAAGAAGTCGGCGCACGTCAAGGGCGACTACAGCCTCCGCTGCTATGGCTCAATCAACGTCAAGGCCGGCAATGTCTACGAGCTGACCTGCGGCACCACCAAGGCCCGGTTCGAAAAGGGCGGCAAGGTCACCATCGAGGGCGGCAGCTCCATCGAGCTCAAGGTGGGGTCGAGCCACATCCGCCTCGAGCCGGCGATGATCGACATCAAGAGCGACCTGGTAAAGATCAACTCCTGAGCGGCGACCGCATGCCAGGGACCACATCCGGGGGTGATGCTTGAACCGATTGATGATCGTCGGCTTCGTGGCCGGCAGCGACGGCGAGCCGAATCAGGGCGCCGTCGTCGTTCTCCGGCGCGTCTTCGGGGGGCTGACCAGCCAGCGGGGCGTCCACGGCGCGCTGGAGGAAAACGACCTCGTGCGGTCGCCGCAGCCCACCACGGAGACCGATGAAAACGGCGGCTTCATACTCTACGTCGGCATGCCGTCCACCGAGTCTCCTCGCCTGCTGGACAACGGCCAGTACGAGCTGCACGTCATGGAGTGCGTCGCCCGGGGCCGGCGGACGAACACCCTGGGCCGGCACGGGCGGTATCCACGGGGGAACTTCGCTCCGATGGTGGATCTGCGCGCCGTGGGCGACGGCAACATCCCGAGCCCCGACGGCGCCTCCAGCTTCACCACGACGGTGCTGGACGCCTACAGGGCGATCAGGCGGCTTATGCCGCGGATGCCCGCCATCGGCTTTACGATCTTCCCTCCTAGCCAGGAGTTTTATTCGTTCCTCGGTGCCGTGCAGATCGACTTCTCCCGCCGCGCGCCCCGGTGAGAGGGTTCCTGGCGCGTACCCTCAGGGGTGGTCTGTGCTGACTGCCCTCCTCCGCGCCCTGAAGCTGCGGTAGACCGACATGCAGATGCCGAGCAGCGTGATCGGCAAAAAGAACGCCAGCATGATGGTGCCGAAGGCGTCGAGGGAGTCGTGGTGTCCCGAGGCGAGGATGAGGTAGACGGTGTAGACCACGTAGTAGAAGAGGAAGGTCAGCCCCTCGCCCCGCGAGATGCGGCTGCCGGTAAAGAAGATCGGCAGGCAGGCCATGGAGACCCCCACCAGCACTGGCATGTCGAAAAACAGCGCCGCCGTGGACACCGGGATGCCGTTGGGGCCCACCACCGCCCCGGCGCCGAGCACGGCGAGGATGTTGTAGATGTTGCTGCCGATGACGTTGCCCACCGCGATGTCCCGCTGACCCTTGACGCTGGCGATGACGCTGGTGGCCACCTCGGGCAGGGACGTGCCCACCGCCACGATGGTCAGGCCGATGATCATCTCGCTGAGGCCCATGGCCCGGGCCGCGGCCACCGCCCCCTCCACCAGCCAGCGCGAGCCGAACACCAGCGCGCCGGCGCCGACGACGATCAACACCGCGCACTGGAGGTAGGCCCCGGAGCGGGCCTCGCCGGGCGGCGCGAACTTCTCGGCGAACTCGCACCCCTCGGGCTGCTTCTCCCGGCGCCCGAGGTAGACCTGAAAGGCGGTGTAGGCCACGGCCAGCGCCAGCAGCAGCGTGCCGTCGACGCGGCCCAGGCCGCCGTCCGCCGCCAGGACGATGACCAGCACCGACATCACGATCATCACCGGCACGTCCAGGCGGATCAGCTGCCGCGACACGGTCAAGGGCGTGATGGTGGCCGACACGCCGAGGATCAACAGGACGTTGAGGATGTTGCTGCCGAGCACGTTGCCCAGGGCCAGCTCGGCCTTGCCCTGCAGCGACGACATGACGCTCACCGCGATCTCCGGGGCGGTGGTGCCCAGCGCCACCACGGTCAGTCCGATGACCAGCGGCGGGATGCCGAGCATCACGGCCAGCCGCGTGGCGCCCCGCACGAAGACCTCGGCCCCGACCACCAGCAGCGCGAAGCCGGCGATGAAGAAGACCAGGGTAGAGGCTGTCATGTTTGCGGCGCCGCCCTACCCCCGCAGCAGCTGCTCGTAGAGCCGGATGGTGCGATCCGCCCAGCGGTCCAGGGTGTAGTCCTGGTCGATGCGCTCGGCGCCGCGCTGACCCATGGTCCTGGCGGCGGCCGGATCGTCCAGCAGGCGGTTGATGCCGAGGGCCACTGCGTCGGCGTTGCCCGCGGGGGCGACCACGCCGGTCTCGCCGTCCACCACCAGCTCGGGGCAGCCGCCCACGGCGGTGGTCACCACCGGGCGGGACATGACCATGGCCTCCATCAGCGACTGGGGCAGGGCCTCGATGCGGCTGGTCTGGGCCAACACGTCCAGGGCCAGCAGGGCGTCCATTGCCTCCTCCACGTAGCCGGCCCAGATGATGCTCTCGGCGATGTCGAGCATGCTGGCCAGCTCCTCGAGGCGCTCCTGCTCCGGGCCGGTGCCGAAGACCACGCCGCGGGCGGCGGGGTGCTTCTTCAGCACGCGGGCCATGGCGCGCAGGAAGAGGTCGACGCCCTTCTCCTCGCTCAGGCGGGTGAGCATGCCCACGGTCGGTACGTCCTCGGCCAGGCCGAGCTGGCGGCGGATGTTCACCTTGCCCGCCCGGGCGCGCAGCTCATCGGGCTCCACGCCGCTAGGGATCACCTTGACCCGGTCCGCCTCGAAGCCCATCTCCACCATCATGCGCTTGTAGTAGTCAGCAAGGGCGATGGCGGCGTCCATGCGCATCAGCGCCTTGGCGTCCAGCCACTCGTAGAAGTTGATTACGAGGTCGTCCTCGGGGAAGAGCCAGCCGCTGACCTCGCCGATCACCGGCACCTTGGCCAGGCGGCCGGCGAGCAGGCCGACGAAGTCGCCCTTGTAGCCGTGGGTGTGCACCACCACCGGCGCCAGCTTGCGCAGCTCGTCGGCCACGGCCTTGACCATGCCTGGCGAAAACGGCAGCTTCACCGGCACGCGGATCACCGGCACGCCCAGGTCCTCGACCATGCGGCCCATCAGATCGCTGGCCTCCTCCCCCATGCGCACCTCTTGCAGCATGAGGAAGCGCACGTCCACGCCCCGCTCCAGCAACTTGATCAGCTCGGCGAAGATGACCCGCTCGGCCCCGTAGATCTCGTCGGAGCCCCGCATCAGATGAATCACGCGCACGATATCCCTCGCAGGTTCGGGTTCAGGCGATGTAGCTCATGCAGCGGTGGCACGGCGCCTCCGCGCCCCCGCGCTTGCCGCGCAGCGCCAGCCGACGGCCGGCTCGAAACGACGCCCCGTTCCAGATGCTGCCCAGGCTGACCCCGGGCTCCAGCAGGTTGCCACAGATCAGGCCCGCCGAGTGGAAGGTCTCGCCGTGGCCCGGGAACGCCTCGTTGCAGATGGTCACGTCGCCGTTGACCTTCACCGACATGGCGGCGGTGAGGTGGGCGCAGCAGGGGGGGTGGCCCTCGGCGCCGGCGCCGGAGCCCGCGGCAAGCCCGTCGTAGTACCGCCGCCGCACGTCGCCGGCGTGCACCGACGACGACTGCCATGTGGTGACGCGGCCGCGGCGCTGCTGCTCGGTCTCCATGCTGCCCACGTTGAGCGAGGCGGCGATGACCATCGGCTCCACGTTTAGCCGCTGGCAGGTCTTGAAGAACAGCTCCAGCTCGTGCTCGTTGCGCGACGTCACGGCGTAGGCCAGGGTCAGGGCGTCGCGCCTGCCCAGGGTGCGGACGTGTGCGGCCAGGTCCTCGACCACGTTCAGCACTCCGGCCAGCTCCCTGGACGGCTGGTAGGTCGAGAACGCCTCGCGAGACACGCCGTGCAACGAGATGACGGCGTGGTCCAGCCCGGCGGAGAAGAGGTCCTTGAACCGCGCCAGCCTCTTGTCCGAGAAGTTGCCGTTGGTCAGCACCGCTGTGTGCAGCCGCGCGCGGTGAGCGTGGGCCACCATCTGGCCCAGCTCCCGGTTCATGGTCGGCTCGCCCCAGCCACCGAAGCGCACCACCACGCCGAGGCGCCGGTACTTGTCGATGATGGTGGCGAAGTCGTCGAGGGCCATGTACCGCGGCGTGCCCTTGCGGGCCAGGCGGTGGTACTTGAGCCCCACCGGGCAGAGCTGGCAGTCCGAGTTGCAGACCGCGCTCGGCTCCACGTGCAGCACGTGGGGGTGGCTCAGCAGGCGGGTCCTGCGCGCCCGGCTCTCCACCTGATTGAGCACCAGGTTGGCCGCCCGCAACGGGGTGATGTAGGGCGCGCTGCGTTGCAGCGAGCGCACGGTGTGGCGGATCCTGTTGAGCATGGCCGGCCTCCTGAAGAGCCGGCCAGATCTCCACATTTGTGGCCTGAGATGTCAAGGAGTCTGCGGTTTGTAGTTTTGCTTGCTCTGGCTCCGGGCTAGGCTATGCCTTCGTTTCCACCACAATTACGGAGTAGGCAGATGGCGAAGACAGTGATGCAGGTCCTGGAGTCCACGGTCTCGAAGTACGGCGGCGAGCCGGCGCTCAAGGCCCAGGAGGGCGGCGCCTGGAAGACATACACCTGGAAGGAGTACGACGAGCTGTCTCGGCGAGCGGCCCGCGGGTTCATCAAGCTCGGCCTGGAGAAGGGGCAGGGGGTCGCCATCATCGGTCGCGATCGCCCGGAGTGGTTCTTCGCCGACGTGGGCGGCATCCTCGCCGGCGGCGTACCCGCGGGTATCTACACCACCTGCAGCCCGGCCCAGTGCCAGTACATCACCGACCACTGCGACGCGGCGGTGGCCGTGGTGGAGGACGCGGATCAGCTGGCCAAGTTCAAGGAGGTGCGGGACGAGCTGCCGAAGCTCAAGGGCATCGTGCTGATGGACGGCAGCGACGACGACGACGACGTCCACTCCTGGGACGAGCTGTTGGCCCTCGGCGACGAGGTGCCGGCCGAAGACCTCGCCGCCCGCATGGAGGACCAGGAGCCCGACGACCTCTGCACGCTGATCTACACCTCCGGCACCACTGGCCCGCCCAAGGCGGTGATGATGAACCACAACAACCTGACCTGGACCACCGCCACCCTGCTCGAAGAGGTCGGCGGCGACTTCGGCCCGGGCGACAACGTGGTCTGCTACCTGCCGCTCTCCCACATCGCCGAGCAGGTCCTGGGCCTGCACATGCCCATGGCCACCGGCGGCTGCGCCTGGTGCTGCATGGACCTGGAGAAACTGGGCGACGTGCTGCGCGAGGTGCGCCCGTCCCTCTTCCTCGGCGTGCCCCGGGTCTGGGAGAAGATCCAGGCCAAGATCACGGCCGCGGGGGCTCAGAACTCGCCGCTGAAACGGAAGATCGGCGCCTGGGCGCGCAAGGTCGGCCTCGCCGCCGGCTACGCGGACCAGCAGGGCAAGCCCCGCCCCCTGCTCTACCCCATCGCCAACCACCTGGTCTTCTCCAAGGTGCGCGCGCTGCTCGGCCTGGACCGCTGCCGCATCGCGGTTAGCTCGGCGGCGCCCATCTCCAAGGACACCCTGGAGTTCTTCCTCAGCCTCGGCATCACCATCTGCGAGGTCTACGGCATGAGCGAAGTCACCGGGCCGGGCACCATCTCCATGCCCGACCGCTACAAGACCGGCTCCGTGGGCCAGGCGTTCAAGGGCTGCGAGATCAAGCTCGCGGAAAACGGCGAGGTCTGCATGCGCGGGCCCAACGTCTTCCTCGGCTACCTCAAGAACGAGGAGGCCACGGCCGAGGCCCTGGACGAGGACGGCTGGATGCACTCGGGTGACGTGGGCGAGATCGACGCCGACGGCTACGTGCGCATCACCGACCGCATCAAGGAGCTGATCATCACCGCCGGCGGCAAGAACATCGCGCCCCAGCTCATCGAGGGCAACCTCAAGTCGATCCCGGTGGTGGCCCAGGCGGTGGTCATCGGCGACAAGCGCAAGTTCCTCAGCGCCCTGTTGACGCTGGACCCCGAGCGGGTGGCCCAGGAGGCCGAGGCCGCGGGCAGCTCGGCGCGCACCTCCGCCGAGGCCGCCGAGTGCGAGACCTTCCAGGCCCACGTGCAGAAGCAGGTGGACGAGGTCAACGACCGCCTCTCCCGGGTGGAGGCGATCCGCAAGGTGTTCATCCTGCCCGAGGAGATGACCATCGACGGCGGCGAGCTGACCCCCACCATGAAGCTCAAGCGCCGCGTGATCAACGACAAGTACGCGGAGCAGATCGAGAGCATCTACCAGTAACCCTCACTCACTCCTTTTCGTCGTCGCGCCCGCAGACCCGGTCCCGTCCCGAACGCTTGGCCCGGTACAGCGCCTTGTCGGCGGCCTCCACCAGGCTCTGGGCGTCGTCGGCCTCGCGGCAGGAGGCCACGCCGATGCTGATGGTGACCGGCAGCCGTTCGTCCGCCAGACGGAACTCGGTGGCGGCCACCATGCTGCGCAGCTTGCCGGCGCAGACGAACGCGTTTTCGTAGGGCGTCTCGGGCAGGACCAGCAAGAACTCCTCGCCGCCATAGCGCGTCATGACGTCCTCGCGGCGGATGTTGGCCTGGATGTTGGTGGAGATGGCGCGCAGCACCGAGTCGCCCACCAGGTGGCCGTAGACGTCGTTGATCTGCTTGAAGCGGTCGATGTCCAGCATGATCACCGACAGCTCGCGGTGGTGCCGCGTGGAGCGCCCGATCTCTCGGTGCAGCACCGAGTAGAGGTAGCGGCGGTTGAAGGCGCCGGTGAGGGTGTCCACGTTGGTGCGGTTGACGATCTCGTCGTGGTAGGTCTTCTCCACGTTGCCGCGGCTGAGGTACTTGAGCATGGTGCCGCCGATGCGCAGGCAGTCGCCGTCGTGCAGCATCCGCTCCTGCACCTTCTCCTCGTTGACGAAGGTGCCGTTGGTGCTCTCGAGGTCCAACACGGTCACGCCCGCGGCGTCCACGGTGACCGAGCAGTGGCTGCGGCTGACCTCGTGCTCGGTCAGCATGATCTCGCAGTCCTCGTCGCGCCCGACGCGCTGCACCTCGCCGTCGAGGTTGAAGATGCGCCCGATGTTGGCGCCGTAGATCACCACCAGGGCCGGGCTGGAGGAGAGGACGGACTCGTCCAGGCAGAAGATCTTCTCCTGGGTGCTCTTGGAGGTCGGCTCCCTTTCGCCTGTCTCCACCGGGCCAAACTCGTCGGTGCTCAGGTCGATGCGGTCCGTGATCTTCTGCTCTCGCCTTGTCGCCATCTGTCCCTCCACGGCCCCGCTGGCCGCGCCCATCCGCCGCCTATTTTTGCGTGATGCTCAGCTCGAACGGACCATGCCAGGGGTTGCTGCGGCTGTCCACCGCCAGGGTGTGGATGCCGCTGAAGGCCGCCTTGACGGTCACCTTCTTGGTGGTCGTGGGGTCGACAAGCGGACCCGACAGGCCGCTGGACTTGCACTGGGTGCTGATCAGCGACGGGGTGCAGGTGTCGCCGAAGAGGTAGAGCCGCGCGGGGAAGGTCGGCGTCAGCGCCACCTCGTAAGAGGTCCCCGCCGTGAGCTTGACCTTGTAGTAGACCTGCGGCCCGTCCAGGGCGAAGGAATTGCCGCAGGTGACCGACATGCCGAACTCGTTGCTGGCGCCGGTGGTGCTCCCCTTGACGGTGACCTTGCCGCCGGTGAGCTTGAGCAGCGTGGCGTGGTTGCACCGCTCGTGGGCCGGCGGCTTCCAGGCGTGGTCCTTGAGCGAGAACTGGTAGTGCAGCTCGAGGAAGGCGCGGATGGACTGGGCCAGCTTGCGCGCGTAGTCGTCGCGCACCGCCTCGTTGTTGATGAAGCTGACGTAGGTCTCCACCTGGGTGCCGTCGATGACGCCGCCCGAGCGCGAGCCGTGGCGCCCGGTGTTGTAGCCGCCGGAGAAGAAGCCCTGGCCAGCGGGGTGTGGGTACTTGGGGCTCGGCACCGCCTTGTAGCCCCGGGCCATGAGCAGGCCCCCCAGGCTGGACGGGCCGCGCACGATCTCCGCGAAGTTGATCCCCTTGGTCAGCCCGAGGGTGTGCATCGACGACTTCTTGATGTAGTAGGCGTCGTTGAGCTTCGCGTCGGTGCGGTTGAGGTTGCTGGACGTCAGCATGTGCCCCAGCTCGACCCACTTGGCGCTGTGGGCGTTGGTGTGGAAGTCGAAGTAGTGGCCGCGGCCGCAGCGCTTGGTGACCCAGGCCTTGGCGGCGACGATGTACTTGTGATACTCGGTCCAGGCCTGCTCGGACCACTTGCTCCCCTGGGCCGCCTCCTTGATCTCACGGTTGGCGTCCAGCTTGCTGCGGTGCAGCCGGTTGATGATCAGGTGGGGCTGGCGGCCGGTGAGCTTCTTGATGTAGTTGGCCACCTCGCGGGTCTTCTCCTGGCTGCCGGTGTCCGAGCCGAGCACGCCCCAGGTGCGGCTCGGGATCTCCGACGGCTTGAGGAATCCGCCGTGGGGCGAGGAGATGACGATGGGCAGGTCGCCCGCCACGTACTCGATATAGTTCTTGCGGCCCCAGTAGGCCTGGCCCGGCTTGTAGGAAAGCGGCGGGGTCACCGGCAGGGAGCATGGTCCGCTGGCCTGGTCAGGTTTACCGGTGTCGGGCGGGCTGGCGTCTGGTTGTTGCGGGGCGCTGTCGGGGGACGACACGGTGGCGTCGGGGGCCAGGGCGTCGGGCGCGCCGGCATCAGGTGCGCCCCCCGGCACCGGCTCCTGGTCGCAGCCGGCGGCCAGCAACGCCAGGGCTGCCAGCAGCGCGAGGCGGCGGACGAAACGAATTGGGCTCTTCATGAATCTCCGTGGGTTACTGCTCACTGTTCATCTTACTCCCCGGCGCGGCGGTCTGTGAAGGCGCAGAAAATGTTCCGGGGCGCTCCACGCAAAAGCGCGATACACTATGCTCGCCCCAACGAGGAGAAGAGACCGATGAAGCGCCTCTTGTACAGCATTGCGATGGTGTTGCTGACGCTGGGCCCCGGCTGTGACGACGAGGAGACGGCCGCCACAGATCTCGCGGTGGACGTTAAGGACGCGGCGAGGCCGGACGCGCCGCAGCCGGATCTGTCACCCGATCTGACGCCCGACATCACGCCAGACAAGACCATCAACCCCGACACCGGCCACCTCTGGCTACGAGCCGGCGCCGCCACCGTCGACATCACCCCCACGGCCAAGGGCGTGCCCCTGGCCGGCTACGGCTCGGCGCCCCGGCGGGACATCGCGAACCTCGCCACCATCCCCGCCCGCGTGGCCGCCGCCCTGGGCGCCTGCTACGACCCGACCCCCGGCACCGTGGCCAGCCTCTTCGCCCCCAACAAGGGCAAGCACGATCCGATCACCGCCCGCGCGCTGGTGCTGTCCAACGGCAAGACCAAGGCCGCCATCATCAAGGTCGACACCATCGGCGTGTCGCGGCGCTTCCGCGACGACGTAGAGGCCGAGGCCAAAAAGCTCGGCATCCCCAAGGAGAACCTGATCCTGGCCGCCACCCACACTCACGGCGGCCCGGGCGCCGTCTCCGACCAGAAGATCTGGGAGATCATCGCCGCCGACTGTTTCCACAAGACCACCTACACGGCCATGCTCCAGGGTGTGGTCAAGTCGCTCAAGACGGCCCACGCCAACCTCACGCCCGCCAGGGTCGGCATCAGCTCCGGCTCCGAAAAGACCGTGACCAAAAACCGCATGATCAAGGGCGGCAAGATCGATCCCGAGCTGGGCCTGATCAAGGTCGTGGACTACTACACCGGCAAGCCCATCGCGGCGCTGCTCAACTTCGCCATCCACGGCACCTGCCTCGGCGCCTCCAACATGCAGTTCACGGCCGACGTCATGGGCTACATCGAGGGCGCCGTGGAAAAGAAGCTTGGCGGCGGCGTGGCCATCTTCACCAACGGCGCCGAGGGAGACATCGCCCCGCCCCAGGGCGGGTACACCGGCGCGGCCAAGATCGGCGCGGTGCTCGGCGAGACCACCGCCAAGCTGTGGAAAAAGACCACGACCAAAAAGTGGATCGAGATCGCCGGCGCCTACAGCGACGTCAAGTTCCCCTCCCCCACCTTCAACGGCTGCATGCCGCTGTTCGGCACCAAGACCACCATCTGCGACCTGCTGCCCAACGTGAAGATCCCGCTGTCGGCGTTCATGCAGTCCAAGCTGCCCTTCGGCGCCCTGCGTCTGGACGACGTGGTGCTGTCCACCATCCCCGGAGAGGCCATCGCCGACGTCGGCCTGGCGGTCAAGGCCGAGGGGAAGAAGAAGGGCTTCCGCCACACCTTCGTCGTCGGCCTGGCCAACGACTACATGGGCTACATCGTCTCCGAGAAGTACTACAACCTCGGCGAGTACGAGTCCCAGGCCACGATGTACGGCAAGAACACCAGCACCCACGTGATTCAGGCCTGCGAAAAGCACCTCAAGCTGGTGCAGCCGAGCACGGTCAAGCCCCTGGACGGCGGCAGCCTGCCGGTGGAGGGCGGCACCGCGCCCAACGACGCGGCGGCGGACAAGGCCAAGGCAAAGGACGCCGGCGTCAAGGGGTAGTGTTCGGTGCTCCTGGCTCGGTCACGTTTGTGACCTCCCCGCACAGCTCCTCGATGGTGTCGACGAAGCGCCGGAAGTGGCGGTTGTCGTCGCGCAGGTCCGAGCGCAGGCTGAAGAACACCGTCCTGGAAAACGATGGCCCCGAGATGTGGATCGAGTAACAGGCCTCGTCCTCCTCGTCATCGTCGCCCCCGGGGGTCCGCGGTCGCTCGAGGTACGGTCGCGCCCGCTCCAGGGTGTCGAGCAGCTTGCGCAGGCGGCGCTTGCTCACGGTGGCCACCCCCTGAAACGGGCCAGGCGCCTCGGCGTCTGCGGCGTCCTGTTCCATGGACTCCTCGTAGAGCAGGGTGCGCTTGCCGGTGATGGTCACCTCCTGGCACGTGTCCCAGACGCCGTCGCCGATGGAGTAGAGCAGCACGTTGTCCGGGTGCCCGGCGAAGCGCCGGGACAGGGGAACGCGGCGGCGGCGCCGGCGCACGAGGTAGTAGAGCAGCGTCGCGGTAAAGAACAGCACCGCGCCACCCACCGCCAGGTAGAGCCAGGCCGGCACGGAGACGCTGCCCAGCACCAGGGGACGCCGGGACAAAAAAACGTAGAGGCCGCCGAAGCCCACGCCCCCGAACATCACGAGGCCGAGCTTTAGTATGGTGAGGATTGGGCTCTTGCCCGCCATGAGTTCTTGTTATCATGACCGCCAACACGAACCAACTGCCAAGGGGCATGTCATGCGGTCGTTGACCATCTCTCTGCTGCTTTCGCTGTGTCTGGTCGGGTGCAAGGAATCCGCGCCGACCAAAAAAGCCGCGGCGCCGGCGCCGAAGAAAAAAGCTGTGGCCAAGGCCGAGGCGGGGCCCGCGGGCTCCATCTTCGGCGACCCCTTCACCTTCCGCTGCAGTCCCCTGGCCGACGTCAAGTGCAGCGGCGTCTTCCCGGCGCGGCCCCGGGTGGCGGCGGCCTCGGCCAAGCAGTCCGAGGCGGCCATCCTCTGGTCCGGTGAGGACGCCTTCCGCGCGCGCATCGCCACGCTGAAGGACGCCCGCCAGTCCATCCGCATCCAGGCGCTGATCTTCCGCGGGGACGAGGCGGGGCTGCACATCGCCGACCTGCTGAAGAAGAAGAAGAAGCAGGGCCTGGACGTGCGGGTCATCGTCGACGCCGCCTCCAACCTGGACTGGAAGACCCAGTGGATGTACTTCGACCTCAAGCGCCACGGCGTGGAGGTGGAGGGGTACGAGGCGCTCTACATGCAGTGGATCACCGCCGAGCTCAAGCCCAACGATCCGCTGCGCCCCAACAAGCGGTTCCACGACAAGATGTGGATCGTGGACGCCGAGAACATCACCGCGCGGGTGGCCATCGTCGGTGGGCTCAACATCGCCAACGAGTACTTCCGCATCGACCCGGCGCCGATCAACCGCTGGACGGATCAGGACGTGGTGCTGCGGGGACAGATCGTCGGCGACGTGACCGCGGCCTTCGACCGCAACTACGAATTCTTCAAGGGGATCAAGCGCAAGCGCCCCAAGCTGCTCAACCCGGACAACGCCTGGAAGCTGGCGCGCAAGACCATGGCCCGCATCAACAAGGTCAAGACCCCTCGCTGGCGCAAGCCCGCGCTGGTGGCGTCGCTGAAGTCCGTGCTGAAGAAGAAGGCGGCGCTGGTCTGGCGCCCGATCAACGCGCGCTTCCTCCAGAGCCGCCCGCGGTTCAAGGAGACCTTCATCCACCAGGCATACCTGCACCTGATCCAGGGGGCGAAGAAGACCGTGCTCATCGCCAACGCCTACTTCATCCCGTCGCGGCGGCTGGTCAAGGAGCTGAGGGCGGCGGCCCGGCGCGGGGTGCGGGTGGTGGTGCTGACCAACAGCCCGGCCACCAACGACATCCAGCCCGTGGCGACGGTCTCGCGCTTCATCTACAAGAAGCTGCTCGAGGTCAACAAGGAGGCGGCGGTCAAGGCCCTCAGCGGCGCTGGCATCGAGGTCTACGAGTGGTCCGGCGCGCCGTTCAAGGAGGGGACGCTGCACGCCAAGTACGCAGTCTTCGACGGCGAGGCCGCCATCATCGGCTCCTACAACCTGGACCCGCGCAGCGAGCGGCTCAACAGCGAGACCGCCCTGGCCTTGCGGGACTCGCGGCTGGCGGCAGAGCTCGAGCGCCAGTTCCTCAAGGAGCAGCTGCCCAAGAGCCACAAGGTCACCGCCGCGGAGGCCGCGAGCTACCGGCGCCCCAAGGGGCTGAAGAAGACCTTCAAGCTGCTCTTCGCCCTGCCGCTCAAGGACTGGCTGTAGACACGGCGCCAGGCGCCAGGGGCCGATGGTGTAAGATAGCTGTATGAAGACCCTCGCCGCGATCCTTGCGCTGCTGGTGTTGCTGTCCACCAGCGCCCTGGCCGAAACCAAGTACCGCTTCAAGATGGACCACAAGATCGGAGTCTGGATGACCAACCCCGGTCTGCGGGGTGACCAGCGCACCACGCCGCCGGCCAGGCTGCGGGTGCCGCTGCTGATCCGCTTCACCGCGCCGCCATCGGAGAAGGTGCTGGCGGCGCTGGCGGCCGAGGGGGTGGGCTTCTTTGCGGGGGTGGGCGGCCACCGGCGCTTGCACCTGGGGGTGTTCTACCCCGCCCAGGCCGGCCCCCGGGGCCTGGCGGCCATGGCCAAGCACGCCGCTGTGCGGCAGGTGGACCTGGACGCGGTGCTGGACCCGGCGCTGCCCCTGGACCTGACCTCCAAGCTCATCGGCAACCGCGAGGTCTGGCCCAGGCTGCTCAAGGGCGTGGCCCTCGCCGGCAAGGGCATGACCTTCGGCCTGATCGACACCGGCATCGACGTGGGCCACCCGGACTACTTCCGCGCCGACGGCGGCGTCTACGCCTGGATCGACGTGGACAAGGACGGCATCTTCACCCCCGGCAACGACGCGGTGGACCTCAACGGCGACGGCAAGGCCAGCGCGGGCGAGCTGCTGCGGCTGATGGACGCCGAGGTCTGGAGCCTCTACACGACCAAGCCGATGCTCGGCACGAATAATGGCACCTTCGAGCCGAACACTGACTGGCTCTACGCCGACAAAAACGGCAACAACAAGCGGGACCACGGCGCGGGCGCAGGCTTTTCGGACAAGACGCCGGCCTTCGGCGAGCCGCTGTTTCTGGCCGAGGACCTCGACGGCGACGGCACCCTGGACCTGGAGGAGAAGCTGGTGCGCCTCGGCTCATCCAAGGTCAAGGCGGCCTACATCAAGTCCCCCGCGAGCCCGGGCGGCACGCCCACCGTCCGCACGCGGGGCAAGGACCTCATCGACACCCCGGTGGAGACGACCTACTCCCACGGCAACTGCACCTCGGGCATCCTGGTGGGCGGCCAGCGCGGCTACCACAAGTGGGTCGGCATGGCCCCCGAGGCGGACCTGCTCATCGGCATGGACTACAAGGGCTCGGCCTTCAGCAGGCAGCTGACCTGGCTGGTGCAGTCCAAGGCCGACGTGGTGCTGCACGAGTACGCGCCGTGGGTCGGCTACCACCTGGACGGCTCGTCAAACCACGAGGGGCTGATGGACGCTGCGGCCAAGGGGGGCGTGACCCAGATCAACCCGGCGGGGAACCTCGGCGGCAGCAAAAAGCACATGCGCGCGCAGTTTCTGGCCGGCAGCTACACCTCCATCCCGGTCTGGGTGCCCGGGCCGTCGTCCAAGGGGGCGCACTACTACATGCACATGACCTTCCTCTGGCGCAACACCAAGGCCCAGCCCAAGTTCACCCTCGAGGATCCCATCGGGCTCAAGACGGTGCTGCCGACCAAGCCGACGTCCAACAAGTTCGTGCCCTGGGGCGACGGCAAGACCTACTACTACAGCATCCGGCGGGACTCCACCCGCGGCACGGCAGCCATGGACATCTACGTCCAGGGCGGCCTCTACCCCAACTACAAGCCCATCGCGACCAAGTACTGGAAGGTGTGGGTGCAGGTGCCGGCCTCCACGGGCAACGTGCTGCTGCTCGGCTACGTGCGCGACCCGATCAGCCGCTGGGGCAAGGGCGTCCAGTTCTACAATAACGTCAGCGAAAAGGGCATCATCGGCTGGCCGGCCACGGCGGACTCGGCCACCACCGTGGCGGCCTACGCCGGGCACGTGGGCATCCCCTACGAGTACACGCCCAGCGGGGACAAGACCGGCTGGCTGCGCAAGTACTCGGGGCGCGGGATGCGGGTGGACGGGGCGCAGATCATGGACGTCGCCGCGCCCGACAACCCGGTGGCGCCCTACAATCTGCGCTCCGGCTACAAGCACGGCCAGGGGGCCTACCGCGTCTTCGGCGGCACCTCGGGCGCGGGCCCCCACGTGGCCGGCGCGGCGCTGCTGATCAAGCAGCACAAGCCGACGCTGGACGGTCTGGCTGTGCGTAAGGCCATCCGCAAGGGGGCGCTGGTGGACAAGGCCGTGGGCACGGTGCCCTCCGAGACCTGGGGCCACGGCAAGCTGCGCGTGTACAACGCCATCTTCGGCAAGGACCCCACGCCCAACACCCCCCCCAAGGCCAAGCTCACGGTCAACGGCCCGGTGTACGCCGGCGCGCCGGTGACGCTGACGCCCACGGTGGCCGACGCCGAGGACGGCAAGGCCAGCCTCGTCATCCGCTGGGACGACACCTACGACGGCGCCTGGGAAACCAAGTACGCCAAGGCCGCGGCGCGGGCCGTCACCTTCAAGGCCCCGGGCTACGCCTGGGCCAAGGTGCAGGTGCGGGACACCGGTGGGCTCACCGGCGCGGCGGCGGTGCGGATCAAGGTGCTGCCGAAGCTGGCGTCGGACGCTGGGGCCGACGCGGGCGCCAAGGACGCCGGCGCCGACGCGGCCGTCAAGGACCTGCTGCCGCCGGACCTGCCGCCGCCGCCCGCCGACGCGGCAGGGGACGGCCCCAAGGGCGACGGGGCCAAGCCCGACGCCAAGAAGGTCGACGGCTCCAAGCCGCCCGACGCCGCGCCGGACAAGGCCGCGCCGGACGTGCTCTCTGCCGATCTCGGACCCCAGCCGGACCTGTACATTGCCGACCTGCCCCTGCCTGACATGGCCCGGGACAGCGGCCCCTCCACCGACTAGCGGGCCTGGCCGGACACCGGCGGCGGCAAGGACCTCGGCTGGTCCGCCCCGCAGAAGCTGGAGGAGGAGGGGTGCACCTGCCACGCTGGTGGCGGCGGCAAGGGGACGTGGCTGTTATTGCTCCTGGGGCTGGTCTTCGTGCGCCGAAGGTACCTTTAAAACAATAGCCCCGTAGCGCGCTATCCCTCGAGGTGAACGAAGGCGCCGTCGCGTAGCACCGCGCGATTCAGCGGCCCCTCGGTGCGCGAGGGGTCCTCGTAGCAACGATCGCCCGGAAACATCAGGGTCAGCTCGCGGACGTCCTTGCCCATCAGCGGCCTCGGCGTGGTGGACGGCACGGGGTGGTTCGGTGCCGCCGCGAGGGCCTCGTCCACCGACGCAAAGTCTGCCAGCCCCTCCAGGATGACCAGGGTCGGCGGCGCCAGAAAGAGGTCCTGCAGGCGGTTCCCCTCCAGCAGCGCCGGCACCGTGGACCACTGGCCGGCGGAGGTCTCCACCGGGTCGTGGCTGGCCGCCTGACCCGCCGGGGCGCGGCCCACGAAGAAGCGCGCGTCGTAACGCCTCGGCTCGAACTCCGGCGTAATCCAGTGGTCGAGATACCTCAGCTGGTCCAGGGCCAGGGTCAGGCTCTGCTGCTGGAGCATGGCGGCGAAGGAGAGCTCTCCGGCGTTTAGCTGCTCGCGCTGAGCCGTAAGGCGGGTGGCAGCGGGCGGCGGCCGGGCCAGCAGCACCCCCGCCTCCTCGAAGGTCTCGCGCAGTGCGGCCACGTACAGGCCCCGGGCGCGATCCGGATCGTCCAGGCCCATGCAACGGGCCGCCTGCTGGCCGTCGAGCCCGGCGCAGCGGTCTACCAGATCGGGGGCGCAGTCCGCCTCGTCCAGGCGCCCCCCGGGGAAGACATGGGCGTTGGCCATGAAGCGGCTGCGGCCGTGACGGCGCACCATGTAGACCTCCACGCCTGCGTCGCCGTCGCGTAGCAGCACCAGGCTGGCGGCGTCACGGGCCGGTGCGGGGGAGCTGGCGTCGGTCATCGGTCCACCTCGGATCCAGGGGTGTGCATGGCCGGCACTGTATCGGCAATGGTCCGTTGCCGGCAACGGCATTCCTTGCCTCCCGCGCCGCGGCGCCGATATCCTGCGGAGGTGAGCACCTCATCTCCCCTGGGTCGTCTGGTCAGAGGCTGGCTGCCGCCGCTGGTGGTGGCCGCGGTGGTGGTGTTCGTCTACCATCGCCAGACCCTGCTCTCCGGCCTGGACCTCGTGCAGTCCGTGGAGAACGACAGCCTGTTTATCGGATATGTGCTGGAGCACTGGCACCGCGTGCTGGGCGGCGCCGTGGCCTGGCATTCGCCGCAGATGTACCACCCGGTGCCTCAGACCCTGGGAAACTCCGACGTGCTGCTCGGCCTCGCCCTGCCCTACCACTTGCTGCGGTTCGCGGGGCTCGATCCCTTCACCTCGCTCAACGTCACCACGGCGCTGATCACGCTGCTGACCTTCGCCTCGTGCTACCTGCTGCTGCGCCGCTTCTTCGGGCTGTCCGTGCTGGCCTGCTGCGCCGGGGCAGCCTTCTTCGCCATGAGCCACCCGCGCTTCACCCAGCAGGTGCACGTGCAGCTTCAGTTTCTCTGCCTGGCGCCGCTGACTCTGTGGGCAGCGCTGCATGTCCTGCGGGACGGCGCCCGGACCGGGCCCTGGCGGCTGTTGTTGGTGGCCTGCGCGGGCGGGGTGTCGCTGGCCCTGCAGCTGGCCACCGCCATCTATATCGCTTGGTTTCTTGTGCTGCTGCTGGCGCTGCTGCTGCTGCTGGGGCTCGGGGCGCGGCCCTTTCGAAGGCAGCTGTTGGTGCTGCTGCGGGCCCGCTGGCACGTGCTGCTCGGCGCGCTGGTGCTGACGGCGCTGCTGGCCTGGCCCGTGCTGCAGCTATACCTGCGCTTCCCCATTCGCTGGAGCTACGAGGCCATCGTCCAGCACATACCCACGCCGCTGAACCTCGTCTCCATGACCCGGGAGAGCGTCGTCTGGGGTTCGCTGCTCGACGGCCTGACGCCGGCCGGGGCGGACACCGCGTTGGGCGTCGGGCTGGTCTTTGGCCTGGCCTGGCTCGCGGCCGTGCTGCTGGCCGCACGTTGGCTCGCAGTGAGGGCGCTGCGCAAGCCACCCGCGGAGGAACGCTCCGGCGAGCTCGACGCCGTCGCGCTGGCGCACCTGCTGCTGCTGGCCTCGCTGCTGCTGGTGCTCATCGGCCTACGCTACGGTGAGCGCTTTTCGCCCTGGTGGCTGGTCTACCACGCAGCGCCCGGGGCCGGGGGCATCCGCGTGGTCGCCCGCCTGACCCTGCTGCTGTCGCTGCCCGTGGCCCTGGCCGGCGCCATGGGGCTGGACCGCTGCCTGGCCCTGGCCCGCGCGCGGCTCGGCGCCTGGCCGGCGAGGGCGGCCGCCGGCCTCGTGGTGGCCGCGTTCTGCCTCGGGCTGGCAGAGCAGGCCGGCACCATGATGACCTACTCGGGCGCGGCGCGCTTTGCCCGCCTGGCGCAGCTTTCAAAAAAGGTGATGCCGACCTGCCCGGCGTTCCTCTTCAAGCACGCGCCGCTGCCCGAGTCCACGCAGGCCGGCTTCTCCGAGGAGGCCTACCTGGAGGTCAACCCCGACCTGCAGCAGCAGTGGCGCGGCTCTGCCTGGCGGCACTATGACAAGCGGGGCCGGCACCAGTGCCGCTTCGTCTGCGACCGTGCGATCTGGACCGCCATCCGCCTGCACCTGGAGGCCATGTGGGTATCTGCCCTGGTCGGGGTGCCCACCCTCAACGGCTACAGCGCCCGGCACCCCGAGGGCTGGCCCTTCCACAACCTGGCCTGCGACGGGTTCGACCGCGGCCTCAAGGAGTGGCTCGCGCGGCAAGCCCCCCTCTCCCGCCCCTGCGTGGTGCAGGTGCCGCTGGCCGTAAAGAGCACTACCCGCGAGCGCGGCCGCTGAGCGCCCGGTACACGTGGACAAAGACCAGCGCCAGGGTGATGACAGTGGCCGCGTGGAGGATGGAGGGGGCGCGCAGGCTGTAGAGCGTGGACACGGCAGACGTGGCTCCGCTCCACAACGCCAGCATGGAGACCGTGGACATGCCCCCCTGCACCAGCCGCAGCACGCCGCATGCCTTTCGCAGGCCGTGGGGCGCGAACCCTCCCCGCAGCATCGCCATGCCGAGCACCACGTCGCTGGCGATGTAGACGCACCAGGCCGGGGAGAAGGTGCTGGACCACGCGCCGAAGACACTGAAGAAGTAGGACGCCACCATGGCGAAGGCCTCGAAGATGCTGACCCACCCGGCGGCCTGCAGCAGCTTGCTTCCTGCGTGGCGTGCCAGGCCGAGCAGGCCGACACCGATGGCCACGGTGGCGGCGATCCCGGCCACCATGTTCACCCAGTTGGGCCACAACGGCGAGATGAACCACGCGATGGAACGCAGGCCCGCAAACGCCGTGCCCACGACACCCACGGCCAGCATCCACGGCGGCGCCACCACCTGCGCCGCCTCCTCGCGCACGGCCCGCAGCTCGAGCTCGGCCTCGGCCAGCTCCCCGGATAGCTCGGCGTGCTCCCGGGCCGCGTCGGCCTTCTGGTTGCGCAGCGCCTCGACCCGCGCCTGCAGAGCGTCCTTGTTATCGCGATAGGTCATGACTCAATCATAGGTGGTTGTGCGATGAAGTTCACCCCGACGCCACACCAGCGCCAACAACACCAAGACGATCCACACCCCACCCCCACCACCACCAACCCCGCACTCACACCCCTCAACCGTCTTCATCCCACCATCACCACCAACCCCAGCCTCCTCGCCAACTCCAGCGTCCGGCTTGACCTTCAACGCCGAGGACCTAATCCCCTGCTTCAGCGGCGTGTCGAGGTTCCGCGTGTTCCGACTGTCGTGCCCGTAGCTCTCCCAGTCCACGCGTCCGCCCACCTTGCCGCCGGTCTTCCAGGCGTAGAGCCACCCCGACCGCGTGGCCACCACCACGTCGAGCTTGCCGTCGCCGGTGACGTCACCAATGGCCGGCGACGCCACCACCCACTGGCCGGTGAGCTTGGGCCAGCCCGACGGCTCCTTGCCGTCCTTGTCCCAGGCGCGCACCCAGTAGCCCGCCGAGGCGGCGATGACCTCGGGGTTGTCGTCGCCGGTGATGTCGACCACCGTGGCACCGTGGGCGTCATGAAAAAGAGCCAGTCGTCGATGCGCCGGGGGAAGGCGGACAGATACTGGCGGGAGCGGGTATTCCAGGCGCCCACGTGCAGCTCGAAGTCGGCGCGCTTGCCCCCGGCGGCGAAGGCCTTGGCCGCGCCGAACCCCGCCGTGGGGATGGTGAAATCCACCACCTTGTCGTTGTCCACGTCGCCGAAGGCCCCGTAGGAGATGAGCACCACGGAGGGCAGGTCCTTGGAGTCGCTCTTTTCACCATAGTGCGAATTGTCCAGGGCGCCGGAGACGCAGACCACCTTCTTGTCCGCGGCCTCCTCGACGTCGCACTTTTTGAGGATCTTACGCGGGCAGGGCACCACCTTCTTTAACCAGCCCGTCTTCTTCGGGTCAGGGTCCACGCCCGCCTCGGAGAAGCAGAGCGGGATCTTACGCTCGCCGGTATTGCGATAAATGGCCGCCGCGGCGCCCACGCCGCCGACGCCGATCTCGGGCAGGCCGTCGCCGTTGACGTCGGCCAGGGCCGGCGCCAGGGGCAGCCCCTCGCCCACCATGGGCAGCACGCCGACGCTGGGGATGCGGATGGGCCAGCCCGGGTGCAGGTGGCTGCCGCTCTGGTGCTTGCTCCCCTGTCCGTGGACCACGTACAGCGGGCCGAACATGCCGAGCTTCTCGTTGGTGCCGACCACGATGTCGGGCACCTTGTCGCCGTCCACGTCGCCGATGGCCGGCGAGCTGACGATGCGCCCGGTGACCTTGACGTTCTTTCCGTTGCCCGACGGGTCCTGCAGCAACACGGGGAAGCCGGGGTAGGCGGTGCCGTCGTGGCGCCAGACGTAGAGCTTGCCGTCCAGGGCGCCCACCACGATCTCCAGCTTCTTGTCACCGTCCAGGTCCGCAAGTGACGGCGTGGCCATGACGCCGTCGTCGATGACGTGGTAGCGATCGGAGACCTTGTCGTTGTCCACCGCGGGGACCGACACCGGGAAGCCTGCCCGCACCGCGCCGCCGCCCGAGTAGACGTAGATGTCCCCCTCGAAGGAGGCCACCACCACCTCGGGTTTCTTGTCACCATCCAGGTCGCCGACGGCTGGCGAGGCCAGCACGTTGGAGTACTGGTTCGGGCTGATCTTTCCAGTCGTGTAACCGTGCGCCTTGCGGTGGTTGCCCTTGCGCTTGGGGTCCAGGGCGCGCAGCAGGCCCACCTTCACCGGCCAGCCGGACAGCTCCTTGCCGCCGCCGGTGAAGGCGTGGACGCGGCCGTCGCTGGTGGCCAGCACGATCTCACGGACGCCGTCGCCGTCCAGGTCCGCGGTGATGGGCGAGGCCTCGGCCGATGAGCCCAGGCGCAGGGGGAAGCCGGGGAGCAGATCTTTGTCGCGCTCCACGTGGAAGGCGCGCCGCCCCACGCCGCGCACCGTGCCCTTGCCCCCCTTGAGGTGAGCCGTGGCCACCACGCGCACGGTGACCATGCGCCGGTTGGCGCTGTAATCGGGCGGCGGCATGGCCGGGTTGTCCACCTTCACCTTGCTCAGGTCCCAGACCACCTTGATCGTCTCGCCGGTGGTCAGGCCCGTCTTGCTCGACAGCGCCTTGAAGTCTGTATCCGCGGGGTCAGGGCCGGGGGCCCACTGCACGGTGTAGTCCAGGCTGTCGTAGAGGTCGGCGCGAAAGTCGAGCCGCGCCACGATGGTGGCCTTGGCCGCGCTGGCGGGGTAGATCACGTCGAACCAGCCGGGGGCGGTGATGTCCACCTCGGGCGGGATCTTGCCGCCGAGCACCGCGTCCACCGCGCTGCGAGCGTTGGTGCGGCCGTGGCCGAAGCGTTGCTCCCAGCCGGGACGGCTGGGGTACTTGGTGGTGTCGGTCTTGGACTCGGGCACGTCGATGTCGTCCACGGTGGTCAGCAGCAGCTGCCGCACCTCCTCGGCGGTGAGCCGGCGGGCGCCGAGCTTGTCCGTGGCCAGCTGCTTGCCGCCGGGGAAGGCGACCTTGGCCTTGAGCGCAGCAGAGTAAATCAGCCCCGCCACCCCGGCGGTCTTGCCCGTGCCCTCGGACGAGCAGGCCCGCCCCGGCGTGCTCAGGTCCAGCCGTGGCCCGTAGTTGGTGCAGTTGTTGAAGTTGAGGAAGGTGCTGGAGGTGGAGACCGAGGTGCCGTCGTGCACGATGGCGTGCACCTTCACCGCGTGGTCGTTGGAGGCGGGGAAGTTGTAGTGGTAGCCGTTCTCGTCGCCGGCCGCGCCGATGATCACCACGTTGGAGGTGTAGGCGTAGTCCACGGCGTTGACGACGAAGGGGCTGTTGCTCACCGCGCCCAGGGCCTCCTGCACGATGGCCGCGCCCGAGTCCACGGCGAAGACGATGCCGAGGGCCACGTCGTTGCCCTCCACCACGAAGCTGTCGCCCACGCGCACCGGCATCACCAGGCAGCGGGGGCAGGTGCCGATGCTGCCGCGGCCGTTGTTGCCCTCGGCGGCGGACCACTTGGCCTCGGCCGTGCCGTGGCCATAGTTGGTGTCGTCGTTGGCGTCGTTGTCGTTGTCGAAGAAGTCCCAGCCGCTGATGTCGTCGATGTAGCCGTTGTCGTCGTCGTCCTTGCCGTCGGAGAAGATCTGGATCAGGTCCTGGGGGTCGAGGACCTTGTTGCCGTTGGTGTCCCAGCCGCCCTTGAACTCTTTGATCGCCGGGTCGCACGGCGTCGTGGGCTGAGCGTGGCCGCTGTTTTTGGTGTAGTCCTGCACGTTGAACAGGCCGTCGCCGTTGGCGTCCCATGGGCGCAGCGGATCGTGGGCCTTGGTCTGGCAGTCCTAGTGCGGCTTGGGCAGCTCACCGCGGTTGAGGTAGAACTTGTTGACCAGGTCACGCTCGCTCCACTTGATGCCGGAGTCCAGCTCGGCGATGACCACCCGGGGGTCGCCGGCTGTACGCTGCCAGGCGCGGTCCGCGTGCACGCCGCTGCCGAGAGACAGCTCGGCCTTGCGAACGCCCGCCTTGGCCGACGCGGGAATAAAGCTGTACAGCTCCCAGGCGCTCTTGTAGCCGGGGTCGTCGGGCCAGTGCTTCGAGCTGGACAGGTCGGTCACCGACGCCGCGGGGGGCCAGCCCTTGTTCTCGGCCAGCACCGGCTGCAGCCAGAGGGCCAGGGCCAGGGGTAGCTGCACCAGCAGGGGTTTTGAGCGTTTCATTCCGAGTCTCCTCGCCAGGTACTATATAATGACGCGAAACGGACCATGGAGGAATGATCATGAGCCTGAGGGCGCGACGTTATGGTGCCATGGTGGCGGTGGTGTTGCTGGCTGGAGGCCTGCGCACTGCCTGCACCTTCTCCGTGGGCGGCGGGCTGGCCGCGGCGGTCATCGCGCTGCTGGTGGGCGGCGGCCTGCTGTTCACCGCCACCACCCAGTCCGGCTGCGACCGCACCACGGCCTGTCTCTCCATGGCCATCGAGGCGGGCCCGGACGCGGCCCGGGACGCGGGCCCCGACGCCAAGGTCGGCCCCTGCCTCGGGGCGCCCAAGCCCGACGCCAAGGTCGGCCCTTGCCTGCAGCCGAAGCCGGACATGTACGTGGGGCCGTGCCTGGACGTCAAGCCCGACACGGGCCCGCCCAAGCCGGACATCAAGGTCGGCCCCTGCCTCGGGCCGCCCAAGCCCGACGCCAAGGTCGGCCCCTGCCTCAAGATGAAGCCCGACGCCAAGGTCGGGCCGTGCCTCAAGATGAAGCCCGACGCCAAGGTCGGGCCGTGTCTGGCGCCCCCGCCGCCCGGCTCGGCGGCGCTGGTGCCCGAAGCGGACGAGGACGCCCCCGCGGCGCGGGAGCGCTCCGAGATCGTGGCACGCCTCAGGGGGCGCCTGCCTGCCGACCTGGCCGCGCGGCTCGACGACGAGGGCCGGGGATGAGCCCGATGCAAGCGAGCGCGCGTCGGAGCCTGGCCCTGGCGGCCCTGGTGTTGGCGGCGGGAGGGCTGCTGTCGGCCTGCACCTTCTCCGTGGGTGGCGGCGTCGCCGCGACCCTGGTTGCAGCGCTGTTGGGCGGCGGCCTGCTGCTGTCCGCCGCGACCCAGTCCGGCTGCTCCGGGATCGGCCCCTGCCTCTCCACCGTGCCGGATCCCAAGGCCCCGCCGCCCGGGCGAGACGCGGGCGTTGTGAAGCGCGATCAGGCGGCGCCCAAGCCTCCCGTTGGGCCGTGCCTGTCGATCTACGTCCCGCCGAAGAAGGACACCGGTGCCACACCCCAGGCGGCGCCCGACGCCGCCCTCAAGCCCTGCCTCTCCATCCTCCCGCCGAAGCGGGACACCGGCGCCAGGCCGCGAAGAGCCCCGGACGCCGCCCTCAAGCCCTGCCTCTCCATCCTCCCGTCCGCAGGAGGCGGTGCCGGCGCGAAGGCGCCCGAGGCGGATCCTGCGCCGGAGACCAGCCGGACCGAGGCCGTGGCGCGTGCGCGCTCGCGCCTGCCCGCTCACCTGGCTGACCGCGTCGACAAGTAGCTCCGGGCTGCGCCCCACACATTGGTGCCCCCCAGGCGAGGGCCTTGGGATATAATGCCCACAGGCTACCTGGGAGGACCGGTACATGAGAGATACCCTACGACGCGTCGGCGCTCTGACCGCCATCGCCCTGTTGGCCGGCGGCCTGCTCACCGCCTGCACCTTCTCCGTGGGCGGCGGCCTGGCCGCTACCGTCATAGCGCTGTTGGTGGGCGGCGGCCTGCTGGTCACCGCCACGACCCAGTCGGGGTGCGACGGCTGCGGGGCCTGCCTCTCGATGATCATGGAAGGTGATCAGGGCAACGACGCCAGGCAGGACGGGGGCACAGACCACAAGGTGAGCCCGTGCCTCAGCGTGGACGCCAAGGTGCCGGACACCAAGATCGGCCCCTGCCTCAAGGTGGACGCCAAGGTCAAGCCGGACATGAAGGTCGGGCCGTGCCTCTCGCCGCCCGCGCCGGACATGAAGGTCGGGCCGTGCCTCAAGCCGCCCAAGCCGGATCTCAACGTCAAGCCACCCGCCGACATGAAGGTCGGGCCGTGTCTGTCGCCGCCCGCGCCGGACATGAAGGTCGGGCCGTGCCTCAAGCCGCCCAAGCCGGACATGAAGCTCACGCCGTGTCTGTCGCCCCCTGCGCCGGACATGAAGGTCGGGCCGTGCCTCAAGCCGCCCAAGCCGGACATGAAGCTGACGCCGTGTCTGTCGGTGCCCAAGCCGGACATGAAGGTCGGGCCGTGCCTCAAGCCTCCCAAGCCGGACATGAAGCTCACGCCGTGTCTGTCACCGCCGCCGCCAGGCTCCGCCTCGCTGGGCCCCTCCGCCGCGGAGCCCACGCCGGCCGTGCGCGACCGTCAAGCGGTCGTTGCCCGGCTCCAGAGCCGCTTGCCCTCCGACCTGGCCGCCCGCCTGAATCGCACCTCGCGGAGCTGATCTTCCGTGGGCATCTTCCGTTTCCTCCGGGGGGACTCCGAGGTGCAGAAGGTCCCTCGCGTGGACCTGGAGCTGATCCGCACCTGCAACCACCGCTGCGCCCACTGCTACAACGTCTGGGGCGCGCCAGCGCCGGCGGAGTCCAGGGAGCCGCTGCCCACGGATCGCTACCTGGCGATGATGGATCGGCTGGTCGCCCAAAGCGGCGTGAGCCAGATCACCATCACCGGCGGCGAGCCGATGCTGCGCCCGGACGCCCTGGAGATCGTGGGCCACGCCTGTGAGCTGGTGCCCACCGTGCAGCTCATCTCCAACGCCAGCCTGCTGGACCGGGCCACCATCACGTCCCTGGCCCGTGCGGGGGTCCACTCGGTGCAGCTAACCTTTCTGGCCGGCCAGGCCGAGGAGCACGACCGCCTCAAGGGGGCCGTGGGCAGCTTCGAGCAGACCGTGCGTGCGGCCCTGGACCTGCGCGACGAGGGCGTGGCGGCCCAGGCCTGCTTCGTGGCCCTGGCGCCCAATGCTCACGCCCTGGAGGAGGTCCTGGAGCTCTGCCTGGCGCTGGACATCCGCACCCTGGCATACAACCGTATGTCCCCCGCCGGCGCGGCCGTGGAGCAGGTGAACGCGATGATGCCCTCGGTGGAGCAGGTGGAGGCGAACCTCCGCACCGCCGACGTTTTGGGCCGCCGCTGGGAGATCCGCGTGGCCACGGCCATGCCGATCCCGCCCTGCCTCATCCGGCTGGAGCGCTACCCATGGATTGAGTACGGTTTCTGCAGCACCGGCACCCACTCCCCCAACCTGGTGGTGGACCCCGCCGGCGACCTGCGCCCGTGCAACCTCTCCAGCCAGGTGCTGGGCAACGTGCTGAGCGACGACTGGGGCAAGATGATGCGCCACGCCTACCTCAGGCGCTTCAGCCGCGCCCTGCCGAAGATCTGCCGCGGCTGCACCCACGCGCCGATGTGCCGCGGCGGGTGCAAGGAGAGCGCCCTGGCGACCTATGGTTCTTTGGAGCACGCGGAGCCGTTTTTGCAGCGGGCGTTGGACGACGACGAATAGCGCGCCATGGCGTTATTAACGCCATAGCAGCGGCGGAGCTGACTCGCTACCGCGCGTAGAGGTAGAGGCTCTCCTTGAGGGAGTTATTGGCCGCGGGCGAGCAGTTGGGATCGGTGTGATCCACCCCCAGGGCGTTCTTGGTGTCGTACCCCGCGGAGAAGTAGGTCTGGCACCAGGCCGAGTCGTTATCCAGGTTGAACGACTTGACGCCGTTCTGGCTGCCATACCACCAGTAGCGCGCCAGGGCGCCGCCCTCGGTGGACTTGAAGATGGTGGTGCCCACGGCCTTGACCGGCGGCCAGGCGTCGCCCGCGCCCTTGCCCAGGGGCCACTCCACCCGCTTGGTCAGCGAGGCCTGCACGCGCTTGGAGGTGGTGCCGGTCGTGAAGTTGTAGATCTGAAACTTCTTGTTGTCCTGGGTCGTCATCAGCTGCTTTGGGGTGGCCCAGGGGATGAGGGCCAGGCAGCGGCCGGCGGTGACCTTGCACTTGGACAGGTCGTCGCCCAGCACGTCCTTGACCCCGGTCATGCCGGTGTTGGCCTTGTACCACCAAAAGCGAGTCCAGCCGCCGCCGTCGGTGGTCATGTCGCAGTGGACCTGGAAGGGGGTGCCGCTGCCGATGCGGATGAAGTAGGTGCCGCTCTTGGCCGCGCTGTTGGCGGCGAGGATCTTGGCGCAGGACGAGGTGTAGCTGTTGCACTTGCCCTGAAAACAGTAGGCGCCGCTGCCGCTGCAGGCGGTGCCGCAGACGCCGCAGTTGCTGTTGTCCTTCTGCAGGTCCACGCACTTGCCGCCGCAGGCGGTGAGGCCCTTGGTGCAGCAGGTGCCCGACGAGCAGACCTCGCCGGTCTTGCAGGCGGTGGCGCAGGTGCCGCAGTTCGTCGTGTCGGTCTTGAGGTTGACGCAGGTGTTGCTGCAGACCGACAGCCCGGTCTGGCAGGAGAGCGCGCACTTGCCCGCCGAGCAGACCTCGCCGGCCTTGCACGCCGCAGCGCAGTTGCCGCAGTTCTTCAGGTCGCTCTGGATGTTGACGCAGGTGCCGCTGCAGTCGGTTAGCCCGCTCTGGCAGGAGAGCACGCACTTGCCCGCGGTGCAGACCTCGCCGGCCTTGCACGCGGCGCCGCACGTACCGCAGTTGTTGTTGTCGGCCTGGGTGTTGACGCAGGTGCCGCTGCAGTCGCTGAG
>PVBE010036444.1_pt1 | contig 40385 bp, 31 predicted proteins | sample 1631181 | NCBI WGS metagenome assembly PVBE01 (sample SAMN08397723, study PRJNA350692) | Marine metagenome, whole genome shotgun sequencing project. | isolation source: water | place: Pacific Ocean | collected 2012-04 | reverse complement strand
CGAGTGAGCGACTTCCCCCTGGGCGGTGACCATGATCAACCGAGCTTCCTTGGGCTGATCCAGTCCCATCATGGGTAGGGTGCAGGTAGCCGATTCGTTCGTCCAGGCTCGTAACTCGGTGGGCAGCGAGATTCCCTGGATGTCCAGGATGACCTGTCCCATCTCATTGCCAAGGGGCAGCTTGCTGGAAAGAGCAATCGTGGTCGCTACATAAACCTCGGGAAGATCGTTTACTTCCCGAATCTCGACAGCGGAATTCTCTTCAACCACTCCACTATCTTCGACCACCACGACGGTCCCGGGACGCTCGACGTACCGACGGCCACCTCCGCGGATGTAGATTCCACCTGGTCCGTAACCGAATCCCCATCGAGGGAAATCCAATCCGAAGGAAGGCCCTCGGTGGTTACAGTGACCGTGGCAACCGTGGTTGCAGTGGGCATTCTGTCGCCCGTTCTCTTGCGGTGGTACCAGGTTTTCTTCTCCCGGTTGCAGGTCCTGTTCCACGTCCGGTGCTCTTTCCTCGGCGGCCGGAGGATTGCCCTCGGAATTGGCATTTCCGTGTCGGTTTCCAAGAGCGTCGCCGATTTCACGAAGTCGTTCGGGATCCACCAGGGGGCGGCGAGAGCGGCCAATCCGGTTGAGTTCCTCGATAAGCCGAGGATCAACGTTCGGCGTACGAGGATCTGGACGTTGCTCGAAGCCAGGAAGCTTGATTGGCCTCTTGATCGGCGGGGTCAGGTTAAATGGTGGTTTTTTGCCGCCGGCCAGAGGCTTGGGTACAGACCGATTCGGTGTCGGTAACGTGATCCGGGGATTCTTCTCCGGTAGCTTGAACCGAATTGGCTGGAAAGTAGGACCCGTTACCTTGGAGTTTGGTCGGCGGGACGGGGCCGGCTTGGCGATCGGCTTGCTGAACGTCTTTCCAGGAACCCGGGACTTGGAAGGAGCTGGACGAGTTGGCGCCTTCGCATTGCGAGTTTTACTGGCCGTCGAGCGAGTCGACTTGAGGGCAGCTGCATTGAAGGAAAATCCTTGCGCCAGGGCCATGTTCAGGGGATATACCAGGGCCATCGCTAGGGTCGCGGTTACAGTAACTTTAAGGGGCGTTTTCATGGTCTTCTCCTTGGGGATAGGGGTGAAAGTAAGTGAGGGTTAGTTAATAATCCACTTAGCGAAAACGGACGGGGTTTGTTACAGTCAATCTCCAGGTGAGCGTGACAACGTGTCTCGAATCGCCAGGGATTTAGCTCATGTGACGATCCACGGAGTCTGTTGTGACTCCCACCTAAGGAGTAACTCTCCAACCGGAGGTAAAACCCCGCACGGAAAAGTCGGAAAATCATTGAGATAGGGAAAATAAATCGATTTATCGTTGTTTTCCCGAGATTTTGGGACGCCCAACAGGAAGGGAAGAAGAGACCTATGAAGATTCGGAACGTGGAAATTACCGTGGTCGAGATACCGCAGATTCCACCCATTGCCCCCTATCGCTCTCATATTCGCACCAGCTCGGTAACACAGAGCGCTATCGTACGTCTGGATACCGAAGAAGGGTTGGTTGGCTGGGGGGAATACAACTGTAACTTCATCCCTGCGGAGGAATTCGTGAAGGGGCGCCGCGCGGCGAACGAGTTGTTGGCGGGCCACGATCCATGGGATCTCGAGAAGTATCACGCCGAGTGTCCGTTTGAGTCACGGCTTAAGTCCGGGCTGGAGATGGCAATGTGGGACCTCTGCGGCAAGGCTGCCGGTGTACCCGTGGCGAGCCTGCTGGGTGGGATCATTCGGCCCGAGGTGGAACTGGCTGCCTGCATGGGAATCCAGTCTTATGAACGAGCCGGGGAAATTGCCAGCCTTTACGTGGAGCAGGGATTTTCCACGCTAAAAACCAAGGCCGGGTCTGACATGAACGAAGACCTTGAGATGGTCCGGGGCGTGCGGGATGCCGTGGGAATGAAACTGAAGCTGCGGATCGATCCGAACCGGGCCTACACGCCACAGGAAGCGGCGAAGTTAGCGCAGCAGTTGGAGCCCTATGAATTGGAATACCTTGAACAACCCATTCCGGCAGATCCCTTGTCAGATGCAGCCTGGTTACGGGAGCAGACCAGTACCCCCATCGCTTTGAATGAAAGTGTGCAGGACCCTGCCAGCGTTTGGGAGATTCTTCAGGCAGGTGCGGCCGAGTTCTTGCTCCCCGATACCTATGCGGCGGGGGGGCTGCTTCCCTGCGTCAAGATCGGTCACCTGGGGGAAGCGGCTGGCGTTCCGGTCATCATGCACTGTGGGCATGACCTGGGTCCGAAGACAGCCTCGATGGTTCATATCGCGGCAGCTTGTCCTGCCTACTCGCTGGCCAATGACAGTACCTATTACGGTCTGGAAAATGACATCACGGTGGAACCGTTGGTGATCGAGCAGGGACGTATTCGCGTGCCTGAGAGGCCTGGCCTGGGAGTCGAGGGAGATCCCGAGAAAATAGCGCACTATCGTCTTGATATCTAGATCGGATCAAGGTTGGGTGGCTTGCAGTTTTTCAAGTCCGGTCAGCAGCACGCGGTCGACGTTCTTCTGCACATCCGCCCAGAGGTTCTTGACGGTGATGTCGACGGGAATGCCCTTGCTCTCGTAGCAGATCATGTCGGCCGAATAGTACCGCTGGTAAGAGAGACTGTATTTCCAGCCGTTGCTTAATTTCTTTTCCAGCATGTTAGAGAAAATCCCGTTGCTCGGTTCGCCGACCAGCGTGACGTAGGGCAATTGCGTCATGAGCATGGCGAAGACGTCTGCCCCACTGAAGGAGGCATCGTTGGTCAGGCAGATCATGGGACCGGTGTAGGTTAGGCTGGGGTGAGGTTCCAGGTGAACCGTTTTCTTTTCACTGAAATCGTCGGGGCCAGGGCCGCGGCGTGTGGTCCGGTGGTGGCCCACGCGTTTCTTGTCCGCAAAGCGGCTAACGATCGTGTAGACGCACTTGTCGGTCCCCCCGGGGTTATCACGGATATCGACAATGATCCCTTTCTTTCCCTGGAAGGCGGTGATGATCTCGTCCAGTGCCGTGTTAAGCTTCTTGGTCGAGGGCCCTTCCACTTCCAGGACCTGCAGGTAGCCATACTTGGGGGAGGTGCGGTAAACGAGAATGCCAGCTCGCTTCTGGGGCGGACCGAAGCCAGCTTTGTCTAGAGTTTCAGATACCGCCAGGGCGTACTGTTTCAGTTTCTTGTTGCTGGAGAACTCCTGGTAGAAACGAGCCTCGGTCTCTGCATTGAAGCTTTTTTTCTTTGTGCCGCGGGCCTTCAGGTTGACGTGTCCATCGTTGAGCGGTTTGAGCATCTTGCAGAAGATATCAAAGAGTTGCGCGTCAGTCGTGTCCGCCTTCACCAGGGGGCGGTACTTGCGCCGCTGGGCATCCCAGTCGACTCCCCGCAGTTCGAAGAATGCGTAACGCTCTGAAAATGTTCCCCACAGTTCTTCAAAGAGTGCCTCCGGTTGGCTGATCGGGGGGACTTCCTGGGCGATCGATGGAAGTGAACAGATGCAGAGAGCCAAGATGGAGATGGCATTCCGTGGGGAAGTCAGCATGGGTTAGGTTTCCTTGCGTGGCTGTGGCAAAGCGTCCAGTTTAGCATCATCGGACAGTTCGGGGCGTGGTCCTGGGGTCCAAAAGTAGTGTGGAATCCTGCCGGATCACAGTTATAAATGGAAAATGAGTGGATCTGACTTGCCACCAAATGCCTGGAATGAGGATATTGAAGACTCGTCTACACGGCATTATTAAACTGTTTCATGAGAGTTGTGGCGTGTCATTGAATCCCATTACCGTGCTTGGTGTGATCTTGAGAAAGGCCGCCCATGCGCTGATCAAACGCTATTATCCCAAGATCCAGATCACTGGTGCGGAACATATTCCCCGCAGGGGACCAGTGCTCTTTTGTGCGAATCATCCCAACTCCTTGATTGACCCGGTGCTGATCGGGATCACGGCACGACGGCCGGTTAGCTTCATGGCCAAGGCGCCCTTGTTCAAGACACCTTTACTTGGTTCCGTGATGAAGGCGCTGGGCATGGTTCCGGCGTATCGCGGCCAGGATGATGCACGCCAGGTCAAGAAAAATGCGCAGAGCCTGGGGCGAGTCACTGACGGCTTGAGAGCAGGGCGTGCCATGGGTATTTTTCCGGAGGGCATGTCGACCGATGTACGCCAGTTGGCGATGGTAAGAAGCGGTGCGGCACGCATTGTATTGCCGGCGTACGCGGAGGGGGTCAAGGAACTGGTCATTGTTCCACTGGGCATTAATTATGAGTCCAAGCAGCGGCTGGGAAGCAAGGTCTGGATGAACGTGGGTAGACCTATTTCTATTCATCAATTTGTCGCAGCCTACGAACAGGAACAGGAGGGCACGGTCGATGTTGCGGAGGATAAGGTACTGCGAAGGAAGCTCACGGCGGAACTGGAGTTGCGATTAAAAGAGGTTGTTGTTCACCTGGATAATTCAGAGTGGGATCCATTGTTGACGGACCTGGAATCGATCGTTCAGCGATCTGGGCACAGGCCATCGGTGAGTATCCCGGGGCTGATGCGGCGCAAGCGCATTGCCGATGCGATCAATTATTTCTACCGTGAAGATGCGGAAACGGTGGAAGGGATGATCGGTCAGGTCCAGTCGTACCATGAAAAAATTCGCCACGCCGGGTTGGTGATCGATGATCCGGTTCTTAATCGTAGTCGCCCCAGGGCACTGCTTGTCCTGCTCTGGCAGTTCATCGTCCTGGTGGCCTGGTTCCTGCCAGCCCTGTTTGGCATGGTGATGAACCTGGTTCCTTTCGTGGTGACGCGAACCATTGCACGTAGATACGAGGATGGTGCCAGGACGATGGCCACCTGGCGGCTAGCTTTCGGTATCCCGATTTACCTGGCATGGTATGGCCTGCTCGACCTGGCCATCCTGCTCACGACAGGGAGGCTACCGTTAGCCGGGATGATGAACCTGCTATTGCCTTTGACGGGTACGATTGCCCTGCGGTACTGGCCTTTCTTCGTGCGTTCGCTGGTGCACCTGGGGCATCAGTTTCGGACGTTGGCCAATCGTGGTCAATTACACGCATTGCGAGAGGAGCTGGACACGCTGCGAGAAGTGCTGGTCGATTATGCGGAAAGGTTTGCCGAGGTTTCAGCGCGGCCAAACCTGCCAACGATCAAGCCCCTGATGATGGTCTTTGCCAAGGGGCTTGGTAAAGCTACCTTTCTTTTATTGGCGTTTCTTTTTTACCTGCTGGTGTATCTCGGCTACCTGGTCCTGGACCCCACGACGCTCTTTGTCTCGTCGTAGCCTCGGGGTTTCCCGGTTGGAGGTGCAGGGTTGTGCGTGTTATGCGGGTTTCGCCGTGGGAGAGTTGGGGCGATTTGAGATTGACGACCTGCATGTAGCTGGTAGACTGGAAGGAGTATTTAGGTGTGAGACCGGCACATTAAGGTGTCGTGTTCATTCAACTTCGAGATTGCAGTCACCGTGGCGCCTCATTGGGCAAGTCGATTGAGCTGTGAGTTCCGGTATCTTTATTTTCGACCGCGACTGATTCTCTTGCCCCTTGTTGCCAACCTTTATGGGTTTGTCTCACGTCCTGCAACCGCGTGGATCCAGGTGTTTTGGATACTGCGAGCAGGCAATGAATTAGTAAGCGACCGATGTTGAATGTCGCTTGGGACGCCCTTTCACGGAAAGATACGGAAGTTCTATGAAGTTTGAAAGTCTTTTACTACACAAGTCACTTTTGCGAAGCCTGGCAGCTGCCGGTTACGAAGAGGCTACGCCGATCCAGGAAAAAGCGATCCCGGAGGTACTGAAGGGACGCGATTTAATTGGTTGTGCCCAGACAGGTACCGGGAAAACGGCAGCCTTTGCACTACCGGCGTTACAGCAGTTAATGAAATCAGAGAATGCGGAAACGGGGGCAGCCAAGCGTCGGAAGCGTTCCGGTAAACGAGCCATTCGAGCACTGATCCTGGCACCGACACGCGAACTCGCTGGCCAGATTACGGACAGCCTCCGCACCTACGGTGAATTTACCGGGCTCAGGCATACAGCGATTTACGGAGGGGTTTCCCAGGTGCCACAGGTCAAGGCGCTTAGGAATGGTATTGATATCCTGGTCGCTACACCGGGACGCTTGCTGGACCTGATCGGACAGGGGTTTGTAAAGCTCAATTCCGTGGAAATGCTGATCCTTGATGAGGCCGATCAGATGCTGGACATGGGTTTTATCCATGACCTGCGAAAGATCGTAGCCACGGTTCCCACGAAACGTCAAACACTGATGTTCTCAGCAACCATGGCTCCTGAGATTCGCAAGTTGACACGCGAATGGCTGACGAAACCTTGTGAAATCAAGGTGGCTGCAGTTGCGTCTACCCCGGAACGGGTTTCCCAGACGGTTTATTTCGTTGAGCAAAAAAACAAGCGTGCGATGCTGACCCGTTTTCTCAGGCAAACCGAACGTAGCAAGACACTCGTTTTTTCACGCACGCGGCGTGGGGCGGATCGGATCGCGCGATCACTGGAACGTGATGGTATTCGTGCCGTGTCTATTCATGGTGATAAGAGCCAGGCCAAGCGACGGACCGTGATGCGACAGTTTGGTTCCAATCGACCGCCGGTTCTTGTGGCCACGGACCTGGCCTCTCGAGGTCTCGATTTCAGTGATGTTTCCCACGTGATTAATTACGATTTACCCGATGTTCCCGAAACGTATGTACATCGGATTGGCCGGACTGCCCGTGCAGGAGCGGATGGTCAGGCGGTTTCGTTCTGTCAACGCGATCAGCGAAAACTGCTGCGGATGATAGAAAAATTGACCGGGCAGTCGGTTGTCGTGGAAAAGCTCGTGGTGAAACCGAACACGCTGACGCCAGTCGACGAGGCAGTCAACGAGGCAGTCGCCAGTCATGGCAATGACGGCAGCGGAACGACCGAACCGTCTGGTGAGAACCTTACCAATCCATCGGGCAAGCCAAGGCCGAAACGAAAGAAGCGCCCGCGTTTTCGAGCCGGGAGAAATGCACGCGCCAGGAAGAAAGCGGCTGCCAAGGCGGCAGCGGAATCCCAGGGCCAGGGTTATGCGAAAGCCACCTCCTGACCGGTATGCGTGCGGGGGCAATTGGGCCAGGGAAGGCGTTGCCAGCAGAAATGGCCCCATGCGTGCAGGGATGTGCTGGCCAGCTGAATCAATCTAGCAGGCAAGACAAGCCTCCCCGGAACCGCTATATTTTTAAGCGGAAGATCGGCGTGAGGGAGATGCCCTTGCGCCGGATGTGACTCATCCAGGTTGAACCAAGGAGTTCTCTTATGAATCGTAAACAGCGCGCGTCCTGCATCATGTTGTCTTTGATTAGTTGGTCCCTGGTCATGGTGAACGGTTGGGCCCTGGCTGCCGAGCCGATCGTCCCTGAGGGTGCCAAGTTGGAAAAACTGTTTGACGGAATCACGTTGACCGAAGGGGTCGCCGTTTCACCGGGAGGCATGGTTTATTTTAGTGATATTACTTTCTCCCACGCATCGGCTGTGGAAAACGGTGCTTTTCACGCGGGGCATATTTGGAAATATGATCCCAGCAGTGGCAAGACCACCATCTTTCGTTCACCGAGCGGGATGTCCAATGGGATCAAGTTTGATGCCCGTGGCAATATGATTGTTGCCCAGGGTGCGGATTATGGAGGACGGTCCGTGATTCGCACGGACATGAAGACCGGGATGAGTTATGTCATTGCAGGTCTTTACAAAGGCAAGAAACTTAATTCACCCAACGATATCACGATTGATAACAAGGGCAGGATCTATTTTAGTGATCCTCGCTATCTCGGGCACGAGACGATTGATCAGCCTGTGGCCGGCGTCTACCGGATTGACCTGGACGGTAGCATCACCCGGATTATTACCGATGCAGGTAAGCCCAACGGCGTGTGCGTTTCCCCGGATCAGAAAACCATGTACGTGGTCAGTAATGACAACGGCGGGACCGCAATCGAGCAGCTAACACCACCGGCAGCGGATGGCGATTCAGCCCTGGAAACCATTCCGTTGCACAAGGGGCGTATGGCGTTACTTGCCTATGATCTGCATGCAGATGGCTCTGCCACGTTCCGCAAGGAGCTGGTTGATTACGCGCCTGAAGATGGTCCGGATGGTTTGATCTGTGACCGCGATGGGAATCTTTACGTGGCGGTGCGAGCCGAAAATCGTCCCGGCATCGTGGTCTACTCTCCCAGCGGGAAAGAATTGGCCTACATCAAGACGGAGATTCCTACCAACGTTGGTTTTGGCCGGGGTAAGGATAGTAACCTGCTCTATATTACCGCGGGTAAAAGCCTGTACCGTATTCGGTTGAATCGACATGGATACCAGTTGCCGGTGAAATAAGCGGATGCCCTGGCGATCGAGTGATCAGACGGTATGTGACGGTGAGAAACCGTTTGCGATATGCTTAAGAAAGGTTTCCTGGTGTGTTTTCCGGGAGATCAATTTTCCGCATCGTCTCGTGGAGATGGCTTGTCATGGCGATCAGGTTTCAGTGCGCACAATGTGCCAAGCAGTACCAGGTGCCGGATGAATTCTCCGGTAAAAAAGCTCGTTGCAACTGTGGGCATGTGGGTACCGTACCTGCGGATGTCGCGCAGGCAGTGACCGATCCACCACCATTGCCACCCGGGCAAGACGAGTTGCCGTCGGAAGAGTTGCCATCCAGCGGTCTCCTTGGGAAGGTGAGGAAGTTGGTGCGGAAGGGGCAGGACGTCTACGAGAGCGCCTTGCAGGAGGCCTATCGTTCGGATTTGCCAGGAGTGATTCCGATCCAGGAGCGATTGGTGCTGGGGCGGGACCACGAAACATGTGACTGCATCCTTGAGCATGCGCGCGTGTCACGGCGACATGCTCGGATTGAGCGAAGCAGCACCGGCTGCCAGGTCACTGACCTGGGAAGTGCGGATGGAACCTATGTGAACGGTGGACGAGTTGTTTCTCCGTCGCCCCTGGTACCAGGTGACCGCCTCAACGTCGGAGCCTACGCGTTTACGTTTGATGGGCAGGTACTCATTCCCACGGCCAGCGCAAATCGTGCGGAAATTCTTTGTGACCGGGTATCCAGGGAAGTCACGGACCGAGCCACGGGAAAACCACTTCGCATTCTGAATGATATTAGCCTCCTGGTCACGCCTTGTGAATTTACGGTGATTCTCGGGCCCAGTGGTGGTGGTAAATCAACATTGCTTAATGCGCTCAGTGGGCGTCAACCTGCCACCCACGGCCTGGTCATGCTGAATGGGCAGAACCTCTATACATGCTTTGATGCACTCAAGAAAAATATGGCACTCGTGCCCCAGAAAGATGTGCTTCACCAGGAACTGGGCCTGCGCAGTGCCTTGTTGTATACCGCCCGGCTGCGGCTGCCACCAGATCTGGGTAGCGAGGATTACGAGGCCGTGGTGGATGAGTATCTTGAAACGGTGGACCTGCAGGAACGTGGAGAGACCATGATCCGGGACCTGTCGGGTGGTCAGCTTAAGCGGGCCAGCCTGGCAAACGAGATTATTTCCGAGCCGAACCTGCTGTTCGTGGACGAGGCGACTTCCGGACTCGATGAGCATACCGACGGGGAGATCATGCAGATCTTTCGGAAGATTGCCGAGGACGGGAAAACCGTTGTCTGTATCACGCATAATCTGACCAATGTGGAAAAATCGTGTCACAAGGTCGTGATCCTGGCCCCCGGGGGGTACTTGGCTTTCGTCGGTACACCTGAAGAAGCGCGTCGTTACTTTCAAATCAAAACGCTTGGAGATGTCTACCATCGGCTGCAGGATAAACCGGCCTTGCTGTGGAAAGCACAGTTTGAAAAGACCGAGACGTGTCAGCAAATGCAGCAGGTAATACAAACGCGAGTGCAGGGTGCTCAGAAACAGGCCGAGTCACGCCGCTCACAATCCCTGGTTCAGATCGTGGCTATCTTTTTTCGACAACTGGTCCTGCTGGCCCGGCGTGGATTGGAGATTCAGTTAGCTGATAAAAAGTCGCTAATAATGATGGGTGTCCAGTGCCTCTTTATTTCCATGTTGATTTGCATTCTCTTCGGGAATATACCTGAGGAATCAAGCATCGACCCGCGTGTGCAACAAGACCGGATCGAGTTTGCGAGTATAGTGCTCTTTCTTTTAACGATCAGTAGCTTTTGGTTCGGTTGCAATAATGCTGCCAAGGAAATCGTTAAGGAGAAGGAGATCTACGAGCGGGAACGGGATGTCTGCTTAAATGTGATCAGCTACTACGCGGCAAAATTCCTGTTGCTCACGGTCGCAACTGCGATTCAGGTCGGGGCCCTGCTTTTGGTTGTCAACATGGTTACAGGTTTGCCGGGTAACCTGGTCCTGCAGTTAGCATCCCTTGTACTGGTCGGTGTCTGTGGCGTTGCGACTGGCTTGTTTATTTCGACGGTTTCCAGTAACACCGATATGGCTGTGACGCTTGTCCCGGTCGCTATTATTCCCCAGGTGATCCTGGCCGGCGCGATCCGGGCGGTGGATGGATTGTCCGAATTACTCGCGAGACTATTTATCAGTTGCTACTGGGGCCATGGAAACTTGATGTCCACGCTGCCCGATGCCGTGAAGCACCCCAATTTCAGCGAGTGGAGTTACCTGGGAAGTGGAATCCTCCTCCTGTTTCACATCACCGTCTTCGTGGTGGCGGCCAACATGGTTCTGTACGCGGTTGACAAGCGTTTGTCGCTAAAAGGAACCGAGGTCGATCAATGGGTGAAGAATGCGCGGCAAGCATTCCAGGGTGCGATCGAGTCCGTATCCAACACTCCCGGGGCAGGCAATTAAGATGCTTAGGAAACAGCAAGGCATGAAGGGAACCCGCTCGGCAGTTAGCCATGGGGTGTTGAGCGGCGCGCGAGGGCTGGTTGTCTGGTTGTTGCTGGGGGTTTGCCAGGCAACCGCGCAATCATCTGCTCCAGGCCCGGATTACTACCGGGATATCCAGCCCATTTTGATCAAAAGCTGTATTACCTGTCACGGACCGGGTAAGCAAGAGAGTAAGTTTCGAATTGATCGTAGGGAGTCGTTGTTGAAAGGTGGCAGTTCCGGGGAACGCGCCCTCGTGGCAGGGAACCCGGCGGAAAGTCACCTGCTGAAACGAATCGCCAGCGAGGATGAGGATTTTCGGATGCCTCCCAAGGGAAGTGGCCTGGATGCGACTGACATTGAAAAGGTGCGGAGTTGGATCAAGGCAGGAGCTGTCATCCCGGCGGTGGAGGGTCCGGTGAATCCGTTGACGGACCACTGGTCATTCCAGGCTGTGCGGAAGCCATCCCTGCCAGCTGTAATCGAGGGGTGGGGGCGTAACGAGGTAGACCGTTTCGTCGGACACCGGTTGCGACAGGCAAACCTTGAACCGTCGCCAGCTGCCGATCGCCACACGTTGGTCCGTCGTGTTTACCTGGTGATGCTGGGCATCCCCCCGACGCCCCAGGAAGTACTTGCGTTTGTGCAGGATAGAAAACCGGAAGCCTACCAGCGGTTGGTGGAAAGGGTCTTGGCCAGTCAGCATTACGGGGAACGCTGGGCTCAGCACTGGTTGGACTGTGTTCGTTATGCAGAGACCACCGGGTACGAGATTAATGGTGACAATGGCAAGATCTATCCTTATCGAGATTACGTGATCCGCGCGTTTAACGCAGACAAACCCTATGATCAATTCCTGGTCGAACAGCTTGCCGGTGATCAACTGGGCGTCGATGCGGCCACGGGATTTCTTGTCGCCGGACCACACGACGTTAACAAGAGTCCCGATCCCCGGCTGACGGCGATGCAGTATCAGGATTCCCTGGATGAGATCATCAAGACGACGAGTGCTGTTATGTTGGGCGTGACCCTTGGATGTGCCCGTTGTCACGATCACAAGTACGATCCACTTTCGCAACAAGATTACTATGCAATGCAGGCAGTCTTTGCGGGGACCCGCTACGGGAATCGGCGGGAGGCGGGCACCGAGAATGATCGTATGCAGCGTGAGGCGGATGCCCTGGAAGTCCCATTGAAGAAGCTTCGCCAGGAAATGACTGTGTTGGAACAACGCAGTGGCCTGGAACCACCGATTGATTTTCGAGACTACGAGGAACGCTTCGCGACTGAAACGGCACAGGCGATCCGAATCCGTATCAATGCGGCCAACGACAGCCAGGCTATCGAGCTGGATGACATCGAGGTCTGGGCACCGAAGGGGGCCCCGGTGGCTACGAACTGGGCGCACCGTGACGCCGGCGCGACGGCCACGTCGAGTCCGACGGCCAAGGGGAACCAGGGGAAGTCGGCGGACCTGCTGCTCGATGGTACGCGGCAGCTGTTGCTGTACTTTCGTTCCGTGGATACCAAGGATGTCTGGATCAAGATCTTTTTTGACGGCAGGCGAGAGTTTGACCGCATTGTCATCAAGCCCCGAGGAAGCCATGTTCCCATTGATTACCGGATCGACGTGGCGACTGGAAAAGATCAGTGGAAACAGGTGGTCGATTCCCGGGATCGGTTTATCCATCGCCAGGATCTGCGAGATCGAGACAGGATCGAGTTTACCAATGTGAGTGATGAGTTAACGGACCAGATCGTGTCGGTGAATCGAGAGCTGCGAGAACTCGAGGCGAAGTACCAGGCGTTGCGAGCCGGCCCGCAGATTTTTGCAGGTAGTTTCACCTCGCCACGGGAGACCCACCTGATGGTGCGAGGTGATCCCTTGAAGCCCGGGGCCCGGATCGATCCTGCCGCGCCGGCGGTTTTGTCTCATCCCCCGATGGCTGCCGATATTTCGGAAAAGCAGCGGCGACTGGCATTGGCCAGGGCGATTGCGAATGCACGTAATCCGCTCACGGCACGCGTGATGGTGAACCGAGTGTGGCAACATTATTTCGGGGTGGGGATTGTGGACACCCCCTCTGACTTCGGTATCAACGGGGGGCGTCCGACGCATCCACAGTTGCTTGACTGGTTGTCGAACTACCTGGTGGAACAGGGTTGGTCGCTTAAGCAACTGCATCGCAAGCTGCTGATGTCAGCCGCGTTTCGACAGGCTGCTTTTTCTCGTCCGGAGGCCCGTGGTGTTGATGCCGATTGTCGGCTGTTGTGGCGTTTCCCGCCGCGCCGACTGGATGCAGAGGCCATCCGGGATTCGATCTTGCTGGTTAGCGGCAGGTTGAATCGGCAAATGTACGGTCCAAGTTTCTCTTTTTTCGCCAAGCCGAAGAGCCAGTTTGAAAAGAAAACTCCCTTGCAACAGTTCGCTCAAGACGGCTGGCGTCGCATGATTTATGGGAAAAAGATACGGCTGGAATATGTTGGCATCTTCGGGGTGTTTGACTGTCCTGATGCGAGCCAGATGGCTCCGTCCCGCTCCAGGAGTACCACGGCCGTACAGGCCCTGGGTTTGCTTAATAGCGAGTTCGTGTCGCGGCAGGCCCGGTTCCTGGCAGAGGATGTTAGGAAAGGCGTAGAGGGAATCACCGGGCAAGTCGAATCGGCTGTTTTTCGGACGCTGGGTCGCCCGGTGCAACCGGCCGAGTTGAAAATCCTGGTGAAGGTCGCCAACCAGCACGATTTGGAACAGGTGTGTCGTATCCTGCTGAACCTGAACGAGTTTGTCTTCGTGAATTGACCGGGGAAACTGTGAATATGCGACGCAATCTTTTAAGCCGTCGAGAGTTCCTGGCTCATGGCCAGTACGGCCTGGGGGCGATTGCGTTGGCCAGCATGTTGGCTGACCAGCAGTTGTTGGCGAACGGTAGCGTGTCCTATGATCCGGAAAAACCATTTGCACCACGCGCGCCACATTTCGAGATGCCAGCCAAGAACGTCATCGTGGTTTTCTGCGCGGGTGCTGTCAGCCACGTTGACTTCTGGGAGCATAAGCCGGAACTGTACAGGTTTCATGGCAAACCATTACCCGGAAACGAGCGACTGATTTCGTTCCAGGGTGAGAACGGAGCCTTGCAGAAACCCCTCTGGAAATTTCGTCCGCGGGGTGAATGTGGCAAAATGATCTCAGACATTGTGCCGCACATTGGTGGGTGCGTGGATGATATCTGCTTCCTGCACTCGGTTCACACCAAGTCCAGCACGCATGGTCCTGCTGAGAACCTGATGTCGACGGGTTTTAACCGCGAGGGCTACCCTGGCATGGGTAGTTGGGTGTCGTACGCGTTGGGCACGGAAAACCAGGACTTACCGGCATTCGTGGCCATCGAGGATCCTCGTGGTACACCGCAATCCGGTCCCAATAACTGGACCAATGGTTTCCTGCCAGCATCTTTCCAGGGGACCGCTTTTAGTACCACGCGACCGATCAGCCACCTGGCTGCGCCGGCAGGGATCTCCGCTGATAAAAATCGGGCCGTCCTGGACGCATTGAAACAACTCAATGAACAGCATCGGCAGCGTTACCCGGGTGATAGTGAGCTGGCAGCAAGGATTTCCAGTTACGAGCTGGCAGCTCGTATGCAACTGTCCGTACCCGGCGTGACCGATATCAAGAAAGAACCACCACATATCCTGAAATTGTATGGTGCGGATTCCGAGAACCCCTTGAAAGCTGATTTTGCTCGTAACTGTATCCTGGCACGTCGACTCATCGAGGGTGGGACGCGTTTTGTCCAGTTGTTTAACGGTGCTTATGCGTCCGGCGGACGATTGAACTGGGATACCCACAACAGTATGCCGGACCTTGTACCGGGGCACGCCGAGATCCTGGATCAGCCTGTCGCTGGCCTGCTCAAGGATTTGAAGCAGCGGGACCTGCTCAAGAATACCCTCGTGCTGTGCTGCACGGAGTTTGGTCGGATGCCTATGTTCCAGGTGGGGAATAACGGGCGTGACCATAACCCGGAGGGGTTCACAGTCTGGTTAGCCGGTGGAGGAGTCAAGGGAGGAACGTCCTACGGGGCGACAGATGCCTTTGGATACAAGGCCGAACAAAATCCGCTAACGATTCATGATGTGCATGCGACCATGTTGCACCTGCTGGGTATCGATCACGAACGATTGACCTATTATCACAATGGGCTCCAACGACGCCTGACGGATGTGCATGGACACGTGGTTCGGGATGTGATTGCGTGATGCCACGTGGAGTGGCCGTGCCTGCGCATAAAAAAACCGCTGCCAGGCAGCGGTTTTTTCTGTCAGTTGCCGGGTTCGCCGTCCCCGGGGGACAGTGAACCGAAGTGGAGCCGAAGGGGGTCGAACCCTCTACCTCTGCATTGCGAACGCAGCGCTCTCCCAAATGAGCTACGGCCCCATGAATTCACTGGGTGCCCTTCTGACAGGCAGCAGTGATGGCCAATCGGTGACGGTCACTGACGACCGGGGTACCGACTCGCTACGCGGTATTCTAGTTGGGGCACGAAAAAGTGTCTAGGTCCTGCTGTTGCCGCTTAGGGCTCGAGTCCAAGGCTTTGGCGATAAGCCTGTCCTTGTTGCTCTCGCCCCAGTTCTTTCGTGATGGCTTCCCACTGTCGGGCTGCTTCGAGCAGGGCGTCCTGGGGGGAAGCCTCTCCGGAAAGCGCCCGGGATACGGCTTGGTCCAGGTGTTGAAGATAGCGGCTACGGCCAGGCAGTCGAAGGCAGAACATGGCCCGTGAGGCGGTATGGGCCTGCTGACAAACGGCAGCAAACTGGTCAGCAGCAGTCGGCTGGGTGCCAATATCCATCCAGGGGATGGGATCGGCAAGGTGCGAGGTGCGGAACATGGTGGTAAAGCGACTGTGTCGCGAAACCGAGGCGCTCCATTTGGTGCTGGTTAGTCGCACCAGGCTATCGGCGGCGAACCGAGGATGCCTGCTGTCGCGTGAGACGGAACCGAGTCGTCCGGAAATGGCCAGCAGGGGGACGTGAGCGGTTTCCGGTCCGGGGAGGGTTTCCCAGGCCTGTTCACTGGCGTTGTAGATGTCGCGTGCTCCAGGTAGGAGTGCCCAGGCGACCGACAGGGGTTTGGTTGCAGTGGTGGAATCCTGGGGGCTATCGCCCAGCGAGGGCCAGCTGAGGGCCATGGCTGCCTGCCCCTGGTAAAAATGTTGCCGCGTGGCTGAGGGTGAGGAGGGCCATTTCTTGCCAGTTTCCTGGTTCGCTGCCTGAAGGAGTTCTTCGAGGGCACGGATGAAAGGAGCACTGGCGATCAACGGTTCCATGGAAAGGTAATCGAAGATACCCGAATACTGGTTGGGATGGCGTGTGTAGGCCGCGGCCCGGGCCAGCAAGGTAACCGCTGCCCAGCCGGGTCCTAGTGGCTCGGCGGTAGCCTGCCAGGACTGCTGATCTGCGGGGACCCATGGTGCCAGGCGTTCCCGATCTGATAGTACCGAAACCAGTTGCTGGTAATCGGTCCAGGTTTCAGGTGGTTCCAGTTCCAGGGCCTCGAAAATATCTCGGCGGTAATAGAGCATCAGTTGCGGCGAGCCGAGGGATGCGGCGTATCGTTCCGGGCCCCAGTAGACCTCGGTTTTACTGGCGGTGGGCAGCAACCCCTGGGTGTGTTCGGCGAGGGTCTCGGTCGGGTATTTGCGTAAGGGGAGCAGTTTTTTCTGGGCAGCCAGTTCCCCTAGTTGCGCGCTGGGGTAAATGATGAGGTCGGTTTGCAGTCGCTTGCTCTCCAGTAACTGGGTCGTGGTAATGTTGGCAACGGTGATTTTTGATCCGGCACGCGATTTCCACTCGCGAGCGATCGCCGTGGCCAGTTCCGGGTCGTCGGTGACCGTGACGTGGAGGGTCGGTTCCGGCTCCGTGTTGGCATCCTTCTTGGGATTCGTGTTCTGGTCCTGGCAGCCCAGGCTGACCATGGCCAGGAGTAGCAGGTGCCCGGCACGAGAATATTTAATCAGGAGCGAGGCCATGGAGGGGTTTTCCGGTAAACCAGTAAGGTGAAAGGTACAGGAAATGATTACGGGATCACCGCCGTGGTAGTTCACACGCAGCGAATCAAGCTGCTGGTGACCCAACCGCCATGATTGCTGAATTTAGCCGAAAGCGGACATTGGCTAAACAGCAATTGCGGTGCAGGCCCGCGCAAAGATGTTGGTAGGGTCCCGTTGCCACTGGTTTTCCCCAGCGGTTACAATCGGTCTGCCGAATGGCAAGGTTTTTGCGTGGACCGTAAGTGGGGAGAGTAGCAGCGATATGAGTTATTTCCTTGGTATTGATATTGGAACCTCGGGGACCAAGACCCTGTTGATCGATCAGCGTGGCCGAATCCTGGCAGAGGCCACGGCGAATTATCCCTGTTACCATCCACGACCGTTGTGGAGTGAACAGGATCCGGAAGACTGGTGGAAAGCCACGGTGAAGACGGTCCGCGCGGTGGTCCGCAAGGCAAAGGTGAAGCCAGCGGCGGTTAAGTCCATCGGCCTGTCTGGCCAGATGCATGGCAGTGTCTTTCTTGATCGGCAGGGGAAGGTGCTGCGTCGTGCCCTGCTATGGAATGATCAGCGAACTGCCGCGGAATGTGATGAGATTGAGGAGCGAGCTGGCGGGCGAAAGCAACTGATCAAGATGGTCGCCAACCCGGCACTTACAGGTTTTACCGCCCCCAAGATTCTCTGGCTCCGAAATAATGAACCACGTACGTTTGACAAGACAAGGCATATCCTGCTTCCGAAGGATGACGTGCGACGGCGTCTGACAGGTGAGTTTGCCACCGACGTATCGGATGCCAGTGGCATGTTGCTGCTGGATGTTGCCAAGAGAAACTGGTCTCGAAAGTTGTTGTCGCGACTGGAACTGGATCCGGATCTGTTTGCGCGTTGCTACGAATCAGAAGAAGTTACCGGGACGCTCACTTCGGCAGCGGCGAAGAAGCTGGGACTTACCACGGACTGCGTGGTTGTTGGCGGTGCCGGGGATTGTGCAGCCAATGCGGTGGGCACGGGCGTCGTCAAGAGCGGTATCCTGTCGACCTCAATTGGTACCTCGGGCATCATGTTCGTTCACAGTGACAAGATGGAGATTGATCCGGCAGGTCGCCTACATACGTTTTGCCATGCCGTGCATGGAAAATGGCACATGATGGGGGTCAGCCTGACGGCAGGTGGAGCACTTCAATGGTTCGTGGATCAATTATGCAAGGAGATGGCCGCCAAGGGGGATCCTTACAAGGTGTTGAACCGCGAGGCAGGTCGGATTGCAGCAGGCAGTGAAGGTTTGAATTTCCTGCCCTACCTGGCAGGTGAACGGACACCCCATGCCGATCCTGATGCCCGTGGTTGCTTCGTGGGCCTGACGCTGAAACACACGCGGGGACATCTCGCACGGGCCATCATGGAAGGGGTTACCTATGCCATGCGAGACAGCCTGGAGATCATCCGGGAGATGGGAGTACCCGTGCGTCAGGTACGAGCCTCTGGTGGAGGCGCGAAAAGCCAGTTGTGGCGGCAGTTGCAGGCCGATGTGTTTGGCAAGAAAGTGGTCACGATCAACGCGGAGCAGGGTCCGGCCTTTGGAGTGGCGTTACTGGCTGCGGTCGGTGCCGGAGCTTTCAAGAATGTGGCCGAAGCTTGTTCCGCTACGATCAGGGTGGTTTCGGAAACCAGCCTGCAACGGGCGCAGAAGCGTGAGTATGATCGCCGCTTTCCATTGTTCCAGGAACTGTACCGTTCGCTGGCGCCGCGGTTTAAAGAAATCGGCCAGCTGGATGGCTAGTTGCTAAACGCGTCTTTACACCTGGAGGTGGGCCCATGTCGTGCCTGTACCTGACCGAGCAAGATGTTGAATCACTGCTGGATATGGAAACAGCGGTCGAGACCATGCGAGGTGTCTTTCGGCGTGTCGCTGATAAAGAGGTGGATAACGTTCCCCGGGTGCGAGCTCGTGGACCGGGAATCGTCTTGCATTCAATGTGTGCAGCCGATGCTGCACTTGGCCTGGTGGGGTGGAAACAGTATACGACGACGGCCCAGGGCGCTCTTTTTCACGTGGCCCTGTATGATCAGCAATCGGGATCGATGCGGGCTATGATCGCGGCTAATCGCCTGGGGCAGATGAGAACCGGTGCGGTTACCGGGTTGGCTGCCGAATTACTGGCCGGTCCTGGGATCGAACAGGCGGGGCTTTTCGGATCCGGGTGGCAGGCGGAATCCCAGTTGGCAGCGATCGTAGCCACCTGCCAGTTGAAACGAGTACGGGTCTACAGTCGAGATGCACAGCGGCGGCAGCAGTTCTGCCAGCAGATGAGCGAACGGCTTCAGGTCGAGGTGTTGCCTGCCACGGAGCCGGGACAGGCAGTCCAGGGAATGCCGCTGGTGGTAACGATGACGACCAGCAAGGAACCGGTCTTTTCCGGCCAGTGGTTGGAGGAAGGAAGCGTGGTTTGTGCTGCCGGATCTAATTGGCTGCAGAAAACAGAGCTGGATCGAGATACCATTGCGCAGGCCGAGGTGGTAGTCTGTGACGACGTGGAGGCTTGCCGCGGGGAAGCGGGCGATTTTACCGAGGCCATCGCGGCGGGCGAATTCCAATGGGAACAGGCTCACCAGTTGGCAACGGTCGTCCAGCAGGGTGCGGAATGGCGAGCAGCGCATCCGGGGCGGGTTGTTTTCAAGTCGGTTGGCCTGGCACTGGAAGATGTGGCCCTGGGGAGTGAATTGTTGAAACGGGCCGAGGAACGTGGGGTGGGAATGGCGTTGCCCTGGTAAGTCATGAGGAATAGCCAGGGTGTAATGGGTAGCGAGGGGATAGTCTCGTGGATGGAACCATGGATGTCAGCGATCGAATTGACAGTCACCCGGATACCCGGTCCGGGTCAGGCCTGGAAATATTACTGATCCTGGTCCTTTTTTTTGTGGCGCACGGGGATTTGCCTCCCGATGTCAACGAGGCACATTACCTGGCCAAGGCGAAGCACTACTGGAATCCGAACTGGTGTCCGGAAGATCATTTCCTGCAGTCAGCGGACGCGCATTTGGTTTTTTACTGGACGCTGGGTTGGTTGACTCAATGGGTGTCCTTGCCGGTGTTGGCCTGGATCGGGCGACTGGCCGCGTGGACATTGTTAGCGGTCGGCTGGTTGCGACTTTCCCGAACCCTCTTGCCGCGGCCCGGTCTGGCGTTGCTAACGGCTGCGGCCTACCTGTTGCTCCTGCAATACACCCACCTGGCAGGTGAATGGGTCGTGGGAGGCGTGGAAGCCAAGGGCTTTGCTTATGGACTGGTTTTCCTGGGCCTGGAAGCCGTCGTCATGAATCGCTGGTGCCGAGGTTGGCTCTTGCTGGGAACAGCCTCAGCATTTCACGTGCTGGTGGGAGGCTGGGCGACCGTGGCAGTGGCGTTGGCCTGGTGGGTGGCGCCGGCCAATCGTCCATCATTGAAAACGATGCTGCCGTTTCTGATCCTGGGAGGATGCCTCGCGTTGCCTGGGTTGTTGCCAGCAATCGCCTTGACCTCGGGAGTGTCGTCAGCAGACGTGGCCCTGGCCAATGATATCTATGTCTACCATCGTCTCTCACATCACCTGGTGGTGAGTGCCTTCGCCAGCGAACGGATTTTTAGCCACCTGGGGATCCTGGTCAGTTGGTTGCTCTTGCTGGCCTGGTGTCGTCGGTACGCGGATGATCGATTGCGACGTCTTCAGGGTGTCGTCATAGCTTGCGTCCTGGTCGGGCTGACGGGTGCGCTGCTGGGTTACCTGGTACCTCGATCCAATCCCATGAGTGCGTCGCTGTTACGTTATTACTGGTTTCGATTGTCCGACGCCATGTTGCCACTCGGTGTGATCTTTGCGGTCGCGAGGTTACTCGAACGAGCAGCGGTCAGCTGGCCCAGGATGGTTGCTTATAAAGTCTCTGGTTTGATCGTGTTGATCACTGCCATGGTCGCGATGGAGGGGGTGCGACGTTATGGTGACCCGCGGCCAGCGGCTGACCGGCAGGCATTGCCCACGGTAGCAGGTCATCCGGAAGTGACGAGACAGGTTTACCTGGACTGGGTCCAGGTTTGCAGTTGGATTCGCCAGGAAACGCCCCAGGCGGCAGTATTTCTCACGCCGCGACGGCAGCAAACGTTTAAATGGTATGCGCATCGTGCTGAAATTGTCAGCTGGAAAGATATCCCGCAGGACGCCCGGGGCCTCATCCAATGGCATGAACGTTTCAGCCGATGGTACTGGGATAGTTCCGTGGAAAGTGGCTTTACCTCCCTGGATCCCCAGCTCCTGGTCAAGCAGATGAAACACCATGGTGCACGCTACCTGGTGCGTCCTAATCTGGGGAATTCCAGGCGACTGCCGTTGCGTCGTGTTTACCCGTTACCGAACCAGAACAGTTATTACGAGGTCTATGAGCGAGTTCCCTGAGAGACGCAGGTGCGAGGATAGTGAGCCGTTGCTCGCCTGGCTGGAGACGCGGTTGCAGGAGCCGTTGCCCGGTGTGGCGTCGCATCGGCCCTTTGCGGCAAACCTGTGTTATGGGCGCCACCGCGGACCGGTTTTTGCGTCGACGCGACAGGCTGCGGTGCTGATCCTGCTAGTGCAGTCGCCGGAAGGCTGGCAGATTCCCATGACCATACGGCCCGCGGGTATGCAGCAGCATGCCGGGCAGGTGTGCTTTCCAGGAGGGGCGCTCGAAGCGGGAGAAGATGTTGAGGTCGCCGCGTTGCGAGAGGCTGCGGAGGAATTGGGGATTACCGTGACGCGTGACCAGGTGCTCGGTCGGTTGACGCCTCTCTGGGTGTTTGCCAGTGACTTCTGGGTGACACCGGTCGTGGCCAGTTGTCCTGGGCCGCTCCAGTATCGCGCGAACCCGACGGAGGTCGCCGATGTCATAGAGCTGTCGTTGGCTGACCTTGCTGATCCTGCCGTAGTGCAGCCTTGTGCGGTGCGGCCGGGGCCGTGGTCGTTAACCGCGCCGGCGTTTTGCTTGGCCGGAGAGGTCATTTGGGGGGCCAGCAGCATGATTTTAGGGGAACTGGTGTCGCTCTGTCATGAAGCTGGTGACTCAGTGGTGGGTTCGGCGTAGCAGTGGATAGCCGCCGGTTAACCTGAAGTCAGAGAACTCCTCTAGGGAAACTGGGCCAGCAGGCTATACTAACGGCGATTGTTAAATGGTATGCGTGGGGGGCGACGTCGATGACCGTGCGGGTAGGAATTCTGGGAGCGACCGGGTACGCGGCGCTGGAGTTGATCAAGATCTTGTTGCGCCACCCGAGCGCCCAGGTGACTGTATTGACGAGTCGCCAGGAGGGGCGGCCTCACCTGGCGGACGTGCACCCGATTTTGTCAGGGCGACTGGATCATCACCTGGAAAATGCGGAGTCGGTAGATTTCCTGGCGGAATGTGATTGTGTTTTTAGTTGCCTGCCCCATGCGGCGTCGGCCAAGATGGTTAAGCCATTGCTCGAGGCAGGGCTGCGGGTTGTTGATCTCAGTGCGGACTATCGCCTGACAGATGTGGCTGTCTACGAACAATGGTATGACACACAGCATCCGGATCCGGAACGTGTGGGTCCGACGGTCTATGGATTGCCTGAATGGTTTCGCGAGGGGATTCCCACGGCGTCGCTGGTGGCCAACCCGGGTTGTTATCCGACCTCGGCGATCCTGGCGCTGGCACCGTTACTGAAGGCGGGCCTCGTGGAGCCGACGGGGATCATCGTGGATTCCAAGAGTGGTGTCAGCGGGGCAGGGCGGACGCCTAGTCCCGTCACCCACTTCGTGGAGTGCCACGAAAGCGTGATGGCTTACAACGTGGGCAAGCATCGGCATACGCCGGAGATAGACCAGGTCCTGGCGCGGGTCAGTGAGCAAGCCGTGCAGGTCGTTTTTACCCCGCACCTGATACCGATGGAGCGCGGTATCCTGACCACCGCCTACGGCCGCGCTACCACCGACCTGGATTCTGCGGGCTTGCAAGCGGAATTTCAGCGTTGCTACGAGGATGAGCCGTTCGTGCGTGTGGTAGATTATCCACCGGCCACGCGTTTCGTGAAAGGTACGAACTACTGTGACCTGGCGGTTCACCGTGTGGGCGACCACGTGGTGGTGATCAGTTGCTTGGATAATTTGGTCAAGGGTGCTGCGGGGGCAGCAGTCCAGAACATGAACCTGATGTTCGGTGAAGACGAGACCACGGGACTTGTAGAGCGGAGTGAATAGCTGGATGGATATCTCGATTCCCGCTGGGTTCCAGTGGAGTGCAGTGCATTGTGGTATCAAGCAGGATGCCAGTGTCGATGACTATGTGTTGGTGCGTTGTTTGCCACAGACCGTGGCGGCCGGTGTTTACACTCGAAACCGTGTGTTCGCGGCGCCAGTTGCCTGGGATCGAAGTCGAACACCCACAGCCGATATTCGAGCGGTTGTCGTAAACTCGGGTAATGCGAACGCCTGTACCGGGGACCAGGGCTGGCAGGATGTGCAGGCCATGGCGTCGTCGGCGGCCGAGGCCTGTGATGCTACAGCGGACCAGGTTCTGGTGATGTCGACAGGTATTATCGGCGAATTTCTTCCGATGCAGAAAATCCTGCCAGCGGCCGGCCAGGCGGAAGAGGCCCTGGGTGATGATAAAGATGCCTTCATGGCGGCTGCGCGTGGGATCCTGACGACGGACCAGGGGCCGAAAGTAGCTTCGACAACAGTGGAGATCGACGGGCAAACGGTTCACCTGGCAGGCATGGCGAAAGGGGCCGGTATGATCGGTCCCAACATGGCAACCATGCTGGCCATGGTCATGACGGATGCTGCCCTGGAACCGGCGGACGCCCAGGCCGCGCTGTCGCAGGCAATCGAGCGTAGTTTTAACTGCATTAGCGTGGAGGGGCATACCAGCACCAATGACACCGTCTTGCTGCTGGCCAGCGGGGCGAGCGGTGGCTCGCCGTTGGCCGGTACAGCGTTGGAAGCGTTTTCCCGTGCCTTGCAATCCGTCTGCGTGGATTTGGCAAAGCAGATTCCGGCGGACGGGGAAGGGGCATCGCACCTGATCACGATTGACGTCCAGGGGGCTGCCTCGGTTGAGGACGCGCGGCAGATTGCCCAGACGATTGCGAATAGTAACCTGGTCAAGGCCGGCGTTGCGGGCGCCGATCCCAACTGGGGGCGAATCATTTCAGCGGTTGGTTACGCCGGGGTGGAAATCAATCCAGACCGGGTGCGCGTGGCAATGAATGGTTTCGACCTGTACCAGGATGGTGCACCGGTACCATTTGATGTCGCGGAGGTCTCGGCATCCATAGCGGGGAGTGCCGAGACGTCGATCGTGGTGGCGATGGAGAATGGAGAGGCTAAGGCTCGATTCTGGACGAGTGACCTGACCGCTGACTACGTGCGATTTAACTCCGAGTTTCATACATGAAAACACCACTGCGTCGAATCCAGGTAGGGGCTTTTGTCCTGGTGTTGATCTTCGTGGTAGCGGTGTTGGTGTATCACTGGCGTGGTGACTACAGCTGGCTGGATGCTGTCTGGATGGTGGTGATCACGATTTCCAGCGTGGGCTACGGTGAACGTAGCGAGTTGGATGATCCCGCGCTCCAGGTGTTTACTATCCTGTTGATCGTATTTGGTATCTCTGCCGCGGCCTATACCGTGCGAGGATTTATGCAAACCCTGTTCGAAGGAGAGTTCGAACGTGCCCTGGAAGGACGGAAGATGAAACGCGAAATTGAAGGGTTGAAAAACCACGTGGTCATCTGTGGATTTGGTCGTACGGGTGTGATGCTGGCGACGGATTTGAAATCACAGGGGCATGAAGTGGTCGTTATCGATAATGAGGCGGAACGCCTTGAGGAAGCCAGGAATAGCGGTTGCCTCTATGTCGGTGGCAATGCTACCGAGGAAGACGTCCTCGTAGCGGCCGGGGTTAGGCAGGCCGGTACCGTGATCTCGGCTTTGCCGCATGATGCGGAAAACGTCTTTATCGTACTCACTTGCCGTGACCTGAACCCGGACGTGCGCATTATTTCCCGCGCCGACCACGTGAACACCAAGCGTAAGTTGCTGCAGGCAGGAGCAGATCGCGTGGTGATGCCGGCCGTGATCGGGGCCCAGCAGATGACGCGCCTGGTCACACGTTCCTCCACGGCCGAGTTTATTCACCTTGTGTCAGACAAGGAAAACCTGGACGTGGAGCTGGACGAGATCGAAGTGCTCGTGGGGAGATCCCTGGTAGGAAAGACGATTGGTGACAGCCAGATTGGACAACAGTTTCGATTGCTCGTCGTTGGGGTCAAGCAGGTCAATGGCCCGATCCGATTTAATCCGCAGGCCGACCACCTGCTGGAACTCAACGATGTGCTGATCGTGCTCGGACAACTGGGCGATATCCAGGCCTTTCGTGGTAGCCAGTTGGCCTGAGAGGGTGCTGCCGGGATACGCTGCCGGCCAGGTGATCGCGGGGCCTCTGGGAGGGACCGCGTCCAGGGTGTTTGGCCGGGAGCCTGTATTGACAATTAGCGACCGGCGGATCAAATTAGCAGGAGTGGCGTCACCGTGGTTAAAGCGGGGCGAATGTCACGTCGAGGGCATGGGGAAGCTCCCTGGCGACAGAATCTTTTCGGCAAGTTGAGCGAGTCCCGTTGTGCCTGTGGAAATGACGCTTTAAAGTGGTGCGTCTGCAATTGAATGTTTATGGTTAGCTATAGAGGACAAGGTGCAATGGTGGGAGGTATGACTGGTATGAGTAGCCCGGAGGCGATGAGCGTCAGCGTAGAGATGGGTGACGTTACGGGTGAGCCTGGCGTTCCGGAAGATCAATCGGCATGGTTGGTTGGAACCGTGGCCCAGGAAAGTGGCGACTCCGAAGGTGACACTGGTAGCGATGACGAGGCTCCGGCAGATGACGGGGCTCCGGCAGATGACGGGGCTCCGGCAGATGACGAGGCTCCGGCAGATGAGAATGGCCCGGTAGAAGATGACGATTCATCCACAGGGACAGGCGTCGAGACCGAGAGCGCGGAGGAAGCTGACGAATTTGATGACTTCGATGATGACGACTTCGACGATGAATTCGATGATGATTTCGAAGAAGAGCTGGATGGAGATTATGATGTCAACGAGGATAATTTCGGCGACGATTTCGATACCGATGGTGTTGATTTTCCCGGGGATGATTCCTTCAATAAGCCTGGCGACAAGGCCAAGTAACTGTTCCTAGTACGATGACGCGTCCCGTTGGGGCGAGCATATGATGACCGAGTCGAGAATGCTCGGTCTGGCTACGAATCCCCGGATCGAAATTCCATGTTTCCAGAGGTACCCAGCAGCCCTCCCTTTCCGCAACTGGAAGAACAGGTACTTCAGTTCTGGAAAGAAAAACAGATTTACGATAAGTCCCTGCAGCAACGCGCAGGTGACCCGAAGTTCGTTTTCTATGAAGGCCCCCCGACGGCAAACGGGATGCCACATCCTGGCCACTGCCTGACGCGGGCCATCAAGGATCTCTTTCCTCGCTACCGAACGATGCGAGGGTTTCATTGCCAGCGGAAAGCTGGTTGGGATACCCACGGCCTTCCTGTTGAAGTGGAAGTCTGTAAGGAAATGGGCATTCACTCCAAGGAAGAGATCGAGGAGTTCGGCGTTGAGCCCTTTATTCATAAATGCCAGGAAAGTGTCTGGCGGTACATGCAGGAATGGGAGCGGTTGACCGAACGCCTGGGGTTCTGGATTCACCTGGATGACGCCTATGTCACGTACGAGCAATCGTACGTGGAGAGTGTCTGGTGGTCACTAAAAAACCTTTTTGATCGCGGCTTGCTCTACCAGGGACACAAGATTGTCTGGTGGTGGGCGCAGGGAGGCACGGCGTTGAGCAGCGGCGAGGTCGGCCAGGGATATCGGGAAGTTGCCGATCCGAGTGTCTATGTGCGTTTTCCTCTCGTGGATCAACCAGGTACGAGCCTATTGGTCTGGACTACTACGCCCTGGACCTTACCCAGCAATCAGTTTGCTGCCGTCAATCCTGCCCTTGAGTATGCCACGGTTAAGGATGAGGAAAGTGGCGAGCAGTTAATCCTGGCCGCCTCGCTGGTGGAGGCCGTGGCCGAGAAAGCCAAGCGGTCGTGGGAAGTTGTTTCTACCTGTGCGGGCACGGAATTGCTGGGGCAGCGCTACCAGCCACCGTTTGACTACTATTACGAGCAGGATGGGGAAACCACGGGAACCCTGCTGGACGGGCAGGTGCAACATGTCGCCTGGCGTATCGTGGCTGCTGACTTTGTTACCACCGATAGTGGCACCGGCGTCGTGCACCAGGCGCCTGCCTTTGGTGAGGTCGATTATGATGTGCTGTTGGAGCAGCAGGAGCGATTCGAGGCGGGCCAGGGCCCTCGCTTGATTTGTTCCGTGGGACCTGACGGCAAGTTCACTGCCGAGACACCTGCCTATGAAGGTCGCTGGGTCAAGGAAGCAGATAAGGATATTAGTCGGCAACTGCGAGAAGAAGGGAAGCTGTTTCACCTGGAGCAATACCTGCACGATTACCCGTTCTGCTGGAGAGCGGATCAGGATCCATTGATCCAGTACCCACGGCGCAGCTGGTTTATTCGAACGACCCAGTTCAAGGAGCAAATGCTCAGTAATAACCAGCAAATCCAGTGGCAGCCGGAACATATCCGCGATGGTCGCTTTGGTAATTTCCTTGAGTCCAACGTGGATTGGGCACTTTCCCGGGAGCGTTACTGGGGAACACCATTGCCTATCTGGGTATGTGATCAAACCGGTGAAAAAGAGGCGATGGGCAGCTACCAGGAGTTACTCGAAAAACCGGGGCTCGATGGGACGCAGGTATGGGAGGAGGCACGCCAGAAGAATCCTTCCCTGGTGGAAGATCTCAAGGTGCACAAACCCTATATTGATGCCCTTACCTACGACTCGCCCTTCGCCGAGGGCGGTCGCATGCAGCGTGTCACGGAAGTGATCGATTGCTGGTACGATTCGGGTGCAATGCCGTTTGCCCAGTGGGGTTATCCGCACCAGGGGCAGGAAGCGTTTGAGGATCAGTTCCCGGCTGATTTTATTAGCGAGGCACTCGACCAGACACGTGGCTGGTTCTATAGCCAGCTGGCCATCAGTACGATGTTGTTTGGGCCGGACGAGGACCAGTCGAATGAAGAGGGAAATCGACAGAACCCGGTTCACGAATTCCCTCACCCGTTCCGTAACTGTATCGTGCTGGGGTTGATGCTCGGTGAAGATGGCCGCAAGATGTCCAAGAGCCTACGGAACTACCGGGAGCCCCAGGAGATTTTCGACCGCTACGGCGCTGATGCATTGCGTTGGTTCTTTTTTGCCAACCAGGCTCCCTGGACACCTATCCGGTACAAGGAGCAGACAATCAAGGCCAGTGTGCCGGAGTTCCTGTTGCGACTCTGGAACGTGTTTAGTTTCTTTAATATCTATTCCAATATCGATGGCTTTGATCCGGCCGGGCAGATCGAGGGTGAGGTAGGGCAGTTGACTGCCGATGTGCTGGCAAAGGCGGCTACCTACCGGCCTGTCTCCGAGCGGGGTGAGTTGGATCGTTGGCTGCTGGCTACCATGAACCAGGCTGCCGAAACGGTTATCGAACGCATGGATGCCTACGATAATTATGCAGCTGCTAACTGCCTGAATGATTTCGTCGATGCACTCAGTAACTGGTATGTTCGTCGCAGTCGTGATCGCTTTTGGAGCGCAGATCGTGACGGCCAGGAAAAGCTGGATGCCTACTGGACCCTCTATGAATGCTTGTTAACCACCTGCAAGATGATTGCCCCGTTGACGCCGTTCCTGGCTGAAACGATTTGGCAAAACCTGACGGCAGTGTTCCAGGACCGAGCGACGGAAAGTGTCCATCTCTGTGATTATCCTCAGCCGGAGGCAGGACGCAGCGATCCGTTGTTGTCTGAGCAGATGATCGTGCTGCGAGAAATCGCTTCGCTTGGTCGTAGTGCACGCATGGAAGCGTCCTTGAAAGTTCGGCAGCCGCTGGCCCGCGTGGAGGTGATCCTCGGAGACGCGCGACACCAGGCCTGGCTCCAGGAACACGATGAATTACTCAAGGAAGAGCTGAATGTTAAGGAAGTTGCCTATGCACAGGATGCGGAGCAGTACATTGAGTACCAGGTGGTCCCCAACTTCAAGCAGCTGGGGCCGCGCGTCGGGAAATTAATGCCGGTCGTCAAGAAAACGCTCATGACAGCCGATGGGGGCGAGTTGCTTGCCGAGTTGAACCGGGACGGGCAGGTCGCACTGGATCTCGGTGAGGAAACCATCCAGCTGGATAAGCAGGATATCGAGGTGCGATTGCAGGCTCGCGAGGGCTGGGCCGCCTCCCAGGGGCAGAATTGCGTGGTCGTACTGGCCACGGAATTGACGCCGGAATTACTGCGGGAAGGTTATGCACGCGACCTGGTGAGACTGATCCAGGAACGCCGCAAGGAGCTCGACTGCCAGTTCACAGATCGCATCGAGGTGAGCCTGGGAGGAACCGATGGGGAATTGGCTGCTGCGGTCACGGAATTCTCGGACTACATTCAGCGGGAGACGCTGGCGAATTCACTGCTCCAGGCCGATGCCTCGGCTGAGGGAGTTGAACACGAAGTGGCGGGATTGACGATCGTTATTTCAGTCCAGGTGGCCGAGGGTAGTGAATCGGAGTCATCTTGAAAAGCGAGGGGCGTGATGACAGTACATACTTCGGATAATCGGCTCGCGGTGGCTGTCCTGATTTCCGGGGGCGGGACCACGTTATATAACCTGCTGGACAAGATCGCTCAGCATGATCTTCCTATTGAAGTTCGGTTGGTCGTTTCCAGCAATCCGGCAGCCGGCGGACTGGCCTATGCTGAACAGGCGAATATTCCCGTGCAGATCGTGCCGCGTTCAGCATCCGCAACGGCGGCAGAGTTTTCTACCGCCGTCTTTGAACCATGTCGCCAGGCCGGCGTGGACCTGGTCGTGATGGGTGGCTTTCTCAAGCATGTTCTGATTCCATCGGATTTTGAGAATCGGGTGGTGAATATTCACCCCGGCTTGATTCCATCCTTCTGTGGCCACGGCTTTTATGGGCGACGCGTTCACCAGGCCGTGCTCGATTACGGCGCCAAGGTGAGTGGCTGTACGATTCACTTTGTCGATGACGAATATGATCATGGGCCGATTATCATGCAGCGCAGTGTGCCGGTGGAGCCTGGTGATACAGCGGAAAGCCTGGCCAAACGTATCTTTCGCGTGGAATGCGAAGCCTACCCCGAGGCGCTTCAGTTGATCGCCTCCGGACGCGTCCGCGTGGTCGGACGCCGCGTCGAGATTGCTCCCGCCTAGGAATTTCTCCCAGCTCGCTGGCTGGAGGGTAGAAACTGGGGCGATAAGCCTGTAAGTGACTCTGTGTCAACGAGTTAGTGTTGGTCTACAGGTCTTTCCTGATTGTTTTCGTCCATGGGTTGAATTTAGGTGAGTGTAATCTATCATGGTATGAAAGATATCTATCATACCTATGAAGTAAAGATTTCAGAAGGATCGGTAAGCGGTCGCGTCGTTATTGCCGGGGAGCACGGAAAAATGGATGTGGAAGCACGTCGCAGTCGGCTGTTGGAATTAGTCCGGTCGCAGGGATTTGCCGGCCTGCCAAATTTATCCGATTTACTCAAAGTTTCCGAGTCAACCGTACGTCGTGACCTAGACTTTCTGGAGCAGCAGCAGGTAGTGAGGCGAACGCACGGTGGTGTTTTTTATACCGGGCCGTCTCCTAAGCTGCCTCATTTTGACCAACGTCAGAATGCGAACTGGAATATGAAACAAGCGATCGCGCGGTCTGCCGTGGCCTTGATTGGCGATGGGGAGACCGTGTTACTCGATGGAGGAAGTACGACATACGAACTGGCCCAGTTACTGGTTGGGCAATCGGTCCAGGTGGTAACGAACTCGTTACCGGTCGGGACCTTGTTCGCTGGTAGTGACACGGCCGACCTGGTGATGGTAGGTGGTTACGTGCATGCCCGTACGGGCGTGCTGCTAGGGCCTTATGCGAACCAGATGTTAGCAGAATTAAAGGTACAGAAGGCCGTGCTGAGCGTGGCAGGAATGAACGAGAGCGGTTTTTACAACAGTAACCTGTTACTGGTAGAAACCGAGCGAGCGATGATGGCAGCGGCTGATGAGGTAATTGTTTTGGTGGACAGTACGAAATTTGATCGAAGCAGCCTGGCTCACCTGTGTGACCTGGGTGATATCGACACGTTGGTCGTGGATGACCAGGTCACGGAAGCGTGGCAGCAACGCCTGCAGGATGCAGGAGTCAATGTGGTGATAGCGCCCAGTAATCCCGCTGGGCTTAAAAAACGATAACGAGGAGCGAGAACGACGATGGCAGCGGCGACCATGACAACGAGTGCAGCAACGGGCGGCCTGGATCGACAGGCAATCGAACGCATCGTGCGGGAGGTTGTAGCGGCCCAGGGTTCGCAGCAACCCCAGGCAGGTCAGGGTGCCGTGGGAAGCAGGCCGGAGGACCTGGTGGTCAGTATCTCGGCTCGGCATGTTCACCTGTGTGATAAGGATGTGGAGACCCTGTTTGGTGCGGGGCATACGCTGACACCCATGAAGGATCTTTACCAGGACGGCTTTTTTGCGGCCGAGGAGACGGTAATGATTCTGGGGCCGCGGCGTCGGACCTTACCCACGGTTCGCGTGTTGGGGCCAACGCGGTCGTTTAGCCAGGTCGAACTGGCCTTCACCGATTCGATCTCGCTGGGTTTGGATATTCCAATTCGGCACAGTGGCAAGATCGAGGGGACCCCGGGTTGCGTTCTGGTTGGCCCACGCGGTGTTGTGGAGTTGAACGAGGGAGTGATTCGGGCTGCTCGGCACGTGCATATGAACCTGTCCTGTTGCGAGGCCTACGGTGTCGAGAACGGTGACATGATGAAATTACGAGTGGAGGCGGCCGGTAATACGGTCGTGTTCGAGGATTTGCTGGTGCGGGCAGATGAGACCAGCAAGCTGGAAGTGCATATTGATACGGACGAAGGCAATGCCTGCAACCTGGATCAAGCGACCCATGTGGAATTACTAAAACAAGCGGACGATGAATGTGCCTGCAGCCGCTAGGCCGGCTGGTACAGAGCTGTAGATGGATCACGGTCAGGAAGGTGAAAGTCACCTGAGCGACCACCGGGTGGGATTGTTTTCCACCGCAACGAGAGAAGTGTTTTACGTTTGAGTTCCTGTTAATTCGGAGAAGATGCAACATGGCAAAGATAAGGGAAGCGTTAGGAATGATCGAAACTAAGGGATTTATTTCCCTGGTAGAGGCCACCGACGCCATGATGAAAGCGGCGAATGTTCAGTTGCTTGGCTGGGACAAGGTCGGAGGCGGCCTGGTCAGCAGTTTTGTCAGTGGTGACGTGGCGGCTGTTAAAGCAGCTACCGACGCCGGTGCCACCTCGGCCGGGCGTGTTGGAGAGGTTGTCAGTGTGCAGGTCATTCCGCGACCGCATGACGACCTGGACAGCGTGTTACCCAAGTCGTTGAAGAAAGCTAAGTCCTAGGAAGTTGTTGTCGGGATCCAGGTGGATTCCGGTTCGTGACAGATTTAAGCGAGTTCATGTAAGGGAAAGTGAAAATGCAAGAAGCAATTGGAATGGTCGAAACCCGAGGTTTAATTGGTCTGGTCGAAGCGACCGACGCAATGGCCAAGGCAGCCAACGTCAAGGTGCTCAAACGCGTTGATATCGGTGGTGGCCTGGTTACCACCGTGGTCAGTGGCGACGTCGGCAGCGTACGAGCTGCTGTCGAAGCGGGTGCCACGGCTGCCACGCAATTGGGTGAACTGATCAGCAGTCACGTGATTCCGCGGCCGGCCGAAGGCGTGATTGATGCGTACCTGTCCTAGAAAGACAGTTCGTAAAGCGATGTACGTTGTTCGTGGAGGACGGTTGTCACGTCCCTGTTCATTCGTGGACAGGGAGGCGAGCCGGTTTTCCAGGACCAAAGAAAGGATTCGTGGATCATGAAAATCCTGGTAGCCAACCTGGGGTCAACAAGTTTCAAGTATCGGCTGTTCGATATGGCAGACGAGAAACAACTGGCACGTGGCGGAATCGAGCGAATCGGTGCCTCCCAAAGCGATTGTTTCGTTGAGATTGCCGGATCGCGACAGGAATTGACGGCAGAAGTACCCGATCATGCGGTCGCGGTGCGCCAATGCCTGCAGCAATTGACCGATCCGGAACAGGGTTGCCTGAAGGATGCAGCGGAAGTCGCTGCGATTGGCTTCAAGGCTGTGCACGGAGGCCGTATTAGTGGAGTACAGAGGGTGGATGACGAGGTGCTGGCCGCCATGGAAGCCATGAACACGGTGGCTCCAGCTCATAATCCTCCCTACATCGCAGCCATGCGGCAATTGGCCGAGCGACTGCCTGAGATTCCGCTGATCGCCGCTTTTGAAACAGGATTTCATGCCACGGTGGCAGAACATCAACGCTGGTATGCGATTCCCCACCAGTGGGGAGAGCAGTTGCATATCAAGCGGTGGGGATTTCACGGTGCCAGTCATCGTTACATTGCCTATCGGACGGCTCAACTACTAGAGCGGAGTGACGCACGAGTCATTTCCTGCCACCTGGGTGGTAGCAGCAGCCTGTGTGCTATCCGGGGGCAGCAGAGTGTCATGACCTCCATGGGAATGAGTCCCCAGACGGGAATCCCTCACAATAACCGCGTGGGTGATTTCGACCCGTTTGCGTTGCCAGCCATCATGCAGGCCACGGGTAAGAACCTGGAAGAAGTATTGGATGAACTGGCCAACCAGGGTGGGTTGCTGGGACTGAGTGGAGTGAGTGGTGATGTACGGGACCTGCAACAGGCGGCTGCGGAAGGGAACGAGCGAGCTGGCCTGGCATTGGACCTGTTTATCGGTGAAGTGCGGCGTTACCTGGGTAGCCTGCTGGTGGAACTGGGAGGTGCTGAGGCGATCGTCTTTACCGGTGGTATTGGAGAGAACAGCGAGGAGATACGGTTGCGCGTCTGTGCCGACCTCCAGCAGTTGGGGGTTGAGCTGGATTCGGCGGCCAATGCAGCAGTCGACGGTGAGTGCTGTATCAGTAGTCCGGGAAGTCCAACGCAGGTCTGGGTGGTGCCCACCAATGAAGAATTGATCGTGGCACGCCAGGCCCAGGAACTTTTGGAAGGATAAATCATGTTTTTAGCACGTGTTGCCGGATCGGTTGTCTCGACGCAAAAAGTAGACGCGATGGTCGGGTACAAGTTGTTGGTTGTCGAGCCCTATCGACTCGAACAGAAAAAACGAGACAGCCTCAGTACCACCGGTCGGTCCTTTGTGGCCGTCGACATGCTGGGCGCCGGCGAGGGTGAGTATGTACTGATCACGCAGGGATCCAGTGCGAGGCTGACGCCGGAAACCAGGGAGATGCCCATCGATACCGTGGTCGTGGGGATCGTAGACCAGGTCACCGTTGACCAGGACTGTGTATACACGCGAGAGGATGACGAGTAGCGATCAGCGACTCTGTGAATCGGAAGAACTATCCAGAACCAGGGAAACCAGGAGAAGAGAGTGCCCATGACCTTGCAAGTAAATGAATCGATGATCCGAAACGTGGTGGCCCAGGTGTTGGCCGAAGTAGGACCGGCGCCCGTCGTGAGTGGTGCTTCCCAGGCTGGACGTTATGGCGTCTTTGACTGTGCCCACGAGGCGGTCACTGCGGCACGGCAGGCCTTCGAGCAGTTGTCGGAACGGACTATTGATGAACGCCGACGCATCATCGACCATATTCGGCGGATCTCGATCGAACAGTCTGTCGAACTGGGTACGATGGAGATGAACGAAACCAAGATCGGGCGTCTGGACCATAAGATCAATAAGCTGGAAACGCTGGGCAAACTGACTCCTGGTATCGAGTTCATGACCAGCCAGGCCTATACGGGCAACCGCGGATTGGCCATCGTGGAACATGCACCGTTTGGTGTGATCGGGGCGATTACCCCGGTGACTCATTCGTTGCCCACCATTACGGGGAACGCCGTCAGCATGATTGCGTCCGGTAATACGCTGGTCGTCAACCCGCATCCCAGTGGCAAGCGAGTGGCTGCCGAGGGTGTTCGCCGTTTCAACCAGGCGATCTACCAGGACCTTGGAATCGATAACCTGATCTGCGTAATTGCCGAGCCGACGCTGGAATCGGCTGACGTGATTTTTAACCATCGGGATGTGGCCCTGATCTGTGTGACCGGTGGGCCGGCAGTTGCCCGGGCAGCCTTGAGTGCCAATAAACGTGCGATCGTGGCCGGTCCTGGAAATCCACCAGTGGTCGTCGATGAAACGGCAGATCTGGATCGAGCGGCACGCAGCATTATCCAGGGTGGCTCTTATGATAATAACCTTCTGTGTATCGGCGAGAAAGAGATTTTCGTGGTGGACAGCGTCTGTGATGCACTGATGCAGGCCATGGACCGAGCGGGTGCCGTACGACTCAATAACCAGCAGATCGATCGCTTGACGTCCAACGCCATCCAGGCCGTGGGCGACGGGGAACATCGTCACGATGCTCCCAGCAAGGAGTTCCTTGGTAAGGATCCCGCGGTATTGGCTGCCGGTGCTGGTATGTCACTCAATCAACCCACGGATCTGTTATTTGGGGAAACCTCGGTCGATCACCCGTTCGTGACCGTTGAGCAAATGATGCCCTTTATCCCCGTGGTTCGATGTCGCGACGTGGACCAGGCGATCGAGTATGCCCGGGAATACGAGCATGGTTTTCGTCATACGGCCATCATTCACTCCAATGACGTGCGGAATATGACCAAGATGGGGCGTGTCCTCGACACGACGCTGTTTATCAAGAACGGACCATGCATGGCGGGCCTCGGGCTTGGAGGCGAGGGCTACCTCTCGTTCTCGATCGCCGGTCCGACGGGTGAGGGCGTTACGACCCCCATGACATTTACACGGGAACGACGCTGCTCGTTGGTCGAGGATCTCTACGTACTGGGTAAGTAACCAAACGATTGGTACGGGAAATAAGAAATATGCAATTGGCACACGTCATCGGGACCGCCACGTCCACCGTCAAGCACGAGTCGCTAACGGGCAGCAAGCTGCTGGTAGTGCAACCGTACGGTGTGGATGGCAAGACACCTGACGGATTCCCGCTGCTAGCCGTGGATGTTGTTGGCTCGGGACGCGGTGAGTGCGTGATGATCACCAGTGATGGGCGTTTGGCACGCGAGGTATTGAATACGGACGCGACCCCGGTTCGCTGGACCGTGATAGGGATTAAAGACTGATGGCATTATCGACTCACGATATCGAACGGATTGTCGCCGAGGTGATGCGGCGTCTGCTGGCAGCCGGGGTGCAGGTCCAACCAGATACTGGAAGTCTACCGGGAATTGGTCCCGTCACCGCAAAAACTGCAACCTATACTGTTACTGAACACGTGGTCAGTCTGGCCGTTCTCGAGGGACACCTGGAGAACCTTCAGCGACTGGTGGTCGGGGCACGGGCGGTGGTTACGCCGGCTGTGCGAGACGTACTAAGAAAACATGGTATAGCCCTTGAACGAACCGGTGCGTAGCCCGGGAGATGAGTTATGAAGATAGCCAGGATTCTAGGAACCGTGACGTTGAATCGTTGCCTGCCCAGTTTCGAGGCAGCCCGGTTGCGATTGGCCGTACCGCTGGACCTGGAAAACCTTGGAGAGAAGTCGGACCCTGACCTGCTGGAAACGCTGGTGGTCTGGGATGAACTTGGCAGTGGCCAGGGGCAGCTGATCGCGCTCAGCGAAGGGGGCGAGGCAGCACAACCGTTTCGACCGGAATTGAAGCCAGTCGATAGTTATAACGCGGCGATCCTCGATACGATCGATGTGAAACCGTAATCAGGAAATGGAGAGCGCAGATTCATGACCAACGTGTTTAAAATCAAGCAGGATATGTGTGAAATTGGCCGACGGATTTACGCCAAGGGCTTTGCCGCCGCCAACGATGGGAATATTACGGTACGCGTCAGTGATAACGAGGTGCTCTGCACCCCGACGATGCATTCCAAGGGTTTCCTGACCCCGGAAGACATCTCCACGATCGACATGACGGGCAAGCAAATTGCCGGCACAAAGAAACGGTCCAGTGAGGCTCTTCTGCACCTGGAGATTTACAAGCAACGAGAAGATATTCGCAGCGTCGTTCATTGCCATCCCCCTCATGCGACGGCTTTTGCCGTCGCTCGTGAGCCGATTCCGCAGTGCGTGTTGCCGGAGGTCGAGGTGTTCCTGGGGGATGTTCCGATAACCAAGTACGAAACACCAGGTGGCCAGGAATTCGCGGATACGATTATTCCCTACGTTAAAAAGACGAACGTGGTCATCCTGGCTAATCACGGTACGGTCAGCTACGGGGAGAGCGTGGAGCGGGCGTACTGGTGGACCGAGATTCTTGATGCCTATTGTCGTATCCTGATGCTGGCCCGCAGCCTCGGGGGCGTGCATTATTTCAGCGAGAAAAAAGAACGGGAACTGTTGGACCTGAAGCAGCAGTGGGGTTTCTCGGATCCACGCAATACTTCTGAGCACGAGGATTGCGATGTTTGTGCCAATGATATTTTCCGGGAAAGTTGGACCGATAACGGAGTCGCCCGGCGCGCTTTCGAGGCACCTCCGGCCATGCCCGCAGCTGGCAAGGGACAATCCTCGGTCAATCCTGGCAATAGTGAACAACTCGTGCAGTTGATTACAGAACGTGTCATGCAGCAACTGGCTCAATCCACCTGATCGCTCGGAGCGAATGATCAGTGAGCCAGTCGTGAACTGACCCGCTGTGCGGTTAGCGGAAGGTCTCGGCCAGGTTCCGCACGTAGTCAAGGGCCTCGTCTAGCTCCGGGGCCTCACCCCCAGGTGTTCTGCCATCCCGGTCACAGGTAGCGAGGAGGACCAGTTCCTCGAAACTCTCGTGTTCCTGGAGTCGGCGGCGAGCACGACTGCCGATCGTGCCCTGCAGGAGGAGGGCGGCTGCGGACTGCTGTTCGATCAGCCACTGGGTTCGTTCACTGATAAAGCCATCCAGTGCCTCAAGCCCGGCAATCGCAGCCGCATCCGGATCGATGGCCTTGCCGACATCATGTAAGAGGGCCGCCAGCAGGAATTCCTCGTCGTAGGGAAGTTCGTTGCGTGCCAGGTGAAAGACTTGCAGGCTATGGTAAAGGGCATCTCCCTCTGGGTGCTGGTGACGTTGCTGTTGAACATTTTCCAGGGGCAGTAGCAACGCCTGGTAGACCTGGAATCGATCCACCGGGTCCTCGGCGGCAGCCAGTAAGTCGGGCAAGTCCAGGTCCGGATACTTGTCCTGCATGAACTGTTGCCATTCGGGAAGGCTAACACGTTTCATCGGTTTGTCGGTGATGGAACTTTTGAAATGACGTTTGACGAGTTCGGCAGGATAGACAGTCAGCGCGAGCGGGTAACGTGCCTTGACGTGGATGTGGGTATAAAGGCGTTGCTTGCTCGCCTTGCGCAGGCGTTTGCGTTCTACTCGGTAGCTCAGCCTCTGTTGATCGAGTGCGCCGGTAACGGCTCCCAGGTTATCGCAGAAGAGGTGCAGGTCGATGGCGGAGTCATGGCGAATGTGGCCTGTCAGGACGCTTCCGACCAGTCGGGGTTGAAAGCCCTGGAGTTGGTGCATCAATTTCAGCGTTTGGATACGCATGTCCAGGAGCGGATCCTGTCGCGTGGGCCCCTCTTGGGTACGCGCCATCGTTTGTAGCTCGTCGCGGATCTCAGCGTTGCTGGGCAGATCACGCGGCTTGACCCAGCCCTTTTGGATTCGGCGGGCAGCCTTCATGCGGGCCTGGTAATAGCCCGTCACCTGTTGCTGGTAAAGCAGCCGTGCTGCTTCCCAGGCAATCTTGCGTCGTAGCTTGGTGGGGGGCATCTAGTTAGTGCCTGCGTCTTGGGGGCGAGGGGGTAACTGGATGGATAACTGCTTGGTCTGTCCTGCCCGCTCAATTCTCGCGGTCACTTTTGCCGGCATGGACTGGATAAACGTCTCCAGCCCCTTGTTGCCCTGTACCACGTGATCTCCCAGTTGGAGCAGGCGATCACCTGCTTTCAGGCCAGCCTGGGCAGCTGCGGAACCTGCCACCACCTGGATCACGGTCACAGACAGGGGTTCGGCGGGATCGGTGCGCCAGAGCATTCCCAGTTGGAAAGGTTGCGCGGGAAAAGTGATGCTCAGGACGAGGGGTTTTTCCTGGCCGGGGCGTGCTACGGTGACGCTCGTCTGGCGCGAGGCCTGGGAAACCATTTCACGAAAATGTGCATCGTCACGGATCTTGTTGTTGTTAAATTTCAGCAGGCGATCCTGTTCCTGCAGACCCGCGGTGTCTGCAGGGGATTCATCACGGACGCGGCTGAGGATGATCGCGCCGCTGTTCGGATCGTGGTCGATCCAGGAGACACCCAGTCGCGGCGGTGGGGTCTCCACCGGGGCTTCGAGCAACTTGCGGTCTTTCTTGGATTCCTTCCGAGATTCCTCGCGGAAGACCGGCACCTCGTCACGGTTGGCAAGATCGGTGGTCAGTTCGAACAGGAAGCGGCTAACTTGTTCCAGGCCGGCAGCATTGATCGTGTTGGAATCGTCACTGGGACGATGGTAATTGTCATGAAGTCCGGTGTGTAGCATCAGCACGGGGATGTTTTGCTTGAAAAACGTGTGGTGGTCACTGTCTGCTTTCAGGTTCCACTTGAAGAGTAACTGCAGGTTGCTGCGCTGGTTTTGTTCGCTGATCCAGTGGCGCAGGCCGCTGGCCGTGCGCGTACCAATGATTTCCATGCGGTTTTCTCTCAGGCGGCCGATCATGTCGACGTTGATCATAAACTTGATCTGTTTTAGATCGCTCGTGGGGTCGGTGACCCAGTGCTTGGAACCGAGCATGCCCTGTTCCTCGTCGTCCCAGAAGGCGAGCAGAATCGTGCGACGGGGAGACTGGGGAAGTTGCTTGAGGGCTTCTCCCAGTTCCAGGAGGCCTGCTACGCCACTGGCGTTGTCATCGGCGCCGTTGTGGATGTAGCCGAGTGGTCCGTAGCTGTTGCTCCGTTTCCCATAACCGACGTGGTCGTAATGAGCGCCGACCATGATGATTTCATTCTTGAGGCGGTTGTCGCTACCTGGAATGATGGCGAGAATGTTCCGCGACCCGTCACTGAAGGGCTGGTAGTATTTTTCTTCCAGGGCTCCTCCGGCGAGGCCAATCTTCTGGAGTTGTTCGACCAGGTATCCGGCAGCTGCCTGGCCGCCACGACTGCCGGCAGCTCGACCTTCAAAGGTGTCATCGGCGAGGACGTCGACATGTTTCTGAAGCTGTTTCCTGTCGATGGTGTT
>PVBE012531824.1_pt1 | contig 40419 bp, 57 predicted proteins | sample 1631181 | NCBI WGS metagenome assembly PVBE01 (sample SAMN08397723, study PRJNA350692) | Marine metagenome, whole genome shotgun sequencing project. | isolation source: water | place: Pacific Ocean | collected 2012-04 | reverse complement strand
TTTTCGCTCGATATAATCTTCCGGATTAAAGTCCTTCACCTCTCCAGAAATCTGCGAAGGCAGGCGCTCTGAGTTGAACCGAGTCACCGGACCGATTCCCGATTTCCCCGTCATCAACGCGTCCCAGTTTTCCTGAAGGCCCACCCCGAGGGGGGTGATCAAACCCATGCCGGTAACAACAACGCGAATATCCTTGGACACTTTCCACATTCTCCAGTTCAAAAATTAGCCAAGGTTAAAAAGCCCACTACTTCTCATTCGGCCTAGAAGTCATTTCATAACCCATTTCCGAGGTTTCCACCCCTGTGAGAAGGCCGATAAAATCAAGGCCTTTGACGGACGAAGATTCCGCGAAAGAGGTTATGAAATGACCTCTAGCCATTTTCCTCGATGTAGGAGACGGCGTCTTGAACCGTGGCGATTTTTTCGGCAGCCTCGTCGGGAATTTCGAGACCGAATTTTTCTTCAAAAGCCATGACAAGTTCAACGGTATCGAGAGAATCCGCCCCCAGATCGTTTATGAATGATGCCTCCGAAACCACCTTGTCGGCGTTCACGCTCAACTGCTCTACAATGATTTCCTTCACTCTCTCTTCAACGTTTTCCGCCACAAATCTTCCTCCCTGGCGAGATTTCACACTCCCCGGATACCCGCATAAACTGAACGGCTCCATTCAGCTTCAAGGCTCCGGGCCGGTGAACCCTGACAATTATTCCATATTCCCACACCGGTTAACTCAGGCCGGCGACTTTCGACAATGTTTTCTCCAAACTCTCCGAATCCTCGACGTTGAAAACAGGGACTTCCCTGACGATTCTCTTGTTGAGTCCCGAAAGGACTCTTCCGGGGCCCACCTCGATAAAAGCGCTAATGTTCTCCCGCTCGGCGGAGCGAACCGAATCCTCCCACCGGACGGCGGCTCGCACCTGCTTTTTAAGGAGTTCTCGGGCTTCTTCAGAGTCTATGACAGGTTGGCTGGTCACATTGGAGTAGACCGGAATCGTCAACTCAGAGAAACTCACCGACTCGAGAACTTCGCGCATCCGCCGGCCCGCCTCCTCGAGCAGGGAGCTGTGGAACGGTGCTCCGACCGGCAACATCACCGCCTTGCGCACTCCCCGGTCCTTGGCCAGAGAAACCGCCGCCTCCACCGCATCCTGTTCGCCAGAGATGACAATCTGGCCAGGCGCATTATAGTTGGCGATTTCGACGACGCCGCTCGCTTCCCGGCATATCGCCTCTACAACCTCGCGATCGAGGCCGAGCAGAGCCGCCATGGCGCCACCGCTCTCCGGAACGGTGCTGTGCATGAACCTACCGCGCTCCTTCACCAGGCAAAGCGCGGTGGGGAAATCCATTGCCCCCGCCGCGAGCAGCGCGGAGTACTCGCCCAGGCTATGACCCATCGCCAGAGACGGATTAACGCCATTTTCCATGAGCAGCGTGCAGGCGATATAACTATGCACCATGATTGCGGGTTGTGTGTTCGATGTCAGCGTCAATTTCTCTTTGGGCCCCTCAAAACTGAGCTTGGCGATATCCCACCCGAGAATATCGTTTGCCTGCTCGTAAACCTCGCGGGCGAAAGGATAGCGGTTGTAAAAATCCTTCCCCATGCCCACGTGCTGAGAGCCCTGACCCGGAAACAGAAAAGCGATTCGAGAGGAACTCAATTCAACCTCCAGAAACCTAAAACACTCCACCTGCACCCATAGTACGAGCGCGGGTCGGGCCGGTAATTGTTGTAGAGACAGTTTTCGAGGGCGGACTTAGCGGAAGATGGGTTCCGTCTACGTTTACCATTCGACCAGCGCGGCGCCCCATGTGAGTCCACCGCCGAAAGCGGCCATCAGTACATTGTCGCCGTGCCTGATCTTCCCCTCCCTTACCCATTCGTCCAGGGCGACAGGAATCGTGGCGGAAGACATATTACCATATTTGTCAATCGTAATGACGACCTTGTCCCTGTCCAACTCCAATCGCTTGGCCACCGCATCGATGATTCGGATATTCGCCTGATGCGGGATAAACACATCGATATCATCAACCGTCATATCGTTTTTTTCCAGGACTTCCTTGCAAACGTCGGTGAAATGACGGACAGCCGTCTTGAACGTTTCCTGGCCCTTCATCTTCAGCGTGCGCTCATTCGATTCGGTTTCCTCGGGGGTCATCGGGGGGAGTTTCGTGCCGCCGCCCATGATTACGATCTTGTCCGCGTCGTGGCCGTCGCTGTAGATATAGGAGTCGATAAGACCTTTCTCCCCGTTTTCCGCAGGCCCCATGACCACCGCCCCGGCACCGTCCCCCCAGAGCACACAGGTTCCCCGGTCGCTCCAGTCGACAGTGCGGGTCATAAGGTCCACCGACACCACCAGAATATTTTTCATGAGGCCCGAACGAATATAAGCGTCCCCCACCTGGAGGCCATACACAAAACCCGAACATGCGGCGTTGAGATCGAAAGCCGCCGCACGCTCCGCCCCTATCTCGGCCTGAAGCCAACAAGCCGTCGAGGGACACAAGGAGTCCGGGGTCAGTGTGGTCACGACGATCAAATCGATGTCTTTGGGGTAAATCCCGGCCGCCTCAAGTGCGTTTTTGCTAGCGGGTATCGATATATCGGAGGCCGCGGCCTTGGGGGGAGCAACCCTGCGTTCTCTGATGCCGGTGCGTTCGAAAATCCACTCATCAGTGGTATCGACAATTTTTTCCAGGTCCTGGTTCGTAAGCACTTTTTCGGGGACGTAGGAACCTGTCCCCAAAATGACGGAATGGGTCATAGTCAACACCTGGTTTGGGCGGGATTGCTTTTATTTCTTAATCAGGTTCGTTTCGTCTTCGCCGGAAGGCTCATCACCTGCGGCGGGTTGGTCCGACGAACCTCCCTGGAAAATTCCCTCTCGAATCTGACTCCAAAGACGCCAGCCGGCCTCGGTGCTTCGTTGGACAGAAAGATGCCTGTCGATCTCACCCTCAATCTTACCGGTTAACTGCTTTTCCACCAACCGTGAAGTCGCCTTCAGGGCGTTCTTGACCGCTTTGGGGTTGCTCCGCCCGTGGCCGATAGTGCATAGACCGTCGAGTCCCAGCAGCGGGGCAGCGCCATACTCGGAATAATCCGTCCTTTTGCGCATGGATTTCAAGCCGTTCTGTAAGAACATATACCCGATTTTACTCCGGACAGAGTGGGTGACCTCCTCCCGGAGAAGGGTGGTGAGCATTTCGCTCAAGCTTTCGCTTACTTTCAGCGCCACATTTCCCGAGAAACCGTCGCATACGATGACATCCACGGCACCCTGAAAAATGGTGCTTCCTTCGACATTTCCCATAAAATTCAGATCGCTTTTGGAGAATAGTTCGTGGGCGGACCTGATAGCATCGGTTCCTTTTGAGTCCTCGCCGCCGACATTCAGCAGGCCGACAGTCGGCTTGGTTACTTCCAGCGCAAGTTCGGAATAGATTTGACCCATGACACCGAACTGAAAAAGATGCTGCGCCTTTGGAACCAGATTGGCCCCGACATCGAGCATGATGCAAAAACCCTTCAGAGTGGGAATCAGCGCCGCTATCGCCGGTCTCAATACCCCCTTCATTCGCCGGAGGACATGAAGAGAGACGGCAAACGCACCACCCGTATCGCCGGCGCTGAATACCGCCGACGCATCGCCTTTCTTGACCGCCTCGGCGGCCACCCGCATCGAAGAGTTCGGTTTGGATTTAAGGGCCCGCGACGGGGACTCTCCCATTTCGATAATCTGCTCCGCACCGCGAATTTCCAGCGGGAGACCGCGGGCGCCCAGCCGGGAAAGCTCAGAATCAATCCTTTCCGGAATTCCGGTCAGAATGGTCTCGATACCCAATTCCTGGTAGGCGAGAACCGCTCCCTCGACGACTGCCGATGGGGCGTTATCTCCGCCCATGGCATCCACTGCGATTTTCATTGGTTCACCCTTGGGAAGGGCCCTCAGGCTTCTTTGACGGCAAGGACTTTTTGTCCTTTGTAGAAACCACAAGCCGTGCAAACGCGATGCGGCAATACAGGGGTCTCGCAGTTCGAACACACCGATACGGCCGGCTTAGCCACCTTCCAGTGCGTTCTCCGCTTGCGCCCCCGGGTCTGGGAGTGGCGAGTTTTTGGCAGTGCCATTTCAAAATGCCTCCTGTAATTAAATCCAAAATAAAACCGGCAATCGTTTACAATTGATAGCAGTTGCTGTCAGCTTTCGACTTTTCCCCACTCTTTCAAACCGGTCCAACGTGGATCGCCCTCCATTTCCGAGCCAACCCCCTCGCCCACCCGAAGGCGGCGGCATAGGTCAGGGTCCTCACCCTTGCACTTATCCGGGCACTGGGGCTGCATTGGAATGGCCAAGCCTAACTGGTCCCGAAGCGGATTCAACAGATCCACCCCGTCATTTTCAATATAGTACACTTCGAGATCCCGCTCCCCCAGTTCAACCTCATCCCCCGAGCAAGTTTCTTCGGGATAGGCGGGCTGAAAATAAACCGTCAACTCCTCTTCGACGGGAAATTTCATCTGGGCGAGCCCGAGATGGCATTCCACCAAGAAAGAACCGAGCACCCGTCCACCGAAAACCGCTTCTTGGTCCCCCGTTCGCTCCAAAGTTCCTTCCAATCTCACGCCGGATAGAGGGGGCCAGTTCCCGCCATCCACATCCAACAGGTCTGCCTTCACCTCAATCCCGATTTTCAGCCCTTCCTCAGGGATATGGTCAAGGGAGTATTTCAAGTCATCATTCATGATTTTCTTCCCGGATGCCACCTGGGAGCAAAATCGGGAAAAATGCCTCCTGAGGCCAGCAAACAAAGTGGACTATAGGGATCATTCTGGGGCTGTGTCAATCTAAAATTCGGGAAATCCCGGGAGGATTCGGCAACATAAACAATTGATTATTAACATATTGTGGGTTCATTCCGAGAGGAGCTCAATTAACCGCCCTTCCCGCACCCCGCCTGTGGAAACGCGGAGGGAAAATTGGCCGGCCCATCTGAGGACCTCCCGGAGGACAACGAGACCGGCCAAGGCGACATCCTCACGGCCCGGCTCAAAACCCGGCAACGAGCGGCGCCCCGCCATATCCAGGGCAGCGAATTTTCCAGCCCAGTCCTCGATTTCACCCAGGCCGAGGATGGCTCCGTTGATCCCCAAATCCCCGGCGTAGCCCTCGCGGATAAACCAAGCGAGCGCGACCGCCCCGCCGCACCCGATCAGAGGGAGATCGGCCACCTCCTCCGCGTCCAGGGGAACGGTCCCCAACATGGCGCGGATATCATCGGCACAAGAAACTACCTGCGACGGTGGGGTGGGGATATCCCGGAGATATCTCTCGGATAGGGAGACTACCCCCGCCAGGAGGCTCGCCATCTCCGACACCTTTCCGCCCTCGGAACGAATCAATTCGAGACTCCCGCCGCCGACATCGAAAACCAGTGCCCCGCGCGGGCGCTCCTCCATCGAGGCGAGAACCCCGATGAGGGCGAGCCGGGCCTCTTCCTCGGCGGATATCACGCGGAGCGGGATGCCCAGCTCCCTCGCTCCGGCCAGGAACTCCCCGCCGTTCGATGCCTCCCTGAGAGCGCTGGTCGCCAGAGCGTCCACCCGATCCGCCCCCATCCCTTCGATGAGACGGGAGAACCTTTCCAGGGTTTCAAAACCGCGAGCCATCGCGCCATCCGAGATTCGGCCCGTCTCCTCGACCCCCTCGCCGAGGCGAATCAACTCTCGCCACCTGCCCTCGGAAACGAAAGCGCCCGAGGCGTCCAGCGAGGCCGCCGCGAGCCGGGCCGCATTTGTCCCGAGATCGACAACCGCCGCGAGCGAGCGCGCCGGTACGTTTTTACCGGATATCATCAAGACTGAAACCTGTTGCGGCAGGAGGGCTACCCGTTCCGGTAGCGTTCCTTGAGGTGTGAGTAGCTCTGCGGCGTCTTCTTGAAGCGTTCTTTTTCGTCATCGCGAAGATCCCGCACAAATTTCGCCGGGGTGCCCATCCAGAGCGTGCCCGGCGGGATCTCCTTTCCCTCGGGGACCAATGCCCCGGCCCCGACGACGGCGCCTTCTCCGACGATTACATCGTTCAACACGATCGCGCCCATGGCGATGAGGGCGCCGTCGCGTACCTCGCAACCGTGGACAATTGCCCCATGTCCTATCGAAACATCGTCTCCCAAAATACAGGGGCATTTTCCCCCCTCGATATGGAGGATGGACACATCCTGGACATTTGTGCGCTTGCCGACCCGGATCGGCATTTCATCACCGCGCAAAACGCAACCGTACCAAATGCTGCTTTCCTCATCGATCTCGACATCTCCGATGAGGACGGCGGTTTCGGCAATCCAGGCCGTTTCATGGACTTTGGGGAGCTTTCCTTCGTACGGAAGATACACTTTTCGGGGCACCTCTCCTAAAAAGCGGGTTGAGGGGAGCGGGCCGAGGCCATATCCGCGGCCACGGCGAGAAGGGGGACGCTCTTCAGTTGGGCGATCCGGCTTTTGGCCAACCTCCTGAATTCCCGTAATCGCCGGCCCGGCACCGGGTTTCCGGCCGGAAGCCGCGCCGACAGGGGGTTCATCGGCGTGCCGTTTCGCTTGATTCGAAAATCCAGGTGGGGCCCGGTCGAGAGACCCGTCGAGCCGACCAGGCCGATGATCTGCCCCTGGCGGATTTTCCTTCCACGGCGGGCTCTTCTCTTGATACGAGACAGGTGGAGGTAGGAAGTCGCATACCCGCGGCCGTGGCGGACCTGGACCATTTTCCCGGCGGCCCCCCGCCATCCCGAAAAAGTTACCACTCCGTCCGCCACCGCGCGCACAGGGGTCCCCTTGGGCGCGGCGTAGTCCACCCCAAGGTGGGGCCGGAAACGCTTGAGTACCGGGTGAAACCGTTTTCTCGTGAAACGCGAGCTGATCCTCGTGTATTTCAGGGGAGAACGGAGAAACGCCCGGCGGAGGGTCTCGCCGTTCGGTGTGAAATAGGAATCGTTTCCGCTCCTGAAATAGATCGCCGCCTGTTCGATTCTCCTGGTCTTGATCCGGGCCGCCAGGATTCGGCCGAATCCTGCTGGGCGGCCGAAGAGGGATCGGTCCTCAACGAGCAACTCGACCGTATCTCCCTCATTAATGTCCTTGTGAAAATCGACTACCCACTCGAATATCTCCCCAAGCTTCACCGCAAGGGAAAGAGGAACTCCGGCCCGGCTGATGGAACCGAAAAGGGATCCCTGGACCTTCAGTTTTATGCAGACATTTTCTGTAGCATAGGGAATCCTCTCCATCCTCGCCCGAAGCGCGCCTTTTTTCGTCCTGTAGACCCGCAATTGCCGCTCATCGTCCACCTGGACCAGAAACCGGTGGACGGCGCCTTCGGACACGGCGAGCTCGTAGCGGTTGCCCGCCCTGATGCGGGAGAGCGCGCGCACGGGTCGGCTCACGCGGAGAATCTCGATAATATTTGTTCGGGGGACCCCGTTCGCGTCGAGAACGGCATAAACGGAGTCCTGGGGCCTGAAGCGGGCGTGGTGAACCGAGAGCGAGGGAGTATCGGGGAGAGCATCCTCTGGCTGATAAGAGCCACGGGGCAAGGGGGAGGCGGTTTTCGCCGCCAGAGGGGCGCTTCCCTTATCTCCCGAGGCATGAGGCTTTGATTCAAGGTCCTGTAGGGCCGACCAGCCTTTCTGAATGTATTGGCACCCAACAAGCAAGAGAGGAAGCCCTAAAAGCGCCGCCAGCGCCCAGGCAGAAGGGGCCGCGAGACCCCGAATTCGGTCCGGTTTCGGCGCTGTCACCCGCCCAGGGGGTGAGATCGTCTGGTCCATCGATCTTCCATTCGGTGCGCGGGCGGGGCGCAAGAGGGTGAATTTCCTTAGAATTCACCTAAATCTACAGCTATTAAATAGTTATTCTATCAAGAGTTACATAATTTATCAATAAAAACATTCTAAGGAGGTCAATTTCAGGCTTAAATCGGAGGTATTTCGGGGAGAAGCGATGGCGAAAACCGTCTCATAAGAGAGGCCTCAAGATTCCAGAAGGATCGACAGCCCTTAAGTCGTTGTATTTATGTGTACTATATAAACAAAAGACTTCAAACCGCCCTAGGCAATCAGTGCCCGCCGGAGCACGTCGAGGGCAAACATCGGCACCCGCGACTGAATAAACTGCTCATTGCCGCCAAAGCTCCCGTCGTGGCTAAAAATCTTATCGTTCGTCGAGAGTTTGAAATAGGTCTCGCCCATCGCCGGGGCCGTACGGCTCTTCTCAGGCTCGATGTTGAGCGGCGGGTTGGGGCCCAGCACCACCAGCGCCATGTCCACCCCCGACTCCTCACGGACCTTGAGGGCCAACGCCTCGGCAAACGCCTCACTCCCCGGCTCTTCATCCGAAATACCAAAAAGACCGGCAAGTTCGCCCTGGTCCATGGCGACAATCCCGCGCCGAAGAAAATCCACCCGCTCGGGCCAGGCCGTGAGCCGCTGAAGCACAGCCCCGCCCGTATTCGTCTCCACCACCGCCAGCGTCTTGCCTTTCTCGCCCAAGAGACCAGCGACAACCCTATCCAGCGTGACCTCGCCAACGGCATATACGGCGACCCCCAAAATATCGCGGACCTTCGCATCCAGCACGTCGATCATTTCCTCGGCTTTTTCAACGCTCTCCGCCCGCGCCGTGATCCGCACGTCAACCTGCCCCGGATGCGCCAGCACCCCGATGCTCGGGTTCACCGACTCTCGGAACAGATCCCCGATCATCTGATCCACCCGGCTCTCGCCCAAACCGCAGGTCTTGAGCACCCTTGTCCGGATCACCTCCCCCAGATCGAACTTTTCCTGAATGATCGGAATCGCTCGCTCCCCGATGATGTAGCGCATCTCATGCGGCACTCCCGGAGCCACGATTATCAGCCCTTTCTCATCTTCACAATAAAAACAGGGCGCCGTCCCCCGCGGGTTTTCGATCACCGTCGCACCGGCCGGAACAAACGCCTGTTTCCGGTTGTTCTCGGTCATTTTGAAACCGCGCCGGGCAAAATATTTGTCGATGTAGTCGTAAAGATCCTGCCGGAACTCGAGTTCCACCCCCATCACCCGCGCCACCCCCTCGCGCGTCATATCGTCCACCGTCGGGCCCAGTCCGCCCGAGGTGATCACCACCTGGCTCCGGTCGTGCGACTGTCCTATCGAGAGCGCAATCCGGTCCAGGTTGTCGCCCACGATCGTCTTGAAATACATGTTCACACCGACGGCCTTGAGCTGTTGCGCGATATAGGCGCTGTTCGTATCGATCAGGTCCCCTAGGAGCATCTCGGTTCCAATTGCGACAATTTCGGCTCGAATCGGCTCGGACATTCCTAAATCCTTATATGGATAAAAGGAGATTTCCGGGTTCAGGACGCCGCATCTTATGAAAGAGCCAGGATCGGCACAAGACCCGGCAATTGGGCGGACTCTACTATTGGGAAGCGTCCAGTTTCAGTATTCCATGAATCTCGCTCAGGCTCTTTATTTCGAAATCCGGCGGGACCGCCTCACCGGGAGGCGCCGCCCCCTTCGGATTCAGCCACGCACAGGGCATTCCGACGCTTTGGGGGCCCGATACGTCCGCCTCGAAATTGTCTCCCACGAACAAAACGCGCCTCGGCTCCACACCCAAGAGCTTCGCCGCCTGGAGATAGAGCCGGGAGGCGGGTTTCCGGTAACCCACCTCCCCGGAAATCAGGGTCGCCTCCAGATACGGCGCGATTCCGGTCCTGGTCAATAGCCTGTTCGCGGCGGAGGTGTTATCAAAATTGCTCACCAGGCCAATTTTTATTCCGGCATCCCGAATCCGGGCGAGCATCCCGAGTCTCGCGCTGTCGAATTCCGTCGATCCGATCAACCGCTCCATATGGGTTTCCATGGCTATTTCAGCGGCCGCATCGCACTGCCCGGGCTGTATATCGGTCAGCCGCAACACGAATTTTCTGAAACGCTCCCGCGAGGTAACCTCCCGGTGCTCGGGGTCTCTGTCCCGCTCCCCCCATACTTCCTTGGAGGTCTCGATCCATAAGCGATGAAAATCCGGATATGGGGGAAGAGTATAATCTTTCTCCCGCAGGGCCTCGTAGGCATTAAACGAGGTCGTGCGCTCCGGTTTTCCGTTGATTTCCACAACGGGAACCAGATCGGTCCGAAAATCCACCAATGTGTCGAACAGATCGAAAACCACCGCGAGAAAAATAGGGCCGAGCACTCTATCGCTCCTGACCTTTATGGCGAAATGAAATCATCGAGGCCAAACGGCGCCGCCGCTCAAACGACGAATCATTCGGAGGACGAAGATTCCGGGAGAGGAGGAACCTCAGCCGCCATATTCCCCGTCCATATCCATCTTTCGGTATGCGCCGGCATAAAAAAGGAGCGGGGGGCGGGCGTCTTCCTCGGCAACAATTCTCGTCACGCGGCCGACGAGGATCAGGTGATCTCCTCCCGGCAACTCTTCGTGGATTTCGCATTCCAGATTAGCCAGGCTTCCGCTCAGGAGGGGCGCGCCGTTCTCACCCACCTCAAAAGCAATGTCGGCGAACTGGTCTTCGGCGTCGCGCCCCTTCCCAGCGAACCAATCCGAGGCGCTTTTTTGCTCCTCGGAGAGGAAGTTGATCGCGAATTTTCGGGCACCTTGAACCGCATTCAAAAAACTCGCCTTGTGATCGACGCACACCAATACCAGCGGCGGATCGAGGGAGAGCGAAGAAAATGCATTCGCCGTCATTCCCCTCCGGACACCGGAGTTATCAGCGGTGACGACCGTCACTCCGGTCGCGAACCGCCCCATCGTATTTCGGAATTCCTTTGGATCCATGTTCATTAGTCATGCCCCCGGCCGAAAGGAGAGCCGCCGCCCTTGTTTAATAAAATTCGGGAAATAATTTTCCGGCGGCCGCCTAGGCGTTAAGCACAGCGACAACGCGGCAGGGAGAACCCGAACCGCCCCGAATCAGCAGGGGCATCCCAATATACAGGAACTCCTTGCCGACGACCTCCTCGATATTCCGCAGGTTCTCCGTGTTGGTGCGCCCTAGTTCCCGGCAAACAAGATGGCACGGATACGACGGGCTATGGGCCATGTCCATGCTCGGAGCGTCGGTGGCCACATTGAGCGCGCCGCACTCGCCGTAAACATATTCGGCGGCGGCCTGCGTCCAGCCCGCGTAATGGGTGGTATAGGAAGAGTTGGGGAAGTGGCGCTTGTAGTGGCCGTAAGTGTAGCAGACAGTGTCACCGGGCTTGATCTCGAAATTGTAGTGGTCGAGCCGCCTCTTGATGTCGTCTACGTCAATATAGCTGTTGTCCTCGATGTTTTCGAAATCGATCGCGAACCCGCGGGAGTAGAAAAACTCCATTCCCATCTCGTCGATATTCGGGGCGTCCGGCGAGGGGTCCAGATGGCTGATGGAGTCCACGTGCGTCGGGCCGTGCTCGCACACCTGGAGGATGCCGCAGTAGTAGCTCATTTCGCTTTTAAAACGCCCGCTCGCCGCACTCACTTCGTGCGTCATGTTCGTCCACCGCCATGTGTCCGGGTGGCCGACAAACACAGGCTGCCCCTGATAAATTTCCTGGGTGAGATCCACCACCTCGTGATTTTTGTAATTAGTTTTTTGCGCCATGTCTTTCCCCTTCGATCAGATCGAATTTTCAGTAATAAAGAATCGGAATCAGTCCATCCACATTCCACCGTTCACGTTGAGAACCGCGCCGTTGATGTAGGAAGCCCGGTCGCCCGCCAAAAAACAAATCGCATCGGCCACGTCCTCGGGCGTGCCGAACCGATCGAGGGGTATCTGCTTCCTCCACTCCTCCCCACGAGCCTCGATCATTTCCTCGATCATGCGCGAATCGATAATGCCGGGAGCCACCGCATTCACCCTGACCTTCGGTGCGAGTTCCAACGCCAGCGACCGGCCGAACCCGATGACGCCCGCGCGCGCCGCGCTGTAGTGGGCATGGAGGAGGCTCCCCCGCTGGGCGGAGACCGAAGCGAGGTTCACAATCGCCCCGCCGCTCTCCTGAGCCGACATCCACCGCCCCGCCGCCCTGCAGGCGGCGAACACCCCCTTCAGGTTCACATCCAGCGTCTGCGCCCAGTCCTCGGCTGACATCTCCAGCACTTTTTGATGCCGGTAGATGCCCGCGCAATTCACCAAGATGTCGATTCGGCCGAACTTGGCATGAACCTCGTCCACCGCGGCGTCCACCGCGTCAAGGTCGGTTACGTCGAGCCGCCGGAGAAGAGAGGCTTTGGCGCTCAAACCTCCGGCCCTCAAACCTCCGGCCACGGAGTCGAGGGCGCCGCCATCCGAATCGAAAAGCGCCAGTTTCGCGCCGCCGGCGGCGAAGCGGGCCGCAGACGCCCTGCCGATATCCCCAACTCCGCCGGTGAGGATGACCACCTGATCCTGGAAGTCACGCTCCATCGGCACTCCACAGTCCGCAAATACAGGAGGAGAAAATTCGGGGAAAATTCAGATGCTTCATGTTAGATTTGAAGCCCCTTGATGTCAATAAACCCCGGCATACGCAGGAAACTCCAATATGCGGAAAGCAAAGGAATTACGGGCAAATTGACACCGCTCCGCATCTTTCCATACAGTGTAAAGTGTTCTTTTTCACGATTTGGATTTTGGCCAGGATGCGAAACTTCCATTTCCCAGGAACAAGGTAAAACCAATGTCCCCGTCCCCAAAAATATCGGCCATTCTTCTCGCCGCCGGCACCTCGGTCCGGCTGGGGCGAAACAAACTCCTCCTTCCCCTGAGCGGAGGAAGTGTGGTGCAGCGGGTCGCTCTGGCTCTCATCGATTCCAGGGCGGCCGAGGTCATCGTGGTCACCGGCCATCAGGCCGCCGAGGTTCGGACCGCCCTCGAGGGCCTGAGCGTTCGCTTTACTCACAACCCAGATTTCAAAACAGGACAGGCGTCCAGCCTTAAAGCGGGTTTAAAAGCGGCGGCCGAGGGCGCCGACGGCTACCTGTTCGCCCTCGGGGACCAACCCCTTATTCAGACCGATCTCGTTGACCGCCTGATCGCCTCCTTCGCCCCGGGTGAAGGAGAGCCGCTCGCGGCCGCTCCATTTTTCAAAGGCCGCCGGGGGAATCCTGTCGTGATATCCTCCCGGCTCAGGGAAAGACTCGAGTCGCTGAGCGGAGACGAGGGCGCTAAAGGCATTCTAAAATCCATCATGGACGAATCTCCCGCCCGCCTTGCGGCCGTCGAGGCGGAAAGCGAAGATAATTTCAGGGATATCGACACCCAGGACGACTTCGATAGGCTCAAAAATAGTTTCACCGACACATAACCGTTCCTTCTTCATCTCCAGGAGAATCGCCATGATCGCTCCATTTCAAATCGCCTCGGGCCCGCGCGTTCGCTTTGGCCGCGGCGAGGCCGCCTTCGCCGGGGAGGAGGCACGGGCGCTGGGAATAAAACGGCCCATGATTATAACCGATGCCGGAGTCGCCTCGTGCGGCGCCCTCGGGGCCCTTACCCGGGGTCTTGAAAAAGCCGGACTCGATTTCCATCTCTACGATCAGGTGGAAGCCGATCCCTCCGACGAAAGCATGGCCCGCGCCCGGAAAACCTTCGAAGGAAGCGGTTGCGACGGCATTATCGCCGCTGGGGGAGGCAGTTCCATCGACACGGCCAAGGCGGCCGGGGTCCTCGTTGGAAACGGCGGCAAGATCCAGGACTATTATGGATTTGGAAACGTCCCGGGCCCGCTGCCCACGCTGATTACGGTGCCCACAACGGCTGGAACGGGGAGCGAGGTGACCTGCAGCGCCATCGTCACCGACTCTATCCAAAAGATTAAGGCCGTCATGGCCAGTCCGCTGATGTTCGCACGCGTCGCGGTGGTGGACCCCGAACTGCTCTCCTTGATGCCGACTCCTATCGCCGCCGGCACGCTAATGGACGCCCTGACCCACGCCATCGAATCTATGACTTCCCCAAAAGCCAATCCTTGGACGAGAAACCTTTGTCTTCAGGCTATCGCCAACATTGGCCAATACGCGCGCCGGTTCGTCGAAAACCCCGCCGACCCGGAACCTGCCGGCGCGATTTCCCTGGCTTCCACCTGGGCCGGCCATTGCTTCACCAATACCGGCCTCGGTATCGTCCACTCCCTCTCCCACCCCATCGGGGTCTACCACCACATCCATCACGGGACATCGAACGCGATTTTTCTTCCCCCCGTTATGCGGTTCAACCTCCAAGCCGTCCGCGGAGATTACGCGCAAATCGCCCCCCTTCTTCAAAATCCCTCCGAGGCGGACTGGGTCGATCCCCGCGACGAGTCCGCCCCGCAGGTTGCGATAAATAGCGTCCGCTCCTTGGTCCGGGACATCGGCATATCGGCAACCCTTCGCGAGGCCGGCATTACAAGCGAGGAAGGATTCGAAACCATGGCGAAGGACGCGGCGAAAAGCCCGCAGGTGCTTACCAACCCCGTTCACGCCACCGAAGAAGATATGCTCTCGCTCCTTCGGGCGGCAATGAACGGATAAGGGGATCCCTGTTGACCAAACTGAGCTCAAATTCAAAATCCCGGGCACGGCGGACCCCCCATCCGGGCGAATTCTCAGAAGAAGCCGTTTAATGGCCTTGGGGAAAGTCATCTTTTCAAGGGAGGATATCGATCGGCGGACCGCCGAACTCGCCTGCGAAATCAACGCCTTCATTCCCGCCGGAAAAATCCACGTCATCATCACCCTTAAGGGCGCCCTGTATTTTGGCGTGGACCTGATTCGTGCGCTCGGCCGCCAGGTCACAATCGGTTTCATCACGGCGTCGAGCTACGGAGATGGTACGGAGAGCTCGGGAGAGGTACTGCTAAAGGCCAAAGACACCGGAGAGATCACCGCACGCCGCGTTCTTATCGTGGAAGACATCATCGACACAGGCCGAACGCTTGAATCCGTCGTGAATACAATTCGCTCCCGGAAACCGGCATCGGTACACTCCGTCGCTTTCATCGACAAACCTTCACGCCGCGAAGTGGCCATCGACGCCGATTTCGTTGGATTTCCCGTGGAAGACGTTTTTCTCGTGGGGTATGGTTTGGACTATGCTGAGGCGTACCGGGAACTCCCCTGCATACGCTCTTTCGAGCCATAGGCCCGACGGCGCCGCATCCTCAAAAGCGGGATGACGGAGGATTTTATATTACCGAATATCTCCGTGAACTTCGGCGAATTGAAATCAATCGTTCTCTTTCATGTCGGAACGGACGGTGTGGACCGCCGTTTCGAATTCTTCCTCGCTATCTTCGGGCATTTTGAACCATAGGCCCAGATTCCAAGAGAGAGGGTCCTCGGATAGATCCTCTTTCACCCACACCACGGTTACTTTACAGGTAAAAACCTTATCCTGTATCCGAATGGCGCACTCGCTGATCAATCCCACCTTGGGCTCGTCGGGCACATTGACCATAAAACCGCCCATGCTGACATCAACCGGCCTCAGCCAGTCATTGGCGATATCAGGAGCCTCAATCAAAACCGGCAGTTTGTACCGGGTATGCTGGCGTTTCTCTTAGCCATCACTCATGGGCCGAACTCCGCAGAATTTTCGTGAAGAGAATCATGGTAAAAGCATATACAAGTAAAGTGTAAAATTCCAATTTCGTGGGATAATAATTATACAAAACTTTTAAATACTTTATACCTCATGAATTATTTGTTAATGATCGCGCAGCTTCTTCGATGAGCTTAGGGCCCTATCATTTTCCAATGAACCCCAACGCAGAGAAATGCCTTCGCGCAGACTGGCCCCCGGAAGGGGCCGGGAGTATAATTAAGGAGATGCTGGCCCCTTTGAATATCGAGGTTCACCAATGAATATGCCATCTCAGGTTCATATAGTCGAGGTAGGGACCCGCGACGGTATTCAGGCGGAAAAACAGTTTGTCGAACTGGACCAGAAGCTGCGGATGCTCGAACTTATCGTTGCGGCCGGGGTCCGGCGTATCGAGGCTACCAGTTTTGTGAGCCCCAGGCATGTTCCCCAAATGGCCGACGCTGCGGAGGTCCTGGCGGGCATGGAGCGGCCGCCAGGGGTGGAGATAGAAGCGCTCGTACCGAATATGCGGGGGATGGAGCGCGCTCTTGAGTGCCAACTTGATCGCGTTGTTTTGTTCGTCGCCGCGAGCGAGGGGTTCAACCTCAAAAACCTGAGGGCGGGCCGCGAAAAAATGCTCGATGCGGCGCGCGAGGCGGCCAAGGAGGCTCATGGCGCGGGAATGAAAATTCGCGGCGGCGTAGTGACTGCTTTTGGCTGCCCCTACGAAGGCCGGGTCCCCCTCGAGGCGGTCGAGCGAATCGCCGGGGACTATGCCGACATGGGGTGCGACGAGGTGGGGCTGGCCGACACCGTGGGAATGACGAACCCCGTCGCGGTTCGGCGGATGGCCGAGCATATACGGGCGAAATTTCCCGAAATCCGATTCACCCTCCATTTCCATAACACTCGCGGCGTGGGGCTGGCCAACGTTCTTGCCGGCCTTGAGGCGGGAGTGGACACCTTCGACACCTCAATCGGCGGCCTGGGCGGGTGCCCTTTCGCCCCCCGGGCGACGGGGAATATTTCCACCGAAGACACCGTGAACATGCTCCATGAAATGGGGGCCGAGACAGGCATTAATCTCGGGAAACTCCTCGAGGCGGTCTCCTACGCGGAGTCGGTTTTCGGCAGGCAGCTTCCCGGTCAACTCTTGCACGCCGGGCTTCCGGAATGGGGCGCTCCCGCGGCCTGAAATCCTACCGTCTCAAAATAGCCGACGATTCCGGGTTGGCGGCCGGCTGAGCAACACTGATTCACACTATGTGTACGCCTGAATTACAAGGCGTTTCGGACATAATCTGTTTTTTTCAACCAATCCACGCAGGCCTTGACTTTGATGATATTCAGGAGCTAAGTTAATATTCAGTCTCCGGTATACAAAATTCATCATCCATTCCTATGGAATGTGGGAGAAGCAATGCAAGACCCTATTGACGGTCTGCGCGAGCGCCTCGAAATGGTGCGGGCCCAGGGCGGAGACGCCGCCAAGGAGAGACAGCGCAAACAAGGGAAACTGACGGCAAGAGATCGGCTGGACCTTCTGCTCGACCCGGGTTCTTTTTCCGAAATCGGGGCTTTCGTCGAAACTCGCTCGTCTGATTTCGGGATGGCCGAGAGGCGAGTCGCCGGCGACGGCGTCGTCACTGGCAGCGGAACCGTGGGCGGCCAGCTTGTCTTTGCCGTCTCCCAGGATTTCGGGACGCTGGGCGGCTCCCTCGGCGAAATGCACGCCGCGAAAATCGTCAAGGCTCAGGAGCTCGCGCTCAAGGCCGGCTGTCCGATTGTACAGATTCTCGACTCGGGCGGGGCCCGAATTCAGGAGGGAATCCTTTCCCTTCACGGCTACGCCCAGATTTTTCAGCGGAACACAGTCGCCTCGGGCGTCATCCCCCAGATTTCCGTCATCGTCGGCCCCTGCGCGGGCGGCGCCGTCTACTCACCGGCCATCACCGATTTCGTTTTCATGGTCGAAGGGTTGAGTAAAATGTTCATCACCGGGCCCGACGTCATCAAGGCGGTGACTGGAGAGGAGGTCACCTTCGAGGATCTCGGCGGCGCCACGGTTCACAGCGCCACCAGCGGAAACGCCCACTTCGTCGCCGCGAACGAGCGGGAATGCTTCGCCACCGTCCGGAAGCTTCTATCGTTTCTTCCTGCCAACAATCTGGACGATCCACCCCTTTCGGATGCGAGCGATTGGCCCCCGGAGGAGAATCCGGCCCTGAATGAGATCGTTCCCTCCGAGGGGACCCAGGGCTATGATGTGCGCAACGTGATTGGAAACGTATTCGACCACGGAGATTTCCTGGAGGTTCAACCCTCATATGCCCCCAACATCGTCGTCGGATTCGCCCGCCTGGCGGGGCGGCCGGTGGGCGTCACGGGCAATCAATCCGCCCATTTAGCGGGCGTTCTCGACATCAACAGTTCGGACAAGCTGGCGCGTTTCGTACGGTTTTGCGACGCCTACAATCTCCCCATCTTCAACTTTGTGGATGTCCCCGGATTCCTCCCCGGCACCCAACAGGAGTACGGCGGCGTTATCCGCCACGGCGCCAAGGTCCTTTACGCCTATAGCGAGGCGACGGTTCCCAAGATCGCCCTCATCCTTCGCAAAAGCTACGGCGGCGCCTATATCGCGATGAGCGGTTTCGGCCTGGGCTACGACCGGGTGTTCGCCTATCCCATGGCGGAGATTGCCGTGATGGGGCCGGACGGCGCCGCGAACATTATCTTCCGCCGCGAAATCGAGGCCGCCTCAGATTCCGAGGCGATGAGGCGCGAGAAAATCGATGAATACCGGGAAAAGTTCGCGAACCCCTACACGGCGGCCAGCCAGGGTCTCGTGGACGCCGTTATCGAACCGGCCCACACTCGCCGGGAATTTATCCGGGCGCTCGAAATGACCGCCAACAAGCGGGAGACGCGCCCCGAAAAGAAACATGGGAACATTCCACTTTAAAAGAGGACCGCGGTTTGCCACTGATCCGTAACGCGATTGAATTAACGATCCTCGGGATGGGGGTGGTCTTTTTCTCCCTCATCGCGTTGATGTACGTCATTCGCATCCTGAACCGGTTCTTTTCGGAGAATCCTGCCGAGGAGGCTCCAGCAGCGATTCCTGGCCCGGCCGAGGGGGGAGGCGATCTCCCGCTCGTCCTTGCCGCCGCAGCGGGATATTTCATCGAAACCGAGGGGGCCGACGTATTCATACCAGAAGTAAGGAGGGGCGGCGCCACCGGCTGGGCCCGCAGCGCCCGTTCAGGGAGAGTGTTTTCGAGGAGGCGGGGTTGAAAAAATTCAAAATTACCATCGGCGGAAAGAGCTATGAAATTACCGCCGATCGGGACGCGTCGGACCCGGCTCGCCTCAGCATCACGGTGGACGGAGATGCGCACTCGGTCGAAATTGAAGAAGAGGAAGCTCCGCGGCCCACAGCCGGCCCGCGACCCGCGGCCCCGCTTCTGCCTTCGGCCGGCTCCGGAGGAGGAGGGAGCGTCCTCGCGCAAATTCCGGGGACCGTTCTTTCCGTCGATGTCTCCGTGGGAGATTCGGTGAACACCGGCGATAAGTTGCTCGTCCTCGAGGCGATGAAAATGGAAAGTGTTATTACCGCCGAGGTGAGCGGAACCGTTAAAGCCGTTCATGTCAGCAAAGGCGACAAAGTGACAGCCGGGCAACCGATGGTGGAAATCGCATGACGGGCCTCACCGGAGCCATTCAATCCTTCATCCAGGCGACGGGGTTCGCCCAGATATCCGGCGGCGACCTCTTGATGCTCACAATCGCGTGCCTTCTCCTATACCTGGCGATTAAAAAAGGTTTCGAGCCGCTTCTGCTCCTCCCCATCGGATTCGGCCTCCTTCTCTCCAACCTCCCGGCGACGGGCATTTTCGAGAAAGGCGGGCTGATCAACTACTTCTATTTCGGCATCAAGGAAGGAATTTTCCCCCCTCTTATTTTCATGGGGGTCGGCGCCTTGACCGATTTCGGGCCCCTCCTGGCGAACCCCAAAACCATTCTTCTGGGCGCGGCCGCCCAGTTCGGAATTTTCGCGACACTCATCGGAAGCATTTTCCTGGGCTTTAACCTTCCCCAGGCGAGCGCCATCGGAATCATCGGCGGAGCAGACGGCCCAACGGCGATTTACACGGCCTCCAAGCTCGCGCCCGAACTCCTGGGACCCATTGCCGTCGCGGCCTACAGTTATATGGCGCTTGTGCCCATCATTCAGCCGCCGATCATGCGCGCCCTTACGAGTGTCGAAGAGCGCAAACGCGTCATGGTTCAACTCAAGGAAATACCGAAACCGGTCCGGATTCTTTTTCCCATCGTTTCCACCCTGCTGTGCGGCCTGCTCCTTCCTTCGGCGGTGCCGCTTATCGGGATGCTCATGCTCGGCAATTTGTTCCGCGAATCCGGGGTGGTTTCCCGCCTTCTCGACACATCTGAAAACGCCCTGCTCAATACCGTCACCATCTTTTTAGGAGTCGCCGTCGGCGCCTCGATGACAGCGCAGACTTTCCTGAAATGGGAAACGATTGGAATTCTCGTGCTCGGCTTAATCGCCTTCAGCATCGGAACGGCTACCGGGGTTCTCTTCGGAAAGGCGATGGCGGCCATCAGCGAAACTCCGATTAACCCGCTCATCGGCGCGGCCGGGGTGAGCGCGGTTCCGATGGCGGCGCGGGTTGTCCAGAAAGTGGGAGCCGATGAAAATCCGCAAAATTTCTTGCTGATGCACGCGATGGGGCCCAACGTGGCCGGGGTAATCGGTTCGGCTATTGCCGCCGGCGTGCTGATATCGCTGGTTAAGCCTTAGTGGAGGTAAATGAAAATGGCTGGTCCGCTCCAGGGGGTCCGCGTTCTCGACCTCACCCGAATACTTTCCGGACCCTATTGCACGATGATGCTGGGGGACATGGGCGCCGACATCATCAAGGTCGAAAATCCAAAAGGCGGGGACGACACCCGGGGATGGGGCCCGCCGTTCCTGAACGGGGTGAGCACTTACTACATCTCCATCAACCGTAACAAGAAAAGCTTCACGCTCAATCTCAAACACGGAAAAGGAAAGGAAATTCTCACCGATCTGATCCGCCGGAGCGATGTCGTGGCCGAGAACTTCCGGCCAGGCACGCTCGACAAACTCGGTTTCCCTTGGGAGGAGATCCAGCGCATCAACCCGAGGGCTATCCTGACATCGGTCTCTGGATTCGGGCATACAGGCCCACGCGCCAGCGAGCCGGGGTTTGACGTCGTGATACAGGGAGAAGGCGGGCTAATGAGCATCACGGGCGAGCCGGACGGCCCGCCGACCAAGATAGGCGCCTCGGTCGCCGATATCGTGGCGGGAATGCTGGCGGCCCAGGGAACCATCCTGGCCCTTTATCACCGCGAGAAAACGGGCAAGGGACAAAAAGTGGACATCAGTATGCTGGACGGCCAGGTGGCCCTGCTCACCTATCATGCGAATTCATTTTTCGCCACAGGAGCCATCCCCCCCCGCCGGGGGAACAAACACCCCTCGATAACGCCGTACGAGACCTATCAGTGCGCGGACGGGCACCTGAACCTGGGCGTGGGCAACGACAGCCTGTGGCAGCGTTTTTGCGACTCCGTGGAACTGGGCGATCTGAAGGACGACCCGAGATTTGCTGTCAACTCCGACCGGGTGAAAAACCGCAAAGCGCTCCAGGAATTGCTGGACGAATTCTTCGCCGCCCGGAAGGTGGCCCCCACGCTGGAGCTCTTGAAGAGCGCGGGGATCCCATGCGGCCCGATCAACGATATCTCCCAGGTGTTTGACGAACCCCAGGTGCTCGTCCGGGATATGGTCGTTGACATGGACGTACCCGAAGCGGGACCCACCAGGCTCACCGGAGTCCCCATCAAACTCTCCGAAACGCCCGGGGCTGTCGAAACTCCACCGCCTTCGCTTGGCCAACATACTGAGGAATTGCTGGAATCTCTACTCGGGCTAGACGCACCGGCGCGCCAGGTCCTAAGGGATGATGGTGTAATCTGAGGGTGCCATGGCTATTCGAAATTTACACATCGACAGGCCCAAGTCGCTCAGCCGAATGGTTGCCGATGAGATCATGGACGCGATTCTCAAGGGGGCCCTCCGGCCCGGGGATAAACTGGTGGAAGCCGAACTTACGCAGTCTCTCGGCGTAAGCCGGACTCCCCTCCGGGAAGCGTTCCGGGAACTCGCCGCTGAAGGCTACATCACGGTTATCCCTCACAAAGGCTCCTACGTCAGCACCATTAGCGAGGAAGAAGTGCTGGATCTGTATTCCATTACCAGCGTCCTCGAAGGGCTGGCCACCCGGCTGGCAACACCCCGCCTGAAAAGCGGGGAAGAAAAAGAAAATCTTCTTGCCCTGTTCGAAGACATGAAAAAGAAAAGCGAGTTGGGCGAGGTGGACGCCTACTGGGCCTCGAACCGGAATTTTCATCAATCCATCGCCAAGACCTCGGGCAACGATCGGCTAAGTGACCTCATCGAAAACCTTCGCCGGCAGATTCTCAAAACCCGCGTGATCACGCTTCGGTATCCGGGACGCCTGGAAGGCTCGATGACAGAACACGAAGAAATCCTGAGGGCCATTCTCGGCGGCAAGGAGCAGGAAGCCGAAAAACTCATCACCGATCACCTGGAAAAACAGAGGCAGTTCGTTCTCAGCCTCATCCGCAATATGCCCGACAGCCAGGAAATATCCCAATAACCTCCCCCGTCTCCGGATCGGGGGGCGCCGCCCGCCGCAACCTGGACGACTTCACCCGCCGGGCGGGCCAGTTCGATCGAAAAGTCAAGGAAAAAGAGTCGGCCCAGTTCGAGCGGGCCGTCCACGATTCGGGTTTTGGCCCCGGCCATGTCGCCGTGGATATGGGAATCGGAACCGGAAACGCGGCGTTGCCGTTCCTGAAGGCGGGCGGCCGGGTGTTCGGTGTCGAACTCACTCCCGCCATGGCGCAAAAGGGGGCTAAGCGCCTAGCCGAAGAGGGATTCGCGGCGCGGGCCCTCTACACGATCGCCCCCGCCGAGCGGGCGCCCATCGGCTGCGAAGCAGCGGACGCCGCCGTTTCCCGGAATGTATTTCATCACTTCGCGGATCCGCGTGCGGTTTTCACTGAAATGGCGTGGACAGTCCGGCCTGGGGGGCATGTCTTCGTAATCTATTTTTCGATCCCGAGGACGAGGCCGAGAGGGAAATCCTCAACCGGGTTGAATTCCTTCGCGTACCCTCTCATGTTCGCACCCTGGCGCTGAGCGAGTTTCGCGCCATGTACGAATCGTCCGGGCTCATGCTCCTCGACCCCATGACTTCCACCTCTCGGACGCGGTTCGCCGACTGGATGAAGGGGACGAACCCGGCCCCCGGAGACTATTTCCGAATCCTCGGTGATATGGAGTGGCTCCGGGGCTCCGGCGGCAGTTGGTGGGATGTCGAAGGTGAGGGGGATGAAATGCACTTCACGAGAAAGCGGGTGATCCTGACGGGAAGGAAAGACTGAGATAATTTTTCGCCCAACAACGGTTTATAACCTCGATTTCACAATTCCCGTCCTATCAGGAATTATAAGGTTTCTTCTTACAACACTTCGCTCAGAGGCGTGGGCTTTACTCCGATGGCTTCGGCGACGGCGGGATGAGTGATCCGCCCGGCGGCGACGTTGACGCCCTCGGCCAGCTCTGGATGTGCGCAAACCGCCTCTTTCACTCCCATCCCGGCCAGTTCGACGACATACGGGAGAATCGCGCTCGAGAGGGCGAACGTGCTCGTCCGCGGCACGCCCCCGGGCATGTTTGCCACGCCATAGTGGATAACACCGTCCACCACATAGGTGGGCTTCGAGTGATAGGTCGGCTTGTTGGTCTCGACACAACCACCCTGGTCCACCGCCACGTCCACAATAACCGAGCCGGGGAGCATCCTCCCGACAAGGCCGCGGGGAACGAGGTTCGGGGCCCGAGCGCCCGGCACCAGAACCGCACCCACGACGAGGTCGGCCTTCTTAACGGCCTCGCGGATGGTAAAGCGCGTCGAGGCGATGGTCTTCACCCGCCCGCCGAAGATGTCGTCGAGGTACTGAAGCCGGTTGTGGTCGATATCGAGGACGGTGACCCCGGCCCCGAGGCCGACAGCTATCTTGGCCGCGTTTTTTCCGACCATCCCCGCCCCGAGTATCACGACGTTTCCCCGGGGAACGCCGGGCGCTCCGGCGAGCAGGACGCCGCGCCCGCCCATGGTTTTTTCGAGGAAACGCGCCCCCTCCTGAACGGCCATTCGGCCCGCGATTTCGCTCATGGGCTGCAGCAGCGGAAGAGCGCCGTTCGCCGTCCGGACGGTCTCGAAGGCCACCGCCTGGACCCGCTTCCGCATCAGGGCACGGGCAAGCGGTTTTGCGGCGGCGAGGTGGAGGAACGTGAAAATTATCTGGCCCTCGCACATTTTGTCGAATTCGGGCCGAAGGGGCTCCTTCACTTTGACGATCATTTCGCTCCGTCGCCAAGGGGCGTCCGCTCCGGGGACAATTTTCGCGCCGACATCGGTGTACGCGTGGTCCTCGATGCCGGCGCCCTGACCCGCACCCTTTTGGATCAGAACGGAATGGCCGGCGGCCGTAAGGGCCTCGGCGGCGGCGGGGGCGAGCGCGATGCGGTATTCGTCTTTTTTGATTTCCTTCGGTACACCCACGATCATGATGGCGCTCCTTCGTTGATTCCCAGTAGGAGGAATGTACTTTCCGCCTCGGCCACGACAGCCCCGTCGGCGGCCCGCATGACCCGCCCTTCGAGAATCGCGAACCCACCCTTTTCTTTTATCTGGCGACCCTCCACGCGCAGCGGCGTTCCCACCGGCACGGGATCGCGGTAGCGAATCTGGCATTTCGCGGTGTAGGCCCGGATTCCACGGAGAAAGAGGCAGTTCGCCATGACATCGTCGAGGAGGCTGTAGAGAATTCCACCGTGGGTGACGCCGTCGTAGCCCTGGTGGGCGGACTCCGGCGTAAACTCCGCCCGGCAAACCTCCCCCTCGAGTCGAAAATTAATTTTCAGGCCAATCGTGTTGTCCGTCCCGCAAACAAAGCACGAATTCGCGTCCGGTCTTCCTCTTTCCGCTGACATGGCCCCTCAATCGGAATACAGGTGAATTTCCCGGATCCCCGCCCTCCCCGGCGCAAAAAATACGGGAGAGCCACCTAGCGGCTCCCCCGCATTTGTATCGCTTCCCTCTTGATGCGTCTAGGACTCTCCCTGGGCCTCGCGCTTTAGCCGCCGCTTTTCGTCGCGGGCCTCCTCCCGGCTGGTATCTCGATCGACGAGCTCCAGGATGGCCATCGGGGCGGCATCCCCCGGGCGCGGGGGCATCTGAATGATCCGCGTATACCCGCCGGGCCGATCAGCGTAGCGAGGCCCTATCGTGTCCATCAGCTTTTGGACGGAAGCCGGGGTGCGAAGGACGGCGGCCGCCTGGCGCCGCGCATGAAGGGTTCCTCTTTTTCCCAGTGTGATGACGCGCTCGACATGGCGGCGGACTTCCTTGGCCTTTGCCAAGGTGGTTCTCAGCCGCTCCTCGTCGATCAAGGACGTGATCATGTTCCGGGTCATGGCCCTGCGATGCTTGGAGCGACGCCCCAGTTTTCTACCAGTCCACCGGTGCCTCATCCCACCTTCTCCCTATTCCTCATCCCCGGTCAGGCTGAGTTCTTCAGACGTCACCTTGAGCTGGACAAAATCCATCCCGAACGTAAGGCCCATGGTAATCAAAATATCCCGAATCTCGTTCAAGCTCTTTCGCCCGAAATTCCGCGTTTTGAGCATTTCGCCCTCGGAGCGCTGCACTAATTCGGCGAGCGTGCGGATGCGGGCGTTTTTCAGACAGTTGTAACTCCGCACGGAAAGCTCAAGCTCATCAACGCTACGGCGAAGGTTTTCGACGAGCTTCTGGCGCCGCTCATCAACCTCCTGCACGGGAGCCGGCTCTTCCTCTTCCTCGAAATTAATGAAAATCCGGAGGTTATCATTCAGGATTTTCGCCGCGTGCGCCACGGCGTCAACCGGGGCGATCGTTCCGTTCGTCTCCACCTCCAAAATGAGCTTGTCGTAGTCGGTCACGTCCCCCACGCGGGTCTTATCCACCCTGTAGGCACAGCGCCGGACCGGCGAATAGGCTGAATCCATCGGGATGAACTGGGGACCCAGTTGCATCTCCTCGGCGTTGCGCTCGGCCGGAACATATCCCCTCCCGACCCGAGCGATCAACTCAATGTCGAGGCTCGCTTCCTCGTTCATCGTGGCGATATGAACATCCGGATTCAGAACCTCGATTCCCGGAGGACATTCCAAATCGCCCGCCTTGAATTCCCCGGCCGTACCGCTGTGCCGGTAGGCAACCCGGGCAGGCTCGGCTGAGTCCATCCGGATGACGACCTCTTTCAGGTTCAAAATGATGTCCGTTACATCTTCCAGGACCCCCGAAATCGTGGAGAATTCATGAAAGACCCCTTCGATTCGGACCGCGGAGAACGCGGCGCCCCTCAGCGAGGACAAAATCACCCGGCGGAGCGCATTTCCCAGCGTGGTCGCATAGCCGCGCTCAAGCGGCTCAGCTACGAATTGACCGAAAGTGCCGGTCAAACTTTCCTTTTCCGTTTCGAGACTGACTGGTTTTACCAAATCCGCGTACAAAGTCATGAAAACTGCCCCTCCATTGGGCGACTTCGCCACTCGAACCCCCGATAGCCACCTTCCGGCTCGCGGCAGGTTCCGCGCGAGTTACTTGGAGTAGAGCTCTACGATTTGTTGGGCGTCAATATTGAGTTGTATATCCACCTGAGTAGGCAACTCGACCACCCGCGTCTGAAGATCGGCGAGGTCAACATCGAGCCATTCGGGCAAACCCCTGGCTTTGCCTTTTTCGGCGCACTGAAGAATATTTTCGATCTTCTTGCTCTTCTCCTTAATCTGAATCACATCACCCTTGCGAACCGAGAACGAAGGCCGGTTCACCTTCCTGCCGTTCACCGTTACGTGATTATGCACCACCAGCTGACGGGCCTGCGTTCTCGAGTCGGCGAAACTGGACCGAAACACCACGTTATCCAGGCGGAGCTCCAGGGCACGGAACAGATTTTCTCCCTTGACTCCTTTTTTCCGGGCCGCGTCTCCATAATAAATCCTGAATTGTTTTTCAAGAACACCATAGACCCAGCGCGCCTTCTGCTTTTCGCGCAACTGCGTCCCATACTCGCTGACCTTTCCGCGGGTACGAGCCGCGCCGTGCTGACCTGGAGGAAAGCTGCGCTTATCGAACGAACATTTATCGCCGAGGCAACGATCCCCTTTGAGGAAGAGCTTCATCCCTGCCCGGCGGCAGAGGCGGCATACGGAATCTTTATATCGAGCCAAACCCAGCTTACCCCCTTATATCGAATGCACCCTAGACCCGGCGCCGCTTCCGCGGCCGGCACCCATTGTGCGGAATCGGCGTTACGTCCCGGATCAGCGAAATTTCCAGACCCGAGGCCGACATTGAGCGAATCGCGGCTTCTCTGCCGCCACCCGGACCGCTCACGAAAACATCCACGGACGTTACGCCCATATCCAGCGCTTTCTTCGCAACCGCGGCGGCGGCCGTCTGGGCGGCGAAAGGAGTCCCTTTCCGGGAACCCTTGAAACCTTCGGCGCCCGAGGAGGACCAACAAACCACGTTTCCGGAAGCATCGGAAATAGAAATCATGGTGTTGTTAAAACTGGACTTGATGTGGGCCTGACCCTTCCCTATGGCCCGGCGCTCGCGCCGGCGCTTGCCGCCGCTCCGCCTTTTTCCGCCTTGCGCCAACTTCCGTCCTCCTATTGATCTTTTGGAATACTACTTGCCCTTCTTCGAACCCACGGTTCTCTTGGGTCCTTTCCTTGTGCGGGCATTGGTGCGTGTTCGCTGACCGCGCACAGGAAGCCCCCGCCGGTGCCTGAGGCCTCGGTACGAGCCGGTATCCATCAACCGCTTGATGTTCATTGTCACCCGGCTGCGCAAATCGCCTTCGACCGCGTAGGACCGTTCGATGATTTCCCGAAGGGATTGGACTTGCTGCTCCGTCAAATCCTTCACCTTGACGACGCCGCCGACCTTCGCCTCCTCCGCGATTTTCCTCGCCGAGGAATGCCCGATCCCATAAATATGGGTCAGGGAGATCTCTACGTTTTTCTCATTGGGGATATCGACCCCGGCTATTCGTGCCATTCGCTCCCTCCTCCATGCGACATTACGGAGCTATCCCTGACGCTGCTTATGCTTGGGATTGGTGCAAAGGACCCTCACCACTCCCTTGCGCCGGATCACCTTGCACTTGTCACACATCGGTTTGACCGAGCTCCTGACTTTCATGGAGAAGGCCCACCTTTCTTTATTTGTACCGGCTCGTGATTCGCCCACGAGTCAGGTCATACGGCGACAACTCTACTTTTACGGTATCGCCGGGCAGGATGCGGATGAAGTGTTTTCGCATTCTGCCCGAAATATGCGCCAAGACATTGTGGCCGCCTTCAATATCCACTCGAAACATCGCATTGGGCAACGTCTCGACAATAACACCGTCGACCTCGATCGAATCTTCCTTGGTTTGGCGCTCCTCGCGCTCCTCCGGTGATATCCTCTTCTTCCTCTTTTTCCGTCCGCGCCGGAGAGGAGGCCTCCTCATGCAGCTAAACTCAAAATTTCGGGACCGTTTTCGGAAATCACCAATGAATGCTCAAAATGAGCGGACAGCTTTCCGTCGGCCGTCACGACCGTCCAAGCATCACCGAGGACCTTCACATCGGCAACGCCAACATTCAACATCGGCTCGAGCGCCATCACCATCCCCGGCTTGAGTTCGGGACCCGTTCCCGGCTCTCCGAAATTCGGCACCTGCGGCTCTTCGTGAAGGCTGGTGCCGATTCCGTGTCCCACATACACCTTTACGACGGAAAAACCCGCCGCTTCGGCGTGGACCTGAATCGCGTTGGAGACATCGAAAAGGCGGTTGCCGGCCTTGGCCCTCTCGATTCCCTTCCAGAGCGCCTCCTCGCAAAATCTCAGGAGTCTTTGGGCGTCTTCGCTCACTTTGCCCACAGGCACAGTAACCGCATGATCGCCGAAATAACCGTCCAGCTTGACTCCGATATCAATGCTGAGAATGTCGCCTTCTTGAAGCTTACGTTCATTGGGGATTCCGTGAACCACCTGCTCGTTCACCGAAGTGCACAATGTGTGCTTAAACCCCTTATATCCCTTAAACGCCGGCGTTCCGCCCATATCGAGCACGAGCTTTTCCGCCATCTCGTCCAGTTCGAGCGTCGTCGTTCCCGGATGGATCGCTTTTTTGATCTCGCCCATGACGGAGGCCACGATCCGGTTGCTCGCCCGAAGTTTCTTGATTTCATCGGGGGATCGTAGAACAATCATTTCGAAATCACCTCAGATACTTCGGCTTCGATCCGCTCGAAGACATCATCCGGTTCGCCCGTTCCGTTAATCTCGGCGAGCTTGTTGCGCGAGCGGTAGAAATCCACCAAAGGCGCTGTATGCTTCATATACACCCCAATACGGTGCTCAACCGTGCTCTTCTGATCGTCTTCCCTCTGATAGAGGGCGCCGGCGCACACCGGACAGGGCGAAATATCCCTTTTGGGGAAAACGGCTCCGCACTCGCGGCAGGTCAAACGGCCGGAAAGCCGATCAATCACCTCCTCGGCCGGCACATTCAAATATACCGTTACATCAACGCTTCCAGGCAAAACCCTCTCCAATGCATCGGCCTGATCGACTGTCCGAGGAAATCCGTCCAGAATAAACCCTTCGCTGCAATCCTCCTGGGAAATTCTTTCCTCGATAATGGACACAATCAGATCATCCGGCACAAGCATCCCACCCTGGATGATTTCCTGCACTTTCTTGCCCAAAGCCGCTTCATCCGCCACCGCTTTCCGGAGCATATCGCCAGTGGAAATCTGCGGTATATTATAAATTTCACTCAGCCGAACGCCCTGTGTTCCTTTTCCCGAACCCGGAGGACCCAATAAAACTATTCTCAAAACTAAACCGTCCTCCCCCGGACCCTGCTTTTTTTGAGGAATCCTTCATAATTGCGCATGACGAGATGGCTTTCGATCTGTCTCTGAGTATCCACCGCAACACCGACAACGATTAATAACGCGGTCCCTCCGAAAAAGAAAGGAACGTTGAACCACTGAATCAAATATGTCGGCAGAATAACGATTAAACTCAAATAAATTGCGCCGATGAAAGTAAGCCGGGTCAAGGTGCGGTCGATGAAGTCGGCCGTCGGCCTTCCCGGCCGCCTCCCCGGAATAAATCCACCGTACTTGCGAAGGTTGTCCGCCACATCCATCGGGTTAAAAATGATCGACGTATAAAAATAGGCGAAGAAAAAGATGAAACTCACAGTCAATATCACGTAAAGGGCGTTTCCGGGCGTCAGCATCTGGCTGACTTGATTCATCCAGGGAACGTTTGAAAACTGGGCTATAGTCGCCGGAAACAATATGAGTGAACTCGCGAATATCGGCGGGATAACGCCGGAGGTGTTCACCTTCAGGGGAAGGTGGGTCTCTTGGCCTCCGGCCATCTTCCGGCCCACCATCCGCTTGGCGTACTGCACCCGTATTCTTCGCTGGCTCGTTTCGAACCAAACCACCAGGCCAACCACCCCCACCATGCCGACAATGATTAAAATCATGACAAACGGAAGGATTTCCCCCGTGCCCATCAAGCGAAGAGAGTTGATAATCGCGCTCGGGAGGCCCGCCACGATTCCGGCGAAAATGATCAGGGATATTCCGTTTCCGATTCCCCGCTCGGTAATCTGCTCTCCGAGCCACATGATAAAAGAAGTCCCCGCGACGAGGGTGAGCACCGTCATCGCCCGGAACGCCCATCCCGGCTCGGGAACGACGAGCGCGCCCGTCGGCGCCTGCATCTGTTCTATGCCGACAGCGATTCCGAATCCCTGGACCGTGGAAAGAAGCACCGTCCCGTACCGGGTGTACTGGTTGATTTTCTTCCGCCCGGCCTCGCCCTCTTTCTTGAGACGCTCGAGGTGGGGGATGACCACCGTCAAAAGCTCCAAAATAATGGACGAGCTGATGTAGGGCATAATTCCGAGAGCGAATATTGTCACCTGGCTGAGCGCCCCGCCGGTGAAGAGATCGAAAAACTGCATGATCGTGCTTCCGCCGCCCCTGAGCTCCGAGAAAAAAGCAGCCAGAGCGACCGTATCGATCCCCGGAGTGGGGACATGAACACCGATCCGGTAGACCGCCAGCAGAGCCAAAGAGAAGAGAACCCTGTTCTTCAGCTCGGGGATCTGGAAAATATTTCCGACGCCGGCCTCTCTCACGCGCTGGAATCCTTTTTCTCTGCCCTAAAAGGAACGATTTCCACGCTTCCGCCCGCCGCTTCCACTTTCCTTCGGGCCGATTCGCTGCAGCCCTGAACCTTTATGGTCAGAGCGCGGTCGATGGAGCCCGAGCCGAGCAGCCTCACCCCGTCGGCGGCCAGCTTGCGGACCACGCCGGAGGCCTCGAGGGCGGCGGCGTCCACCGCCACGCCCGCATCGAAGCGCGCCAGTTTCCCGACATTCACCTCGGAGTATTCCTTCTTGAAGATATTCCTGAACCCGCGCTTGGGGAGCCGCCGCTGTAGGGGCATCTGCCCTCCCTCGAAACCGGGCTTCTTCGAATACCCCGACCGCGATTGCTGGCCCTTATGCCCCCGGCGGGAGGTTTTGCCGTGACCCGATCCTGTGCCCCGGCCCACACGGGTCCTCTGGCGCGTCGCTCCCGGCGTCGCCCTCAGGTCCCCCAGCCGCGTGAAATCGTCCTCAGAAGCCAATTTTCAAAATCCTCCTACGCCGCCAAACGCCGCAACGCCTAAACATCCTCGACTTCGAGAAGGTGCTTCACCTTGAAAATCATCCCGCGTATCGATGGACAATCCGTTCGCACCGTAGTCGAATTCAACTTCCTCAGCCCGAGGCCGCGCAGAACCTCGCGCACCTTTTTGTTGTAGCCGATGGGGCTCTTGCGCAAAGTGACTCTCACCTGATTCGCCACGGTTCCGCCTCTCCCAATCCTTTAAGCTTCGACCGGAGTTTCTTCCGGGGAAGGCATCTCAAGGCCGCGCAATTTCATGACTTCCTCCATCGTCCGGAGCGACCTCAAGCCCTGGAGCGTCGCTTTCGCCGCATTGTGCGGGTTCCGGGTCCCGATGCACTTTGTCAGGATGTCGCGGACACCCGCTACGTCCAGCACCGCCCTGACCGGGCCGCCGGCGATGACTCCGGTCCCGCGGGACGCTGGCTTGAGCAGCACCCGCCCGGCGCCGTAGTGCCCGAGAACCTTGTGCGGAATCGTACCGTCGGCCAGCGCCACCGGAACAATTGCTTTGCGCGCCTTCTCGACACCCTTTCGAATCGCTTCGGGCACTTCGTTCGCCTTGCCCAATCCGATGCCCACATTCCCCTTGCGGTCGCCCACGGCCACCAGCGCGCTGAAGCTAAAGCGCCTTCCGCCCTTGACGACCTTCGCGACCCGGTTGATGTAAATGACCCGGTCTACAAAATCGCGCTCGTCTCCGGAGGCTTCGTCTTTTTTATTGTTTCTCCGTCTTCTTCTATCGGGTTCCTGTGCCGCCATCAGAACTTCACTCCCTCTTCGCGAACCGCATCCGCCAGGGCTTTCACGCGGCCATGATAGAGAAAACCGTTCCGGTCAAAGACAACCCGCTCGACGCCTTTCGCCTTGGCCCGTTCGCCGAGCAGCGTTCCAACCTTACCGGCCCCGTCCTTGTCGCTACCTTTTGAATCGCCGGCCGAGGACAAAAACTCCTTCTCGCGGGAAGAAGCAGCCGTGACGGTAGTCCCGGCGATATCATCGATTATCTGGGCGTAAATGTGCTTCCCGCTCCGGTAAACGGCGAGCCGGGGCTTCTCCTGATCACCCCTGGCCTTCTTCCGCACCCGGTTCTTCCTTCCGAGCCAGGATTCACGTTTTGTTTTTTTTGCCACCACAACCATCCTTCCAGGCTAAACGCCCGCTTTACCCACTTTGCGCCGAACGTATTCGCCAACATACCGGATTCCCTTGCCCTTGTAGGGCTCGGGGGGCTTTACGCGGCGAATCTCCGCAGCGACAAACCCGACAACTTCCTTGTCGATGCCCTTCACCTTGATGGCGTTGCGCTGCCGATCACTTTGAACCTCGAAATCGATCCCCCCGATCGGCGCTATCTTCACTGAATGCGAATAGCCGACATTGAGAATCAACCCCTTGCCGTCGGCCTCGACGCGGTATCCAAGGCCAATGATCTCAAGCTCTTTTTCGTAGCCTTTCGTCACGCCTTCGACCATGTTGGCGACAAGAGATCGCGTCAGACCGTGAAGCGACTTATCTTGCCTCGACTCGGAGGGCCGGGTGACGATTATCTGGCCGTCCACAATCTCGAGTTTCGGCCTGGGATGAAGCTCACGGTTAAGGGTTCCCTTGGGGCCCTTCACGGTTACCGCCGTGCCGTCAATCTTCACCTCCACTCCATCGGGAATGGGGATCGGCATTCTTCCTATGCGCGACATCGAACAGCCCTCACCAAATCTCGCAAACGTATTCGCCGCCTACCCCCGCCTGGCGCGCTTCTTCGTCCGTCATCAGGCCTTTGGAGGTGGAAATTATGGCAACGCCCATGCCGTTCAACACTTTCGGAATTTCTTCCTTGCCCACATAAACCCTTCGGCCCGGCTTGCTGATGCGTTTGAGCCCGGTCAAAACCTTTTTGGCGTTATCCTTGAACTCCACTACGATGTTGTCGCGCCCCAAGTGGCCGGGGGCCATGTTGTAGCTTTTAATGAACCCTTGGGCGTGAAGCAGGCCAGCGATCTGTTTTTTCTGGCCGCTCCCCGGAATTTCCACTTTCGTGTGCCCCGCCTGAAGGCCGTTGCGAATCCGGGTGAGCATATCGGCGATAGGATCGGTCATACTCATTTGGTCGTTTCTCCGTCTACCAACTCGATTTCGTCACCCCGGGGATCTCGCCTCTCAGAGCCAGTTCCCGGAAGCATATCCGGCAGAGCTTGAACCGGCGCAGGTAGCCGCGGGGCCGCCCGCATCTCAGGCACCGGTTGTAGGCCCGGACAGTAAATTTCGGGGTTTTCTTTTGCTTCGCAACCAAGCACTTCTTAGCCACGTTCTCTCCTGCTAGGACTCTCTGAAAGGAACGCCCAGAAGGCGGAGTAGCGCCCTGCCTTCCTCGTCGGAATTCGCCGATGTGTTGATAACCACGCCCAAGCCCCTCGTGTGGTCGATTTTATCCACATCGACCTCGGGGAAGATCACCTGATCCCGGATTCCGAGGCTAAAATTCCCGCGGCCATCGAACGACTTGGGGCTCAGCCCCCGGAAATCCCGGACACGGGGGAGGGCGACGTTCACCAGGCGGCTGAAAAAGTCCCACATCGGCACATGACGAAGCGTCACCATCGCGCCGATAGACATCCCCGCGCGAAGCTTGAAGTTGGCGATTGATTTTTTCGCTTTCGTGACAACGGGTTTTTGTCCCGCTATTACAGTCAACTGCTCCAGGCCCTGCTCGAGAGCCGAGGCGGTAGCCACCGCCTCTCCCAGACCCATGTTCAGAGTCACCTTGACCAGCTTGGGCACCTGCATGATGTTCTTGTAGCCGAACTCTTTTTGAAGTTCGGGAACCACCTGGTCGCGATATTTTTGAAGCATTTCAGGCACATACGCCATTTTTCAGCCCTTATACCGTATCGAGCAGCTCGCCGCTGCGCTGTGTAACGCGGACCCGGGTGCCGTCCTCAAGGCGTCTTCTTTTCACCCGGGAAGGTTTTCCGGACTTCGGATCGACGGGCATCACGTTACTGATGTGAATCTTGCCCTCGCGCTCGATGATGCCGCCTTGCTGGTTGGTCTGGGTCGGCTTCGTGTGGCGCTTCATCATGTGAATCTTCTCGACGATGACCCGGTTCTGGCTCTTTAAAACGTGAAGGATTTTCCCGCGCTTTCCCTTATCGCGGCCAGCAATCACTTCAACGGTATCGCCTTTTTTCACGTGCGTTTTACTGTTTTTTCCCATTCCACAGGCCTCAAAGAACTTCCGGAGCCAGGGAGACGATTCGTATGAACCGCTTCCGCCTCAGCTCCCGGGCTACGGGCCCGAAAATACGCGTGCCGACCGGCTCGCGCGCATCGTTGATAAGTACAACGGCGTTGTCGTCAAAGCGAATATAGGTGCCGTCGTCGCGGCCAGTTTCCTTGGTGGTGCGGACCACAACGGCCCGGCGAACCTCGCCCTTTTTCACCTGGCTGTTGGGCGCGGCCTCTTTCACCGAAATGACGATGATGTCGCCGACACGGGCATAGCGCCTTCTCGAGCCACCGAGCACCTTGATGCACTGGGCGCGCTTGGCTCCCGAGTTGTCCGCCACACTGCAGTTGGTCTGCATCTGTATCACGGGTCGACCCTTCTCTTGTACGCCCTAAACCGCGCGATCGATAACATCGAGCAACCGCCACCGCTTTCTTTTGCTGAGCGGGCGGGTTTCGATAATCCGTACCCGGTCGCCGGCCTTCAACGTATTCTCCACGTCGTGGATCAAATATTTTTTCCGCCTTCGCACCACGCGCTTAAAAGTGGTGTGCTGAAAGGTCCGAACGACCTCGACCGTAACGGTCTTGTCCATCTTGTCGCTCACGACAATTCCGCTTCGCACCTTGCGGCGGCCGCGTTCATCAGCCATGTCTAGTTCTCCTCCGAAGAAGCATCGGCCGCCTGGCCCCACCTCTCGTTTTTCGAATGGACAAATCTCGCCAGATCGCGGCGGATGTTGCGAATCTGCGCCGTATTGTCCAGCTGACCCGACGCCTTGCGAAACTTGAGGTTAAAAAGCTCGGTCCGCAGCTCGCGCTCTTTCTCCTCGAGTTCGGCGGCGGCCAACTCCCGGACTTCGGTCATCTTCATGGGTAATATCCTTACGAAACCGTCACAAAACGCGTCTTGCACGGAAGCTTGCGCCCGGCCAAACGGAGGGCTTCCTTGGCCACATCGGCGGGAACACCGTCGAGTTCATAGAGAATCCGGCCCGCCCGGCAAGGGGCGACCCAGAACTCGGGAGTTCCCTTGCCCTTGCCCATCCTGACCTCGGCCGGTTTCTTGCACACCGGCTTGTCCGGGAAAATGCGGATCCAGATCCGCCCACCCCTTTTCACGTGGCGCGTCATGGCGATTCGGGCCGCTTCGATCTGGCGGGCTGTGAGCCGCACGGTTTCCAGCGTCTGGAGGCCGAAACTCCCAAAAGCGAGGGTGTTTCCAGCACGGGCCTTTCCGCGCGTGCGGCCCTTCATCTGCTTCCGAAATTTTGTCCGCTTGGGCTGAAGCATAGCGCCAACCGCTCCTTATGAGTCCTTGCCCGTAGGCACTTCCGAGGCGGGGCGCCTCCTCGGAGTACGAATCATCTCTCCACGGAAAATCCACACCTTTACGCCGATTACCCCGTAGGTCGACATCGCCTCGGCAACCCCGTAATCAATGTCAGCGCGAAGCGTACCCAGCGGGACACGCCCTTCCCGGTACCACTCGGTCCGCGCGATTTCCGCGCCACCGAGACGGCCCGAGCACTGAATCTTCACGCCCTTTGCCCCGAAGCGCATGGCCGAAACGACGGATTTTTTCATCGCGCGGCGAAAGGCGATCCGGCGCTCCAGCTGCATGCCGATATTCTCCGCTACGAGCTGAGCGTCCATCTCGGCCTTACGGACTTCCTTGATATTCACGTAGACCTGGTTACCCGTGAGCTGCTGAAGCTCTGCCTTGAGCTTATCCACCTCGGAACCGCGCTTACCAATAATGATCCCCGGGCGTGATGTCCATATATTAATCCGTGCGTGGTTGCTCGCCCGTTCGATCTCCACGTTGCTCACGCCCGCATGCGTGAGGCGTTCCTTGACGAACTTTCGAATCTTCAAATCGTCGTGAAGCAGATCCGCAAAATAACGGTTGGCGAACCAGGTGGACTGCCATCCCCTGGTAATTCCGACACGGAAACCGACCGGATGAACTTTCTGTCCCATACGCGCTCCTCTATTTCGACTCGTCGAGAACGACCTGAATGTGACAGGTCCGCTTCAATATCTTGCCCACGCGGCCACGTGCCCGGGGGCGGAAACGCTTGAGCGTGGGTCCCTGATCCACCGTGACGCTATGCACGATCAGGGCGTCGGGATCGTCGTTTTCGCCCTTATCGGCCGCATTGGCGAGCGCGGAGCGGACCAGTTTCTCCAGGTCCCGCGAAGCGGCCCGGGCTGATAGCTGAAGGAGGATCAGCGCCTCGGACACCCTTTTGCCGCGGACCATGTCGGCCAGCTGACGGGTCTTCCTCGGCTTCGCCCGGTAATGCTTTAGCACCGCTTTAGACATCACTTCGCCTCAAACGAAACCGGATTACTTCAGCGTTATCTGACGCTTGGTAATCCCGGAGTGGCCACGATAGGTCCGGGTCGGGGAGAAATCCCCCAGCTTGAATCCGACCATGTTTTCGGTCACGTAAACGGGGATGAACTTCTTCCCGTTATGCACGGCGAACGTAAACCCGACAAACTCGGGAACAATCGTCGAACGCCGGGACCAGGTTCGAATCATCCGCTTATCGTTGCTGCCGGACTGGGCTTCGACCTTCTTCCGAAGGTGGTCGTCGATAAACGGGCCTTTATGCAGTGAGCGAGACATCCTTCTCCTCCAGCTCTTTCAAAACGGTTATTTCTTGCCTCTTCGCCGAACGATGAATTTCGAGGAAGGGTTGTTTTTCCTCCGGGTCTTGTAGCCCTTCGTCGGCTTACCCCAAGGGGTGGCGGGGTGGCGCCCGCCCGAGCTTTTCCCCTCGCCGCCGCCCAAGGGGTGGTCGACGGGATTCATGGCGACGCCGCGTACATGAGGCCTTCGGCCGAGCCACCTATTGCGGCCCGCCTTGCCCATGCTGACGTTCGAATGATCCGAGTTGCCCGCTTCGCCGATGGTGGCGTAACACCGCGTGAGGATCATCCGCATTTCGCCGGAGGTGAGGCGGAATGTCGCGTATTCGCCCTCCTTGGCCATCAGCTGCGCGCTGGTTCCGGCGCTCCGGGCGATTTGCGCCCCTTTGCCCGGCTTCATCTCGATGTTATGGCACACCGTCCCGTCGGGAATATTGGAAATGGGCAGGGCGTTGCCCATTTTCACGTCCGCATCGGGACCCGAAACGACCTCCTGACCGACCTGAAGCCCGTCCGGCGCGACGATGTAGCGTTTCTCCCCGTCGCGGTAAACGAGCAGGGCCACGCGGGCCGAGCGGTTCGGGTCGTATTCGATAGTCCGAACCACGGCGGGGATCCCGTGTTTGTCGCGGATGAAATCGATGGACCGGTAACGCCGCTTGTGTCCGCCGCCACGCCAAAAGGTGGTTGTCCTCCCGTTATTGTTCCGGCCACCCGACTTGCTCAGACCACGGGTGAGGGATTTTTCGGGCCTCTCCCGGGTAATTTCGTCCCGGGTGAGAATAGCCATGAAGCGCCGGCCCGGCGATGTCGGTTTAAATTTTTTGAGTGGCATCCTCTTCTCCAGGCGTCCTATGCCGACTCGAAGAATTCAATATGATCGCCCTCTTTGAGGGTGATCACGGCTTTTTTCCAAGGCGGGCGCATCCCGAAGTGGCGGCCCATCCGAACGCGCTTGCTCGGCATCATCATGGTGTTCACCTTGAGGACGGTGACGCTGAAAAGCTGCTCGACCGCCTCCTTGATTTGCACCTTATTCGCGCGGTTATCGACATCGAAGACGACCTTGTTGGCCTCCTCACTGCCCATGACGCTTTTCTCCGTCACGCAGGGCCGCCGGACAACCGATGTAGGCTCCATTTTCACAGCGTCAGTCTCCGGACAATCGCCTCAAGGGCGCCCTTGGTGCACAAAAGATGCTCGTGCCACATGATGTCGTAAACGTTCAGACCCTCGACCCGGAGGGGCTTGGCCGTCCGGATATTCCTCACCGCCGTCAGGAAGTTCGGCTGCTCGACATCGCTAACAAGCAGCGTCTTGCCGGCCGCATCGAGATTATTCAACGCCCCGAGGACGGTTTTCGTCTTCGGCTCGGAAAGCTCGAAATCCGCGATCACCCTCAGCTTTCCTTCCTTTAGTTTCAGGTTAAGCGCGCTCTTGAGGGCGCCCCGGCGCATTTTCTTGGGCATCCTCTGCTCGTAGCTACGAGGCTTGGGGCCGAATGTCGTGCCGCCATGCCGCCAGATGCCTGACTTGACGTCGCCCGCGCGGGCGCGGCCGGTTCCTTTCTGGCGCCAGGGCTTGCTCCCCGATCCGCTGACTTCCTTGCGGGTTTTCGTCGAATGCGTACCCGAGCGGCGCTTGGCGAGCTGGTACTTCACCATCTGGTGAATCAGGTGGAGCTTCACCTCACCGTCGAAAACCGCCTCGGGAAGATCGACCTGCTCGACGACTTTTCCCTCGAGATCCATCACGTCAACCTGGGGCATGATTTTCCTCAGCCTCCCCTTGCCGCGCGCTTGGATGCTTTCAGCGGATTCAGGCTACGAACCTGCTCCTTTGGCCCTTCAAGGCCGCCCCGCTGGCCTTTGACGCTCTTTCGAAGAATAACGACTCCACCGTTCGCACCGGGAACGGAGCCCCGGAGGAATATCAAATTATCCTCGGGGATCAGGTCGACGAGGAGCACGCTCTGGGTGGTCACCCGCTCGCTCCCCATGTGACCGGGCATTTTCTTTCCCTTGATGATCCGGCCGGGATAGGCGGCATTTCCCAACGAGCCGAGCCCCCGGTCGAACATTCCGCCGTGGGTCTTGGGGCCGCCGCTGAAACCGTGGCGCTTAATCCCGCCGGCAAAACCGCGGCCCTTGTTCACGCCGGTAACGTCGAGGCGGTCGCCCCGGTCGAAAACGGTGGCATCGAGAACGGAACCGACCTCCAGTTCCTCGTCGCCCTCGCCGATCGGGACTTCCCTGACCACACGGAAGGGCTGAACACCCGCCTTTTTGAAGTGGCCCATCATCGCCTTTGAAACGCCCTTTTCCTTCCTCGGAGTGAAGCCAAGCTGCAGGGCGTCGTAGCCATCTTTTTCCGCCGTTTTTTTCTGAATCACGGTGCATGGGCCCGCCTCCACCACCGTAACGGGAATGGTTCCTCCGTCCGGGGAGAAAACATTGGTCATACCTATCTTACGGCCTAAAAGAAAATCCATCGTCTAAATTCCCTGCCTACAGTTTGATTTCCACGTCCACACCCGCGGCCAATTCGAGCTTCATCAAGGCGTCGACCGTTTGCTGGGTCGGATCCATGATATCGACCAGGCGCTTGTGTGTTCGCGTTTCGAATTGCTCCCTGGACTTTTTATGTACATGCGGCCCGCGGAGCACAGTGTATTTACTGATAGTGGTGGGCAAGGGAATGGGTCCGACCAGGACCGCTCCTGTACGGCGCACCGTCTCGACAATTTCGGTCACAGACTGGTCTAAGAGCCGGTGATCGTAGGCTTTAAGGCGTATCCGTATTTTCTGGTTCATCGTGCCCTGGGTTGCCTCTCTCCCCCTTCGGGGGCCTACTCGGTCACTTCGGTGACGACGCCGGCGCCCACCGTGCGCCCGCCCTCGCGGATCGCGAAGCGAAGCTCGCGCTCCATCGCGATGGGCTGGATCAACGACACGTCCATCGAAACGT
>PVBE011705034.1_pt1 | contig 40443 bp, 31 predicted proteins | sample 1631181 | NCBI WGS metagenome assembly PVBE01 (sample SAMN08397723, study PRJNA350692) | Marine metagenome, whole genome shotgun sequencing project. | isolation source: water | place: Pacific Ocean | collected 2012-04 | reverse complement strand
CTCACTCGCCGTCCTCCGTCGCCTCACTCGCCGTCCTCCGTCGCCTCACTCGCCGTCCTCCGTCGCCTCACTCGCCATCCACCAAGTCATACACGCGCACGTAATCGACCAGGAAAGCGTCCGGCAGATGCGCCTCCGCGATCTCCCCCGCCCAGTCGCCGATCTCGTCGCTCAGCTTGATGTATAGCGGCACCTGGCATACTCCGCCCGCGCTCGTCCGCCACGTCTCCTCGCCGTCGATCGTGAACACGTACTCCTTGGGGCTCCACCACAGGCCGAACGTATGCCAACCATCCATGATCCCTGGTATGGTGACGTCCGTTCCAGCCGACTTGTGCTCCTCGCCATACCCGTCCCAGTGCAGCGCGTGGTGGATCACATCATCCAGCGATGGCTTCTCGTAGATATCGATCTCCGTGCCATTTCGGCCCTCGTCGCCGAGTTCCCCGACGCACGCGTTGTAGAGCCAGAACGCCGACCAGTGGCCGACCTCCTTCTGCAGCTTGACGCGCGCGACGTAGTACCCGAAAGCGTGCTCGAACTTCCCGCGCGTGCGGACGCAACCGTCGACCCACTTGTCGCCATCCTTCAGCGCGCTGATGGCGAGATGTCCATCCCGCACCGATACCGCCTGACGCATCCACCACCCATCTCGTCGAGGCGCATCCGGCGGCACTTCCCACTTGCTCTCATCGAGCGAATCGGCCTCGAACTCATCATTCCACGTCAACTCCCACGCCTTGCCCTCCGGCGCCTCGGGCAGCGTGTCCTTCGGCTTCAACGGAGCCGCCGACACCGCCGTCGCAATCAACAGCGCAGCACCCATCGCGATTAGATTTGTCATCTCGTCCTCCGTTCTTGATCCATCTTGCTCTCCGTCATTCGTCGCCGCTCCGTACGACGATCGTCCCGATCGTCGATGCCGTCATCCATCAGAAGAGGCGAATACGATCTCGAAGATCGACGGGGCCCTCTGCTGCCCGCGGGGGCTGCGGCCGGCGTCTCATTCGTCCCTCATCGGCACCCGATCTTCGCGTGGCGACGGGGTTCCTGCCCCGTCGGAGGCCGCCCCTCTCAGATCACCCTCCGCGCCGGCAACCCTCGTCGCCTCCTCGGCATGAACTCAGCGCGCCCTTCCAGCCACTCCGCTGGACACTCCAGCTCCCTCAGCACATCCAGGTACGAGCGGTGCATCGCCCGCGCCGCGTCCGTCTCCTCGGCGATGATGTTCCTCGTCTCCTCGGGATCCACGGTGAGGTCATACAGCTCCGACTCGCACTCATCGCCCCCGTAGACGTAGAGGTAGTCGCCATTCCTCAGGCTCGACGGCGCGCGCGCCTCTGTGTCCTGCGCGAAGGTGAGGCTGGTAATCGCGAAGTCCCTGGTCGCGGCGCTCTGACCTCGCAGCGCGGGCGCGAGCGACATGCCCTGGCACTGCTCCGGCACGTCGGCCCCCGCGAGATTGAGAATGGTGGGCATGAGGTCGGGCGGCTGAGCGAACGCCGGGATGCGTTGCCCCGGCGCGATCCCTGGTCCGCATGCAATCAGCGGCGGGCGAGCGATGGTCTCATACAGCGGCCATCGTTTGCAGATCACGTTCTGGCGCGTGAGTTGCACCTTGCCGATGTACCCGTGCTCGCCGTGGTAGAAGCCGTGGTCGCTGGTGAAGATTACGAGCGTGTCGTCCCACAGTTCCATCCGGTCAAGCGCCTCCAGCAAGTGCCCGATCCACGCATCCACCATCGTCAGCTCGGCGGCGTACATCCGCCGCATGTGTCGGATCTCGTCCTCGGTCGCGTATCCTGATGGCTCATACGCCGGCTCGAACAGCTCGTCCCCGTCGTACTCGGGATCGTAGCGGTCGATGTAATACCTCGGTGGATCCCATGGCTCGTGGGGATCGAAGGTGTCGACCATCAGGAAGAAGGGCTCGTCGGACTTCCACTGGCCCTCCAGCCAGTTCCGCGCCGTCCGCATCGTCCTCGCCGCGCACGTATCCTCCTCGCCCGGGCGCGCGGCGGCATTTCGGAGCATGGTCTGAACGAGCGGCATCGGGCCGCGCAACTTGCTCAGCTTCGCCGGCAACTTGACGCGCGCGCCGTCGGGATCGAGGTCGCGTCCTTGTCCCAGAATCAGCTCATGCTCATCGAAGTCCGGGCCGAACCACCCGTTCGACGGCGTGTCGGCGAACATCGCGGTCCTGTATCCCGCCGCGGCCATCTCCTTCGGTAGCGTGCGGTGCTCCCACGGCCATTCGCGCGACCATGGCATGTACGGGAAGGTGAACCGCCCGCTCAGCAGGTCTTGGCGCATCGGACCGGTGGGGAAGCTGCCCGCGTAGAATCGGCTGAACAGCGCGCCCCTCTCGGCCAGCGCGTCGATGTTCGGCGTCCGGCACCACGGATGCCCATAGCACCCCAAGTAATCCGCGCGCGTGCTGTCGGCGATGATGAGCAGAACGTTCATTGATGCGCTCCTTGGGGGATGCTAATGTTGCCGATACCTTCCGGCATAGGCGCACGCCGACCTCTACCCTCGCATCTCCCTACGCCCTTCTCCCAGTCCCGACGCCGTTGCTACCCGGGATCGCCGGCGAGGCACTCTTCGAGGATCGCCATCTCGCGGTCCGCCAGGGCGGGTGCGGTGATGTGCTTGAGGGTTAACAGATACAGCCCGAGGCTGTAGGCCAACGCCGCCGGGATCACGAGGATGAACGCGAAGGGCTTGTTCATGGCAAGAGGCAAGACGCTGCCCAGCACAATGGGGAGGCCGGCGATGCCCGCGACGATCAGGGCGAGCACGTAGACCAGCGCCGTCAGGCATCCCTTCCCGGATGACGACGTGAAGGGATTCTGCCCCTTCTTCGCCGCGCGCATCGGGAAGAGGACCGAGACGAGGTTGCCGACCGCCGCGAAGATGATCGCGCCTGACAGGATCATCGGGGGCATAACGGCCGCGACGCGCATGCCCTTGAACACGATGCCCGCGGCGAGGGCGGCGATACACCCGGTGAGCGTGGCTACGGAGATCGCGGCGAGGTTCTTGCCCATCAGGATCCGATCTCGGCCGCAGGGCGTCGCGAAGAGCAACCGCAACCCCTCGCGGTCGATACCGAAGACATTGAAGAAGAGATGCCGGCAGGTTGTCACCATCAGAGCCGAGAGGAGCGGCACTACGATGACGGGCGGCACCTCGATTCCGACGGACTTGAACCGCCCCAGCAACAGAGCCAACACGAGGAGCGGCAGGATGAACATCAGTCGATGGTGGGTATCGCGCCAGTAGTAGCGCGCCTCCTTCACCGCCATGGCCCTCAGGGGAGTGGTTGCGAGTCGCTCAAGTAGCGGGACCCGCGCGGCGCGGGTACGGGGTCTGCTCTTTGCGAGCGACCTGCCCACTTCGCCGCCATGGAGCCTCGCTAGCACCCACGCCCCCAGCGCGACCGCGATCGCGGCGTATGCCAGGCAGGCGGCGAGATAGAGCGCTGCCGGGAGCCACTGACCATGCTCAGCGGCGGCGATGGCGCGGGCCGCGACGCCGGGCGGGGTAAAGCCGATGTAGTCCGACGGACGCCAACGCACCAGAATCTCAAATAGGTCTCCCCGGCTCACGATGGCGATGGGGATGAAGTAGAGAATCACCCCAGCGAGCGGCGCCAGCAAGACGGCCCAATCGCTCATCCGCCGGCTGCGGAGAATGCTGAGCAGCGCCCACAGGAAGGCCTGGCTGAGAGCGATGGTGTGGATCATGAACAGCGCGAGGGCGAGCACCGCGACCACGCCGGCGGGGGCGCTGGTCGCGTGATGATAGGCGATGACGGCGAAGGCGGGGATGATGATGAACGTGGTCGGATCGACGACGCATCCGAGCGCGTTCGCCAGGAAGATGGTGGTCCGGCGGACGGGGTAGATGAAGAGCTTGGTGAGATCGCAGGATTGGTTGAGGCTGAAGCCAAAAATCGGGAAGGAAAGCCAGAAGAGCCAGGCGTTCGCGAGCAGCATGTGGAGCCAGTCGGCGCGCTGCTCGCCGCTAAGCTGATTCAGCCCGGAGGAGGCGAAGGCGCCGCCGCAGACCCCCAGCGGGATGATGAAGAAGAAGAGCAGCAGGAAGGTGCCGGCGCCCTGCCCCGCGCTCCGGCTACCGCGGAACGCGAGACGCAGTCTGAGTAAGATGATCGGGGCCACGCGATCCAACGCTACCCATCCTTTCCCTCGGGGCTTCCACCACGCACGCAAGGATACTGCCAACAGCCGCGGGACTTCGGTGAGCGCGGAGCCGATACCTTTGGTGCATAGCCGCGCGCGCAGGTTTCCGGAGCCCGGATGGCCAAGCGTTGCAGCGTGCAGTTGACCGTTCACACAACGCCGGACTTGGCGGCGCGTGAGAAGGAGCATCGCGATGGCGGGCATTTGCAGGCGGGGGAGTATCTACCGGGTGGCTGCCCTATTGCTCGCGGCGACGGCACTGCCTCGGCTCGACGCCGAGGAAGTGGCCACGACCGCCGCAGTGCGCGCTGACGGGACCCTCCTGGTGGACGGTCGGCCGGTGTTTCCCGTCGGGATGCATACCGAAGACGCGACATCCATGGCGCCCCTGGCCGAAGCCGGCTTCAACTTCGTCTCCGGAACGGGCGAGTGGAACGATGAGCACTACGCGGCGGCTCGCGACCAAAACCTCATCATCCTTGGCGGCCACTACGTGTGGGCGACCTTCGCGACCTTCCGAGGCGAGGGCGGGATCGATCTGCGGCCGAGCGAAGAGGCGGGCTTGCAGAACGTCCTCGCCCACGGCCGCGATTGGGGCTGGCGGATGCCGCTTGACACCCTCGCCACCCACGACCCGCTGCCCGGGGTGATTGGGTGGCGCACCAACGAGGAACCCGAGGCGCGACTCGCCGAGAGCATCGAGTACGCGTACGAGATCTTCAAGTCTCACAGCCCATCGCACATCGTGGCGACGCTCTCGTGCGACCCGAGATGGTTCCACATGTTCCGGAACACGGCCGATGTGCTGATCGTGGACAACTACCCATTCCGCGCCGGAACTGGCGCCAAGCGCTCGCTGCTGGAGACGTACGACTGGATCAGGCGCGGGGTCGAGGCCATGGACGGGAAAGCCGTCTGGCTCATGCCTCAGCTAATGCCGCCCTCGTACTGGTCGCGCAAGCCCACCGACGAACTCTCGTTGGCGGACATGCGACTGCAGAACTATGCCGGGCTGATCGCGGGCGCCAAGGGCGTCATCATGTACAACTACAGCGCGTTCACGCATGTCTACGAGAGGGATGCCGATGGCGAGCGAACGAGCCGGCCTGCCGGTGAGGAGGTGATGCGGCGCAGGTGGGAGGCGGTCACGAGCCTGGCGGCGGAGCTGAACGAGTTGGGGCCGATCATCTGCGACGCTCGCCCGACCCGGGAACTCGACATCCGGTGGCTGGCGCCGGGCGGCGGGGGCCCCGGACCGCAGATGACGCGCGAACTCGACCACTACGGCAAGAAGTACGTGCTCGTGGCGAGCGGGCTGGATGTCCCCATCGAGGGGAAGATCTACGGCATCAACGGGGGCAACCGCCGCGCCTACGACGCGAGCGTCTTCCTGGGAGAGGGCGACCTCTCGGTCACCACGGAGACCCCCGGCGAGCCCGCCATCACCGTCGGCCCGCGCGGCGCGGGGGTCTTCCTGCTGACAAGGCGTCCCGTCGCGTTGGCCGAGTAGCTGGCCGTCCGCGCGGGCTACCCGCGTCTAGCGCGCCCACGTCACCACAAGCTCGTCGAGCTGCACGTCATTCCCCGATACGCGGAGGTAGAGCGTCCCCTCAGCGAGGCCTTCGATGGTCGCCCCGCGGAGCGTCACGCCGCCGGTTCCCTCCAGCACGGTCTGCCACGACTCACCATCTTGCGAGTACTCGAGCTTGTGGGCCTGGCCCATGTGCGCGCCGAGGCGGATCTGGAGCCTCGCGGCGCATGGGTACGGCACGTCGAAGGCATAGACCCACTCGCTACCGAAGCGGCGCGAGTCTGTGAGCCCGCTCTTCGCGTCGGGCTGGATGTAGATCGAGCGCTCCAGGTGGCTGTTGGCGAGGAACTCAACTGTGGGGCCTTCGGCGATGCGGACGGGAAGCGTGTAGACCAGCGGCTCGCCGCCCGGATCGACGTCGGTGCCCATGGTGACGCGCATCGGCGCGAGGCCGAGCGGCATGTCTGTCGGCGCGACGAGGGTCATCATCACCGCCGTCCGCGCCTTGGGCCGGAGGTCACACGTCGTGGCATCCCGCGCGACGACGCTGCCCTTGGCGTCCAGGATCTCCAGCGATACCGCCGCGAGGCGCAGCATCTCGGCGGACATGTTCCAGAGATGAACGCCGATCTCTTGCTCCCGCCCCGGCACCAGCCAGAGGCGCCCCGTGTCGCCTGAGATGTCGATGGATGTCCACCACTCGCGCGGCGGGGGCATCGCGGGCGGCTGCCAATATACGGAGGGGTTCGGAGAGCCGAGGGCGCCCGCGGGCAGGCGCAGGTACTGAGGCTCGGGCGTGGCCTTGAGCGTTACCACCTCGCCGCCGTCGATGGGCGTCTCATTGCCGGCCATGTCGACCAAGGTGAGGTCGCCGGGCAGATCGGTGACCTCGAAACCCATCGGCTCGAACGTCGGTGACCAGAAGACGATCGCTGCCTTCTCGCCCTCGCGGTCGGCGAAACCGTAGCAGCGCACCTCGCCCGTGTTGTCGAAGCGCAGCCAGTGGATCGTGCCGCCCAGCTCGCGAGTCATGACGCGGTAGGCATCGAAACTCGGCTTGCGCGTGCTGTCCTCGGCAAATAGCCCATGGCCCGGTCCGCCCCAGTCCTTCACGCTGAACCAGAAGACTCTCGCCACGCCGATGTGGTTCATCGCGAGATTGCTGACATAGCTCTGCACGAGCAATCGCGCCTGATCCGCGTCGCTGACCTCGCTGGTCGACCAGCCGATCTCGGTCAGCCAGATCGGCTTCTCCTGATCGCCTTGGCGGTCCATCAGTGTCCGCAAGCGCTCAATCTTCTCGCGGTTCCAGCTATCGTTGAAGACGCGTCCCCACTGGTACGGATGGACAGCCATCACGTCGAAGTAGCCGCTCGCGCCATGCTCGTAGCACCGCTCGATGAACGCGGTGTCAACGCCCGCCGTCCCCCCGAAGACGATTCGCGCTTCCGAGTCGGCCTGGTGGGCAGCAATCGACGCGATCTTCAGCATGTCGACGTAGTTGGGGATCGTGCCCTTGAAGAAGCTGATGTTCTGCTCATTCCAGACCTCCCAGTACTTGATGTCGCCCTTGTAACGCGCGACGCTTTCGCGAACGAAGCGGGCGTAGTGGCGATAGTCCTTGGGCGGGTAGCCGCGATCTCCGTCGGGTCCGCTGGAGGCCCATGGAGCAGTGTACGCCAGGATCGGGAGCGGCGTCAGGCCCTCGGGTTTGTCCCAATCCGCGAGTTCCTTGTCCGCCGCGTCCCAGACGAACTCGCCGCGCTTGGGCTCAACGCGACCCCAATCGACGAGTTGCGTCGCGCCGGCACCGCACCGCACCCAGCGCGCGCCCGTCTCGCCGATCTCCGGCCACGGGCAGACGACGCCAAATGGCGATGGGTCATCCTGCCCGGCGGCGAAGCACGAGGAGGCGATGAGAAGCAAAGAGAGCATGGTGTGAGACCTCCGTCGGTTACGATACGACGGGCGGTGCCTGTTGGCCTGCTTGTCGCTGTAGGAGGGGTTTCAACCCCGACTGTCGTCGTCAATCCGCCGCACGGCGTCGTGGAAACTCGCTGAGTTTCCCTGTTGAACCCCTCCTACAACGACAAGCCCCTTATAGAGGCCTTCGACCGGTCGCGTGGAAGTGCCTTCCCGTTGGCCAGACCGCGGACCCGGAGGGACTGCCATGCGCGCCACGTTGCTCTGTCTCGCCCTGACCATTGTCGTCGGATCGGTCTGTCTCGGTCAGGCAGATGCGCCGAAGACGATGAATGGTCTGCCGCTCATCTACGAGGCAACTTTCGATGGGGACCTGGGCGACTGGGCCATGACCGACGAGGACGCGTGGGCGATCACGCAGGAGGAGGACGGCGACACCGTCCTCTCGCTCAAGGCGCAGAGCAAGTACAAGCCGCCCGTGCGCTCGCCCGTCAACATCGCGCGGATCGCGGATCTCGAGGTCTCGGACTTCATCCTGGAGGTCCGCATGAGGCAGACGGGTCGCGAGTACGGCCATCGCGACATGTGCGTCTTCTTCGGCTACCAAGATCCGTCGCACTTCTACTATGTCCACATGGCAACGGCGGCGGATGCCCACGCGCACTCGGTGTTTCTGGTCAACGACGAGCCGCGGGTGTCGATCTGCGACGACCGGACCGATGGCGTCGAGTGGGGCACGGATTACCACACGATCCGCATCGCGCGCGATGCGAAAAATGGCGCCATCGAGGTCTATTATGACGACATGGGCGAGCCGATCATGCGGACCTCAGACACGACCTTCGACTGGGGGACGATCGGCTTCGGTTCCTTCGATGATACCGGCAACATCGACGATATCCGGATCTGGGGGAGGCGGCTGGGGGAGGGGAAGTAGAACCCCACGTCCCCGCACACCATGACGTCCCCGTGCCAGCGGGTCTCCAGACCCGCTAGAGACCTCCCCGAGACTGCCGACTAGCGGGTCTGGAGACCCGCTGGCACGGGAACTGCGATTACTAGCCCTCCATCGCCTCTTGTAGCTCCAGAATCAGTTCCGCAATTCCGCGACGGGCCTCGGTAAGCAAGCGCGTTTCGAAGCCTGCTCCGTGAAGAATGTTCGCCCAGGGGATCTCTTCGATGGTGCTCGAGAGGCGGGTCTCGGTCTCGTCAGCGGCGTCAGTGAAACCGGCGGCGCGAGCCTCGGCGATGAGCGATTCGAGCGCGTGGATATACGAGTAGTCGTTCACGCCCTCGCGCAGCGACTCCCATGCGATAGTCGGGATGGCGCCCTGGTAGGTGCTCCAGTCATCAGCTGTCAGGAAGTGAGGGTAGACGGTCGCTTGCTCTTTCGGCTCAGCGCCGTTGGCGATCGATCCGTCGAAATCGTTGAACACGTCCTCGTGCGGTCGGCAGAAGGTCCACGTCACCCCTGCCTTGGCGCCGGTCTTGTAGAACATGAACCCCGCGCCATAGCGGTTGTGGAACATGAAGCCCTCTTGCGGGTACGGGTTCACGTAACAACCCGTGCCATACCACCAGAACTCGGCGCCGTTCTTCTCGCATCCCTCGCGCGCCAGCAGAGCGGCCTCGGCGTTGCTCACCAGCGGCGCCACGAAGCATGGCGCGGTCAGCCACTTCGCCGCGACGTCGAGGAAGCTCGGGTTGTAGAAGGTCGCGTACGTCTCCGCGCCGCCACGACGCCACGCCTGGTAGTCCTGTATGGCATACGTGTTGTCGCCATGCGGCTCGTCAACGCCGTAGAAGTACCACTTGCCCGGCGCGTCCTTCGTGGCCTCAACCGCAGCCCGCGCGACGGCCTCGACACCGGCCGACACCTCCTCGGGCCAGTCGCCATCCTTGAGGTTGCGGTCCATCCCCAGGGCGTCGCGCACTCTCTCCGGCCACCCGCCGAGGGCGCACACGTGCGGCCCGGGCAGACCCGCCTCGTTGCACATCTCCGCCAACTCATTGAAGGGCGTGGCGTCGAACTCCACGCGACCGGACGCGATCTCGGAGAGGTCCGCGGTCCCGAGGGGCATCTCGACGAGGCCCGTCATCCCGTGACGGGCGAAGTCGCGGAGTTCGGCCATGACTTGCTCGTCACTCATTGTCCGGAACCGGCCAGTGTCGGCGTAAAGAGGCCACCAGCGGTCATCGGGGAGTTCGAGGGTGAAGGGGAACACTCGGATCGCCAGCGGCAGCTTCAGAGCCGGTCGGCCCTCGGCCTTGACGCGCGCGATTCCTCGATAGATGCCCGGCTTCGCGTTGGGCTTGGCGGTGAGTGTCAGCCAGAAGGCGGCTGTCTCGCCCTCGGCGATATCGAAGGGCACGTCCGCGAGCACCCCGCGCTGCGTGGGCACCGTCTTCATGCCCTCGGCGCAGGGGAGGAGGAGTTCAGGCGTGATGTACCACTCGCGCGAGCGCCACCCGGTTCGCTGCGGCCAGAAGTGCTCGTGGCGGATGTCGACGGAGACCGGGGCGTTGCGCGTGGCGACGGTCAACTCGAGCCCCTCGAGCGAATCGAGCGCGCTGACGCCAATCCACGCGGCGGTCTCCTCGCCCGGCGTGAGCGAGGCGGTCAGAGTCTCGACGTGCTCCTCGGCTTTCGGAATGCGGTCGGGCTTGTAGTCGCCGGGGTCGCTCGTGACGTAGGCCAACATGCCCGCGTTTGCCTCCGCCTTGGTGGGCTGGGGCGGCTGCCAATCCTGCGCGGGCACGGCGCGCTTGGTGAATGGATCGCCGGGGTCGACGCGGTCATACGTCACGCCGCCGATATCGACCGGTCCTTGAGCGAGGCACGCGTGCGGTGCGGTGAGGAGCGCGAGCAAGAACATGGGTCAGGCCCCCATCTTAGGTTGTGCATTGTCTGATGGGGGCCTGTTCAAGATGATCCGTGGAGGCACCTGCGGGCAGGTGCGCAAGGGAGGCGCGTCCGTCGCCGCGAACGATGTCTTGTTACGGGCGTCTATCTGATGGGAGCATTCCGCCCGCGGGAGGCTGAGATGAGATTACCGATCGTCGCGATGGTCGCGCTGATGGCCGCGCCGTGCTTCGCGCAGCAGACACCGGAGCAGCAGAGCGAGGGGTTCTTCAAACGATTCGATGCGAACGAGGACGGCAAGCTGTCGCTCGATGAATTCCCCGAGCGTGGCAAGCAGATATTCCCCCCGGATCGACGCCGACAAGGACGGCTTCGTCACGCCGCAGGAGGACTTGGACTTCCGCAAAGCGCGCGCCGCGCAGCGCGGCAATCGTCCGCAAGGAGGTCGACCACCCGTGCCGACACCCACCCATGCCAATGTGTCATATGGCCCGCATGAGCGCAACGTGCTGGACTACTGGAGCGGCGACACGGACGATCCGGCGCCGGTGCTCGTGTTCTTCCATGGCGGGGGGTTCCGCAACGGCGACAAGGCAGGGGTGAATCAGCAACTCCTCGGGTGGTGCAAGGAGGCGGGAATTGCCTGCGGGGCCGCCAACTACCGTCTGACCGGCACGGATCCGTATCCGGCCGCCATGCACGACAGCGCGAGAGCGATCCAATTCATCCGGAGCAAGGCCGAGGAATGGAACATCGATGCCTCGCGGATCGCCTGCTACGGCGGATCGGCCGGCGCGGGGATCTCGCTATGGCTCGGCATGCACGACGACCTTGCCGACGCCGAGAGCGATGACCCGATCTCCCAGCAGTCAACGCGCCTGAGCTGCGCGATCGGACTGCAGGCGCAGTGCACGTACGACCCGCGGGTCATCAAGAAGATCGTGCCCGGCAATGCCTACGACAATGGCGCGCTGAAGCCGTTCTTCGGAGTGCCGCTGGAGTGGAACTGGGACACCGATGAGATCAGCGACGAGCTGTCGGCGCTTCTGGATGATGCATCGCCGATCTTCCACTTGACCGATGACGACTGCCCTGTGTTCGTCTACCACCGCTCGCGACAGGACGTCCCGGGCGACATCCACAACGCCAACTTCGGCCGCCACCTCAAGAATGCGATGGATGAGATTGGCATCGAATGCACCCACAAAATGGACACCGACTACGAAGCGCCTAACGGCCACTTCGCCGATGTCTTCGAGTTCGTCAAACGACACTTTGGGATGGATGGCGATGGGTAGAGTAGCCGTGTAGGAGCGACTTCGTTGTCCACTGTAGGAGGGGTTTCAACCCCGACGCCGTGGCCTCACGCGAACGACCTGTCGGGGTTGAGACCCCTCCTACAGTGACAGCTGAGAACACAGCCAGGAGATCGCAAACATGACGCAGTGGACCGTCCTCTTCGCTCTTATCGCGATGCCGGTTGTCGCGATGGCACAACCGGAGCTTGTTCGCCTGATGGACTTCGAGGCCGGCGATTACGTCGTCGAGCCGGATTCGCTGGCATCGATCACTGACGTGGCGGGCGAAGTGATCTCGGGGGCGCGGTCGCTGAAGGGCGATTCGACCGGCGGCGGCGCGCAATGGAACGAGTTCTTCCGCTCGCCCGATGGGCTGCTGAAGGCGAAGGAAGCGTATGCAATCACCTTCACATTCAAGATATTGGCGCGCGGAGACGACACGGGTTTCTATGCCCTCGTTCGTTCGAAGTCGGGCAAGGGGCCGAGTAACTGGCAGTGGACCGACCTGACGGACGAGTTCGGGACGGTCAGCCTGCACTTCTACACGGCAGGTGTCGGGGATCACGCCCTCATAGTCGGTATTCGCGGCAAGGGGGCGATCGCCATCGATGACATCACCATCAGCGCGGACCCGTCGATGCGAGTCGCCGATACGAAGCTCCCGGAGTTGACCCGCACGCGCACGTCGCCCGGCAACACGACCTACTATGCCGACTCCGTGGCGGGCGATGATGCGAATGCCGGAACAAGCGAGGCCGCGCCGTGGAAGAGCCTCGACCGGATCAACGAGACCACCTTTGCACCCGGTGATACCATCCTGCTGAAATCGGGCGGCGAGTGGAGCGGCGTGCTGGCGCCGGGAGGCAGCGGGACGCGGGACGCGGCGATTGTGATGAGCCGGTACGGCACGGGCCGCAAGCCAAGAATCGCCGCGCGCGACGAGGACCAAACGGCGCTTCTGATTCAGAACCAGGAGTATTGGGAGATCTCAGACCTCGAGATCACCAACACGGGCAAGGCCCCCGGCGCGAAGCGCATGGGAGTGTCCGTGCGAGCGGTCGATTTTGGCACCGCGCATCATATCCACCTAAAGCGGCTGTACGTGCATGATGTCAATGGCAGCAACGTCAAGGGCCAGGGCCAATCGGGGATCTCGTGGTATTCGGGCGGCGAGACGAAGAGTCGGTTTGATGATCTGCTCATCGAAGGATGCCGACTGGTCCGCTGCGACCGTAACGGTATCACCGGGTCATCGGGGCACTGGGCGCGGAAGGACTGGTTCCCGAGTCTGAACGTGGTCATCCGCGGAAACGTGCTGGAGGACATCGGCGGCGACGGCATCGTGCCGATTGCGTGTGATGGCGCCCTGGTCGAGCGCAACATCGTGCGTGGCGGACGCATGAGGGCGCCCGATGCGGCGGCGGGGATCTGGCCGTGGAGCTGCGACAACACGGTGGTCCAATACAATGAGGTCAGCAGGATGCGCGGCACGCGCGATGGGCAGGGGTTCGACTCGGACTGGAACTGCACCAACACGCTGATCCAGTATAACTACAGCCACGATAACGACGGCGGGTTCGTGCTGATCTGCAATGCCGGCGACAGTGGACCTGACGACAACATCGGCAACATCGGCACGGTCGTCCGATACAACGTGAGCCAGAATGACGGCGAGCGCATCATCCACATTGGCGGGCCGTGCAAGGACACGCTGATCCATAACAACACGTTCTACACCGGTCCCGATCTCGACATGCACGCGGTGCTTAGCACGAGTTGGGGCGGGTTCAGTGATGACACGCGTTTCGAGAGGAACATCTTCCATTGCGAGGGCAAGGCGCGCTTCAGTTTCAGCGAGAGCACGGGCGACGTGTTCAGCGGCAACGTGTTCTTCGGCGGGTTGGAGGACGTGCCCGACGATGCGTCAGCCATCACCGATAGTCCGCTCCTCATCGCTCCTGGATCAGCGGGCGACGGCATGCACTCGCTGGATGGCTACCGGCTCGGGCCCGAGACTCCATGCCCGCAAGCAGGTGCGTTCGTGAAGGAGGCGGATGGGTGGTGATGGCGGTCTAGTAAGAGGGGCTCTAGCCCCGACGCATCGTCACGTGGCGCAGGCATTCTTGCCTGCGGACGTCGCCGCGACGATAGGTCGGGGTTGAAACGCCTCCTACAAGGGGTACCCTATAGACACGAGCGTGTGATAGGCGAGGAGGTGATGGGCATGTCACCGCCGGTCGGAGGGCGTGTTAGTCCGTGGGTCGTGCTGGTCTACGCCGCGTGCTTGCTCGTGTCTGTCTCAGCCCCAAGTCTGTGGGTTCTGGCCGTGCCGATGGTTGCGTGGTGTGCTTGGGACTATGCCAAGCACCGGCGCGCTACGTGACCGACGCGAGCGTTCGATAGTGTCCGTGCCCAATAAGCACGCAGTGAGGCTGCCCCCGCGAGTCGGGACGCATGTGGCGCGAAGGGTGGCCTTGGCGCATCTCTACCACACGTTGCCGGCGCCCGGCGTGTAGCTTGTCCCCACGACCGAGTCGGCGATGATCGTGTCGCACTGAACGACGCCGCTGAACTTCGACATGCCCGAATCGACCTGGACGAGCGGCGCCGCCACGGTGAGCGTGGATGACGACTCGATCCTCAGACCGGCCGGCTCAAATCGGATGCTGCTGGCGCCGTTGCCGATCTCAAGCGTCAGCCCATCGGTGCGCTCGAGGAGGACATCGGGATCTGCGGCGCCCTTCAGCCGCAACACAGCGATCTCATCGCCGTCGCCATCGACGAGGCGTAGTTTCTCGCAGTCGATGACTTTCGGGAGCTTCATCGCCCTGGGCGTGAGGATCTGCGGCGCCTGCTTTGGCTTCGGACGGATCTGGCTGCGCTGGGCGACGGCCGTTGATCCCGTCAGGAATGCGTTCGACAGCGCTCCGCCTATCATGCCGGCGACGGCTAACACCGCGAGCGCGCCCACGTATTGGCTTCTGTTCATGGCGGACCCTCCAGTCATCGGTTCCACGTCTACAAGCTAGATAGCGCGGCGGCACGATGGTGTTCTCAAGGCGACGGGGGGATTGTTGCCGGGAGCAGCATGTGGCGCTAGTCATCGTGTCTGGCATGTCGTGGAAACTCGTTGAGTTTCCCTGCCAAAGTAGCTCCTACACGTCGGTCCTGCCTCACGGATTCGAGGCCGTGAGACCCGCCGCGTAGGAGCGGGTTTAGCCACGGCGGATTCAGCCTGGATGAGGGCGACCATGGGGCTCTTGGCTCGTCAGTATAGTCGTCCGAAGTCCCTCTCCTGCGCGATGACGGTCGCGCCGGGCATGTCGACGCGGGGCGTCTGGGCGAGGGCGGCAGATCCGGCTTGGATGGCCCGAAGCATCGCCTGGTAGTCGGGGTCGGTGGTATCGGCGAAGACGGGCGGCGTCTGCCCATCGCGTGGCGAGATGAGGCCCAATCCGCCGGCGGCCTCCGCGAGATGCGCGTTGAGCGCCCGGCTGTGCTCGGGCGTGGTGAGGTTGATCCAGGCATAGGTCGGCGTGGCCTGGTGGGTCGCGACGTCCGGGTCCGGGTGACACGACGCGCACTTCGCGTCATAGGTCTGGCGGAAACTCGCGTACCACGAATCCGGCAGGATCGCGCTGCGCTCGCCCGGGACCTCGGTGTGAAACCACGTGTCGCGCCCGCCCATCGTGTGGGGCCGAGACATATCCCACGTGTCGTAATATGGCACGTTCGCATCGATCCACGCGTAAACGCGGCGGCGACTCTCGTCGTCCATCTTCACGCCTTGATGCTCGGACTCGATCAGCTCTGTCAGCGGGCTGACCCATGAGCCGCTCTCCAGCGGCTGGAAGTTGCCGGTCGGCGCTTGGTTGAGGTAGTAGTGGATCGCATAGCCCCCATCGACCAGCGCGCGGTAGCTCATGTTGTAGAAGCGGGATTTGTCGCCCGTGAGGTCGATCCGCTTGGCCGGATTGCGCCCCGAGTGGCATGAGATGCAGTACCGATCGAGCACGGGCTGGACCTGGTCAACGTAGCTGACCGTGAAGCCGTCCCGTGGCGCGGGCATTCCTGCCCGCGGGTGTTCATCGGATGAGGGCACGCGTCCGCGGGCAGGAATGCCCGCGCCACGAGACGGCGCAACATCCCACGGCTCGGGGGTGATTCTGTCGGGCTCTCTCGCGAGGCGGTCGGTGATCGCATCGACGGCCGGCGGCGCTTGCGGCTGGGTCGGATGACAGCCCACGCATCCCTGGCTCTCGCCCGGCATGAGTTGGGTGGTCGATCCCATCCGGCGGATCTCCTTGCCGTGCTCATCCAGCGCGATGAAATACAGTTCGACACCCGCAGGCGCCTCGAAGTAGGCGGTGCCGTCCTCGTAAACGGGAACCGTGCCGTAGTTGACCTTCACGTAGTACGTGCCCTGGCCGATCAGCGGGTAGTGGTCGCGATAGCGCGGCCCCTCCGTGTTCCAGCGCTTCGGGAGCTGGCTCATGACGCGGAGGGCCTTGACTTGCCCGCGCTCCACGCCCGATTCAGATAGGCCATCATAGATGTCGGTGACGAAGAAGGTGCCGGTTGCCGCCCGTGCCAGCGAGTCTCCTGACTCGCCGGAGGTTGGCGAAGAGGAATCCGGCGGGTCAGGAGACCCGCCGGCACGGGGTACACTTCGCGCAAAGCGGTGGGGGAGAGGGCGGTTCCCGAGCGGCACCGGGTTGAAGCACGAGGTCGATGGATCGCCATAGAGCGGGACCTTGCTGCCATCGCCGCGTAGCAGGAACAGGCGGAACCGCCCCGGCCCGCCCTCTTCCGGCCCACCGTACGTCACCAGGTACAGCCCATCGCGGATCGGGTATGGGTCGCCATACGCCCACGGGTAGAAGATGTCGCCCGCGCCCCACGTGGGGTTCGGTTGTGCCGGATTCCACACGGCAGCCTTCGTCGGCGTGTACGGCACCTCGGGCGTGATGTTGATGAGCGCTGCCGCCGCTTCCAGCCCCAGCGAGCGGTCGATGATCCCAATCGCGCCGATCGGCCGGTGGTGGTGGGCGGCCATGGTGCAGATGACTTTCCGCGTGCCGGGGATCTGCTTCGCGCCATAGATGGCGTTGGGGACCGTGAGCGTGTTCCCGTAGAAGAGCTGCAGATGCCGACCGTCGGGGTTGATGCTCCAGAGCCCCTGTGTGCAGAAGATGTTCTTGTCTTGGTACTCCCAGCGCGTGAAGACGATCGACCCATCGTCCATCACGAACGGGGTGGTGTCGCAGAGCGTGGTGTGCTCCAGCCTCTCGATGACGCCATTCGCCGGATCGACCGCGAAGATCGCCGCCGCGAGAAAATCCTGGCATAGGGAGAAACTCTCGACGCGGGTGGACGTGAAGACCACGCGACCGTCGGGAAGGTACGACGGGCTGCCATCGTGGTACGGCCCCGTCGTGAGTTGCCGAAGCCCCGTGCCGTCGGCGTTGATCTCCCAGATGTGAAACGAATCGCTCCCCGCGCGCGGGTCGTCGTGGTAGCTGAAGACGAGCTTCGCCCCATCGAAACTCGCGCTCATGTCGAAGATGAATCCCGTCTCCGAGTGGAATACCTCGCGCGCCCTCCGCTCGGGATGGGCGGGATCGTAGATGCAGATGCTCGACCCCATTCTTCGTCCGAGGTCGAGCTGGCCGAGCATCGTCCCGTTGGTGCCCTTGCGCGCGTGCGCCTCGCGCTTGATGAAGGCGACCGGCGGGCAGTCGGCGATTAGCGCTTCCCGGTTCTGACGGGTGATGTTGGCGAAGAGGGTCAGCCAGCGGATGTCGCCGGGTGGTGCGTTCGAAAAATCAGGGACAGGAACCACTTTCCCGACGTCGGAAACATGGTTCCTGTCCCCATTTTTCGCGCTCTCGATCAATCGGCGCTCGACATCGGTTGAGTCCCGCTCGGCGAACCATGCGTCGGCGTCAGGCAGCGCGAGTCGGAACTGCTCCGTCTCGATGGGGAAGTCGCGGTGGAGGTGGTGCCAGGAAAAATCAGGGACAGCAACCATGTTTCCGACGTCGGGAAAATGGTTGCTGTCCCTATTTTTCCCCATCGCATCCCGCAAGGCCACCATCGTCTCGGGCCACGTTGCGTGCTTGCGGTAGAGGTCGGCGGTCATGCGCGTATCGGTTACGGGCCCGTTGCCGACCAACTCGGCTCCGCCTGGCGCGGTCACTTTCGGGTTCTGGTACTCCGCCGCCGTCGCCCACGATCCCAAGCCCACGCCGCCCCACTGGTAGAGGTCATGCGTCACCTCGTGGATCAGATCGCCATCGAGGTAGCACTGGATGGTGTCTCCCCGAACCGACACCCTCACATCGTACCAGCGGCCCGTCTCGACGCTCGCGGGACGGACCTCGGCGTAGTTTTGGGAGCGCGGGCGGGTCTCAACGGCATGCATCCCGTTGCCCCAGCCGCCGATGTTCCACCAGTAGAAGTGCTCGCTGTCCTGCACGCGAAACAGGATCAGAAAGCCCTCCTGGCCCCCGGTCTTGCGGGCTCTCACCGTGAAGTCGTAGTCGGTCCACTTCGCGACGGGCGCAAAGGCTCGACAGTCGGGCTCGGTGCTGGACTGTCGAGCTTTTGCGTCCGCATAGCTCCACTCGCCGGTCTGCACGGTCCAGTCCTCGAAGGCGCCGCCGGGGAGGGCGGCGCCTTTCTCTGGTGCATCGCTGATGGGCTCAAGGCCCTCGAGGATCGTGCAGATGGAGACGTGATAGCCGACTCCGCAGGAGTACGAGTCGTTGTCGGCGGGGCCGATCTCGCCGCTGCCGTAGAAGCCAAACAGCGGGGTATCGCCAAGCGTTTCGCGCATGGCCTCCAGCTCCTTGGGGAGCTGATCGCCGAGGTGCGCGCGCCGGCCGCCACAGTCGAACACGAACGCCAGCTTCGCGCGGTCGAGATGATCGCCCGCCGACTGCTCCGCCGCCTCGCGAGCGGTGCGCACCACATCCGCCGGGGGAGGGGAGTCGGCGCCGGCGGTCTTCGTGGACATGCTGACGCGGAAGTCACCGGTCAGGAGGACGCCGACGTTGATGTCCTTCTTGACCGCTCCCTCGTGGTAGACCCACTCGCCGCCCGATGCCGCCGCGCCGACCATCGGGAAATCGCCGCCCAGGCCCTGTCCAACGCCACGCACGAGGTCATTGTCGAGCGGCACGTGGCAGGCGCCGAAGAGGATCAGAAGCCGGCCCTTGTCGATCGCGGCATCGGCCGAGGCTTTCAGCGCATCCCCGATCCGCTTGCCGCAGGCCTGGTGCCCGCCCTCGAGGTCAGAGATCGCGACCGTTGCGTCGATATCGCCTCCGAGCGCGAGCACTCCGACAGTGCCCGTGTTGTTCTCTCGGGTCAGCGGGTTGTACGACGCGCAACCGTTGATGAGCGCCTTGGCGAAGACGCCCGCCGCCCCGGCCATGAGGGCGTCTTTCGCGGCCTGGTCATCGGCGAGGCTATCGAACAGCAGCACCAGCTTCGCCTCGCCGCCGAGGGCGTCTTTGGCGACTTGGGCCGCCTCGGAGACGGCCTTCGCCGGATCCGCCTCCGACGAGTAGCCCGTCGCGACGAGAATGTCGGCCGACACAGCCGCGCCGGCCAACGCGACCAGCGCGATGCAGCATAAGAGTCTCTTCATCCAAGGCCTCCTTTGCGTTCACTGTAGGAGGGGTTTCAACCCCGACGCCGTTAGGTGTTCCGGGTCTACGGCGTCGGGGTTGAAACCCCTCCTACATGAATGCTTCGCCGCGCGGGGAGAACTGCCTTCAGCAAACCTCAGGAGGGACTTCCGCGCGGACCGGGCAAGCACGTGCCAGATGCGCATAACGCGACGCGAGATGATCGCGATGACCGGCGCGGCGGGGATGACTCTCGGCGCGCGTGGATTTGCGGCGCCCCGTCGTCGAGAGTCGCGACACGAGTCAACTAACGGAGGGCCGGACGAAATGGCTAGACGCGTGTTCTTCTATGATGACTGGGATCTGGATGCAAGGCGGAACCTCGCGCTAACGCCCGGACCGGTTGAGAAGCTCGGGGCCATCGACTGGGAGATGAACTCCTTCGGTCACGACCATGAGGCCGTCTTTGCAGGCGCGGTGGTGCCCATGCCGGGCGGCGGGTATCGGCACTACCACTCTAGCCACGCCGGCGGCGACTGGCGCACCTTCCACATCGGCATCGCCGAATCAGCCGACGGGCTGAAGTGGACCAAGCCGAAGCTCGGGCAGGTGACGATCAACGGTCAGGACACGAACCTCCTGCGCCCGAAGGGCATGCCCGACGGCGCGGCGCTCATCCAACCCCAAGTCTGCCGCGTCGCCGATGCCGAGTGGCGGATGTGGTATTGGTGGCACGGTCACGACATCGCCCATGTCCGCTACATCGCGTGCGAGAGCAAGGACGGGATCGACTGGCGCGTCATCGATATCGACATGCCCCACATCATGCACCCGTCGGATCTCGAACTGGGCCAGGGCGCGTGGGTCGCGGGGCTGACGGCGGCCAACCCGGAGGCTCGCTTTGACGATCAGCGGACGATGGACTTCCACGAAGCCAAGCGCCTGCGCAGTAACGACGCGACCAGCGTCTACTACAACGACCTCACGCGGCGGTTCGAGTTCTGTTCGGTCTGGCTGATTCCCGTCGACGAATCGACCGGTCGCGTGACGCCTCACGACAACGCGCCGCAGGTGTTGCGTGTCGTCCAGCGGCGCGAGAGCCCCGACGGCATCGCGTGGAGCGATCCCGAGATCATCCTCATGCCCGACGCCGACGATCCGCTGCAGCAACAGTTCTATTACCTGGCGACGCACCGCGATGAGGACTGGCATGTGGGCCTGCTCGGCGGTTACCGATGCTGGGAGCAGACGATGGACATCGAGATCTGCTTCAGCCGCGACGGACATCGCTGGCAGCGGCCGTTGCGGGGCGGCTGGGTACCGCGCGGCGGGCCGGACGAGACGGACCATTGGTACGCGTACGCGACGAATGGATTCATCGATGAGGGCGACTCGTGGCTCCTGCTCTATGACGGCGGCAACCTGCTGCACAACGGGGAGCTGCCCGAGGGGATTCCCGAGGAGAAGCGCGCGGTCATGGCCGCCCGGACGCCGAAGGGACGGTTTGCCGGCCTGACCTCTACGCCGGGAATGGTCGGCGCGCTGACATTGAAGCCGTTCATGCGTTGCGGCGAGGGTCTGATCGTGGATGCCAACATCAGCGGTCGACTCCAGGCGGAACTCCGCGATCCGTACGGCCGCCCGCTGCCGGGCTATGAGTTGAGCAACTGCGCGCCGATCACCGGCGATTCACAGACCCACGCCCTCACCTGGTCAGGCGGCAAGACCGGCGCGGAGTTTCAGTGGGATGTCTGCGCGCTGCGCGTGGAGGTGGAAGACGGGACGGTTTACTCGGTTGGGGTGTGATACGAGGCCTTCATGCATGTAGGAGGGGTTTTAACCCCGACGCCGTGGGGACGGCCGCAGGCAGGAATGCCTGCGCCACGCAAACGACGTGTCGGGGTTGAAACCCCTCCTACAGTGGCGGGTACTTCCAGACCAACTCGCGCAGCTTCTCGTAGAAGTAGCGGTAGTTGTCCCAGCTCACGTCGGGCGGAACGAAGTGATCCACGGCGGGGATGAAGCGGCCCTGCTCGAGCATCCACGGCACCTTCGCGAGTTCGGCGTCTATCGCCGCGCGGTCCTTGGCGAGGGCGGCTTTGTTCATGCCGCCGATCATGCCTAGCTCCGGGAACTCGCGCCTCACCTCGGTGATGTCGAGCCCCATCTGCGTCTCCCACGGGAAGATGAGGTTGACCCCGCCCTCAAGCCAGAGCGGAACGAGCTTTCTCACGTCGCCATCGCTGTCGACGATGATGTGTTCAACGCCCGCCTGCCGCAGCGTCGAGGTGAGTCGTTCGTATCGAGGCAGTAAGAACTCGCGGAACATGTCCGGCCCGATCAGCGGCCCGTTCTTGAAGCACATGTCCTCCCAGACGAAGAAGTAATCGAGCGGGCAGTCGCGATGCACGCGCGTGTAGAAGGCGACCCACAGGTCGCACATCGTGTCGAGGATCTCGCTCAGCAGCTCCGGGTCATCGAAGAACATGAAGACGAGGTTCTCGAGCCCGATGATCTGCCTCGGTCCGCCGAAGAAGCCGATCGGGAGATCCCCCGCGAAGACGGGCTCGCTGGAGATCCGCGCGGCCATACAGATGTCGTCCCAGTTCGCGGGCAGACGTCCCGGCGCGTCGGGATCGAAGCGATGCTTCTCGCGCTCCCAGTCCTCGCGGTTCTCGATGGGGAATGACAGGAACGTGGGCATCGAGCCGCGGTCCTTGCGCTCGAGCTGCTTCACGCCGAAGTGATCCACGATGACGCGCTGGTCCTCGTCTTCCTCAACCACCTCGGGAGTGAACGCGGGGCACATGAACCCGTTGACATGAAGCTGGTATCCGCGATGCCCCTCAAAGCCGACGATCTCCATGATCGTCTCCCAGGTGGCGTCGGCGGCGAGACCCTCGGTCTTCCAGCGCTCGACAGCCGCTGGCCAGGGGCCAAAGACCGAGTAGAACGGCGCTCGGTCAACGGTCTGGCCACGCATCAGGCGCGTGAAGCGCTCGCGGTTGGTGAGGTCCATGGTGGACGGCTGGTTCGTTGCCGGTGGAGGTGAGTCCTTGGCTAACGGCGGGCGAACACGAATACGATCTGGGCGACTACCATGGGCGCACCCAGGCCGACGATGGCGATCATGATCCACGGGTCGGCGCGTTGGCTTTGGCGCGCAACACGGCGAAGAGAACGAGCCCAAGCACGACGCCCGCCACGTTGCCGATCACCAACCCCAGCACCAACTTGCCCGTGGCGAGCCCAGCGATGATGCCAACCAACAGAGCGACGCCGATGGCGAGGGAGACGGCGAGCCCCGCTCGCGGGCCGATGCTGTGGCGATCGCTGATCGGCGGGACGACTGGAGGAATGATCATTGCGTGAATCTCCTTGAATACGAACGCCCCGGCCACCGTCAGCGGAGGGTGGTGGACGAGGCGCTCGCTCTGGCTCCCGAGGGGATCTCGGTCTGCCAAATCGGTGTCTGGTGTCTAGCCGCCCTGCATCGCCGCTGCGACTGCCGCGTTGAACTCGGCGCCCACGTCTTCGCCCGTGCGATCGGCGGTCCATTCGATCACTTCGGCGTCCTCGGGCAGCTCCATCGTGAGCATCTCATCGGTGACATCGACGGTGGGATCGATCTCCGGGCAGGTGATGCGAATCGTCAGCGTCATCGCGCCCTCAAGCTCCATGTAGAAGCCACGGAAGCCGCCCGTCTCTTTCTCGAGCGCCACCTGAACGGTCGCCAGGTCGCTGCCATCGGGGACGCCCTTGAGCATGCCTGTCCATGGCTCAAGCCCGTCCTCATGGACGCTCAGGATCCAGCACTCCTCGCCGATCTCGTCCTCGCTGGTGATGGTGAAGTGCTCCTTCGTTTCCTCGATGAGGTCGAAGAGCTGGGTGGGCTCGCCGATGCCCGCGGCGCGGAGCATGTCCGCGCGGTCCTCGCCGAAGTCGTCAAGGCTCTCCTTGGGAATGTGAAGCGCAACGTTCGCCGGGCCCATTAGTAAGGTGATCTCCTCGGGCGTGAAGGCCAGCAGCGTGCCGTCGTCCTTCTCCATCCGGAAGTGCTCCAGATCGCGAATCCATAGCTCCTGGATATCCTCGCCCTGGTCCTGGCCGTTGACGGTCACGTTCTGATGCATGCGCAGGAAGACCGCTGCATCGTCCTCGATCATCGTCTTGAACTTCTCTAGCAACGGCGCTAGCCGGGCGTCTTCCTGGGCTGACACTGCCGACGCGACGCACAGTGCCCCGATGGCGCTGACGGCGATCAGTACGAGCGCGGATCTACGACTCATAGCTCGGTCCCTCCGACGCAGTATTCTCGACGTCTGCCGGCACTGCAATGAATTGGCCAGGCGCGGACGGCAATGAGCTGTGGGGTGTCTACTCGTCCTTCTCAAGCAACTCACGGATCGCGCGGACCTCGGTGATGAGTTCCTGGAGGGCCTCGCCATCGGTTGATGGCGGACCGGCCGATCCGCCACCCAGGGCGGGGCTCGTGTCGGCTCGGTAGCGACGGAGCTGGCGGACGAGGACGTCCCGGACTTTCTCATGCTTGGTGAGCCCGACGAGGCGTTCTTCGGCCGCTGCCGTGCCGCTGGATCCGGCGGTCTGGATATTGACGGCGCCGATCCCGAAGAAGAGCCTGTCGAACCACTTGCGGGTGACCGAGACGTTGGTGACCGTCCTGAACGGCACGATCTTGTGGACGCGCCCGAAGACGCCCTTGTGGACGACGACTTCCTCGTTGGTCATCTCATACGCGATGCCGTCGACCCAGCGCGGGATGTACCAGGCGGCGCAGGCCCAGTGGATTAGCGTGTAGGAGGCCACGAGGGCCCAGGTCCAAGGCGCCTGCATGCCCTCCCCAGCGACCAACTCAAGCGGCAGCGAGAGGACCGCCAGCGTCGCGGTCGACGCGGACCAGATCAGGAACGCGTCGAACCAGCACCGCTTCGTGTACTGCTGCTGATTCGGGTGGAACTTGACTCTCTTGTCGCCGGTCTCCGATGCGGCCGTGTCCTCAGACATGGCACTACTCCTCCCCCTTGTCTGCAGCCTCGGCATGCGCGGCGAACATCGCCCCGAAGACGGGGCCGAGGTCCTCGGGCTCTTTGTCCGGGTCCAGACGATTATGTCGGTGCCCTCTGGGGGATCGTATCCGAAGATGTCGTCGGGGATCTCGATGTCGTAATCGAGTTCCTCGATCGTCATGTCCATCATGAGGTGCTGAGGAGCGGCGCCCTCCGCGGTCATCGTCGCCTCGTAGTGCATCCCGCGGAAGATGCCGGTGTCTTTCTCAAGGCACATCTCGAGGATCTCGATCTCGACCTCCATCTCAAGCGCCGAGGTCATGCTGGCGAAATCCTGGATCACCTCGGCCATCTCCTCGCCGCCCTCAAGCACCCAGCATTCCGCGTCGCCCACGATCCGCTCGCCGGTCATCGTCAGCGACTCCCAAACATCCACCATGTGGTCGGGCATCGCGTCCGGAGAGGCGATGCCGAGTTGCATCAACAGGCCATGCCGCCCCTCTTCCTTCAGTTTCTCAATCGTCTCCGCGGGCACCTCGAGCATCGCGTTGAGGACCCCGATGCGCATCTTGATGCCCTCGGGCGTGACCACGATGACCGTGCCGTTTGAGTCCTCCGTGCGGTAATGCCGTTGATCACGCGTCCAGACTTCGCTGGTGGTCTCGGTGTCGCCGGTCGCACCCATTGTGAGCTGGTGCACCGACAACATGTAGCTACTGCGGTCGGCTGTCGCCGCCTCGCCCATCTTCGAGAAGAGATCGGCGAGCACTGCGTCGTCTTGCGCGGGCGCGACGGCGCACAGGGCCATCGCGAGAAGTGTCAGCGCGGTGAGTTGCTTGGCAGTCATTGGTAAGCTCCTCCGAATTCGGATCGTCACGTCACCTCACGGTCGGGCAGTCCGGGACTACGCTCACCGAGACCCAGCTATGAACGCCACGACAGCAGCGATGACAGCCGATAGGATGCCAATGACCAGCAGGATCTTCCACAAGCCGCGTGTCCATGGCTTAGTCTTCTGCCGGATCTGGTGGATGGCGCTGACGGCGCCCCCGGCGACGACGATGGCCATCAAGTCCCACGCCGCTTCGTCGCGGAACCACCCTCGGTACATCACATCGATGAGGAGCGCGAAGGCCACGAAGTTGTAGGCCCATGTTCCGCCGGCGTTCGCGACAGCAAGTGTTCGCTCATCATGCTCCACCTCGGGAGTCTGGCTCATGGCGTTTCCCCTTCCAGGAAAAACAGTTCGTCCACTCGTTTTCCCAGATGCTTGGCGAGGCGGAAGGCCAGGAGCGTTGACGGGCAGTAGAGCCCCGTCTCGATCGCGCTGATGGTCTGGCGCGTGACGTACGCAAGGCTCGCGAGTTCTGCTTGGGATAGCCCAAGCTCCGCGCGGGCGACTTTCAACCGGTTGCCAAGTCCCTGGTTCGTTCCCATGAGCCTAATTGTCTGGTATACTTGTCAGGATGTCAAGTATACCAGACATTATGCAAGCGTGACTTGCGCTGGGGACGCGGAGGCAGAGCGTGAGAAGTGCTGAATCGGCGAGGTGACTGGCCACGTCATCTCATGATCAGGTAACCCACAGTCGCGAGCACGGCAGTACCGGTCAGTGCCGCCACGAGACCCCAGATGAGCTTCTTGGAGCCGATGAACGGCGACTCGCCGCCGTTATTCTTCTGCTCGAGAGCCGTGCCGATCGGTACGCCGATTCCGGCGCCGATTGCGATGCCAACAGCGAGCGTGTCCATCGCCAATCCGATGGCGACGCCGGCGGCCATGCCTATGACCATGCCGGTGGCCATGCCCTTGCCTGGCGAACGCTGAATCGGCTTCTCGTTCTGCTGGTCTGTGTCAGTCGGTGGAGTTGTCATGATGCGTGGCTCCTACTGCCGGAATGTCTGTCTCATTCCCGTCAGAGAGGAGCCGTGCAACGAACTTGCCAGGGAGGCGAGAGGGTTCGCGGATCAGTCGTCAGCGACCGTCCACATGTGCATCATCGTGTCGCTGAGGCGCACGAACTTGACGTGCCCGTCGCAGAAAGCCGCGTTGATGGCATGGCCTTGCACGTCGCTCGCCGAGGCGCCTGTGTGTCGCATCCCGCCAACGCGCGAGGCCAGAGATGCCAGCGTGTCGCCGGCAAACGGGATGACGCGCCCGAAGTACTCGACCGAGCCGGATGAGTCGCCGCGGCCGTCGTCCACGAGGATAATGGTCGTCGAGGTGTCCCAGATCTCCGCCAGAGCGCGTCCGCCCACTCCGTAATCGGGCGCCGACTGACTCGCCGAGACGTAGCCGTAGGTGTACTTGCTGATGTCGAAGTAGCTGCCGACGGGGTAGATTTGCATCTTCTGCGCGCCGGCGCTCTTGCAGTCGAAGAGCTGCCCGTTGCGGACGTAGGGCATGAGCATATCGGCCCACCGCACGCCATCGCCGCCGTCAAATCCCATGCTGCCCTGGATGCCATAGCCGTGACTGTACACCGGCAGAATCTCGTCGTAGTCATCGGTATACATCATCATTGCCATGGTGATCTGCTTCAAATTGCTCGCGCACGATGCCTGGCGCGCCTTCTCCCTGGCTCTGGAGAAGACCGGGAACAGAATCGAGGCCAGTATGGCGATGATCGCGATCACAACCAGCAGTTCAATCAGCGTAAAGCCCGTCCTGCGCTGACGCATGGAGATCCTCCGATAGACCAATCTGCCTACATCTTGCATATGGTCTCAGCCCGCGCGGGGGTTACAGAGACGGGCCGTGATGCTGCTCACTTCGGGACCCGGAACCGAATCTCCTGGCCTCCCCGCGAGGCGCTAAGGCATCCGCCCCGGGTGTTGATTCTGTAACAGACGGATGCTCGTCCGAAGGAGGCCCATCATGACGACTGACACCCTTGCCGATACCAAACGTGATGCCATTCGCGCGCAGGTTGAGGGCGCGTTCGGCTTCGTGCCTAACGTGGTGAGCGAGATGCTCGAGAGTCCCGCGGCGACAGCGGCTTACCTGGCGGGCGCGGGCGAGATGGCCGAGGCGACCCTCACGGGGGCCGAGCAGCAGGTCATCAACGTCGCGATCTCGCGGCGCAACGGCTGCAAGTACTGCCAGGCTGCCCACACCGCGCTCGCGAAGGCCAAGGGCGTGAGCCCCGCCGATCTCACCGCTCTGAAGGCCGGCGACCTGCCAGGCGATGTTGAGCTGGCGAACCTCGTCTCGGCGGCGGAGCTTCTGCTGGAGAAACAGGGGCATCTCGGCGCTGGGGATCTGAAAGAACTCGAAGACCAGGGCATCACCCGCGAGAAGGTGTACGAGATCATCGCATTGATCGCGCTGAAGACCATCACCAACTGGGTGAACCACATCGCGAACACGAAGATCGACGAGCAGTTTGGGGATGCGTAGGTAACTGTCCCTAGTCTTTGGACCGGGGGGATTTCCCATGAGCGTCGACACTGATCCTCGCGCGGTCGAGGTCATGGCTGAGATCGAGGCGGCGCTGGGTTTCGTCCCGAACTTCTTCCGGGCGATGGCGCAGAGCCCCGCCGCCACGCGACTGTACCTGGCGGGGCTGGACATCATGCAGCATTCCTCTCTCAGTGAGAAGGAATCCCAAGCCGTTCAGCTCGCGATCTCAGCCTACAACGAGTGCCACTACTGCGGGCCCGCGCACGCGAAGGCGGCGGAGATGGCGGGCATCACGCCCGACGACATCATGGCTCTTCGCGCCGGCGATGAGCTAGGCGATCCGGACCTCATCGACATAGTCGGCGCCACGCGGGTCATCCTCGATAAGCGCGGGTGGCTGGACGAGGAAGATCTCCGGGACCTCGCGCAGTCGGGGATCTACCGCGAGACGATCTTCGACATCATCGCCTTCATCAGCCTCAAGACCATCTCGAACTACATCAATCACGTCGAGGGCACGCCCCTGGACGCGAGGTTCCAAAACGAGCCACTGTAGGAGGGGTTTCAACCCCGACGCCGTTGGCGGGTCGAGCAGCCGGCCTGTCGGGGTTGAAACCCCTCCTACAGTGGCACCTTCATGTCGTCGCGTGTCATGGTGAAGGTGCGCTGCCGTCGATGAGCGCATTCCCTTCCGGACCACATCATCCGGAGGCCTTGTCATGTCCGCGCTCAACCTCGCCGCGATGCTGCAGCCTGTGAAGCGCCACTCGGTGCTGTCGATGGAGACCCACTACGTCTGGGGCGGGAGCATGCTCCGGACGGATGACGGCACGTGCCATTTGCTCTTCGCCATGTGGCCGCGCGAGGAGGGTTTCCAGGCGTGGGTCACTCACTCGCAAGTCGGACACGCGACGGCCGACTGCCCCACTGGGCCGTACGCGTTCCAGGGCATGGCGCTTGGGGGCAGCGGCGATCCGAACACCTTCGACCGCGATGTCATCCACAATCCGATGGCCATCCGCGTCGGGGACGAGTACTACCTCTACTACACCGGCAACTTCGGCAACGGGGAGTATTGGGACCATCGGAATCATCAGCGCGTCGGCGTCGCGGTCGCGGATCACCCGGCGGGGCCGTGGAAGCGCTTCGACAGGTGCCTGCTCGACGTCACGCGCGGATCATGGGACCACCTCATCACCACCAACCCGAGCGTCGCCGCCGGGCCGGACGACAAGTTCGTGCTGATGTACAAGACCGTGGGCGAGGGCGAGATGCCCTTCGGAGGCAAGGTCGTCCACGGCGTCGCGATCGCGGATGATCCCCTCGGTCCGTTCATCCGCCACCCCGAGCCTGTGCTGACCCACCCGACGGCCAAGTTCCCGCTGGAAGACCCCATCATCTGGTATGGCGAGGACCGGTATTACTGCCTGATCAAAGATCAGGGCGGCTACTTCACCGGAGTTGATGGCATGACGCTATGCCTGTTCGAGTCCCGCGACGCGATCGACTGGCAGCTCTCCGAGCACGCCCTCGTCTCGCGGCTTGAGATCAACTGGGAAGACGGCGAGACGCAGCCCGTCAATAACCTCGAACGCCCGCAAGTGTACGTTGAAAGTGGCATTCCCCAAGCCCTCTTCTGCGCCTGCAACCCGGCGGAAGAAGGCGCGCTGAGCTTCAACGTGCAGGTGGGGGTGGGGTGAGTGAAGTTGACGCCCGGCGCTGCTTGCCGCGCCTCGCCCCGGGCCGTAGCCGGTCGCCACTTGCGGCCCCGGGCAGTGTTCATCGGGGCTGAATCGGTCGTGGAAACTCAACGAGTTTCCACGACATGCCAGACTCGGGGACTTGCTTTCGAGGCTGCTCTCAGCGCCTGACCAGCGGCCGTGGCCGGGCGCGAACAGTCACTCCGCCTTCGGCAGCACCATCGTGAACGTCGTCAGTCCGTCCTCGCCCTGATCCTCCAACGTCAGCGTACCGTCGTGGGCGCGGACGATTTCACGGGCGAGGGAGAGGCCTAGACCCGAGCCATCGGTGCTGCGCGAGCGGTCGGCGCGGTAGAAACGGTCGAAGATCAGCCGACGGTCCTCCGGGGGGATGCCGTCACCCGTATTCGAGACCGATAGGCGAACGCTCGAGCCGTCCTCCTCCAGCCGAAACTCCACGCGCCCGCCCTCGTGGTTGTACTTGATCGCGTTGCTGCTGAGGTTGCTGAGGACCTGACGCATGAGGTCCGGATCGGCCATGACGGTCGCAACCGGCGCGATCTCGCCCGTGACCGATAGCCGCGGCGAGAGCGCCTCCGCGTCCTCGAGCGCGCCCTCGACCAATGTTGAGAGATTCACGCGCTCGCGCGTGACGTTGAGTTGTCCCGAATCGGCCAGCGACAGCAGCAACAGCTTCCGCACGATCGCCGTCAGGCGTTGCACCTCATCCAGCAGATCGCTGTAATGCCGCTGCTCGTCCGAGCCCGGCGGCGACGCCTGCAAAGCTGTCTCCAACTCGCCCTGCAGGATCGTGAGCGGCGTTTTCAACTCGTGCGCGGCGTCGGCGCTGAAGCGCGTGGCCTGGCCAAAACTCGCCTCCAGCCGGTCGAGCATCGCGTTGAAAACTGTTATTAGCCGCCGGAACTCCTCGTCATGCTCGACGTCGGGGATTCGCTGGTCGAGCCCGCGCGCCGTCACCCGCTCGGCCGTGTCGGCGATGGTCTCCACCGGCCGCAACGCGCGTTCGGATATGAACCAAGCTCCCAGGCCGATCAGCAGTAGCGCGGTCGGCAGCGCGATGAGAAGCGCCCCGGCGCTGCGGCGCATGTCGGCGAGGAAGGGCGCCATGTCGACGCCGATGACCAGCGCGGTTCTGTCGTTCGCCATGGCGCCGAGTCGCCAGGTTGCGTCGCTTGCTCGGGCGGTGGCGAATGTCGCCTCGGTGATGGGCGCGGGTGGTGGGGGAGGGAGGGCCCCGGCACCCATCGGCGGCGGGGCCGGCGGAGGCCCGCCGAGGGTGTCGTAATCGGGCTTCGGCACGTCACCGGCCGCGAAGTCGCCGGGCCAGTGGCCGGACTGGTGCAGCGTCTCGCCGACCACGCCCGTCACCTGCAGTATCGGCGCGCAGGCGACTTGGTCACCGTGGAGGATCTGCAGCGCCTGTTCAAGGTCTCCCCAATGGCTGATCTCCTGCGGGCGGGAGAGGTGCCGCGCGGCCTGACCGGTGATCCCCTGATCGATTCGGTCGAGACCCAGCTGGTAGACCCACGCCCATGCCGCAACCGCGAACGCGCTCAGCACGACACCTGAGAGCAGCATCGACAGTAGCGCGATTCGGATGCGGAACGAGCGGGACTTCATGAGGGTGCCCCCGGCTGGTCGCGGAAGCGGTATCCCACGCCGCGGGTCGTCTCGATGAAGTTGCGCGAGCGGTCGGGATCGAGTTTCTCACGCAATCGCTGGATATACACGTCTACCAAGTTGCTGCTTGGGTCGAAGTCGTAGCCCCAGACATGCTCGAGGATCTCGGTTCGGGGGAAGACGCGTCCGGGCGAGCGCATCAGATACTCCAGCAGGCTGAACTCGCGCGCGGTCAGCGTGACATCAGACTCGCCGAGCTTCGCCTCGCGAGTGAGGACATTCAGCACCAGCTCGCCCGCCTGAAGGACGCTCAGTTGCTGTCCCGTCCCGCGCCGCACCACCGCGTGGATGCGGGCGATGAGTTCCTCGACGTGGAACGGCTTGGTCACGTAATCGTCGGCGCCCAGGTTCAGACCCTCAAGCCGCTCGCCCAGCTCGCTGCGGGCGGTCAGCAAGATGACGGGCACCGTGTTGCCTTGGTCGCGGAGGTTGCGGAGAATGCTCAATCCATCGCGCCCCGGGAGCATGATGTCGAGCACGATCGCGTCATAGCTCTGAGTCGTCGCGAGGATGTACGCCTCGTCGCCGTCGTCGATGGCATCGACGCCAAAGCCCTGCTCCTCCAGAGCCTTGCGCACGAAGGCGGCGATCTTCTCTTGGTCCTCCACGAGCAGGATTCTCATGGTGTCATCTTACCCGAACGCCTCGACCGTCAACAAGTCACCCACCATTACAATACTGTAATGAAGGCCCGCAACCTGGCGTAATGGTGTTAGTGTAGGGTACGGTCGCGCAGGGCCATAATCCGAGAGCCAGGAGGCGCAATCCAATGTCAAGAGACCGCTTAGGTACTGTTATCGCAGTCATCATGGCCGTCGCCATCGTTGGGCTGGTCGCATACGCGTATGCTCAGGACGGCGAAGAGGTCGCGCAAGGTCGCCCACCCGCCGCGCCGGGGATGATGCCCGGCCAGCCGCCAATGGGCGGACCGGGGATGATGGGCGGACCGCGCGGAATGATGGGTGGACCGCCGGGCGGAGGGCCGACGATGCAGGTCGCCGATGGATCCGTCTACGTGATGGCCGGGCCGAAGATCTATCGCCTGGATGGCAAGACGCTGGAGCAGAAGGCCGAGTGGGAGATCCCCCGCCCCGAGCGGCCGGAGCACCCGCGACCGGAGTAGCTAGGTTGGAGTTGCAGCTGTTAGGAGGGGTTTCAACCCCGACGCCGTTTGCCGTTCCGCGCGTACCCACGGCGTCGGGGTTGAAACCCCTCCTACAGGTGGGTCGGACGCGGCGTGGCTACTTCGGCGCGTTCAGCCACTCCGCGATGTCGTTGATCACGACCTCCGCGACGTGTGAGGGCTCGAGGTATTCGGCGGGCACGGCCTTGCCCTCGCCCTCGGCGAAGAGGTGGTTGAGGTTCTCGTAGAGCTTGAACGTCACGTCATCGCGACCCGCAAGCGCCGCCTTCCACAGATCGAAGTCCACCTCAGTGACCTGATAGTCGCGGCCGCCCTGAATCGCGAGGATGGGGCTCTTCACCTGCTTGACGACCTCCGTCGGATCGTAGGCGCGAAGATCCAGCCAATACGCCGGCGGGATCCCGCCAAACAGCGTGTCCGCGGGCGTGTCGAGGGATAGGTCCTCGGCGTTCGTCGCGTCGACCTGCTTGCGGATACCGGCGAGCACCTCCTGGGCGTCCTTCTCGCTCGTCCCGTCGATCGAGACGATGTACTCGTACTGCTCGATGATGATGTCGAGGAACGGGCGCGCGGTGCCGGCCATAATGACAAAGCCAGCGATCTCATCATCTCGCGCGCCGATCCGAGGCACCAGCATCCCGCCGAGGCTGTGACCGAGGACGTAAACCTGCGTGGCATCCAATACCTCGATCTCCCTCACCGTCGCGACGGCCGCGAGTGCGTCGTCGACGGTCTCCTCATCGACGGTGAGTTCCTCGTAGATCTCGACGATCTTCGCCTTGTGCTCCTTGGTGCGTTTCTCATACCGCATCACGGCGATGCCCTGGGTGGCGAGACCCTCGGCGAGGTCGCGGAACGGCCTGTTAGGCCCGATCGTCTCATCGCGGTCTTGGGGGCCCGAGCCATGCACGAGCACGACCACCGGGAACGGACCTTCGCGAGCGGGGAGGGTGAGCGTCCCGGGCAACTCCCACTCGCCGCCCTCGTTGACATCGACCCCAATCTCGACGAACGCTTCCGGGTCTGCATAGGCTGCGGACTCGTACTCCCCTTGAGTGGCGCTGCGGGCAATCCAGAGCCCGGTGATCTTGTCCTTCGGGTTGTAGACGAGGCGGATGTCCATGTTCTCGTCGGCGAATTCGCACGTCACGACCACATGGTTATAGCCCTGGTCGACGACGTTCTGCGAGGCAAGCCTGCCCTTGTATTCGCCTGAGCCGGCAACCGTCTTGGCCCACGTCTCGTTCAGCGCCTCCGCCGACATGACTGACGACATGATGGCGTCGAAGCTCTCGACGCACTCATCGAACTCGTCGGCGGCCATCCCGTCGACGAACGCCTCGGCGAGCGGCACCAACTCGGGCTTGGCCGTAACCGGGCCCGTTTGACGGCACGACGCGAGGCACGGCGCCAGCACGATGCACAGCAGGGGGGCTAACCGTCTCATGGGGGCAGTCTCCTCAATAGCTAGTGCGCCTTGGGGCAGCGGCTCACCTGCCGCCTGCGGGAGGGTTTCAGCGGCGAAACTCGATGTCTGAGCTTCCACGACGGCGTTCGCCGCCGGCGTCCCCATGGACCCCTCCGCACGACCAAGCGTATAACCTTACTAGAGGCAACGAGGGAGGGGACGATAATGATAGGCAGATATGGGATATTCGTGACGGTCTGTCTGATGCTGACGTGCGCCGCGAGCGCGCAGCGCGTGCTCATCGTTGAAGATACCGGCGTATTGAGGATCAAGGGTGGCGACAGCATTGTCGCATCGATCGAGGTGAACTGTCACGGACCTGAGTGGACGCTTGGCACTCAGAGCGAAGGCGTGGCGCAGGTCCGGAGAATCAGCGACACCGAGACGCTCATCACCGGCCGCGTTCCTGTTGCGGGAACGACGGACGGGTCGGTCGAGTACGAGCAGCGGGTCACGCAGCGCGAGGGTGCGATCGAGATCGAGTATTGGCTGGGTTTCTCCGGGCCGATGGCCATCCATAATCTACAGGTGTCTGAGCTGCTGCCGGCCGAACTCCACGCCGGCACGCGCCTTGAGATTGCGTATGGCGAGACGGGACGTCGCCGGCTCCTGCTGCCTGTGGCGCTCAACGCCGCGAAGTGGGTGATGGGCACGTTCAAGGGTCACGGCATCACGACCACGCCGATCGACGGCGAGCCCGTGACCGTCTCGGGCGCCGAAGACAAGATGCCCGGCTTTGAGGTGTACGACTTGCGTCAATGGGAGCGCGACGAGTTCGAGGTGCGCGTGCCCCTGCTGAGCGACCAGGAGGGTAAGCTCGTCGGCAAGGACACTCACTTCAGTCTGACGCTGACCTTGCCGGGCGAGTACGAGCTGGAGATCGACTAGAACCCAACGAGGCCCTGGCGATCCCCGTCAGGGCCTCTCGGACCTGTCACTGTCGCAGGTTGGGTTTCCCGACCCGACGCCGTCCGCTCGAAAGGCCCCCACCTGGACCCCGGAGAAGGTGCGCCCACACCCGTGCGAGGGGAGGCGAACCGCGATGCTGATCCGCGCGTACCTGGTGGTTGCCGCTGTGGCGGCTCCCGCCGCGTCGATGACGTACGAGTGCGTGACGCCGCCTAACTACTGGGGCTGGAAGGGCCCGCGTCATGGCGACACCGGGCAACTGGCGGACGAACAGATCCTCGACTCGTGGATCGACGCTGAAGGCGACCCATTCTATTCCGTGCCAAGCGTCGCGGGTTGGTCGTCCATCGACCCCGTGGTCATCGTGTTTGACCTGGGGGAAGCGCGCGTCATCGAGAGCGTTGGTCTGCATTCCGTTCTCTCGCCATGGGGCCCGTGGTGGCCCGCGGAGGTCGCGGTCCTCCTCAGCGACGACGGCCTCGACTTCCATCTCGCTGGATCACCGACGACACCGTCGCCCGAGCAACTGTCTCCCCCTCTGACGCCGGACGCCGTGCAGGCGGGAATCGACCGCATCATGGCCGATCGAGGCCTCGCCCCGACGACCCATTGGTGGCGGACGGAGCCTATGGCCGAGCGTGGGCGCTACGTCAGCCTGATCATGGCCCCGCATCCGTCCACGGGCACCATCGTGCTCGACGAAATAGAGATCCTCTCGGCCGAAGCCGACCTCCCCGCGCCCGCAGCTCCCGCGCGGACGTTCAGCGAGGGCAAGGGCGGCTGGCGCAGCTACCTGCTCTCCAGAGCCATCGATGAGCGCATAGCGCTTGACATCACGGGCCTTGCCGAGAAAGCGAACGCGCTGGGGGCGCCTGGCGCCTTCCATGCGAGCCTGCGGACGCTTCGCGAGCAGAGCGAGAGTTCCCCCGTGCCGCAAGTTGGGGATTTCCGTGCAATCCTGCCGCTCAACGGGCTGCACCGCGGTGTCTTCAGACTCCAGGCAGATCTGTGGCGCTCCGACGGTGGGCCCGAGGTCCGCGTTTGGCAGAGCCACCGGTGGGACCCGCTCGGTCCCCTCACTGACCCCCGCGTGGAGGAGCCGCGCGTCCGCATCGTCATGGCTCAGAACGCGGTACGGTCCGACGTGCTCAACATCAGCAACACCGGCCACGCCGATGCCTCCGCGCGACTCACGTTGCGGGGGCTGCCGGAAGACAACATCGATGTCTTCGAGGTCCTCACTGTCGATACGAAGGCCACGGTCCCCGTGACAGCGGCGATGCTTCCCGCGGCCGAGAGCGAGGGCGCCTACGTGGTCGATGTGCCGGCGGGGATGACTCGTCAGATCTGGCTCCGCTGCTCGTCCAAAGACCTGCTGGCCCGGACCTACACGGGCAAGATTCGGTTGGAGCGCGCGGGCGTGAGGACAGACATCCCGGCGTCGATCGAGGTCGTGCCCGTTCGACTGCCCGACCGCTCCTCCCTTAGCGTCGGCGGCTGGGACTACGCGATCGATAATTCGTACGGGGTCACGGCGGAGAACCGCGACGAATTCGTGAGCGTCCTGCGGGAGTACGGCGTCAACGTTCCCTGGGCGTCGTCATCGGTCATGCCGCATGGCAATTACGCCGACGACGGGGGGCTCGCCGAGCCGCCATCGCGCGAGACCATGGATCGGTGGCTCGAGATGTGGCCCGATGCGCGGCAGTACTGCGTCTTCGCCGACTCGGGACAACTGGCCCCCGACACGCCAAGCCGCGAGGCCAAACTCGAGTCGTGGGCGCGGGACTGGGCCGCATACCTCGACGCGAAGGGGATCGCGCCAGAGCGGCTCGCCATACTGCTGCGCGATGAGCCGACGAACGAGGGCGATCTGCGCGTGATCCTGGAGACCGGCCGGGCGATCAAGCGAGGCGCTCCGGGCGTGAGAATCTGGAACGACATCCACTTCGCCGATCCTGGCAAGGCGCCCGCCGTGCTCGCTGAGGTGATGCGCGAGGCGTGTGACATCCAGTGCATCAACCGCCGGCATTACCAGCTCGACCCGGAAGCCAATGACGCGTTCATCGCCCAACACGCCCGCGAGGGGTTGGAGTGGTGGACCTACACGGCGGGCGCGAACACGCGCGTGGCGGACCCGTACGTGTGTTGGGTGCTCCAGGCGTGGTTCTGCTTCGACAAGGGGATGACGGGCTCGCATTACTGGGCGTTCGGCGACGACGGAGACGGGTCCTCGTGGAACGAATACCTGGCCCCGCGAAGCGGGCACTCCCCGCTCTACCTGACGCCCGATTCCGTCGTCACGAGCAAGTACATGGAGGCCCTGCGGGAGGGGCTTCAGGACTACGAACTGCTGCTGATGCTGAGGCGGGCTTTAGGTGAGCGAGGGGGCGACACGCAAGGCCGCCTCACGCTGGACGAGCGCGTGCAGCAGGTGCTGGCCGTGGATGACGAGGCGCGTTGGGAGTGGAGCGCCCGGAAGGACCGCGCGGTTGCGGATCGAGTCCGGGAGAGCGTGCTCGAGGATCTGCGCGCGCTCGGTGCCGGAGGGGAAGGGCCTCGATGAAACTCAGCGCGTCGCCGCAACTGTTTGTCGACTTCGAGCGCGTCGATAACGCCCACGCCAGCGGGCGACTGAAGCGCATGCGAGGCGTCGAGAGGGTGTTCCATCAGGCGACGCACCACCCCCATCCCGTGCTGACGCCCGAGATGCCGTGGGAGCGCCGCGGGTTCACGACGTCCGTCGTCTTCGACGAAGACGCGGGCCTGCTGAAGATGTGGTACCTCACCGGGATCGAGGACGGGCGGCACGTGACATGCTACGCCGAAAGCGATGACGGCTACGCGTGGCGCCGGCCTGAGCTGGGGCTGCACGAACACGCCGGCAGCGCGGCCAACAACATTGTGATCCCGCCCGACCATCACGAGGGCCAGGACCACTGGGAATCGGTGCTGCTGGATGATATGGACCCGGACCCATCCCGCCGCTACAAGGCTCTCGGCTGGTCGAGCTTCGACTGGGATGGGCCGATGGCTGGGATCTACACGGCGGTGTCCGGCGATGGTCTCACGTGGACCCACGCGCCAGACCCGATCTTCCGCTTCCATCCGCGACCTGGCACGGACGACCTCGGGCCGGTTGGGGACGCGCACTGCCTGATGATCGACCCGCTCGCGAAGCGCTACGTGGCCTTCCTGCGCGACCTGCCCCACCGATCCGTCTCTTTCAGCGATGACTTCATCACCTGGACGCCCCCGGAGCGCGCCATCACCTCGCAGCACTGGGCTGACCACCTCTACAGCAATACGGGCTTCGTCTATGGCGACCAGTACCTGGGATTGCTCTCGGTCTTCGATTTGCGGCCGGAACGCCGTGACATGACGTGCGAGCTGATCGCCAGCCGCGATGGGCGGCACTGGGATCGCTGCCCGGCCCAGGCCCCCCTGCTGGAGTGCGGCGGGATCGGCGAGTGGGATCGCTTCATGTGCCACAACGGCGGGTCGCCGCCCGTCCGCGTGGGGGATCGGTTGCTGATCTACTTCCGTGGCGGCTCGATGCGGCATGGCCCGTACGAGGGTGACGATGACGGTGGCGGACACGGCGGGGTGGGCGTGGCGACGCTCCGTGTCGACGGGTTTGCATCGCTCGAGGCCAGTTTCAGTGGGGGCGAGGTCATCACGACGCCGTGGGAGATGGACGGAGGCGAGCTGCTCTTGAATGCCAAGTGCGACTACGGTGAGATTCGCGCGGAGTTGCTCGACGAAGAGGGGCGGGCGCTCGACGGCTACGCCGCGGATGAGTGCGTCCCCTTGCGCGCCGATGGCGTCGACTTGCTCGTCCGATGGGCGGGGTGCCCCAGCCTTCCGGCCTTGCCGGGCAAGGGCGTGAGGATTCGGCTGGTGTTGACGAACGCCCGGCTATACTCATACCGTCGCGGTGCCCACTCGCCATCGTAGGTCGAGTCTCCGCGACGCCGTGATCCGTACCGTGCCTGCGGGTCTCCCGACCCGCGCCGTTCCTAGAACGGCATCTGCGAGACCGACTGACTCACAAGCGCAAACGCAATCGCCAGCATCCCCACGAGCCCCGTCCCACACGCGAATCCGGCAGCCAGCACCGGCGTGTACCGCCGCCATTCCTTCTCCCCGATGCGCTTCGCGAAGTAGTACTTTTCGAGCAGCGCGCCAAACAACTGTGGCAAGATAATGTGTGGGAACATCCCCAAGCCCCGGATGAATCCGTAGATCAACATCACTGGCCAGCCGAGCTGCGTCAGGATCCCGTAAGTCCCGATCCCAAACGCCAGCCCTCCGCCCATCACCCACGGCTTGATCGCGCGACGGAACATCTCCGTGTTCCCGCCCTCGGTGGTCGCGGAGAACCACAGCCACTGCTGCAACGCCTGGAAATCCCAGAATTTCTGCGTGTACGGGTACGCGACCGACGGGATCGGATTCAGGCGCCAGACGAAGCTCCAGAAGAGAAAGCTGCAGACGATCATGATCGGGAACATGAGCGCCTCGGCCTTGATGACGCTCGTGAACTTGGTGCCCGTAAGCTCGACCTCGCGGAACTTCTGCGCTGTCGCGCCGTAGTTCGCCAGCGGAATTGGCGCGAACCAGATGTCCACGCCCTTGTACCCGCTGAAGATGAACGTGGCCTCGCGGATCATTGGGAAGCCCACGAACTGACCCGTCAGTCCTACCATCCGCGCGTTAATATACGATTGCAGTGGCGTCCAGAGATACCCGTAGATAATGACGAACCAGAGCGGGAAGTTGGGCACCAGATACCGGCACAGAACCACGTAACCTGTCGTCGCGATGAGGAACGCGATGAGCGGCCAGATGATGGGCACGTCGCCACGCCCCGGCGGCGCCTTGCCGACGCCAATGCCCAAGGGCCGGCCGGTTCGTTTCGCCTCAATCCACGATCGACCGATCTTGATGAAGCCGATGACCGCTACGCTGAAGGCAGTGCCGATCCCAAACGACAGCCACACGTCAATCGACGCGGCCCACGCCGTGCGGGTCGTCTCCATGCCCGGCAACCAGGTCGGCAGATTGCCCGTCACTTGGAGGATCGGATTCACGAAGATGGTAGCCCCGGCGGCAACCGCGCTCCCAACCACCATCCAGAACGGCAGCACGAAGCCGACGAATACGGTGCTGAGGTCGGTGCTGATGCCCGTCGGCGCGCCGGGAAGGAATCTCTCCGTCCCCTGCGTGAAATCGATCCAGGGAATCGGCAGGATGGCCACCGGCTTCACGAGCATGACGTTCGACAGCGTTGGGACACCAACGTAGATGAGGCCAAAGCCCAGTCCGATCATCGTGCCGACGCTGAACACGCGCCAGCGCCATGTCTCGGACTTGCTTGATGTCTCCGCGAGCGCCGTCGCGCCCTGAGCGGCGATCGGCGCCATGGGAAATGGAAGCTTCTCGCCGTCAGAGCTAATGCGAAAGAGCGTGTACCCGAAGCTAAGCCAGGCGACGCGGCTGAGGACCTGAGTGGCAAGAAGCAGCATGATCGCCGGCACCCAGTCGGGGTGCCAGAAGGTCCGGGTGATGATGGCTTCAGACTCGGGGCCTGGCGCCACCCAGTTTGGGACTTGCTCGCCGAGGCCGCCAGGAGCGG
>PVBE012481392.1_pt1 | contig 40476 bp, 26 predicted proteins | sample 1631181 | NCBI WGS metagenome assembly PVBE01 (sample SAMN08397723, study PRJNA350692) | Marine metagenome, whole genome shotgun sequencing project. | isolation source: water | place: Pacific Ocean | collected 2012-04 | reverse complement strand
TGTTCACGCGCTTCTGCTGTCCACCCGAGAGGCAGCCTCGCTCGCCGTCCTTGCCCACTCGGACATCGGCGCGCTCCAGGATGCCGAGGCTGTCGAGGACCTTCTCGACGCGCTCTTCGACCACGTCACCGGGAAGACGCAGCTGTCCGGCGTAGCGGAGAACCTCCCGCGCGGTCAGCGTGCGCGGCATGATCTCCTTCTGGGGGACGTAGCCGATGAGCGAGCTGAAGAAACCGTGGTTCTTGTACAGGTCCAGCCCGTTGATGCGCACCTGGCCCCGCTGCGGATTCGCGTAGCCGTTCATGGCGTACATCAGCGTGCTCTTGCCGGCCCCAGAGGGTCCCATCAGGAGAACGAGCTCGCCGGGGTACACGCTCAGGCTGACGTCGTGCAGGATCTGGTAGCCGTTGGATGCGAAGAGGCTGACGTTGTCGACATCGAGGCGCAGCTCGTTGGCGTAGTGGGTGCTGCGGATGACCGGCGCGTCCTGCCCGGCGATCTGCTCCAGCTCAAGGCGGTAGGCACCCAGCTCGATGCGATCCCCCGGGTTGATGCCGATGGAGCCGCGGATGCGGCGACCGTTGACAAAGGTGCCGTTCGCGCTGTTCAGGTCCCGGAGAATCCAGCCGTCGCCTTTCTTCTGCAGGACGGCGTGGCGTCGACTGACGGTGGGGGCTTCGAGGCTGATGTCGGCTTCCTCGTCGCGTCCGATGACCAGCTCCCCTTGATCCTGCCTCACCTGGATCTGGGCGCGCCGCATGCCGGAGCTGATGACTCCGGGGCTCAACTCCACGGATCCCAGGTGGATTCGGCTCTGAGGGAAGACCTGGACCCGACGAAGGGGCTCCAGCCGTCGGCCATCCACGAAGGTGCCGTTGGTGCTCTCCTGATCCACCAGGATCCACCGCTCCCCCTCCTTGGAGATCTGGAGGTGGTGGCTGCTGACCACGGGGTTCCGGATGCCGATGTCCGCTTCGTCTTCGCGCCCGATCAGCCAGCTTCCCTCGCGACCGTGAGGAGATAGGGCCTCAGCCCAGCGGCCGAATCCATCGGGCTCCGGCTCGAGGGCGCGCGTCGCGCTCACAGCTCCGCCACAGCGATCACAGAAGCGAGCATCGGCCGGCTGCTGGACTCCACACTGTGGGCAGGACTGCATCGTCGGGCATCATACTCTCGCGCATGCGCTGGAAAATGCTGCTGCTGCTAGTCGGGCCACTGGCGCTCTTTCCCGGCTTGCTCCGTGGCCACAGCATCGGGGCCTGGGACCACCTGACGGTGCATCACGCCTTTCAGGATCGGGCTGGAGGGCAGGTTCGCCATCCCGCGCTCAGCGACCCCGCCTTGCAGTTCGCGGCGCTGCGCTCCCAGGTCGTTGAGCAGGTCCTCGACGGACGAGCGCCTCTGTGGAATCCGGATCTCTACGCCGGAGCTCCGCTGCTGGGGGATGCGCAGTCGGCGCCGGCCTCGCCATCGACCTGGCTGGACGGGCTGAAGCCCGGACTGGGAGCCTTGTGGGTTCTGCTCTGGACCGGGCTGGGGACCGCTCTGTTGGCTCGTCGACTCGGTGGTTCGCCCCTGGTCGCCGGCTTCGCGGCGATGACCGGTCCCTACACGGTGGTCTGGTTGCTGCACCCTCACGCCGCGACCCTGGCCTGGCTGCCCTGGCTGCTCCTGGGTCTGGAGGCTCGGGTCGCCTGGGGTGTCGCTCTGGCCACGGCCGGTCTGCTCTGTGGAGGGCACCCGGCGACAGCCGCCCACGGTCTGGTGATCGCCCTCGGGTGGTCGCTGGCCCGCCAGCGCTACCGCGAGCTGCTCGGGCTGGGGGTCGGGGCCTTGCTGGCGGCGCCGATCTGGCTGCCGGTCTTCGAGCAGGTGCAGGCTTCGGCCACCGCCGCGGCCCACGGAGGAAACCGCTTGCTGCCCACCCAACTCCTGGACCTGGTGTGGCCGGGGCTGCTCGGGCATCCGGCGGCAGCGGGCTACAGCGGGCCGGGGGCCTGGGCGGACGGTGTGTTGCACCCGGGGCTGGGGGTCCTGGCCCTCGCCTTGTGGAGCCGCCATCGGGTCCTGTTGGGGGCCTGGGTGGCCTGCCTCGGGATCGCGATGCTCGGCCTGCCGCTGTTCAACAACGCGCGGCTGGGGGCCGAGGGGGCGCTCTTTCTCGCCTTGGCGGCCTCGCTGGTGGTGAGCGGCCGCCGGGCCTGGCTTGCGGCGGCGGTGGTGTTGCTCACCGGAGTGTGGGCGCGGTGGAACGACCAGAGCAGCTCCGAGCCTCCCCCGGAGCCCGCGGGCTGGACCGCAGAGCTCCGGGAGCTGCAGGGCCCCGGTCGGGTGCTTGGCCTGGGATGGGCCTTGCAACCCAACACGGGCAGCCTGGTCGGTCTGCGGGATCTGCGGGGCTACGACCTTCCGGTGAGCCGACACACCGAGCTCTTCATGTCGCACCTGGATCGGCGTCTCCAGCGGCCCTGGTTTCCCATCGAGTCGGTGAACGCCCAGAACCGAGCGCTCCTGGAGTTTGCGGCCGTGCGCTACGTGCTGGCGCCCGAGGAACACGTCGGCCTGGAGTCGGTGTCGCTCGAGGCACCCCTCCACGTCTACGCGCTGGACCCGGATGCTCCCCGTGCCTGGCGGACCACCGGCGCGCGAGCGGCAAGGAGCCAGCTCCAGGCGGCGCAGTTCGTCGCCGCTGGCCACGGCTTGCGCGAGAGCCCGCCGGTCGAGGAGCTGTCGCAGGTCTTCCCTCTGCACGGCGAGGTGGTGCCGCTGACGGTAAATGACCGAGGGGACCGGGTGGGAATCGGGCTCGGTGAGGTCAGGGAACAGAGCCTGGTGGTGCTGGCGGATGCCTGGGCCGAGGGCTGGTCGGTTCGGGTGGACGGCGAGTCCGCTGAGCTGCTGCGCGTCGGGGGCTTCTTCCGGGGTGTGGTGGTCGAGCCCGGGGCGGGGGAGGTCGTCTTCCTGTACCGCCCGGCCGGCTGGGTCTGGGGGCTGCGCCTGGGTGGCCTCGGTGTGCTGCTCCTGGTCGGCTTGGTGGTCTTGGGCCGGCGTGCCTGAGGACTATTGGAGATAGCCCAGGCTGCGGGCCTGTTCGATGTCCAGGTCTGCGGGCTCTTCGCTGGGACGCGGGTAGCCCTCCAGGCGGGGGGAGAAGGCGGCGTCACCGATGAGACCCACGCCGGGCCGGTCCACCAGCTTGCCCCCCTCACGGCCGTAGACCGCGCGGTCCTTTCCGAGGAAGCCTTCGGGTGTGCACCCCGCGGCACATCCCGGGTCGCAGAAGCCCGACTCACCCACCCAGGCTTCCCGCTCTACTTCGAACACCGTCGTGCCGTCTTGCAGGCCGGGCAGCTCCAGGAGGGTGTCGTGCAGGTCGGTCAGGCCCACCATGCGGTCGGGCCAGCTGTCCTGGATTGTGGGGCCCGCCACCACGAGCGGCACGCGCAGCACCACCGGTGAGCTGGAGCGGGCGTGCTGCCAGCCGCAGGTCTCCTCCTGGTGGACCTCGCCGTGGTCGCTGGTGAGGACCACCCAGCTGCCCTTCACCTGGTCGAAGAGCGGGGCCAGCAGCGCATCGGCGAGTGCGACTTCCTGGGCGTAGCGCCCGGCGTCGGTGTCCGCATCGCCCTGGTAGGGACCGTGGGGTTCGAAGAGGTGAACCCAGGCGAACCACGGTCCGGTCCGGGCCTCGATCCAGCCCCTCGCTTCGCTCACGGCGATCTCTCCTGAGCGCTCGCCGCTCTCGGGCGCAGAGAAGTGGTCGAAGCCCTGCTCCAGTCGCGCGGGGTAGGCGCTCACGAAGCCGCCTGTGGCCCAGCCGTGGCTCTGGAATCGCTCGGCGACGGTGCTCGCCGACTCCGGCAGGGCGTAGCCGTGGTGGTTGTTGCCCCGCAGGCCGTGTTCCGGGGGAAGCAGCCCGGTGAAGAGCGAGGCGTGGGCTGCGGTGGTCAGTCCTATGGGGCTCCATGCGTCGCGAAAGCGGGCGCCTCCAAGGGCCCAGGCCGCTGGGGTGCGCTGCTCGGTGAAGTGGTCGGAACGCCAGGTGTCGATGGTCACCAGGAGCACGCCCTGGGGGGTCTTCGAGGAGCTGCAAGCCATGAGCAGCAGCGAAGGCACGAGCGCGAGGAGACCTCTCACGGCTCAGGAGACCCGGAGGTGGACGTCCATCGCGCCCGCGAACACGGCCAGGTGGGGGGGCTCGGGGCTTCTCCACCATCGGTTTCTGATCTTCTGCAGTTCTTTGGGGGTGGGCTCGCGCTGGATCTCCGACTTGGCGGTGAGGCTGAAGAAATAGTGCCCACGCTCCAGGCTTCGCGGCACGTCCATGGGGATCACGAAGCGATGCTTCTCTCTCGCCTCGATGAGCACCGGCTCGTCGGAGGGGAGAACACACCACGAGGGATCGCCGTTGGGGGTGGCGCCCTCTGGAAGTGGGCCCGGGGGGTGGGGCCTGGTGGACCCGGCGAGCGTGGGCAACCGCAGGTGGACCAGGACCGGGAGTGGAAAGGGTTTATTGGCGTCGAAGTGAAGCGCCAGACGCCTTCGTCGGAGGCGGTCCGGCATCAGGCGCTCCCAGAAGCCCAGCGACAGGTTGTACACGTGGGGCAGCTCGATAGCGAGGGGAGCGATCACAGCGCCAGACGGTATCAGGAGCTTGCGTTCCAGCCGAGGTAGAGCAGCCACAGGTAGAAGGCGGTCTTGGGAAAGCGCAGCAGGCTGGCTGCACAGAGGGGGCCGAAGCGCACCGCAGTCATTCCCGCGAGCCAGGTGGCGATCGCAAAGGGGACAGGCAGCAGGGCCGCGATCGCCAACCCCTTGGCCCCGTGCCGTTCCATGAGATCGACCAGCTTCGGGAAACGGCGCTGCATCCAGTCGCAGAAGCGCTGGTTGGACCGAGCGAGCCGGCCGCCGGTCCACCCTGTGGGGCCCGCCAGTACCGACGCGGTGCCGCTGGTGACCAGGAGGCGCCAGAAAGACTCGCCGGCGCTCACCGCCAGGAAGGTCACCGGTTCGTGGGTCATCGGGATGGGTGATGAGTCCGCGATCAACACACCCAGGAAGATCCCTGCCAGTCCGAGATGCGCGTAGAGCCAGGTCGCGGCCACCGTGATCGGTTCACGCAGGAGCAGGCCCGTCAGCGCTGCGAAGGCCAGAAGGGCGAGTACACCGACAGCTGCCTTCAGGACGAGAGACCTCATGCCAGCCCTGTAGACTCATTGCCCCCGACCCGCCATGCCCGAAATCCTCAAGACCAGCTTCGAGTTCTCGCCGAAGATCGGTGTCCGAGAGCTCCCCAGGGTGGACGAGCGGCATCAGAGCGCCCTTCGGGGTCTGTACGTGGTCGGGGACCTGGCCGATGCCCCCATCATCAAGGTGGCCCTGAACCAGGGCTACGACGTGGCGGAACGGATCTGGCGGGAGGACCTGCGGGCGAGCTCCGGAGAAGACGAAAGCATCTGGGATGTGCTCGTCATCGGAGCCGGTCCCGCCGGTATCGGCGCAGCCCTCGCGCTGCAGACCGCGGGCGCTCGCTACACGGTTCTGGAGAAGGAGCGTCCCTTCGCCACCATTCAGAACTTTCCACGCGCCAAGCTGATCTTCAGCGAGCCCAAGGACATCCTCAGCAAGACGATCTTCTGGTTCGAGGACGCTCGAACGGATGAACTCGTCGAGCGCTGGGAGGCTGCGCTGGAAGAGCACAGCCTGAACATCCAGCAGCCGGTCGAAGTCACCGACGTCCAGCGCACGGGACAGCTGCTCGAGGTCCGCACCAAGGATGGACGGACCCTGAGAGCTCGACGGGTGATGCTGGCCATTGGACGGCGCGGCAGCGTCCGCCGACTGAAGGTGCCGGGGGAGGAGCTGGACAAGGTCCGCTACAACCTCAAGGACCCGGAGAGTCACCGGGGCCGCAAGGTGCTGGTCGTGGGGGGAGGGGACTCCGCAGTGGAGGCCGCTTGCGACTGCGCGGAGCACGGCGCACAGGTCACCCTCGTCTACCGAAAGGAGGCCTTCTCACGCCCGAAGCTCAAGAACCAGGAGCGCATTCGCCGCGCCGTCGAGACCGGACAGGTCGAAGCCCTCATGAACGCGAGCCCCGTCGAGATTCGGGAAGACAGCGTGGTCGTGGAGCAGGAAGGAAGCTCGATCGAGGTGCCCAACGACGACCTGCTCGTGCTCATCGGTACCCGCCTTCCCCACGGCTTCCTGCGTCGGCTGGGCGTCTCCATGCAGGGGGACTGGGACTGGAAGCGTCGGCTGTGGGTCGCCGCCTTCGCGCTGATCACCTACCTGTTCTGCGTGCTCAAGAGCGGCACGCAGTTCAGCGAAGACCACGGCATGCAGGTCGCCAAGAAGGCCTTCTGGCCCTTTGCTCCCGAAGACCTGCTGGGATCGGTGCCCGACCTGCTCCACGTCGAGTTGGGCTTTCGCGCGGTCGACGGAGCCTTCTGGGGGACGGCGATCTACGCGCTGTTGATCGTGGTCTTCGGCCTGCGGGCCTTCCGGAAGTACCCCGCGCCGGTGCAGAAGAAGCGCTACCTCTGCCTCATCGGATTCCAGGCGGTCTTTCTCTTCGGAATCCCGGAGCTTGTGGCCCCTGCGCTCATCCACTCCTTCGGGGAAGGCGGTTGGGTCTGGAACCTGTTCGGGGGCGACCGCGCCTGGAAGTTCTACGGTCTGAGCGTCCCGTGGCCCCTCAACATCTGGGCCTTGATCGACGCGCCCTCGTGGACCGCCACCGGGAACCGGGGCGTGGTCGTGGGCTGGTTGCTGGCTGCCGCTGCTGTGAGCTTCGGGCTGATTCCGCTCTTCGTCCGCTACCACGGGGAACGCTTCTGCTCCTGGATGTGCGGGTGCGGGGGGCTGGCGGAGACCCTGGGCGACTTCTGGCGCCACCTGGCCCCCCGAGGAGCCTCCTCGTACAAGGCGGAGAAGGCCGGTCGCGTGATCCTCTTCGCCGCCGTTCCCGTCACCCTGCTCATCCTGAACGACGCCTGGGGCTTCGTCGCTCAGGGCGCCCTGTACAACGTGAAGGTCTTCGCGGAGCAGTGGTACACGCTGATGGTCGACTTCATGCTCGCCAGCGTGGTCGGCGTGGCGCTCTACCCCGTGCTGGGCAACCGGGTGTGGTGTCGCTTCTTCTGTCCGCTGCGGGCCTACATGGAGATCCTGGCGCGGAAGTTCGCCAAGATCACCATCACCTCCAACGACAAGTGCATCGGCTGCGGTGAGTGCACCCGCTACTGCCAGATGGGCATCGACGTCCAGCGCTACGCTCAGCGGCGGAAGGCCCTGGACAACAGCGACAGCGCATGCATCCAGTGCGGCATCTGCATCCAGGTCTGCCCGATGGAGGTCTTGAGCATCGGCCAGCGGGGTGAGCCGGTGGGGCTCAGCGTCTAGGCGGACCAGTCGACGACCCTGGAGCTCGCGAGCACGGTCTTCAGGTAGGCGACGACCTCCAGGTGGACCGGGTGCTGGGCATAGGCCTGCAGCCCCTCGGCGTCATCGTGGCGCGTGATCAGGCAGATGTCGGCGCCTCGGGGATCCCGGCCGTCGTGGCGGCCCACCTCGATGCCACGCAGGGCGGGAATTCGTCCTTCCAGCCCCCGCAGGGCCGCGAGGGCCGGTTCGATGTCTTCGGAGCGTTTCAGGTCCATCAGGACGACGTGGGTGAACATGCACGTCGTCTATCAGCAGGCACGGGTGCTGGGGCCGAGTTGGGTTAGCACCCGGCCATGAGAGCGAGGCTGGTCCACCGCGAGGAACTGCGCCGACCGGCTCTGGAGTGTGCTCCCTGGCTGCTCGGCAAGCTGATCTGTCGCGGGGATGTGGTGCTGCGCATCACGGAGATCGAGGCCTACTGCGGTCCTGGAGACACGGCCGCCCACACCTCCAAGGGGCGCACTCCCCGGAACGAGCCCATGTGGGGTGAGCCGGGCCACGCCTACATCTACCTGTGCTACGGCATCCACAACCTGGTGAACGTGGTCTGCGCGGACGTGGGAGAGGGCGAGGCCTGCCTGCTTCGTTCTTGCGAGGTGCTCGAAGGCCTGTCGACCGTCATGGCTCGACGAGGGGGCAGAACCGGACCGGTACTGCTCACCGGCCCTGGGAAGGTCGGCCAGGCCCTTGGCCTGACCACGGCGCTCTCCGGTCACGATCTCCTGAGCACCGGCGAGCTGGAGCTTCGCGATGCTGCGCCGGTGTCCGAAGTCCTGGCGGGCCCTCGCGTCGGGGTGGACTACGCCAGTCCGGAGCACCGGGATGCGCCCTGGCGCTTCGCGGTAGCGGGCACCCCGTGGGTCAGTGTGCGGAAGACGCTGCGTTCGCTCCCCCGCTGAGGGTCGCCGCTCAGGAGGCGAGAAACTCAGCCATCGGCTCGAAGACCTTCTGCTCCGCCTCGTGTCCGATGAACAGGTCCCCGTGGGACCAGGGATACTTACCGTCCACGTGGAGATGCTCCACCGGGCCGCCCCAGGCCTCCAGAACGGGGACGCAGGCCGAGAGCGGGGCGATCCCATCGCCACTGCCCGTGATCAGAAGCAGGGGGTTCTTCACGCGGCCCACGGCTCGGACGACGTCTCGCCCGCCGATGCGCAGGCGCCCGTGACGAATCCAGGCCGCGAGTTGCCGATTGATGCGGGGGGCCGGATCCTCCACGGTCTTCACCAGCTGGTCGGCCTGGGACAGGTCGACGTTCTGCGGGTTGATGTACAGGCGGAGCAAGGAGGGAGCGAAGCGCCTGAGCAGGGGCAGGGCGGAGCGGGCCAGCGGTCGGGTGCCCCGCATCGGGACACGTCCGAGGACGGGGCCCAGCCGGGCGTAGGTGCGCACCAGTGGGGGCGGGTCCTTCCACCACAGCGGACCGCCGATGCTGATGACCTTGCCCACGGCCTCTTCGGGGGCGTGCGCCAACAGCCCGTAGACGATGCTGCCGCCCAGGCTGCAGCCCACCAGGTGGACGCGTTCGGCGCCGGTTTTCTCCTGGACGTGCTGGATCGCCAGGGGGAGATCGACCAGGGCCCGCTCGCTGAGACCGATGCGCCGGCGGTCTCCACCCTTGTTTCGACCCAGTCCCCGGAGCTCCACCGACCAGGGATCGAAGCCCGCGTCGCGCATGTACTCCATGAGGCTGCGGCCCCGTGGGTGAAAGCCCAGGATGAAGGGGTTCATGGCGAAGCCCGGCACCATCAGCACGGGCTCGCCCAAGCCGCGCCAGCGGTCGAAGTGCAGGGTCCAGCCGTCCGGGGTGGTGCGGCGCATGTCACGATGGCTAACCGTGCTGCTCCTGCTCTCCCACGCCTTGGCAGGCTCGCCTCCTGACGATGTGCGGCTGCTTCGGGTCTCGGACCGACTGCTTCGGACGAGCCTGGACGCCGAGCGCCCCGAGCTCGTGGTGGTGGTCCTGGAGACCACGCCAGACGCTGACATCGACGCCCTGGTCGATGCCTGCGAGAGCCAGGGCTGGTGGGTTCAGGCGGAGGCGCGGGGCCTGATCCAGGTCGAGGTCGGCTGGGCGGACCTGGCCGATCTGGCGGCGCTGGCTGGGGTGAGCCGTGTGCGCGAGCCGATGATCGCCTCGGCCAAGGAAGAGGTGACCGAGGGTAAGGAGGTCATCTTCCTGGAGGACTGGCACCAACAAGGCATCGACGGAAGCGGCGTGGAGATCGCCATCCTGGATGTCGGCTTCAGCGGCTGGGAGGGTCTCGTCGGTGAGGAGCTGCCGGCGGACACCGTGGACCACGGGGTGACCGGGACCAGCGACCACGGCACCGCGGTGGCCGAGATCATCCATGACCTGGCCCCGGGGGCGACTCTGCATTTGTGGCAGTTCCAAACCGAGGTGGAGTTCTTCGAGGTGCTCGAAGAGGTGATGCAGGAGGACATCCCGATCATCAACGCCAGCATCGGCTTCGACAACGTCTGGCATGCCGATGGCACCAGCCCCTTTTCCCTGGCTGTGGACCAGGTCAGCGACAGCGGGATCGTCTACGTCGCCGCTGCGGGCAACGAGACCGGTCGCTACCGCATCGGCGAACTGACGGACGCCGATGGCGACGGGTGGGCCGAGATCGGCGGCGAGGACAGCGTCAGGGTGACCAACGCCTCCGGGGGTGTGAAGGTGAGCCTGCGGTGGTCCGAGACCTTCGGGGAGTCGTCCATCGACCTGGACCTCGTCGTCCTGGACGACGAAGGCAACGAATGTGCGGCTGGCGAAGAGGTGCAGGACGGTGACGATTACCCCTTCGAGAGCCTCGAGTGCGTCACAGGAGGGTCCTTCCTGTACGCCTGGATCCGGGTGGACGATCTGCCGGAAGGAGCTTCACTCGACGGCCTCACCGCCTACATCTATGCGCCCTACGGGGTGAGTCAGCCCAGCGAAGTGAGCACGCTGACCCTCCCGGCGGACGCCGCGGGGGCGGTGGCCGTGGGCGCTTACGAGATCGATAGCCTGGAGCTGCTCGAGTACTCCTCCAGGGGACCCACCGACGATGGCCGCGTCAAGCCGGACTTCGTGGCACCGTCGGGTGTGTCCACCGCGGCCTATGGACTCCCCTTCGAGGGGACATCCGCCTCCACGCCTCACGTCACCGGAGTGGTCGCGCTCATCCTCGATCGCCAGAAGAAGGCCCGGCCCGACGACGTCTACGCCATCTTGCAGGAGCAGGCCGAGGACCTGGGCGAGCCGGGCCAGGACAACGCCTTTGGTCACGGAGCGGTGCACACGCTCCAGCTTCCTGCGCGCTGCAGCTGCTCTGCGGCGCACCCCGGCGGCGCTGCGCTGATGCTCCTGCTGTTGCTGCTTCGACGTCGGCCATGCTGAGCCTTCTGGTGGCATGCGCCGCCAACGCCGTCGAGGTCTGGGGACGGGTACAGACCGTCCAGGGTGAACCCCGGTCCGCGGATGTCACCCTGATCGGACCGCGTGGGTTGATCCTGGCCGAGACCGTCGCCGACGAGGACGGCCACTTCTCCGTGTTGGTCGCGGAGCTGCCCGAGCGCATCGCAGTTCATGCAGCCAGCGAGGACCTGGACGGAGTGAGCTACGCCTGCCCCCTCGGTGTGCGTCTGCCTTCGGTCTTCCTGGGGGATGGCAGCTCCGTCCTGGTGGAGGGACTCCTGCTCGATGGGGAGGGCCAGCCCGCCACGCTCCAGGAGGTCCAACTCCTGCGAGGGTGGAACGGCACGGGTCCCGTGGTGGACCGCGTGGGGACGGATGGCCAGGGTCTCTTTTCCATCCAGCTGGAGGCAGGAGCCTGGACGGCTCGAGCGGGCAAGGCTCGCTTTCCCGTGCTGGCGGGTGGCCCCGCTCCAGTGGGGATCTTCGCCGAGGTCTACGAGGACGAGCTTTTGGTCGCTAGCGCGGCCCCGGGTCTCCACCTGACGGGTCCCGTGGCCGCTGATCCCTCGGGCTTTCATGTCTGGGCGGAGGAGCCCATCCACCCGGTCCAGGGAGAGCCGCAGGTCTCCTGGTCGGGCCAGGACGGCATGGAGGTCATTCGGGTCGCGAACCGTCGGCCAGGGGTCTACCGGGCTGGGGTGTGGGAGGCGCCTCCCGGTACGGTGGTCCAGGTGATCAGCGAGGACGGTGGCTTCTTCGACCAGGCCACCCTGGACTCCGAAGGGGCCTGGACGGCCCTGGTGCTGGACGAGGCGGTCCGCCAGGCGCAGGAGTACTCGATTCTGGTCAATCCCGCGGATGGGGAGGCGTGGTGATTGGACGGCTGCTGAAGAAGATTCCCTACCGCCGTCTCTCGGAGAAGAGGATGGGAGCCCTCCGAGGCACGGCCAAGGTCAACAGCGCGGGCTTCGATCCGTGGGGTCTGCACCTCGAAACAGCCGAGCGCGTCATCGGCTACGCCGAGTGGCCCTACCGGAACTACTTCAAGGTCAGGGTCACGGGTATCGAGAAGGTCCCCGAGGGCAGGGTGCTGCTGGTGCCAAACCACGGCGGTCAGCTGCCGCTGGATGGCTTCTTCATCGGTATGGCCATGGTCTTGGACGCCGCCAAGCCGCGACTGGTGCGAGGCATGGTGGAGCGGTGGTTTCCGACCCTTCCCTTCGTCAGCACGCTGTTCACCCGTTGCGGCCAGGTCGTGGGCGATCCGGCGAACTGCATCGGGCTTTTGGAGCGCGACCAGCCCATCATGGTCTTTCCGGAGGGAACCGGGGGGAGCGGCAAGACCTGGTGGCATCGATACCGCCTCCAGCGCTTCGGAACCGGTTTCCTGCGCATCGCCCTGCAGACCGGAGCACCCATCGTGCCCGTGGCCGTCATCGGTGCGGAGGAGACCTACCCGGCCGTCTACAACGCCAGAAGCGTCGCGAAGTTCCTGGGTGCTCCCTACGTGCCGGTCACCCCCTTCTTTCCCTTGCTGGGGCCGCTGGGCTTCATTCCGCTGCCGGTCCAGGTGGACCTGCACTTTGGCGATCCCATTCGCATCTCCGGGGATCACGATGCCGCGGACGAGGCCATCCAGGGAAAGGTGGACCGCGTTCGGGACACGCTGCAGGCGATGATCGACGCTGGCCTTGAACAGCGCCCGGATCTCACCAGGCTGGACCGCTTCGTGCAGTGGAGGCACCAGCTGTGATCCTGGTCACCGGAGCCAAGGGGCGCCTGGCGCGCATCGTCATCGAGCGCCTCACCGAGGACGTGGTCGGAATCGACATGCGGGATGCCCCGACGGACTTTCCGGGTCCCTTCGTCACCCTGAAGCGCTACAAGCACCGCCGCACCGCCGAGGTCTTTCGGAAGTACAGGCCTCGCGTGCTTCTCCACCTGGGTGGTCGCAGCGCGGCGCCTCGTATGGACCAGCGCTACACCGAGAACGTGCTGGGGACCCAGCACCTGCTTCAGCTCTGTGAGCGCTACGGGGTCGAGCGGGTGGTCGCCATCTCCTCCTTCCATGTCTACGGAGCCCACGAGCACAACCCCATTGGAATCAGGGAAGACGCACCGCTCAGGGCGGGCGCCCGCTTCCCCGAGCTCATCGACCTGGTGGAGCTGGACCACACCGTCAGCAACTTCGTGTGGCGACAGCAGGCCGTCTCAACCGTGCTGCTGCGGCCGGTTCACATCATCGGGCGGCGCCTGCGTAATCGTGCCAGCAAGCTGCTCACCTCGCCCTATGTGCCGCGGCTCATCGGCTTTGATCCGATGCTGCAGTTTCTCGACGAGGAGGACGCCGCCGAGGCGATCGTCGTGGCCATTCGTTCGCCGCGCAGAGGGGTCTACAACGTGGCGGGGGAGGGGACCATCGCGTACAGCCACGCCATTGAGCACGCCGGAGGTCGACCCCTGCCCTTGCCCCACCTGGTGGCACGTCCCTTCCTCCGGGGCTTCGGGCGGGTGAAGCTCTCCTTCCCACACTACCTGGTCGACTTCTTCCGCTACCCGACCATCGTGTCAGACGACGCCTTTCGCGGTGATTTTCGCTGGAAGCCCAAGGTCTCTACGGTGGATGCTCTCCGCTCCTTGCGCGTCGTCTGAGAAGACCCTAATAAGGGCGGCCCTACCGCCTTGGTCCTCGGAGACGAATGGGACTCTTCTCCAGCGCGATGGTGGAGGAGTTGCAGCGCCTCCCGGGCGCGAGTCACTCCTTCCTCAAGCAGGTCTGCTCGCCGGAAGCGGCCGAGGTGCGCGAGTCACTGGTCGGGGCCGTCTGCAGCATGCCGCTGGAGCTTCGCGCGAGGCTGGAGGAGTTGCTGGGCAGCCTGGACAATCGGCGCTTCTTCCAGGGCTACGCCGAGCTGTCCTTCGCCTGGATCCTGCGCTCGGCGGGCTGGGAGATCCTGGGCCTGGGCAGCACCAGCCGTCTCCTTCGTGCTGCCCGCCCGTCCGGCGGAAAGGTGGTGAACCTGCTGGCCTGTGCTTTCGTGCACAGTGGAAGCTCGGACATCGATCAGCGCACGGTGAGTCGGCTGCACAACGCCTTGGGGCGGGTGCGGAGCAACCTTCGCTTCTCCGTGTTCGTGCGCAAGTGGCTGCCGTCATCCTTCGATCCCGAGCCCGTTCGTCGAGCGGTCGAGATCTGGCTCCGCGAAGTCGAAGCGGGCCGCTGGGAGTCCCGATTCGCAGCCTACGAGGACGAGTCCGTGGCGCTGGAGTTCGGCCTCGTGGGCGATCTCGGAGCGCCGGAGACCGTCGGTGACGACCAGGGGCCGGTGCTGATGACCGTGGGTCCCTTCATCTCCGGACGCACGATGGGCGTCGTAGAGCACCGCCTGGTGATGGAGCTGGATCGCTACCGCCTGGGGCCGGTGGGCCGTGAACCGGTGCTGGTTGCGGCGGTCGCGGACAGACCGTGGCGTCTGAGCCAGGGCTACTTGCGCGAGTTCCTCTACGGGAAGCCCGCTTGGGTGGTCACCCGCGCCGAGGGCGATGGGCCGCCGTGGGAGGCAGCCCTCTCCAGCGAGGTCGAGCCCTGCCTGTTCAAGGACGGCCTGTACGGCAACGTGGCCGGGGTAGCCATGCTCGAGCGCGATCCCTGCGATGCACTCACCGTGCTGGGTACGGGCATGAGCAACGCGCTGAGCGAAGAGGGCATCGAGGCCTCCGAGTTCCCTTTCAGGACGCTCGCCAGGTCACGGACGGAGGACGGACAGGCCGTGATCCGCTACTTCGAGGGGGACATGGAACGCATCCGGATCGGGAGCTAGGGCCATGCAGCCTCACTTCGTCACAGGCAAGATCGGCTGGATCGAGGTCATTACCGGCTGCATGTTCTCGGGAAAGACCGAGGAACTCATCCGGCGGGTGCGTCGGGCGATGTACGCGCGTCAGACGGTCGTGGTCTTCAAGCCGCGCATCGACGATCGCTACGCCGAAGACAGCGTTGGCAGCCACAGCGGGCAGCTGTTGAGGAGCATTCAGGTGGCCAAGGCCAGCGAGATCCTGAAGCAGGTTCAGGACGCTCAGGTCGTGGGGATCGACGAGGCCCAGTTCATGGGGCCGGAGCTGGTCGAGGTGGTCGAAAAGTTGGCCGACGAGGGGCGCCGGGTCATCGTCGCGGGTCTGGACCAGGACTACCAGGGACAACCCTTCGAGCCCATTCCGCACCTCTTGGCGGTGGCGGAGTACATCACGAAGAACCTGGCCATCTGTACGGTCTGCGGGAACCCCGCTGATCGCAGCCAGCGCCTCGTCGAGGGGGGTGGGCGCGTGGTGGTCGGAGCGGCCGATACCTACGAAGCCCGGTGCCGTCTGCACTGGAGCCCGGAGCCCTTCCACCGGCAGCAGGCTCTGCCACTGGGTTCCAATCTGGCGGAACGGTAGGACGAGCGGGCGTGTTAGACGCCCGCCATGCTTCTCCTCACCTCCATCGCTCTCGCTGCCGGTCGCACGACCGCATCCAGCACCCTTACCGATCCCGAGGACAAGAAGATCCGCCACACCTCAGAGCTGGCGGCGGACGGTCTGTTCAAGACCGGTTGGGGCGAGGGCGAGGAAGGCTACGGCGAGGGAGCCTGGCTGGAGCTGGACTTCGGGAAGGTTCGCGAGGTTCGTGAGGTCAACGTCTGGCCCGGGAACCTGAGCGAGGGCAAGAAGTCCTTTCGCGAGTACACCCGGCCCAAGAAGGTCAAGGTCACCCTGAGTGGTGGAGGCGAAGACCACACCTTCGAGCTGGTCTTCCTGGACGCGATCCAGCGTTTTGACGAACGCCTTGCAGAGCCCGTGAGGGCCCGCAAGATGCGCATCGAGATCCTCGAGGTCTACGAGGGCTTTGTCTTCAGCGACTGCTTCGTGGCCGAGGCCGGCATCAACTTCCACTCCAGCCGCGACGAGATCGACCCCATTCTGCGGTGGTTGGACACCGATGCCGCCGAGCGGGCAGGAGATGTCCACGACGAGCGGGTCAAGGAGGCCTTCACCGCAATCATGGAGGCCCAGTTCGGGGACCAGGAGCAGCTCGAGTGGATCATGGACCAGGCGGGTGACGGCGCGGACTACATCCGGAAGAAGGTGCCTTCGGTGATCGATGTGGGCTTCCGGGCCTCGGCCATCAAGCCCGACCCCGTGTCCATCGAGGCACTGCAGAAGCTCAAGGACGCCAACTCCATCCCGGCCATCGAGATGGCCCAGCTGCGCAGCGGCGGTCGGCGTGCTCAGGAGCTGCAGCAGCTGGTCGAGATCTTCTACGCCTACCAGCAGCTCGTCGGTGGTCCGGCGCTGAATGTCCCCTACTGGGGAGAGAACGGGTGGACGCTCGGTCAGATCCAGAGCTTTGGTGAGCCCGTGCCCATCGAGGCCAACGCCAACGGCGACCTGTACATCGCGGACATCGGCAACAACCGAGTGCAGATGTTCAGCTACGAGGGCAGCGCAGTCCGCCAGTGGGGCGGGACCGAACCGGACATCGCCAATGTGTGGTTCGACACCGGCCGCACCTGGTACGTCAGCGGCGCACGCCCGGGCGATCGGAACAACGAGTTCATGAACCCGCTGGACGTCGAACTCATCCCGATGGGGGACTACGACACCGGCTTTGCGGTGCTCGACTCCAGCATGCGGGTGCAGCTCTACGATGGGGAAGGGCGGCCGATGATCGGCTGGCCGGTGCAGGCCGATGCCCAGCTGGACGCCGGGGTCGGAGGTGAGGGCTACCTGGTCTGGGTTCCCCGCAAGGAACACCTGTACGTGGTCTTGGGCGAAGAACTCATCGCCTTCAACCTGCAGGCGGAGGAGCTGGGACGCTGGGAGCTCGAGGACGGCACCCCCAACGGCCTCGAGGTGGGCAAGAACAACAAGCTCTACCTGGTCTATGGCCGAGAGATCGTGAAGTACGACCTGGACGGCTTCCGCCATGGCGTGATCTGGGACTCCGAGGTCCTCGGCGAGGGCTTCGAGGACATGGACATCACCAAGGACGAAGACGGCAAGCTGTGGGTCGTCACGGACCAGGGCTGGGTCTTCAAGATGAAGAGCGAGCGCAAGGTGGAGTACGCCGTGCAGTTCTCGGATGTCTCCCTCATCCACCCGCGCATCGCTGTTCAGGATGACATCCTGTACTGCGTGGACCGCGACCGGATCATCCGTCTGGATGCCCTTCAGGCCAAGCTGGACGCCGAGGAGGAAGCCCAGCGTCTTGCCGAGGAGGCCGCACTGGGCGGTTCCGAGTAGTGCTGCTCCTGGTCCTCGCTTGTTCGGGCGAGCCCGAGCCTTCCGATCTTCTTCCCGAGCCCGAGCCCGAGCCGCCCGAGGCCTCGGACCTGGTGCTACGACCGCCCACGGGCGAGGCGCTCACGCCGGTCCCCACGCCCTCTTCGCCGGACCTGGAGCGCACCCTGCTGGAGCTTGGCGCGGTCGTCGACAAGCACGCCGGTGATCCCCTGAATCCCTGGGCCATCGCCCACGGCATGCTCGCCCGCGGCCCGGGATTCGTGCTCGCCAACGACGAGCCCGCGTTGGCCTGGCTCTACACCAACTACGCCCAGGTCAGCAGCATCGAGGGGGAGGACTACCCCGCCTTCCCGCGCAGCACGGCGGATGGCACCAGCGTGGAACCGCACACCGATCTGCTGCTGAAGGTCTTCACCGAGGTGGGGGTGGACCCCTCCACCGTGGTCACGGTCGAGGGACGAGAGTTCGAGGTGGCCGACACCTGGCGCCACAGCTTGAAGACCACCTTCATCAGCGTGGGCCCGCAGGGGGAGAGCACGAGCTTCGACAGCCCCAACGACATGCCCTGGGGCATCCAGAGCCTCGCCATGTGGGGTCCCGAGGAGCTCGCGTGGACGGCCTTCGAGGGCACGGAGATGAGCATGGACGACACCACCAAGCTGATGGTGCACGTGCTGACCTCGGAGAACGACTTCATCATCCGCTCGATGATCGGCGGAGAGCCCTTCCAGAAGCAGAAGCAGGGCATCCACGCCTACACCTGCGGCGGGGCCCACCTGCTCCAGGGTTCCGCCTTCGCCGTGGCTCGCGGCTACGGGACCAACGAGGACCGGGACAAGATGACGGTGAACGGCAAGGTGCTCTACTACCGCTACGGGGTCGAGGTGCCGCTCGTGAACCAGACCATGGACGAGCACCCCAGCTACCGCATCCAGTTGCTCTCCCAGCAGCTGAAGTTCATCGGGCACTTCATCGAGAGCGCCCACAAGCTCGCGGCTCTGGGGCTCTACCTGCCCGACGCCACCGAGCAACAGACGCTGTTGACCGCGGTGGATGACCTCATCTCGGTCGTGAAGGAGCTCAAGGGACTGGGTGCACTCGACAACCTCGAGCAGATCCGAGAGACCAACGAGCAGCTCTACCTGGACCTGGTGGGGGACTCCGCCCACGCGCTGAACGGCCTGGAGATCGCGACCGGTCGGCGCCCTGTTCGCCACTGAAGGACCAAAGCAAGAGGCGCCGCCGACCTCCACCGTTGGGAGGCCGACAGCGCCGTCACGCTGGAGCTGAGGCTCAGATGCCGTAGGAGTCCATCTGGGTCATCACGTCGGCCTCACCGTCGCCGTTGAAGTCCGCGAGACGGACGTCGGTGTAGCTGGAGCTCGTGAGCTTGTCCCAGGAGGAGGTCCCGCTCCAGGAGACGTACCAGCCGTTTCCGTTGGCCAGGAAGACGTCGTCGATGCCGTCGGCGTCGAAGTCGGCCAGCTGCAGATCCGTGTAGGAACTGGTGGCGATCTTGTCCCAGGAGGAGGTTCCGCTCCAGGAGACGTACCAGGCGCTTCCGCTGGCGCGGAAGACGTCGTCAGAGCCGTCTCCGTCCAGGTCTCCGAGCATCACGTTCTTGGCGGAGCTGGTGTTGATCCTGTCCCAGGAGGTGCTTCCGCTCCAGGAGACGTACCAGGCGCTTCCGCTGGCGCGGAAGACGTCGTCGGCGCCGTCTCCGTCCAGGTCTCCGAGCATCACCGTCTTGGCGGAGCTGGAGTTGATCTTGTCCCAGGAGGAGGTTCCGCTCCAGGAGACGTACCAACCCTTTCCGGTGGCCAGGAAGACGTCGTCGGTGCCATCGCCGTCGAGATCCCCCAGCTGGACGTTGGTGTAGCCGGAGCTGGCGATCGTGTCCCAGGAGGAGGATCCGCTCCAGGAGACCTTCCAACTGGACCCCGTGGCCCGGAACACGTCGTCCTCTCCGTCGCCGTTCAGGTCGCCGTAGAGCAGCTTGTTTGTGCCCATGCCGGAGTAGTTGAGGGTCTCCCAGGTCGAGTCACCGGACCAGGAGACCTGCCAGGTGTCGAAGTAGATCCGGTCCACCCCCCACAGATCGCCATCCGAGAGCGCAGCACGTTGGGGGGTGATGATGTCTCCATCGACCGTCAGCATCACCGGGACTGCGGGATCCGTCGCGAAGAAGAAGGACCCGTAGTGCATGAGCGAGCCCGTGTCGTAGGGTCCCAGGTCCACTCCGGGGAGTCCGTAGGAGACCCAGCGGTAGTAGTTGGTGTCGCTCGTGGTGGCGTTGAAGTCGATGGTCACAAAGTCGTCTCGGTCCGAACGTTGTTGCTCGTGGAAGAGCCCGATGGCATGACCGATCTCGTGACGGACGTTGCCCGTGCTGCACTTCGAAGAGAGCGTGACGGGCTGTGGCCCGAAGTGCATGCCCACCAGGGATGAGCAGCCATCGCCTGGAACAAAGTTGATGAAGTTGGCCTCGGTGGTGCGCGGAATGAACTGGAGGCTCGTGTCTGCGTTCCAGTCCGCGATGGCGGCGTTCACGCGGGTGAGGGTCGTTCCGCTGATGAGGGCGGTGCTGAAGGGAACCACGCCTCCGGGCCAACGGTTCGCTTGGAAACCGGTCGCTCCGGACTTCGCGGGGGAGTCGGCAAAGTCATCGATGCTTCCCAGCACCATGTCGCCTTCCAGGATGACCTGGCCGTCGATCACCTCGACCTGGACCTCGTGGGAGCCCGCCTCGGTTTCCAAGGTGACGCTCGTCAACTCACCATGCCGACCGGGAAATGCCTGCTCGGCTGTTCCCATGTCCGGTGGGTGGAGGGTGGGGGTTGCGGGGGCACAGGCCAGGAGGGAAAACAACATGACAGCTCCGTTTTGAGGTTGCTCTCATGTCGTAGGCACCCGGACTCTGCCGAATGTCGCAGGATGTTCCAGTGCTGGATCAGCGGCGTCGGCGAAGCGCTACCAGACCCAGCAGCATGGTCACCGCGCTCGCGCCGAGGGGCCCCGGCGTCGCAGAGCAGCCGCAGCCCGCTTCCGCCACCCGGATGCGCAACTCGACGGTGTCGGTGTCGGTTCCGTCACTCACTTCGAGGGTGGTGTAGTAGGTGCCTGCGCTGTCGTCGGGGGCGCTGTAGCGGCCGCGGTCGCCGTCGAAGGCCATCTGGCCGACCTCGAGTTCTCCAACCACATCCCACTCGAGCTCGTCGCCGTCCTCGTCCTCGGCCTCCAGGTCGAAGACGACCCGTTCGCCCTCGATGACATCGATGGTCATGCGATCGACGGTCTCCGGTGGCGTGTTGCAGACGAAGGTGGGCAGCTCGTAGCCGCTCTTGTTCTCGATCCAGCTGCGGATCGCATCGGGCCGGCCGTAGATGCCGCCATCGCGGCAGGGCACGCTCGTGTCGTAGTAGCCACGGCTCGTGGCGCCGATCAGGAAGTCACCGCGGTCCGTGAGCAGGTAGAGCGGACCGCCGCTGTCGCCAAAGCAGGCGTCCACGTTGTCGGCCCCACCGGCGCCCAGCTCGCCACCTGGGCTGACGCTGTTGTTGCATCCGTAGGAGTCGCTGCAGTCGTAGTCGTCGATGGTGGTGAAGCCCTCCATCAACTTGGAGGTGTTCTGCTCTCCGTAGTAGTCGGTGGCCCCGTAGCCCACGATGGCGACCTCGGCGCCGTTGTGGAGGTACTCCTCGTCCAGGATGCAGTCGTCCGCGATGAGGCGTGGTTCGGCCTTCGCTTCCTCCTTCAGGATGACGATCCCGAGGTCGTAGGTGTACGCGGAGTTGGGGTACTCGATCTGTTGCTTCACCTCGATGAACTCGCCGCCGTTCTGGTACCAGTCGGTGCTGTCGAGGATCACGTGGCTGATGCCGCCGATGCAATGGCCGGCGGTGAGCACGATGCGCGGGTGGATGAGGGTACCCGTGCAGCCAACATACTGGCTGTTGAACACGATACCCGCGGCATCCGGCCAGGCACCGTCGTCTGCACGGTGACCGTTGACGACGGGGGGAGCGGTCTGGGCGAAGGTGACGGCGGTCAGCAAGAGCATGCGTGCAGCGTAGCTCCAATGACCCCCATCTCGGGGTCAGGCTGGTGTCACCTTCCCGTCCAGCAAGCGTCAACCAGCGTGATAGATCCGGCTTCTGTCTGAGAGAGGCCTGTCCATGAGCGAAGCACCCCTGTCTGAACACCACCCGGAGCGCATTTTCCAGCCTCCGGCGGACGAGGCGCACTACAGCATCCGTGCGGTGGCTGCCGGATGCGTTCTGGGCGCCGTGGTCTCGGCCATGAACATCTACCTGGGTCTGCGCATCGGCTGGTCCATCGGCGGCTCGCTGATGGCCGCGATCCTGGGCTTTGCCTTCTTCCGCTTCCTGTTCCGTTCCGGCATCGTCAAGAAGGCTGTCGGTGTGTTGGAGATCAACATCACGCAGACCGCGGGCTCTGCTGCGGGCACCATGACCAGCGCAGCGGGCCTGCTCGCAGCCATCCCCGCCATGGGAATGCTGGGCTACGAGTTCACCATCACCGAGCTGTACATCTGGGCAGCTTCGGTGGCCTACCTGGGGGTCTTCTTCGCCGTGCCGCTTCGTCGGCAGATGATCCTGGTCGAGAAGCTGCGTTTCCCGACGGGCACCGCCACGGCGGAGACCATCGTTGCCATGTACTCCAGCGGTGACGAAGCCAGCCGCAAGGCGCGTGTGCTGATGCTGTGGGCAGTGGGAACGGGCCTGTGGACCCTCGCCAGCTACTTCGTGCCGCAGATCGAGCACCCTCCGATCGAGTTCATCGGTCTCTCGCTCCCGGCGGCGTGGACCTTCAGCTTGCTGCTCTCCCCCATGATGTGGGGCGTCGGCTTGCTCATCGGGCCACGGGTAGGCCTGTCCCTGGCCGGTGGTGCCATTGTGGGATGGTTGATCCTGGGCGGCATGGCCTTGAGCAACGGGTGGGCCGAGGGGCCAATCCAGGACCCGGAGACCGGGATCTGGAGCTACGGCAAGCTGATGAAGTACGACGTCGGTGTTCGGGGCTGGATCCTCTGGACCGGCGTCTCCATCATGGTCGGCGATGCGCTGACGAACCTGGCCCTGTCGTGGAAGAGCATCGCCAACACCTTCCGAAGGCCGAAGGGAGGAGCCGATGTGGTGGACGACGCCCCGGATGCCATCCCCCAGATGTGGTGGATGGGAGGACTGGGGGTGGCGACAGTGGCCACCGTCGGCACCACCTGGTTCCTCTTCGAAATCCCGCCCTACCTGAGCCTTCTCGCTGTCGGCATGAGCTCGGTGCTGGCCATCATCGCCACCCGCAGTACGGGCGAGACGGACATCAACCCCATCGGCGGCATGGGCAAGGTCACCCAGCTGGTCTTCGGTGGCATCGCCCCCGCTCAGATCGCGACCAACCTGATGGCGGCGGCCATCACCGGTTCGGGCGCCAGCCAGGCGGGCGACATGATGCAGGATCTCAAGACGGGACACCTGCTCGGAGCCTCGCCACGCTCCCAGTTCAAGGCGCAGCTCATCGGCATCGCCGCTGGAATCCTCTTTTGTGTCCCGGTCTACGTGCTCTTCGACACCGTCTACGAGATCGGTGGCGAAGAGCTGCCGGCGCCTGCGGCCCATGCCTGGAAGGCGGTCGCCGTGCTGCTGGCAGAGGGCATCTCGGCCCTGCCACCCATGGCCCTGGACGCCGTCGCACTGGGGCTGGCATTCGGCATCTTCATGCCCGTGGTGGCCCAGCTTGGTCCTGAAAAGTGGAAGCCCTACATCCCCAGCAGCCTGGCCTTCGGCATCGCCATGATCGTGCCGGCCTTCTACCCCCTGGCCATGTGTGGCGGCAGCCTGTTGCTGGTGCTGTGGCGACGTCTCAAGCCCGAGCAGTGCAAGGCGCTGGCCTTCGCCGTTGCTGCGGGCGCCATCGCTGGCGAGGGTCTGATGGGCATCGTGAAGGCCCTGTTCACGCTGCTCGAAGTGCCCGTCCTGACCGGCTAGGTCGAGTCTCCCGGTTGGGACTGCGCCTGAGCCGCCAGCATGGCCACGTTCGCCTGCAGCGTGGAGATCACGAGGGGAATGTCCTGACCGGACACCCCGTCCTTCAGGGCTTTTGCCAGGCTGAGGGCGGCCTTGCTGAGGTGCTCTTCGCCTCGGCACCGGGAGGCGGTGGCGGCCAGGCGGCTGCGCCGGAGCCACTCGGCCCGCAGGCTGTCGGAGAGAGCCATGCCGGCTGCATCCTCCAGCAGGGGAGCCAGATCACCGTCCTCACCCGCCTCGACGCGTTGGGCGAATGCCTGGACCACCTTGGAGATGGCCTCGTCGGCGACGGGCCAGAAGGCAAACCAGATGTCTGCGGGCAGGGCGCTGCTCCCCGCGACATCCGCGTCCTCGGCTTCGGGCAGCGGATCCTGTCGTGCAGCATCGAAGAGTGCGGCCGGAACGTGGGTGGAGAAGTGGGTCCAGTCGTGGGGTGGGCCCCCACGGAGGGCGGCGAAGGTGTCCACGGCCGGCAGGATGTGGTGCAGCGCTTCGCTGAAGGGCACCTCGACCAGGCTCTCGGCCATCTCGGCCTTCATCTTCCGCACCCCACTCCGGCTGACGTGGCCGTGACTGAGGCTTCGTACGCCCTCGTGTCCCCCGAAGCGTCCCATCAAGCAGCAGGTGCCTTCCTCATCGGTATAGGCCAGGAAGAAGTCGCTGTACCCCTCCATGTCCGGAGGACCGATGAACGCGACCGGTGGCACCTGGATCTGCTCACGGGTCAGGGAGAAGGCTTTGGGTGCATCCTGGGCGACGTGGACACCCTGGGACTTCAAGCGGTGCAGTCCGCGTCGGGCTGCCTTCCGCAGGAGCTTGGGCGCCCGGTCCAGTGACTGCAGGCGTTCCGCGAGCTTCAACTGCACGGCGGCTTCGATGGTGCTGGCCGCCAGGACGGCGTTCCACGAGGCGGGATCGCCCTCGCCGGTATCGAGCCACTGGCGGGCTTCATCGACGCCGGCACCGGAGACGAGGGCTTCGACGATGGTCTTGTCATACTTCATCAGCTTTCGATCGCCTGGTTTGCAGTCAGAGCTGCGATGTTCACGATGTCGTTTTCGATGGACATTTCGGGCTCCAGACTGATGGCGTGAGCTGGCACCCTCGGCCCTCCTCGCTCAAACAGAGGAGATGGGCCGAGGGGAGGGGGGGGCTTGGGGGAGCAATAAGCCGGGTTCTGTCAGGCCGCCCTTGGTTTTCCATCCCTCGGGCGGGGGCGTTCATTCGTCTAGGGCTGCCGTTGCCGACAGCCTCGAGCGGTCATCCCGGGATACATGCGGACGGGCCATCCTCTCCCAATTCGACCTTGCACCAGCTGGGGTTTACCTGGCTACCCCTGTCGCCAGGGGTACCGGTGGGCTCTTACCCCACCGTTTCAACCTCACCCGGGCTTTCGCCCGCCGGGCGTGCTCGCGGTCGTGCCGCTGATTCAGCGGTTGGCCCCGAGTCGCTTCCGGAAGGACCCGAAGGTCCCTGGCGGTCTTCTCTCTGTTGCACTTGCCTTCGTGTTTCCACGACCGGGCGTTACCCGGCAACCTGCCCTGTGGAGCCCGGACTTTCCTCCCGTGGTGAACCACCGGCGAACGCCTGGCTCCCTCAAGCCAATCATCAGCTAACCACCGCCGAGGGCTGTGCCTACTCCTCTCCCCATGGAAGTGGCGCTGGCTCCAGGGGTGGCTCACCGAGCGCCGTCAGTGCCTGCTCGGCGAGAGGGCGCAGGCGGGCCATGCTCTGGTCGTAGATCAAGATGAGCTGCCGCGGCATGTCCTCCGTCCAGGCCAGGTACAGCTGCAGGTTGGACAGCTCCCGGTAAAAGGCGTCCAGAGGCTCGATCTCCGCGGGGTCCAGGACGGCCAGTTCAGAGAAGCCCAGGGTCTTCCAGCGGGTGAAGGAGCTGTCCAGAAAGGGGGCTCGGGCTCGGTGCTTCCCCCAGATCCTGACCAGCAGATCCCGGCGGGCCTCCAGATCCTGGACCAGCCGGCGAATCTCCAGCACCAGCAGCGAACGGACCCGGTCGGGCTTCAAGAGACCTCGCCCAGGAAACGGCCGCAGCTCCGGCACACGCCCACCTCGACAGCGCGGCGATGGGCGCTCACCTGTTCGCTGGGAACGGTGATGTAGCAGCCCGTGCACTGACCGGACACGATGTCGGCGAAGACCATGACCTTCTTGGCCCTCAGACGGTCATAGCGGGTGAGAAGATCCCGCCAGATGCCCTCTCGCCCTCCGTCTCGCTCGGCGGTCGCGGCGTCGAACTCCACCTTCAGGGAAGGCTTGCGCTCGTCACGAGCCCCGGTGGCGTGCTCCAGCTGAGCGCTCAGTTGGGCCTCTGCCTGACGCTTCGAGGCGGTGATCTCCGCCGTGTTCTCGAGCTCGTCCATGGTCTGAAGCAGTTCCGTCTCGACCTCGTCGATCAACTTCGTGCAGGCGCTCACCTGCTCCAGGGCCATGCCGAAGTCTGTGGCGGTCCCGGTGTCGATGGCCTTCTGGGCCTTCTGCCCTCGTTTCGTGTAGCGCTCGATCTTGCGGTTGGCCTCCCGCTCCTGGGTAGTCAAGCTCTCGGTCTGTTCAAGCAGCTCCTGGATCTCGGCCGTCTTCGTGGCCAGCGCCTCCTTCAGCCGCTTGACCTCCCCGTTCAGCCCACTCCACTCGGCCAGCAGAACGTCGCGTGCCTGCTCCTTTCCCCAGAGGGCATAGACCTTCAGCAAATCCTCGTGCATCCGGCCAGTCTAATCAGCTCCCAGCAGTGAGCAGGGCCTCGATGCTCCCAAAGCTCTTGCTCCGGGAGTCCTGGGTGTAGTCGCCGTACTGGACCTTCGCGTTGGGGTTGTCTCCCCGCGTGCGGCTGCCTCCGCCGCTGGCTCCGATGGTGCGGCTTCCGCTGATGAAGAACTCAACATGGGTGATGCCTCGGCTGCTCCGGTAGAAGACGAGATCGCCTCGTTGCGGCGCGCTGGTGCTCTGCAGGCGTCCGGAGAGTCCAGCTGCAGGTGTCGTCGCCCCAGTTGATGAGGGACATGTCGCTGCGCAGCACGTAGAGAGCAAAGCCGCTGCAGTCGAACATGCTGGGTCCGTCTCCTCCCCAGTAGTAGGGCGCACCGAGGTGTGATTCGGCGGCCGCGATGACCCCGGCGCGCAGATCCTCGTGCTGGCTTCGGTCGAAGCCGCGGTCCTCGCGCTGGGTGGTCGTCGGAGCCTTGACCCCGAGCACGGCGGCCATCCTGGTGGCGGACTTCAGCCCATAGACTCCGTCGGTGCTCAGGCCGCTGCTCGCCTGGAAAGCGATGAGAGCTGACAGCGTTCGAGGACCGAAGACGCCGGGGCCGGTCTTCAGGTCCGCGGAGCTCATGTGCCCCAGCGAGAACAGGGCCTCCTGCAGCTTGCGCACCTCCGCGCCGTTGTTGCCGCGCTCCAGAATCGGCTGAGGCAGGCGGCCCTCGAAGCCGGGGCTGCTGTCCTCGGTCTTCGGAGCGTGTCGTTTTCCGCTGGAGCGCGCTCGCTGGAAGGCTTCGGCGGTCTTGGGGCCGTACACGCCATCGGTTCGAAGCCCGGCGATCGCCTGGAAGGAGAGGAGTGCGGCCTTGGTTCGGGGCCCGTAGACGCCCGGACCGGTGTCCATCTCGGCCTGGGTCAGGTGCCCCAGGGAGACCAGGCCCGACTGGAGCTGCTCCACCGCCTGACCCCGATCTCCGAGCTGAAGCTCTCCTTGGGGGGCACTGTCCGAGCTCCTTTGAACAAGGCCTCCTCCACCCAACTCCGCTGCGGTCCTTTGACCGTAGATGCCATCGGCCAACAGACCCCGAGAGGCCTGGAAGCCACGCGTGGCGCGTTCGGTGAGGTCTCCGAAGACCCCGGGTCCCGTGGCCCGCTGTACGGAGCTCATGAAGCCCCGGCCGACCCAGGAGTCCTGGAGCTGCTGGACGCGCTCGCCCTGGTCTCCCCGTTGCAGGTCGGGCGCGGGTGCCGTGATCGCCGAGGCCCGTTCCTGGTTGCTGCCGAAGTCCTGGTCGCGGCTTCCCGTCTGCTCCGGTTCCTGCTCGGAACCCTGCTGCCCGGTCCCCTGCGCGTAGCCCTGTTGCATCAGCGGGCCTTCGGTGCACCACAAGGCTACGGCACCGGGCTTGGCCGTCGGGTTGCAGGGTGATTACGACGGGTGCGCGGCTGAGAGGCCGCAAGGGGCCTATAGCTCAGTTGGTCAGAGCACCCGGCTCATACCCGGAGTGTCCCAGGTTCGAGTCCTGGTGGGCCCACCCCTATCCTTCGAGGAAACTACGCAGCCGCTTGCTTCGGCTCGGGTGCCGCAGCTTTCGGAGAGCCTTCGCCTCGATCTGACGGATCCGCTCGCGGGTGACCTCGAAGTCCTGGCCGACTTCCTCCAGGGTGTGGTCGGAGGACTGACCAATCCCGAAGCGCATGCGCAGGACGCGTTCTTCGCGAGGGGTCAGCGTCGCCAGGACCTTGCGGGTCTGGTCCGCCAGGTTCTGGTCGATGAGCTGATCACCCGGATTGGGGATGTTCTTGTCCTCGATGAAGTCACCCAGGTGCGAGTCGTCTTCCTCGCCGATGGGGGTCTCGAGACTGATGGGTTCCTTGGCGATCTTCAGGATCCGGCGGACCTTGTCCACCGACATCTCCATCTTCTCGCCGATCTCTTCGGGCGTCGGCTCTCGTCCCAGATCCTGGGTGAGGTAGCGCGAGGTCCGGACCAGCTTGTTGATGGTCTCGATCATGTGGACCGGGATTCGGATGGTCCGAGCCTGGTCCGCGATGGCCCGGGTAATGGCCTGGCGAATCCACCACGTGGCGTAGGTGCTGAACTTGTAGCCACGGCGGTACTCGAACTTCTCGACCGCCTTCATCAGGCCGATGTTGCCCTCCTGAATCAGGTCCAGGAACTGCAGGCCGCGGTTGGTGTACTTCTTGGCGATGCTGACGACCAGCCGCAGGTTGGCCTCGACCAGTTCGCACTTGGCATGCTCGGCCGTGTTCTGCGCCTTGCATACGGCGGAGGCGAGGTCGCGCAGATGCTCGCGGTCGGTGTCCAGGCGCAGCTCGACCTTACGGATCTTGCGGAGCTGGCGACGAACCCGGCTGTCGTAGTCACGCCAGGTCTCTTCGGGGATGCCCGTCTCTTGAATGACGAGCAGGCCGTGACTGGTGGGGGTCCTTCGGACCTTGCGGATGTACCGCCTGAGGTCCCGAACCGGTACCTTCGCCTCACGGGCGACCCGGGCGATCTCGGCCTCGAAGAGAGCGACTTGATCCCAGCCGTCGTGAATCTGGCGACTCCAGGTGTTCACGGCGTCGTTTTCGACCTCGAGCTGGTCGAGCAGCATGAACTGCGCCTCGGTCGTGTTCTCCAGGCGATCGAGCACGAGCTGACGACGAACCTTGCTCTTTGTGCGAGCCAGATCCTTCTGCAGCTTCTTCTTGCGGGCGTCCAGGACCTTGCAGATGGCCTCGGTGGACTCCAGCAACTCGACGCGACCCTCACGGTGGCTCTTTGGCCGCTTGCCGTTCCGAACGGTCTTGGCCTGACGAGTTTTTTCCTCGCGGATCAGATCCTTGAGGCCTCTCACGGCGATGCTCGAGGTGAGGATGAGCTCCTGGGCGGCGATCTCGCCTTCTTCGATGCGCTTGGCGATCTCGATCTCACCCTCACGGGAGAGCAGCGAGACACGGCCCATCTTGCGTAGATACATCCGGACGGGATCGGTACTCCGACCCACAGGAGTCTGGTCTGCCTTGGAGGCGTAGCCCCGGGTTGCAGCCGCTGCTCGCCGTCTCAGATTGTTCACCACCTCGATGTCGAGGTTGGAGAACATGATCATGACGTCGTCGAGCTGGTTCGTCCCGATGAGATGCGTCGGAAGGACGTTGTTCATCTCCTCGTATGTGACGTAGCCACGCTGTTTGCCCATGTTGATGAGGGCCTGGATCTCCTTCAGGTCCTTGTTCTTCAGCATTGGTCCTCTTGCACGGGAAGAGTCATAGTGTTGCCTAACGCTGCAGCGGCCCTACAAGCCGTTTCAGGTCGTTGCACTCACGCTGCAGCTCGGCACGCCTGGAAAGCAATTCCCGATAACGTGTCCCGTTCAGATCGGGGTCGCAAGAAGAAAGTTCTTCTCGCAGGGAGCCGAGTTGGGCGTTCAAAGCTCGAAATTGGAATCGAGCAAGGATCTCATGTGCGGCGCTGGCCGCCTCTTCAGCCTCTATGAGGCCTTCCTTCGCAGCTGCTGCATTGAAGACGCGAACTACCTCGGGAGGTAGGTCCGCAAGGATCGACGAGAGCTCTTCTCCGTCGATGAGTCGGCCCATCGCCGAGCGTACGTCGTTGCGGGTGGTGACCATCTCCGGGTCTGCATCGGCCAGGATGTCCTTCACCTGAAGTGGATAGTGGAGCAGTAGCCAGATGAGACGGTTCAGTTCGGGGGTGCCGACCCAGCGCGCGCTGGGCATTGCGTGGGGCTGATCGGAGCTCCTGCTGTGTCCCAGGGCCTGGTGCAGGAGGTGCTCACCCTCGCCAAGGATGCTGGCCGCCTCGCTCACCATAAAGGGCCGGGAGCTGGACTGGGCGAGGCGAAGCAGGGGAACCACGTCCCGCACGGACGCTCGTCGCCCTGCGACGCTGACACCGTTGTGGCGGACCATGCGGTGGAGAACCTCCGCGAACAGGGGAGTGGCCGCCGCCAGGTGTTGCTCGAAGGCCTCCGGGCCCTTGGCGCGGAGGAAGTCATCGGGGTCCTTCGCCCCGGTCAGGGCGATCCGGCGCGCTTCCACCCCGTGCTGGAGGAAGAGCGGTAGGGCCTTGTCTGCAGCGCGCAGCCCGGCCTCGTCCGAGTCGAAGGTCAAAAAGGCCACAGCGCTCGCACCCATCAGCCTCTGGAGTCGACCGAGGTGGTGCTCCGTCAGGGCCGTTCCACAGCTTGCGACGGTCTCCCCGAAGCCCCCCTCCACCACGGAGATCACGTCGAAGTAGCCCTCGACGACGATCACACGCTGCTTGTCTGCGATGTATCGGCGGGCGTGGTTCAGGCCGAAGAGCGTTCGCGACTTATCGTAGATATCACTCTCTCTAGAGTTGATGTACTTGGGCCCTTCTCCTTCGATGAGGCGGCCACCAAAGGCGATCGGTGCGTCTCGTTCGTCCTGGATGGGGATCATCACGCGACCGCGGAAGAAGTCGAAGTGGCTGTTGTTGCGTGAACTCTGCTGGGCCAGGCGGGCCGCCTCGGCAAGCTGGGGGCTGACGCCCTGGCTGTGCAGGTGATCCAGCAGGCCCGACCAGGAGTCCGGGGCCCAGCCAAGGCGCCAGCGGACGGCCACCTCGCCATCGATACCCCGACCCGCCAGGTAGTCACGCGCCGGTTGTGCGTCGGGGCGCGTCATCAGGTTGCCGTGGAACCACTCCGCGGCGATCTCGCAGGCCTCCTTCACGCTGGAACGCTGGCGGATGACCTGCCGCTCCTGCTCGGTGAGCTTGCGCTCCTCGATGGTCACCCCCGCTTCACCGGCCAGCTCCTTGACGGATTCCGGGAAGGACAGGCCCTTGATCTTCATCAGGAAGGCGAAGACGTCGCCGGACTCGCCGCAGCCGAAGCAGTGGAAGATGCCCTTGGCGGGGACCACGTAGAAGGACGGACTCTTCTCCTGGTGGAAGGGACAGAGACCGCTGATGGACTTCCCGCGTCGCTTCAGCGTGACATGCCGCGAGACCACGTCCACGATGTCCGTGCGGTCACGGACCTCTCGAACGGTCTCTTGCGGGATGCCCACGGGGCTAGCCGACCTCTCCTACTCGGGAGACGGGCGCCGACCTCAGGCGCTCCAGATCGTCGGTCACGCGGGCTACCCCCGCTCCCAGGGCCGCCAGCTTCTCGACCAGCTGTTCGTAGCCCCTGTCGAGGTGGTAGAGGCGGAGGACCTCGGTCCTGCCCTCAGCGGCCAGGCCGGCAAGTACGAGGGATGCGCTGGCGCGCAGGTCCGTCGCCATGACCGTGGCGCCATGAAGCTGCTCGACCCCATTGACCACGGCGCGATTGCCCTCGGTGCGGATGTCGGCTCCAAGGCGGGAGAGCTCCGGAACGTGCATGAAGCGGTTCTCGAAGATGGTCTCGGTGAGGACGCTCTGTCCAGGGGCCAGGCTCAGGAGCGCCATGACCTGTGCCTGCATGTCCGTCGGAAAGCCCGGGTGGGGGCGGGTGGTCACGTCCACGGGGCATATCGGGCCGTCGCGGGTCACCCGGACATGCTCGTCTCCAACCTCCAGCGTGCATCCGGCCGCTCGCAGCACCTGGAGGACAGGGACCAGATCCTCGGGCTTCACCCGCTCCACGACCACGTCGCCCCCGGTGATTGCACCGGCGATCAGGTAGGTCCCGGCCTCGATGCGGTCAGGGAGGATGCTGTACCCCTCCGTCGAGGGGCTGAGTGAGTCGACGCCCTGGACGCGTAGGGTGGCGGACCCCTCTCCCTCGATCTGCGCACCGAGGCTGCGCAGGAAGCGGACGACATCCACGATCTCAGGCTCGCGCGCCGCGTTCTCGATGACGCTCTCGCCCCGAGCGAGCACCGCCGCCATGAGGACGTTTTCGGTGCCCGTGACGGAGGGAATGTCCAGCGGTACACGCGCACCGACCAGGCGGTCTACACGGCCGTGAACGTAGCCACCGCTCAGCTCGAACTGACAGCCCAGGCGCTCCAGTCCCTTGAGGTGCTGATCGATGGGGCGCACACCGATGGCGCAGCCACCAGGGAGCGAGACGTGTGCCTCGCCGCACCGCGCCAGAAGCGGTCCCAGCGCCAGTACCGAGGCGCGCATCTTGCGCACCAGGTCGTAGGGGGCTTCGCAGAAGGAGACCCGGCTGGTGTCGAGCCGCACCAGGTTGTCGTGAACCAGTGATGGGCAGCCGATGCGACCCAGCAGGGACAGCATGGAGGACACGTCGACAAGCTGCGGCACGTTCTCCAGGCGGTGTTCACCCGGGGCGAGCAGTGTGGCGATGAGGATTGGGAGGGCGGCGTTCTTGGCGCCGGCGATGGGAACCCGCCCGCTCAAGCGGCGGCCACCGTCGATCACGATCTTGTCCATTTGGAGGGGGACTCCGGGGAAGTTCGCTGTGTAGCAGGGGGGCGCTTCCCAGACCAGGAAGGAAGGGATCCCCCACAGTAGAAAGCGTCTCTTGTCACGTCAAGGGTAAAGCGAGTTCTCGTAGAACTGAGGCTCGCACTACCTACATCTGACCTGTAGCAATCCTCATGCCAGGTAGAATGAACGACATGTCGCTGCCGAGGAGGCCCAGCCAACAGCAGGTCGACTCGGCAGAGCTGAGTGGCGCCGTCCTGGCTGGTGCTCTGCTCGCCGGTCTGGACCTTCGTGGACGGGACCTGCGGGGTGCCGTTTTGCGCCGTGCCGACCTGAGGGGCTGCAAGCTCAACGGTGCCTTGCTCGAGGACGCCGACCTCAGTGACGTGGACCTGGACGACGCTGATCTGAGCGGTGCCTCGCTGGTGGGCTGCCGCCTCGTGCGGGTGCGGGGTCAGAGGGTGCGCTTCGACGATGCGGACCTTCGCGGGGCGGACCTCAGCGCTGCGGTCTTGCCGGGAGCGAGCCTCACCGGGTGCCAGCTGGACCGCGCCGAGGCCCGCTCGGCTCGCTTGGAAGGGTGTCTTCTGGAGGGGGCGAGCCTGCGACTCTTCAGCGCACCGGGCGCTGCGCTGGACCGCGCTGACTTGTCTAGAGCGGTGCTGGATGGTGCCGAACTGAGCCGGGTGAGCATGGAGTTCGCCACGGCGGATCAAGCCAGCTTCGAGGGGGCCCGTCTTGGTCGAGCACGGCTGGACCGTGCCTCGGTAGCGGGTGCGCGCTTCGATGGTGCCCAGGCCGGGGGCCTTCGAATGCCGGGGGTGGTGCTCACCCCCGAACAGATCCGGGCGCTCCAGGCCGGTGGAGGGTCGGTGGGACCGGGCTTGCTGAGACGCCTGGCGAGTCGGCTGTGGGTCTGGGTCGGCGAGGGCGGACCGCAGCGAGTGGCTGCGGTGGTGGCCGCGCGTGTCCAGGCCCTCAAGCCGAAGCCGAAGCCGAAGCCGATAGCGAAGCCCCCTCCAGTTCCCGAGCCCCAGCCCCAGCCCCAGCCCGAGCCCGAACCGCTTCGCCTGGAGCCTGGGGCAGACCTCTCAACCAAGGATCTCCGGGGCTTTGATCTGCGCGGTCTGGACCTGAGTGGGGCGAACCTGGATGGGGCTCGCCTGGACCGGGCGGACATGGTTGGCACCCTGCTCGATGGGGCGAGCCTGGTTCGGGCGAATCTGGTTGGAACCATGTTGCGGGGAGCATCCCTTCGCGGCGCGAACCTGTCTCAAGCGCGGCTGGATGAGGCGGTCTTGGAAGAGACCGACCTGGAGGGGGCCCTGCTGAGTGGCGCGATCCTGCTGGGAGCACGCCTGCGCGGAGCGCGCCTGATGGGTGCGGTGTTTGCGGACGCGGACCTCTCCGTCGCGGATCTCACGGGTTGCTCCCTGAACCAGGTGGACCTTCGAGGAGCGCGCCTGGACCAGGCGGACCTGACCGGGGCCGATCTGAACGGTGTCGTTGCCCGGCCGGTGGATCTGGCTGGGGCGCTCGGTCTTCGGCCTCGGGATCTCGCCGCGCTGACGAGCCGCGGTGAGCCCGGTCTCCTCGCAGTGATGGGGAGGCGCCTCGCTGCGCTGTCTGATTCACCCCTGGTCCGGGCAGCGGAACAAGGTCTCGCGCGGGTGCTCACGGGAGCGGCGGAGTGGGTGCGCAGTGGTGGCCCGACGCGTCTGCTCTCGCGTCTGCTGGCCATTGTGCCCAGGCCCCCAGCCTGGTTCACCAATGGTGGTCCCCGCAGGTTGGCTCGTCGTCTTCGGCAGGTGGCGGCGCTTCCCTTTGTATGGCTTGCTCGAGGCTTCAACGTGGCCGTGGAAGTGGCCCTCGCCTCCGCGGTCATCGCGGCCCTGGGCGCCGCGAGCGTGGCTCGTGCTCTGCGACAAGGGCCGGCGGCCATCGGACGTGTGGTCCGGGTCTTTGGCCGGGGACTGGTCCAGGGGGCGAGCGGCCTATGGCGGGTGCTTCGGGCAGCGGGCAAGGGCCTGCGAGCAGCGGGCGCTGTAGCGCTGGAGCTGCGCGATCAGCTGATCGGCGCAGCGCTGGGCGTGGGTGACCAGCTCGATCCGGGTCGGTCTGAGGCCGCGCTTCCGCTCGAACCCGTGGAGCCGGTCCTGGAGCCCGAAGCGGAACCTGTAGCGGAGCTCGTGCCGGAAGAGGGTGCGGCGACGGAGCAGCCCGAAGCGGTCGATCTGGAGCCGGAGCCGGCGTGGGACCCCCCGACGGAACCCTTGGGGCCGGAGCTCTCGGAGCCCGAGGGGCCGTCGATCGTGCTCCTTGTCGCGAGGGTCCTCTCGAACTTTGGGGAGCGCCTGGTCGGCAGGCTTCGCACGAGCCCCCGCGTCGTCACGCAGGAAGATTGCGTGCCCGGTGCGGACCTGAGTGGGGTGGACCTTCGTCCCTTCGACCTGCGCTGGGTGGATCTGGCGGGAGCGAACCTGAAGGGCGCCCTGATGCAGGGGATGGACCTGAGAGGGGCCTTCCTGGAGGAGGTCGACCTGGAGGGGGCTCAGCTGCAGCGGGCCATCCTGGATGGAGCGGTGCTGTGTCGTGCGTCGATGCATACAGCTCGCCTCGACGAGGCGAGCCTTCAGGGAGCGGACCTGCGGGGGATCCGGGCGGTGGAGACCAGCCTGGTCGGTGCGAGCTTGCTCGGCGCGCAGCTCTCGGGGGCGCAGCTGCTTCGCTGCGACCTGGGGGGAGCGGACCTGCGGGACCTGGACCTGGACGGCGTGGACCTCACGGGCTGCGCTCTGGATCAGGCCGACCTTTCGGGAAGCTCGCTGGTGGGCGCAGTGGTGGAGGGGGCGGATCTCGGTGGGGCCTTGGGACTTGCGGGTCAGCAGCGTGAACTGCTGCTGCAAGGTGGAGCCGAAGCCGGCAGCCGCTTCCTCGCTCGCCTGGCATCCGCCTGGGAGGCCGCCCGTTTCGTCCAGCGCTTCGAGAACCTGCTGAGGCGGCTACCGGGCTTGCGCGGGGGGGCAGCGCGTCTTCTGTCGTGGCTGTTCAGGCTGGTACCGAGGCCACCGGCCTGGTTCACCAACGGTGGTCCGCGCAGGCTGGCTCGGCGTCTGGGGCAGCTGGCTGCTCTGCCCTTCGTGTGGCTTGGACGCACCTTCAGCGCGGCTGTCGAGGTGCTGCTCGCTGCAACGGTCATCGCGGCTCTCAGCGCGGCGAGCGTGGTGCGAGCCGCCCGTCAGGGTCCTGCGGCGGTGGGGCGGGTCCTCGCTGCGCTCGGACGCGTGGTGGTGTTGGGGGGCAAGGGCTTGCTGGAGCAGCTCCGTACGGTCGGCGCGGCCGTGCGAAGCCTGGGTGGGGACCTGCTCCAGCTCCGTGATCAGCTGATCGAAGCCGCCGTGACCGTGGGCGATCAGCTCATCCTCACCCGGCAGGAGAAGCGAGCCGGGCTCCCGCCGGAAGTGGGTCAGCAGGAAATCGAGAACGAGTCGGACCCCACCACAGAACCCTTCCCGGAGTCGGCCAGGTCTTCGCTGGCTCTCCGTGCCGGTAGCCTGTCGAGGCTTGCGGAGCTCCTGGTCGGTCGGCTGCGTGAGCGCCCCCGACAGATCACTCGGGAGGACTGTGTTCCCGGTGCGGACCTGAGCGGGCTGGACCTGCGGCCCCTCGACCTGCGTGGGGTGGACCTGTCCGGTGCGAACCTGCGGGGGGTCCTGATGCAGGGCATGGACCTGAGCGGGGCGCTCCTGGAAGAGGCCGACCTGAGGGGCGCTCAGCTGCAGGGCGCCATCCTCGACGGGGCAGTGCTGTGCCGGGCGTCGATGCGTGGGGCCCGCATGGACGAAGCGAGGCTGCTCGGAGCGGACCTGCGGGGGGTGCAGGCAGAGGAGGAGGTCCTGGTCGGTGCCAGCCTGTTCGGCTCGACGCTGTCTGGAGCACAGCTCGGTCGGTCGGACCTGGCCGGAGCGCACCTGGATCAGGCCGATCTGGCGGGGGCCTCGCTGGTCGGGGCCATGGTCGAGGGCGCGGATCTGGGCGGAGCGTTGGGACTGGCCGGTCAGCAGCGTGAGGCCTTGTTGCAGCAGGGAGCCTCGGCTGGGAACCGGGTCTTCGCTCGCTTGGCAGCTGCCTGGGAGGGCGCGCGTCCGGTGCAGCGCCTTCGGACGCTGGCTTCTCTGTCCTTCGTGTGGCTCGCTCGTGGCTTCAGCGCCGCCATGGAGGTGGTGCTCACTGCCACGGTCATGGCGGTTCTCAGCGCTGCCATCGTGCTTCGAGCCGCGCGTCAGGGGCCGGCTGCGGTCGGGCGGGTCCTCGCGGCGATCGGGCGGGTGGCTGTGCTGGGAGGCAGGGGAGTCCTGGAGGTGCTTCGTGCGGTCGGTACCGGCTTGCGAGCCCTGGGTGGCGACCTCCTTCAGCTCCGCGATCGGCTGATCGAAGCCGCGGTGGCCGTGGGCGATCAACTCCGTCCCCGCCGACAGCTTCCGCCGCCCGCCCCCGAACCGGTCGAAGTCAAGGAGGCCACGACGGTTCAGCCCGATCGGGTGCTGGTCAGGCCCGAAGCGATCCAGCCGGATCCGGTCAGCGTCGTGGAGCTCCCCCCGGCGCAGCCCGAGTCCAAGCCCGAGGAGCTCCGGACCTCTGCTGCTTTCCGTGCCGCAGAGGCCCTCTCGGGCTTGGCGGAGCAGCTGGTTGGACGCCTTCGGGAGCGCCCCCGACGAGTCACTCTGGAGGACTGTGTCGCGGGTGCGGACCTGAGTGGTCTGGACCTGCGTCAGCTCGACCTGCGTGGGCTGGACCTGGCGGGCGCGAACCTGCAGGGCGCCCTGATGCAGGGGATGGACCTGAGCGGAACGGTCCTCGAAGAGGCCGACCTGGGAGGGGCTCAGCTCCAACGAGCCATCCTCGATGGGGCTGTGATTCGTCGGGCGTCGCTGCGTCGAGCCCGCCTGGACGAGGCCAGCCTCCGAGGAGCGGATCTGCGAGGGCTGCAGGCGGCAGAGGCCGTCATGGTGGGGGTGAGCTTCCTTGGCTCGCAGCTGGGAGGAGCCCGACTGGTCCGCTGTGACCTGGGTGGAGCGGACCTGCGCGGTCAGGATCTGAGAGAGGTGGACCTGGCAGGGGCCTACCTGGATCAGGCCGACCTGTCGGGAGCCTCGTTGGTGGGCGCCCGCGTGGAGGGCGCGGATCTGGGTGGAACGCTGGGGCTGGCCGGTTGGCAGCGTGACGCGCTGCTGCAGCGCGGAGCCCAGGCGGGCAGCCGGCTCTTCGCACGCCTGGCCTCCGCCTGGGAGGTCTTGCGCCTGGTCCAGCGCTTCGAGGCACTGGTGACCCGGTCGTTGGGTGTGGTGGCGGCGTGGGTTCGGGAAGGTGGCCCCACGCGCATTCTGCGCGCTGTCACCACGCCTGTGCAGGCTGTTCGGCTGTGGTTCCGTCGGGGAGGGCACCTGGCGGTTCTGGCCCTGGTGCTGCGTCTGCTACTCGCTCCGGGTCGGGCTGTCTGGGCGGTGCTCGTGGGCCTTGCTCGTCGTCGTCGACTTCGAGAGGATCGTCGGGCTGAAGCGCTCCAGGCGCTGGCCAGAGAGTTGCGTCCAGGCGCCTCCCTCAAGGGCCGCGACCTGCGGGCTCTCGATCTGGCTGGCGTAGACCTGAGCCAGGCCGATCTTCGCCGGGCGAGGCTGGACGGAGTGGACCTGACGGGAACCCGCCTCATCGGAGCCAACCTGAGTGGGGCCAGGCTTCGTCGCGCGGTGTTGCGGCAGACGGACTTGAGCGGGGCGTGGTTGGACGGAGCCCGGCTGGACGAGGCCGAACTGCGCGGAGTCGATCTGCGGGGGGTAGAGGCGGAACGCACCCGGTTCTCAGGTGCGCGCTTCGAGCGGGTGCAATTCGACGGAGCCTCGCTCGCGGGCGCAGACTTCAGCGCGGCGGTGTTGGAGGGGGTGGACCTGCGGGACGCAGACCTGAGCGGTGCACGCTTCAGCCATGCCCGCCTCGCCGGTGCCCGCTTCGATGGAGCCCTCGTGGCGGGAGCGTCCTTCGTTGGGGCCAGGGGCTTGGACCAGGAGCAGGCGGAGGATCTCCGGGAGCGTGACGCCCTGGTGGAGGGCCTGCTTCGCCGCATGCTCCGCCGCGATGAGATCGTGCCACCGGTGCTGGAGCCCGGCGCGGACCTGTCCGGCGAGGACCTTCGCGGTGTGGACCTGTCCGGTTTGGACCTGAGTGGAGCCAAGCTCACCGGTGCTCGGTTGGAGGGGGCCGTCCTGCGTGGCACACGGCTCGATGGAGCGGACCTGGACGGTGCCCGCTTTCGCGCAGCACGGCTGGAAGGCGCCAGCCTTCGGGAGGCCAGCGCTCACGGTGCCTCCTTCGATGATGCCCACCTGCAGGGTGCGGACCTCTGGAAGGTCGTCGCCTCTCACGCGAGCCTGGTGGGTGCGGAACTCTCCCGCTGTTCGCTGCGCGAGGCCGTGCTGGTCGATGCGGACCTGGCGGGGGCTGTCCTCACGGATGCAGACCTGTCAGGGGCGGACCTGAGCAGGGCGGTTCTCGACCAGGCGGAGCTCGCGGGAACTCGCCTGGATCAGGCTCTGGTAGCTGGCGCGGACCTGGAGACCGCCTTCGGCCTGGACGATGCCCGCCGGCAGGATCTCCGGCAGCGGGGGGCGATGGTCGGCCTGAAGCTGCCAGAGCTCCAGCTTCCCGATCTCTCTCTCCCGGAGTTGGACCTCTCGGGACTGAAGGTGCCGAAGCCGAGACTGCCGAAGGTGTCGCTCCCGGACCTCTCTGCGCTGAAGCGCCCCTCCTTCCCGACCTTGAAGCTCCCCAGCTTGAAGCGCCCCTCCTTCCCCACGCTGAAGCTGCCCAGCCTCCCCACGGTGAAGTTCCCGAAGCCGAGGCTCCCGACCCTTCCCAAGCTCTCGGATCTGCGCGCCCTGTTCTCGGAGGGCGGACCCGCAGAACTTCCCTTGGACTCGCTCGTGCCGGGCGCCAATCTGGCCGGCCGCGATCTGCGCTTCTCGGAGTTGGGAGGGAGAGACCTCAGCGGCGCCGACCTGAGGGATGCGCGTCTGGAGGGTCTGGACCTCCGAGGGTGCATCTTGCGAGACGCCAAGCTGGTGCGGGCTCGCATGGACCGAGCGGTGCTCAGCGGCGTCGACCTGCGGGGAGCCGATCTGGAGGGAGCGTCGCTGGAGGACGCACTCCTGGACGGTGCCGACCTGAGCGGTGCCCGACTGGTGGGTGCCCAGCTGGCAGGGACCTCCTTGGACACCGCGGCGCTGGAGAACGCGGTGCTGGACGACGTTCTCGGCGTGGAGGTGCCTTCGGTGCCCTCGAAGCCGGCGCTCCTGGACCTGGGACAGCGGGCAGCTTCACTGGTGGCCTTCGTCGCTTCCGCGCCCGCCGTACCGCCCGAAGCGCTCGTGCCCGGCACCGACCTGCGCAACGCCGATTTGCGGCGGGTGGAACTCAAGGGTCTGAATCTTCGGGGAGCGGACCTGCGCGGGGCTCGGCTCGATGGCGTCGATCTGAGCGGCACCATCCTTGCCGGAGCGAGGCTGGACGGTGCCCGCCTTTCCCGAGCCCAACTCGTTGAGACGGACCTGCGGAACGCCAGCGCGGGGGCGGCGCGCTTTGACGACGCTCGGCTGACAGGCGCACGCCTGGAAGGCCTGAAGGCCACGCGGGCCGTGTTCCGAGGCGCGAGCTTCCTGGGTGCCCAGTTGGACGGTGCGGAGTTGACCGACGCGGACCTTCGGGACGCCACCCTCGCCCAACTCCGGTTGGTGGGGGTGGATCTCAGCGGAGCGAGGGTCCGGCGCTGTGACCTGGCAGATACCCAGTTCGTCGAGTGCGTCGTGGACGGTGTGCGCTTCGACCAGGCGCTGGGGCTGGAGCACGAGCAGGTTCGTGCCCTCACCGAGGCGGGGGCGGCGGAGCAGCCGGCACCGCTCAGAACCCGGCTCGTTGGAATGCTCTCGGGGCCGGAACAGCCCCCTGTGGCGGAGGAGGAACTCGTGCCGGGCGTGGTGCTCGCAGGGCGCGACCTGCGCCGAACACCGCTGGCTGGACGAGACCTCAGCGGTGCGAACCTTCGCGGTTGCCGGCTGGACGGTGCGGACCTGCGAGGCACCAGCCTGGCCGGTGCGGTGCTCGACGGTGCGCTGTTGAGTCGTGCTCGTCTGGAGGGGGCGGACCTGAGCCGCACACGAGCCGAGGGA